>Ga0105094_10001394_pt1 | contig 12634 bp, 10 predicted proteins | sample PPLLak1March2015_2_FD_87023 | JGI IMG/M metagenome (GOLD analysis project Ga0105094, IMG submission 87023) | Freshwater sediment microbial communities from Prairie Pothole Lake near Jamestown, North Dakota, USA - PPLs Lake P8 Core (3) Depth... | ecosystem: Environmental > Aquatic > Freshwater >...
CGGGTCCTCCTCGACGATGTTGACGCCGGCGATCACGGCATCCAGCGGATCGCCGCCCTGGAGCATGATCTCCATGGCCTTTTCCGTTGCCCGGATGCCGTTGCCGCTCGCGATCACGCACAGGTCGTTCCCCGCGGATTCCCGGGCCCGGCCAAAGAGCTTGCCTTCACTAGAGATGGCCGCGCCGGCCGTCAGACCGATTCCTGTTTTCAAGAAGTTCCTTCGCGACAATCTCGCCATGGTTTGACCTCCTTGCAGTCGGTGAGGATCCCTACATTACTAGAGTCCTCAGAGCGATGCAACCTGTCCTTGGCCGATTGACAACCCCGGGCCTTTGAATTAAAACCTTCCTTCATGATCTTCGCCCGGCGCGTCCTCATCTCTTCGTCGCTCTTCCACGGCCTTAACGATGCCGCCACGGTGGCCGTGCCGATGATCTTCCCGATCCTCTATGCCCAGCGCTTCATCATCAGGAGCTATTCCCAGATCGGTCTGCTCTCCAACTTCGGACTGCTCACCACGCTGCTTTTCCAGGTTCTCGTGGTCCATCTGTCCCAGAAGATAGAATACCGGCATCTTCTCGTCGCGAGCTTCGTAGGCATTTCCCTGAGCCTATTTCTCCTCCCCTTGTCCTCCGGTTATTCCCAGCTCTTTTTCTTATACTTGCTCTTCCGGGTTTTTGACAGCTTCTACCACACACTGGGTATGGCCTGGGTTTCGCGGACCCATCCCCGCCGGGCTCTCGACCTGGCTATGGGCATCCAGAGCGGTTCCGGGATGTTCGGAGTCTTCCTGGCTTTTCTTTCCTTCGGCTACCTCGCTCAATTCTCCAATTGGCGACTTCCCCTCTTTGTTTGGGGCGGAGCCTGTTTCCTGCTCGGGTTGACGAGTTACCTCCTGATCAGGGACCATCATTTCTCCAGAGATGCCGCCGGCCGCCTTGACATGACCTCGTGGCTGGAGACTGCCGGCCTCATCTGCAAGTATATCCCGGGATTCCTTTTCGGCGGCGCATCCTGGGCCGTGACCATCTATTTTGCTCCATCCCTTCTCTATCACAAGTTTGCAATTCCCATGGGAAGGACAGGGCTTTTCATGGCGGTGTGGATCGGGATCGGCACTGTGACCACCTATCTGTTCGGCCCGATCAGCCGGAGGTTCGGACGGACCAAGGCCTTCCAAGTCGGCTTTGCCGGAGCTTCGCTCTCCCTCCTCGTTATCGGCCTTTCCCCCTTGGCGAGTCTCGCCGTCAGCGGTCTCTTTGCCTTCGGGACTTTTCTCTTCGTCATCTATCCGGCCCTTCAGTCCTGCGTCGGGAACACCTGTCCCGAGGCCGTTCAGCCCCAGGCTTTCAGCCTGGCTTCCAACCTCCAGATGCTGTCGGGCGCCCTGATCTCGCTTCTCTCCGGATTCCTGTCGGACCGCTTTGGCATCAGCGCGCCGTTTGTCGTCATGGGTGCTCTGGGCGCAGCCGCTGTTGTGCTTTCTTCCCTTTTCTTGGGGCCCGGCAGCCGGGACGGGTTGGACAGCCAGCCGGGGGCTGATCCTTGATTGGCCCCACTTTCTCGTTGTTGAGCCAGCCATTTCTTTGGGGTAAGATACAGGGCTATCACTCAAGGAGAATTCAGTGCGCTTTCGCCGCGGCGTCCGCATAGTCGAGGCCACAGTCGCCCTGACCGCAAACCGGGAATCCCTTCTGCCCGTCCTTCCGCCTCCGCTCGAAGTGCACTCATTGCACACCGATTTCCGCGAGGTCGAGCGTGTCCCCTATTCCTCCCATGCTGATGGGAAGATCTCAGTGACCGAGGAAGCTTCTGCCCCTCCCCGCTATCAGATATCGGGCACTCGGGCTGTTTGGGAGGGGCCTTTGACTGCCCTCAGCCGGCGGGCGTCCGACCCGCGCTTCAGCCTGTGGGGCAATCTGGGCTTCCTCTACCGCTTCGCCCAATTTCTTTTGGAAAAAAAGCACCGCATCTACAACCTCCACGCCTGCGCGCTTTACGAGCCCTCCCGGCACAGGCTTTTTGTCGTCTGCGGCGGAGCGGGCAGCGGTAAGACGGTCTATCTTCTCAGCGGTCTCGAGCGCGGGCTCTCCCTTTTTTCCACCGAGACGGTCCACTTTCGACACGAAGGCCGGCACGTCCGCTGGTTCATGGGTTCGCTCGCCGACAACGTCAGGGTCGGGACGCTGCGGCGTCATTTCCCGCGTTTTCTGCCTGCGGCAGCGGGCCGTCCGCGAAAGGACGACTGGAGTCGGAAAATCGCGATCGACCTGTCGTCCTATCGAAGCCCGGAGCAAGCCCTTGTCGACCCGGCTGTCGTTCTCCTTTTTCCGAGGGTCGAGGAGGGGTTTGGGCGGTTCGTCCTCCGGCCGCAGCGGGAAGACAGGCCGGCCGCCCAATCCCTGTTCGCCAACATCTCGGAGAAGCTCAGTCAGACAACGATCCTGTACGACCGGATTCCGGTGCCTGGGTTTGACAGTGCCGATCTGGCGGAGGCGCGCAGAAGGGCTTGCCTGGACCTCGCCCGGCACAGGATCGTCGCCTTGAGCGGAGCCGTTATCTCCAGTCCGGAGGACTGTTGGGGGGACCTTTTGGAGGGCGGGCTCCCGAAAAGGAGGTAGATATGTCGGACAAAGCTTGGGAAGGAGCCTTCAAGATTCCCTGTCCGGGGAGGACGGCGAAGGTGCGTCGAACCGGCCTGACCATGGTGATCGACAAGGGTCTTGGCGAATGCCTGCTTGAGGACCTGGTCCGGACGGCCGGGGACTATATCGATGTCGTCAAGCTCACCTTCGGGACCTCAGCCTTCTATGACCGGGGAGTGCTCAGGAAGAAGAACGAGTCCCTTTCCGGGGCCGGAATCGACATCATGCCCGGCGGCACATTTCTTGAAGTCTCTGTCTGGCAGAATACTCTGCCCGCTTATCTGGTGAGGGCACGCGAGCTCGGCTTCACGGCCATTGAGGTGTCCGACGGCACGATCGAGATAGACCGGCCGACCCGTCGCGAGATCATCCGGAGGGCCCGGGATGCGGGCTTCAAGGTCTACGCCGAAGTCGGAAAGAAAGACCCCGCGGAGGCCCCTCCGATCGAGGTCATCCACGAGCTCATCCAGGAAGACCTTAAGAATGGCGCTTTCAAGGTGATCATCGAAGCGAGAGAGGCCGGCCGTGGCGTCGGCATCTTCGACAAGGAGGGCAGGACCAGGGCCGAAGAAATCAGCAGGATCCTGGCTGGCGGGTCGGAATGCGATGATCTGGTCTGGGAGGCGCCCCTTAAAAACCAGCAGCAGGACCTTATTCTCCGGTTTGGCGTGAATGTCAACCTTGGCAACATCCCGCCCGAGGAGGTGTTGGCGCTGGAAGCGCTGAGACAAGGGTTGAGGGGGGATACTTTGAAGCGGGCTTATCGGGCCGCTCGCTAATCCTCGTCTTCAAGCAGCTGGATGAGGACAGAGTGCTCTCCATCGGGAACCTCAAACTTCTGAGAATTCGCCCTGAAGATTTTCTTGAGCTGGTTGTCCACCAGCAGTTGGTACTTTCCCTTTTTTAAGAACCTGACCTCGACCTCCCGAGGCTTTAAAGACTTGAACTCAAAGGACACTTCATTCTCGGAATAGAGAAATTGCCGGAAGACCGCGCCTCCGCTGGCCCGGACGATCTCCCTCTCCTCTTCGCTGAGTTTGGTCTCCGCTGATGACACCTCGACCTGATAATGCCTGCCCTGGATAGACATCCTCCTGAGCTTTCCTTTTCGCTCCGGGTCCAGGATGCCGAACCGAAAGCCCTCCCAGGGAGTGAAATCCAGGTATTCCTCGACCGCGATCAAGGCAAACAGCGGCCCCCAGCTCTGGTATCTCTGTCCGCCCGCCTCTCCAGTTCGGGAATCAAAGTTTTCCGGGCAGAGCTGGAAATTCTGCCAGCTGCGCATGAAAAGCGACAGGCTCTTTTGCGCATATTCAGTGGCCACGGCGTCGAATCCGTAGGCCTTGAGACCTTGATAAACGAGATAATTGGTCGGCGGCCAGATTGTCCCCCTCCAGTATTGCTGTTCTTTGAACAGCGGGTCATCGCGCGAGATTGAAGGCAGGATGTATTCCCCCCAGAATTCCTTCGGGTTGAGGAGGTGCCGGACGAGCAGAGAAGCCCTTCGGGTGTCCGGAATCATGGCCACGAGAGGATAGAAATTCGAGGCGGCCTTCCGCAGCGAGAAGGAACCGTCCCAGTTGCGGTCAAAGTAGAAGCCTTCCCGCTCGTTCCAGAGCTTCTCATTGATGAGCGCCTTCATCTCCTCGTACTCCTGAAGATAGAGATTATATTCTTCGGGAAGGTTGAGGATGTTGGCGATCTGGGAGAGGCAATAGGCATCCAGCGCGTAGAGGCAATTGAGGTCCAGGCAGTTCATGGTCAGGGTTCCCGAGCTCTCGTTGAACGAGGCCTCCTCCCAGTTCGGCAGGTCGTCCTGTCCCGACTCCCACATGGCTCTTTGTTTGCCTTCCGCCTTTTCCTCCCATGGTGGCACGGCGCTTGCGACCAGGTCCGCATCCGAGCCCCATTCGAGCAGGCCATCAGCGTTGCCGTCCCGGCGGGGACGGCCGTCGGGTCTGGGGGCTTTCCAGAAGGCGTGCCATCTCGAGAGGAAGGGATAAGCGGTCTTGAGCAAGTCCATGTCTCCGAGCCGGCCGAAGAGCTTGAGGACGACATAGGCTCCAACAGGAGGCTGGGAGCGGTCGGGCGTCCCGCTCGACCGGCCCCTCCAGTTGGGGATGTTGCCGTTGGGATACTGCGTCTCCAAGACAGCTGTAACGATATCCCGGGCGTGTTTCCTGCTTTCGATGGAAGTTTCGAGAGCGTTGAAGAAGCTATCCCATTCGAAGATCGTCCATTGATCGGGCGCGCCGCTGGGCTGGGGGAAAATCCAGCGCCGGCCCGCAGGCGTGTAGAGCCGGTGACGGTCCGGCTGGTAGAGAGTCATCCAGAAGAGGTTATTGCTGACGGCCTCGGCGGCTCCCTTGAAGAGGCCGTCCATCTTCACCCGCTTGCTCTGGTAGCGGGTCTCTTCTTCATTGAGAAATGTCTCGATGGTTTTCCAGTTCTTGTAGCGGTAGACCTGGTTGCTCAGAATCCTGGGGTCTTCGCCCACCGCGGCAATGAAGTAAAGAGCCCTCTCCTTATCTGTAGAGAACGACATGGGGAGGCTGTGGTCTTCGGTCGAAGACGCCGCCTCGCCGGGCCGGTGGGTCCAGAAGAGATAGTGATAAACCCTGCCCCCTTCGTTCTCTCCCTTGACTTGGCCGTCCGCCAGAAGTTGGTATCTTCCCTTCAGTCCCCAGGGAAAATAGTGGACGACCTGGAAAGAGATGTTTTTCGGGGCCCGGATCCGGCCGAGCACAATCCCTTCGTTCTGCCGAGACCATTCAAGAGTCAAGATGTCCGATCTGGAAGGAGGCTTGATCAGCACCGGAGTGTCATTCCCCTGCTTGAAGGGCAGGCTCAGGTCGGCCGCCACTCGGGAATACGAGCCGTCCGGGGAATGAGGGCCGACCTCTGAGACGAGATAGAAAAAGTCCTCCCCCTCGGCCGTCTGGCCTTGTCTGCTGACCCGAAGGCGAAGCCCAAAATAGACGTCCTGGGCCGGGGCCAGGACAAGGCCAAACCATTCTTTTCCGTCCAGGGCGCCCACATGGGTTCCCTTCCAGGGGTAAAAGATTTCGGCCCGGAGAGAAACGGTCGCGGCCGTTATCGCAAAGACGGACAGCAAGGCGAAAACAGCCGCCCTTGACCTGGCAATTTTTCTGATCGTCATCGGGTTCTAGTCTTTTTAATTTACGGCAAAACCGCCCATAAATCAACGCCTGTCAGACCTCCAATGCGCTGACTCTCGCCTTTGGACTCTTCTTCGATTAAAATAACGGCTCGCAGACGATGAAACAACAGGAGGAGTCTGAGGCCCAGAATCCGGTCCCGGTCAGCCGGGCCAAGGTGGCCGTGGTCAAATGCCCATCGTATGGAACCGAGGCGTTGTCCGGAGCCGTTCGACGGTGTCTTGCGCTGCTCGGCGAGCTGGGTGATTACCTGAAGCCGGGGACAAAAGTCTTTGCCAAGATCAACCACCTCTCTCCGCATGCCCCTCCGGACCGGGCCATCTGCACCCATCCTCTGTTCGTCCGGGAAGTCCTGCGAGCGCTCCTGGAACGGAACGTGCGCGTGACCGTTGGCGACGACGTCAGCTTTGGCCGTGGTGACGCATTCGTGGCCAGCGGCTTTCGCCAGGCGTGCGCCGAGGTTAACGTCCCTCTAATCAACCTGAGGGAAAGCGGGTTTGCCAGGATCCCCCTCCAGGGGGCGGTGTTAAAGTCAATCTACGTTGCCAAGCCCGTCCTTGAGGCAGACCTTGTTTTGAACCTGCCCAAGCTGAAGACCCATTCCTTCACCATCTTCACCGGAGCGGTGAAAAACATGTACGGCGTCATCCCCATTGGGCTCCGGCTCGACGGCCATTGCCGCTTCCTCCGCAACGACCTCTTCTCGCGGATGCTGGTGGACGTGTTCTCCGCTGTGCCCCGGCAGCTCACCATCATGGATGCCGTGATCGGGATGGAGGGAGAAGGTCCTTCTGCTGGAGTTCCCAAAAGGATCGGGTTGATCATTTCCGGAGCGGACGGTGTCGCTGTGGACGCGGTCGCTTCGTGCGTCGTCGGATATCATCCTTTCGACATTTTCACGATATCCGAGGCCCAGGCCAGGGGTCTCGGGGTCGGCGATCTTGGCTCTATCGATGTGGTTGGAGAGAAGGTTGAGGATGTCAAGGTCAGGGACTTCCGGCCCTCCTTGGCAGCCAGCGCCCTTTTCCGTCGATGGTTGCCGTCTTTCTTGTACGCTGTTGGGTCCGACCAGCTCATCCTGACCCCGGAGGTCGTCCCCGTCAGATGCACGGCTTGTCTGGACTGCATCCATATCTGCCCGGCCAAGACGATCAGCCTGGTGGGCGGAAGAGCCCGGGTTGATAAGGTTGGGTGCATCCATTGCCTCTGTTGCCATGAGGCTTGCTCCTTCGAATCCATCCGCCTGAAACAGCGTCCACTGGGCAGAATCTTTAGAGGCGGCAGCAGGTTGTACAAAGTCCTGCGGAACCTCTGCTGAGCAAGACGTTGAGGTAATTTCGCTGTGCATTTTGCGCCCGGGTGTGATAGATTACAGGACGGGAGGCGCGTCCATGGATTTCAACCTGTATTTCAAGTCCCGCCAAGGAGAGATGGTTCATCTTTTAAAGAACATCGTCGGCCGGGAGTCCCCGTCCCAAGACAAGCGGGCCGTGGATGCATGTTCGGCCTTCGTCGTCGGCGAATTTAAAAAGACTGGGGCCAAGATCACCCGGTTTCCGCAGAACAAAATCGGCGATCTCCACCTGATCGAGTTCCAGGGCCCGCCCAAGTCCGCGTCCGACGGAAGAATTCTCCTCCTTACCCACATCGATACCGTCTGGCCCGTGGGTAAAATCGACAAGATGCCGTTTTATATTTCTGGAGACAAAGTCTATGGACCTGGCGTCCTGGATATGAAGGCGGGGTTGGCCGAGGCCATATTCGCCTTGAAAGCCCTGCATCAGCTCAGCCTCCGGCCGGGGCGAAAGATCGCGGTATTCATCAACTCGGCTGAAGAAACCGGCCACGATGCCTCCCAGGAGCTTATCGCCCGGCTGGCCAAGGGCTCCGGTCTCGTCCTCTGTCTCGAACCGGCTCTCCCCGGGGGAGGCTTGAAAACCCAGCGCAAGGGCAGGCTCGTAATCCGGCTCGAGGTCAAGGGCAGAGCGGCTCACGCCGGGACTCCGGAAAAGGGTGTCAATGCTATAGAAGAGCTCGTCGGCCACCTCCACCGGCTCAAAAGACTGGCCACCGGCGGCGCCACCGTCAGCGTCGGCCTCATCGGCGGCGGCGAGAAAGCCAACATCGTGGCCGAGGCGGCCTGGGCAGTCATGGACATCCGTTTCTGGGACTCCGCCCAGAAGGACAGGATCATCGGTGCGTTCAAGCGCCTGCGGCCGGCCCGGCCCGGCGCTAAGTTCAAGTTCATGATTGAAAGCCTGACCCCGCCGATGGAGAAGACGAAGGCTTCTGTCCGGCTTTTCCAGCAAGCCAAGAAAATCGCTGCCGCCATGGAGATTGACTTGACGGAAGGACGGACCGGCGGCGGCTCCGATGCCTCGATTGCCTCGAGCATGGGAGTGGCGACGCTGGACGGCCTGGGTCCCGACGGTGACGGGATCCACGCCGAGAATGAACATCTGCTCCTGTCCTCGCTCGTGCAGCGGACAGCCCTGCTCACAGAACTTCTCCTCCGGTTGTGAAGCGGTTGGGCGAGAGCAGTCAAGGGGAAGTTTTGTTGACTCAGGGAGATAATTCTGGTAAGGTAAGGACGAATCTGTCCTTGTCATAATCATCATATTTAAGGAGGCTTTTTTGATAAAAAAATACTATCTTCTCTCCCCTGGACCCACGCCGGTCCCCGAAAGTGTTCTGGCAGCCGCGGCCGAGCCCATCATTCACCATCGAACCCCGGAATTTTCCGAGATCTTCATGCAGACGACGGAAGGGCTGAAGTATGTCTTCGGGACAAAAGAAGATGTCTTTATCCTGACTTCTTCTGGAAGCGGCGCCATGGAGACGGCAATCGTCAACACCCTGAGCCCGGGAGATAAAATGATCTCCATCAACGCCGGAAAGTTCGGCGAAAGGTGGGGCAATATCGGCAAGGCCTACGGCCTGAATGTGAAAGAGATTATCCTCGAATGGGGCGCGGATTTCAGCAAGGAACAGCTGGCCGCTGAGCTCAAGGCGAACCCCGGGGTGAAAGCTGTTTTCACCACCCTGTCCGAGACTTCCAGCGGGGCGATTTATGACATCAAGGGATTCGGTGAGGTCCTTGCTCAGACCGAGGCGATCCTGGTCGTAGACGGGATCTCGGGAGTGGGAGCCACCCCCTGCCCGATGGACGATTGGAAGGTCGATGTTTTCGTGTCCGGCTCCCAGAAATCCTTCATGATCCCGCCCGGGTTGGCCTACATCGCCTTCAGCCCGAAAGCTTGGAAGCTCGTGGCGACAGCCAAGCTTCCCAAGTTCTACTTCGACGCCACCAAAGCCAAGAAAAACCTGGAGAAGCAGACCACACCCTGGACGCCAGCCATATCTCTGATCATCCAGCAGAAGAAAGCGTTGGACATAATCAGGTCGATGGGCCTCGAAGCCATGCTCGAGCATCACCGGATCCTCGGTGAGGCCACTCGGGCGGGCGTCAAGGCGCTCGGTCTGGAACTCCTGGCCAAGAAGCCCGGCAACATCCTGACGGCTGTCAAGACGCCGGCTGGATTGGACGGGAGCAAGCTGGTAAAGACGATGCAGGCCAAATACAAGGCCTACATCGCCGGCGCCCAGGATCCGAACAAGGGGAAGTTTTTCCGCATTGCCCACCTGGGCTACATGGGAGGCTTCGACATCATCACCTCCCTAGCGGCACTCGAGATGACGCTCCTTGACCTGGGCTTCTCCTTTGAAAAAGGCCGCTCTATGGCTGCGGCCGGAGCCGTCCTGAGGGAGAATTGGAAATGAAGAAGATCCTGCTGGCTGATTCCCTGGACAAAGAGGCCGTCGAAAAACTCAAGTCCCTGCCTCAGTTCGAGGTCACGATCAAGACAGGAATGGATGAGCCGGAACTCATCAGGACCATCCCTGGGTACAACGCAGTTATCGTGCGCAGCGCCACGAAGATCACGCGCAAGGTTATCGAGGCTGCATCCGGCCTGGAGATGATCGTCCGGGCCGGGATCGGTCTGGACAACGTCGATGCGGCAGCGGCCAAGGAAAAGGGCATCAAGGTGGCCAATACACCGGCGGCCACGACGATCTCTGTGGCCGAGATCACGTTCGGGCTGATGCTCGGCGCCGTCCGGCAGCTCGGCCGGGCCAACCTCTCGATGAAGGAACACAAATGGGAGAAAAAGGCTCTCTCCGGGACCGAGCTCTACGGAAAAACCCTGGGGACCATCGGAGGCGGGAGGATCGGTCTGGCCGTCGCCGAGCGGGCCCTGGCTTTTGGGATGAAAGTGGTCGTCTATGACGTCATCAAGGTCGAGACAGAGCTCAGCCTGAAACAGGTCAGCCTGGATGAGCTTTTAGCCCAGTCCGACATCATCACGCTCCATACCCCTAAGCAGGCGACACCCATCCTCGGCCGGGAAGAATTCATGAAGATGAAGAACGGGGTCATCCTCGTCAACGCCGCCCGGGGCGGTGTCGTGGATGAGGCCGCGCTTCTCGAGGCGCTTAACTCCGGCAAAGTCAGGGCCGCGGCCATAGACGTCTATGCAAAGGAGCCCCCAGTGGAGTTTACACTGATCGACCATCCCCATGTGTTCGCCAGCCCCCATATCGGCGCGGCTGCCGAAGAAGGGCAGAAAAGGGCGGGCCTGGAGGTTGTCAGAATTCTACAAGAGAAGCTCGTCTAGGCCAGGAGGTCTTTTAGAGCTTTCAAGCCTTCCGAGGACAGCCGCGGAGCGCTGTCGCTCTGGCTGGAACAGAATATTGCCATAGCCGGCAGGGTTGCATAGAGATGACCGATCTCCCGAAAAAGGACAAGTTGATTTACCTCGACAATAACGCCACTACCCCTCTTGATCCGGAGGTGGCGGACAAGATGTGCTGGTTCTTGAGGGAGCACTTTGGGAATCCCTCCTCAATCTACCCGATCGGGCGGGCGGTCAAGGAGATCATAAACCAGGCCAGGGAGAATGTCGCCAAAGCCCTCGGCGCCCAGCGGAGCGAGGTCTTCTTCACCGCCTCCGGAACCGAATCGGACAACTGGGCTCTCAGGGGGGTCCTTGACACCTCGCCTGAAAAAAGAGAGGTCATCACCTCGACCATCGAACACCCGGCCGTGCTCAACCAGGCTAAGTATCTCGAAAAAAAGGGCATCAAGGTCAGCTATGTTCCTGTAGACAATTATGGGGTAATCGACCTGGATTTTCTGCGCGCTGCCATCACTCCCCAGACGGCCCTCATCTCAATTATGTATGCCAACAACGAGATCGGGACAATCCAGCCGATCGAGACGGTCGTGGCGATTGCCAGGGAGCACGGTGTTTTGGTCCACAGCGATGCCGTTCAGGCTTTCGGGAAGATCAGATTCGATGTTGAAAAGCTGAGCGTCGACTTCCTGTCCGTTTCCGCCCACAAGATCTATGGTCCCAAAGGTGTTGGCGCCCTGTACGTCCGCAAGGGCATCGACATATGCCCGTTTATCCATGGGGGCCGCCAGGAGCGCGGGATCAGGGCAGGCACTGAGAACACGATCGGCATTGTGGGATTCGGAGAAGCGGCGCGGGTGCTTATGGATCACGGCAGGAAAGATCAAGAAAAGATCGAGAAGCTGGCCGACAGCTTGAAAAGGGGGATTGAGGAGAGAATCCCCAAGGTCATATTCAATGGACATCCTGAAAAAAGGGTCAAGAACACGCTGAACGTGGCCTTTCCGGGGCTGGAAGCCGAAGCCATCCTGCTGGCGCTGGCGACGAAGGGGATCTCTGTTTCGACGGGCTCAGCCTGTAGCTCAGAGTCCGAGGAGATTTCCCCGGTCCTCCTTTCTATCGGCCTCAGGCCGGAGATCGCCCGCTCCTGTATCCGGATCTCGCTCGGTCGCTTCAACACCGAGGATGATATCCAAACGGTCGTCCGAGAACTCCCCGGCATCATCTCCAAATTGCGGCAGATCTCGGCCTTCGATCCCGATGAATGAGGGGATCGGTTCACCTCGGCATATTCCTTTTGAGCTGCAGGAGATAAACCTGCCTGGCTTCTAAAAAGTACCTCTGGTACCCTTCCTGCTCAAAATCCGGATACGTCCAGGGGAGGAGCTTGACCGTCTTCCCGGAAAAAAGCAGCTCGAGGTGGGCGTAGATCCCCTGGCTGAGGGGGATGCGGTGAGCGAAATTCTTGGTGGTGGCCATGATCAGCGCCGAAGCGGTTAGGATTCCCGGGTCGATGTTGACGATACGCTCTGCCCGAGCGAAGGATTTTCTGAGCTCCTCCTCGAGAGCGTTGGTGTGAACCTTGATGCTTGACAGGGATTCTGGGGGGATAAGCCCGGAGAAACCCAAAAACAGCCGCCTCAAACCTGGGCCCATTTGTTTGTCATAGTAGTCCGTCTGGTCGAATGGGAAAGCAGAGCTCTTGAGGTCGACGGGACCGTAAGTGGCCGTGACTGCCTCTTCGGTCCGGCCGATCGCCGCATCCAGCGAAGAGATGATTCCGATAATCAATTTGGCCGGAGTATACGGCTTGACCTCAGCCATCAATTCATCACGATATGATAATCCACCTGAAAAAGCAATCCTCCCCTGCCCCAAGATATGTCCCTCCTCTGTTCATGTTTTTTTGCCCAAGCGAAGGATTCAGGTGAGGAAGTCAGTGGACGACTGAGCGGGCATGGTTTCTCGACTGGAGCGAGTTTGCTGATTTGCGGTAGCAAATCAGCGGGGGTTCCAAGGGGGATGGCCCTCTTGGTCGCAGGACGGAGTCCGAGAAGGGGAGGCAGGGAGCGAAGCGACCGTTGGAAGGGGGAAAGCGTAGCTTGCTCCCTCCA
>Ga0105094_10001398_pt1 | contig 12613 bp, 10 predicted proteins | sample PPLLak1March2015_2_FD_87023 | JGI IMG/M metagenome (GOLD analysis project Ga0105094, IMG submission 87023) | Freshwater sediment microbial communities from Prairie Pothole Lake near Jamestown, North Dakota, USA - PPLs Lake P8 Core (3) Depth... | ecosystem: Environmental > Aquatic > Freshwater >...
AGTCCCGGATGATACCCTGGGCTTTCTTTCTCCTTTTCGCCGGTCTGCTGGTGATCATCTTCCTCACGAATCACTATATTCTTGTGCTGGCGGGTGTTCTCATGGGGTGTGGACATGGTTTTCTGTACCCGGCATTGAACACCCTGGCAGTCCGGAACGAAATCCCCGACAATCGCGGCAAGGCCACGGGCGTCTTCACGGGAAGCATCGATGCGGGCTTCTTTGTCGGCTCGACCGCTCTGGGTTATGTTGCAGAGTGGTCGGGATATCCCGTTCTTTTCGCCACTGCAGGCGCGGTGTGCCTCTGTGGCTGCGTTCTTTTCAGATACGGCGCCGCAAGAGCTTAGAACCAAACCTTGAAGCCCTGGCGGCAATTGAGGGAGCACGTCCTGTATGATGACCGAGTCCTTGATGGGGTGCATGAGAATGTTCCTGATCACCTGTCTGGTGCTGTTGGGTTCCGGCACCTGTCTCAGCGGAGACGCCTTCTCGGCCGAAGGGGGTCCATTTCGGTCCGGCGAGAAGCTCTCCTATGATCTCTACTGGGAGTTCGTTCACGCCGGGTCCGCTGAGCTCGAGGTTTCCGCTGTGGAGGAATTTCAGGGGTCATCCGCGTACCGCTTCGTGTTGACGGTCCGGACCAACAGCGTCATCGATCGCTTCTACAAGGTTCGAGACAGGCTCGAGTCCTATACGGACCGGCCCATGAGACGATCACTCCAGTATCTCAAAAAACAGCAGGAGGGGAGACATCGGCGGGACATCTTGGTGTCCTTCAACTGGGACCGCTCTCAGGCGGAGTATTCCAATTTCGGCAAGAAGCAGAGGCCGGTCGCCATCGTCGACGGGACCTTCGATCCCCTGTCGATCCTTTACGCTTATCGTCTCATGCCGCTCAAAGAGCATGCCGTTGTGGAGGTGCCGGTGTCCGACGGCAAGAAGTCCGTCATGGGCAAGGTCCGGGTCACCGGAAGGGAGCAGATCCGTGTGAAGGACCAGGATTACAGCACTTTCGTGCTGGAGCCTGATTTGAAGGACCTTGGCGGGGTCTTCCGCAAAAGCAAAGGGGCCAGGGTGCGCATCTGGGTGACCGACGATGAGAGGCGAGTGCCCGTGAAGCTCACGAGCAAGGTGGCCGTGGGGTATTTCGTTGCGGAATTGAAGCACGCGAGCCATGAGCCCCTGAGTGTCACGGCCAGGTGATGAGGTCGCGCAGCGTTCATGCATGGCATCGACCATCGGGTGTCCGTGCCCTCAGATGGTACGGGCAAAGAGGGCCTCGGATCCCGGTGTCTGCCGGGATCCGTGTGTGAACTGCTCCAGGAAGCTTCAAGTTTCAGGTTTCAAGTCTCAGGTAAGAACCACAGCCCGGCCATGGGCTTTTTCATCGTTCAGGGTGGCCCGCAGGGGGATGAGGCATTGCTCAGTTCATGCTGGGTGAGCTCAGGAATGGCGAATACTTCTTGTCGGTTCCGAGAATGTGCTTCTGAAGCCAGTCGGTCAGGAACTTCATGACATCCAGCGTGAGCATGGCCTTGCCGTCTTTGAACTGACGCTCCAGGTCCATCACCTTGGAGGTCATCTTCGCGTGAATGATCTTGTGCTCCTGGTATTCAGGATACCCGGCGGCTTTCATGAGCCGCTCTTCAGCAGCGAAATGGACCTTGGTGTAGTCGACCAGTCGTTCCAGAATCAGTCCGAGAGTCTGTTTTCCTTTTCCCTCCCGCATGGCGTCATCCAGTTGGCCGACAAGGCCGATGAGGACGCGGTGCTGGTCATCCATGTCCTTGACATGGAGTCGGTACTTCTCATTCCAGGTGAATGCTGACACGGTGGACTCCTCTCTTTCAGTGAAATGGGCCGGGGCAGCGAATGTCCCCCTCCTTTGCGACTCCGGTTCCTTCCGGGTGAAAACCTGGTGGAAAGCTCTTGCGCCGTTCGACCGTGCGCATCTTGCTTTGGCAACCCGATCTGCGGCTTGGATGAGTCACCTGGAAATATCGGAAGCCGGGAGGATTGACTTGAGCGGGAGCCATCCATCCAAACCAGGAATATGCGAAGTGTCGGGAGGAATCCCTGACAACGCACAGGATGTCATGGTCAGCGGGATGAGTGAGATGATGCAGCGAGGTCTTCACAGAATCACCATGAAACTGTAACGTGCACAGGTTTACGTTTTGTCTGATTGTGCACATCACCGGCCCGGTTCCTGTGGCTGCAAGCTTATTTGAATGCAGGCAGCACTCGCCGGGCTCAGGGAGAGGATGATGAATCTGGAGAAGAGCGGAAAAGGCGTGCAGCCGGAGAGCTGTGAGGCGCCCGTTGCGGGAGGGCGCTTCGAAGGGGCTGTGGACCCGGGGCCTGAGGCAAGGGGTCCGTCCGAGAGAGGCGAGGGCGTCCAGCTGACTTTCGCACGGGGCAACGGCCCCATCGATGAGCTCATCGACCGACTGCTGGGCGAAGTGGGCGGCATCCGGCACTCGGAGCTGGTCCGGGAGATGATCCTGGCTGCCTTGAAGGCCGGACAGGAGAGCACCGACAAGGCGGACTTGAAGCTCATGCTGTCCACCCTGAAGGAAATGCGCTTCACCTCCAAAATCTTCGGGCCGTATCGGCACGTGAAGAAGGTGAGCGTTTTCGGTTCTGCGCGTGCTCACCGGGACAGTCCCACCTGCGGGATGGCGCGCCAACTGGGTGAAGAGCTGGCCCGAATGGGCTGCATGGTCATCACGGGGGGCGGAGAGGGGATCATGGAGGCTGTGAACGAAGGGGCGGGTCCGGACCACTCTTTCGGCGTGTGCATTCGGCTTCCTTTCGAAAAGCAGCCCAACCAGGTCCTGGAGGGCAGTCCGCGCAGCATCACCTACAAGTATTTCTTCAACCGCAAAGTGGCTTTCATCAAGGAAACGGATGCGGTGGTGGTCTTTCCCGGGGGATTCGGCACCCTGGATGAGACCATGGAAATCCTGACGCTCCTTCAGACGGGAAAGCGGACTCCCATTCCGCTGATCCTCATGGACGAGCCCCCGGGAGAATACTGGCTGCACTGGATCGCATTCCTCAAGGCTGAGCTGGCCTCCAAGGGTTACATCTGCGAGGGGGATTTCGCCCTGTTTGACCGGGTCGATTCCGTGGCCCAGGCGGTGCGCATCATCCGAAGGTTTTACCGGCGCTATCACAGCATGCGGTTTGTGGGCGAAAGGCTGGTCATTCGGATGACCACGCCTCTGGACCTCCCGGGGATCGATCGTCTCAGGAGGGAATTCGAGGACCTGCTGCACCCAGGAGGCGAGCTGTTCATGACATCGGCTTTGCCGGAGGAGTTGGACGATGAGGGTGTCTCCCAGCTTCCGCGGCTCGTGCTCGATTTCAATCGCCGGCAGTTCAGTCGCCTCAAGCAGCTGATCGATGCCGTCAACGAAGCCTGATTCCAGTCGGGCCCAAGGGCCATCTTCAGCACAGGTCTCCAGAATGTGGGGATGTCGCTAATGCGACGAGCCTGAGCGGAGTGTCATCGGAAGCAGGTTGCTCCAGTCGAAGCTCGAAACTCGAAACCGCTGCCAGGCAGGCAGCCAGAGGATCGCACCATGGCAAGACTGCATCAGAGCGCCTGGCGGATCCTGCCCTTCACAAGGAGGCAGGTCCGGGATCTTGTGCATAATCATGTTCCCGGACAGCTCGTGATTCAATTGACCGACCGCTGCAACGGTCTGTGCCCCCAGTGCGGGATGCGCGCCACCGAGCGTTTCAGTCGCTCCAGCATGGCTGTCGACGACGTCAAGCGAGTCATCGATGCCGCCGTGGCCCGCGGGTTCACCGTGCTCTCCTTCACGGGTGGGGAGCCCCTGCTGATGCTCGATGAACTGGTCTCGTTGATCCAATATGCGGGGAGCGCCGGGATGGAGTACATCCGAACCGGCACCAACGGTTTTCTCTTTGCGGGCTCGGAACGCCCCGACTTCGAATCCCGGATGGCTCGCCTCGCAGACACCCTTGCCGCAGTGCCGCTCCGGAACCTCTGGATCAGTATCGATTCGGCCGAGGCAAAGGTTCACGAGACGATGCGCGGGTTTCCCGGCGTCATCGAGGGAATCCGAAAGGCTCTCCCGATCTTCCACGAGCGGGGTCTGTACCCCACGGCCAACCTGGGAATCAACCGCAACATCGGGGGCCGTTCCGAGGGGAATCCGACCGTCTCACCCGGTAACGGCGGCACGATCTCCGCTCGGGACTTCTACAATCATTACCGGGCCTCCTTCCGACGGTTCTTCGAGCTCGTCGTGGGTCTGGGATTTACGCTGGTGAACACCTGCTATCCCATGTCCATGGCCGAAAACGAGAACAGCGGCGAACTGGGGGCGGTGTATGCCGCAGAATCCGCCGACCCGGTGGTGAGCTTTTCCCCCGAAGAGAAGGCACTGCTCTTCGAGGCGCTCCTGGATACCATCCCCGAATATCGATCGCGCGTGAGGATCTTCTCTCCCCGGAGCTCCCTGTATGCCCTGGCGGGGGATCATCGCGACATCCGAACCGTTTCCTACCCCTGCCGGGGAGGCATCGATTTCTTCTTCATCGATGCGCGGGCCGCCGACGCCTACCCCTGCGGGTACAGGGGCCGCGAGAACCTGGGGAAATTCTGGAGCCTCAATGGGGCTCATGCCGCTGCGCCTGCGGATTGCACCCTGTGTGACTGGGAGTGCTTCAGGGACCCTTCCTTCCTCCTCGGGCCTTTGCTCGCGCTATCCACGCACCCCATGCAGCTCGCCAGGTCCGTCTATGCCCACCGTCCATTCTACAGACTCTGGCTGGAAGACCTTCGCTACTATCATTCCTGCGATTTCTTCGACGGCCGCAAGCGGCCGGACTATGCCAGGCTGAGCAGGTTTGCCTGAGGGCGTCGGGGTTCGGGGTTCAGGCTATGGGTTATAGGCTGGTGGCTATCATCGACCGTGATGGGGAGCCTCCCCTCCGCACTCCGGGAAATCCCTCATTCCCCCGCAGCAAAGCCGGGTGCAAATCCCTTTGCAGTTGTGGTGGGCACAAGAAGGCGTGCCCACCGGAGCCTGGCATCAACCTGCGCCCGCCTGTACCGGAAGGTGTTGAACGATGAAGTGGCCAAAAGCCGCGGCAGATCCTCGCCTCTCGCCTAGAAACTAGAAACTAGAAACTAGAAACTAGAAACTAGAAACTAGAAACTAGAAACTAGAAACCTGCCCCCTCGCTTTCACCAACGCTTTTTCTGTTGTGGACCCGGGGGGCGGTGCAGTAATACTACCCTGCCTGTCGAGAAATGCCGGTTTGTTGAGCTGCCACAGCCCTTTCTCTCCCTTCTTCGACTCCTGAGGAGGCCGAGAGGATCGGAACACTCGGTCCCATGCAGAGAGTTTTCGGTCGAAAACTGCCGCCCGCCCTGACGGGGCTTCTCCTCTGCGGAGTCGCCTGCCTTGCAGTTCTGGCTCTTCGGTCACTGGGCCAGCTGCAATCCCTCGAGATGGCGGCTTACGACCGTTTCCTGGGCTTCACAGCGCCTCCCCATCACCGCGACCCCCGCATTCTCCTGGTCACGGTTTCAGAAGAGGACATCCAGGCCCTGGGCACCTGGCCTCTCCCGGACGGGACCCTGGCCCGGCTGCTCCGAAACCTCCAGAAGCACCAGCCTCGAGCCATAGGTCTCGATCTTTACCGGGACATCCCCGTTCCGCCGGGTGGAGAAGAGCTCAGGGCCGTCTTTGCCGCGAACCGGAATGTGGTCACCGTGAGGAAGCTCAGAGACCGTCATTCGCCCGGGGTTCCCCCACCGTATGTGCTGGATGGCACCGACCTCACGGGATTCAACGATCTGCTCGTGGATTTCGACGGCGTCGTGCGCCGGGGGCTTTTGTATATGGACGACGGCCGCGAAGTCACCCCGGCCTTTTCCCTCCTTCTGGCTCAGCTCTGGCTGCAGCCGGAGGGGGTTTCACCCGAGGCCGCCCCGGACCATCCTGAATGGCTCAAGCTCGGAAAGCGAACCTTCCGCCCCCTGGAAGCCAACGACGGCGCCTACGTCCGTGCGGACATGGGCGGCTTTCAGATTCTCCTGAATTTTTCTTCGGTTGCGGCAGGTTTTTCAAGGGTCTCCCTGAGCGATGCCCTGGCCGAGCGGTTCCCCCGTGAGCTTGTCCGCGACAAAGTCGTCCTCATCGGTTCGTGGGCCGAAAGCACCAAGGACCTCTTCCTGGCACCGGTCGTGCTCGACCGGAGCTCCAGCAGGATGATTTCCGGCGTCGAGCTCCATGCCGCCATGGTGAGTCAGCTGGTGGGAGCCGCTTTGGGCGGAGGCCCCGGCATGTCTTTCTTTCCGGACCACATCGAGGCGCTCTGGATTTGCTTGTGGGGGTTGACAGGCTGTGCGCTGGGAATGAAGATCCGTTCCCCGGGCTGGTTTCTCCTCTGGAACGGGGCTGCTTTAACTTCGCTCGTATTCGCAAGCTTCCTGCTCTTCCTCAAGGGGCTTTGGGCTCCCGTGGTGCCTGCCGCCGCCGCCGAAGTCGCCGTGTCCACCTTCCTCACGGCATACCTGGCTCATCGGGAGAAGGCCCAGCGGACTCAGCTCATGCGGATGTTCTCCTGCCACCTCTCCCAGGAAGTGGCGGAGACCCTGTGGGAGCAGAGGGACCAGTACCTGGAGGGAGGCCGCCCCCGCGCCCGGGAGCTCACCGCCACCGTGGTCTTCACGGACCTCAAGGGGTTCACATCCCTGGCGGAAAGCATGGATGCTCAATCCCTCATGGATTGGCTGAACGAATACATGGCTGCCATGTCCAAGACGGTGATGGACCACGGGGGGGTGGTCAACAAATACATCGGGGACGCCATCATGGCTGTTTTCGGAGTGCCGGCTCCGCGGGCCGGCGAGCAGGAGATCGCCCGGGATGCCGAGCACGCCGTGCGCTGCGCTCTGGCCATGAGGGGGGAGCTGGAGCGTCTCAACGAAGAGTGGACAACCCGTGGCCGAGCGGCCATGAAGATGAGGATCGGCGTCCATACGGGGCCGCTCATGGTGGGATGTGTTGGCTCGGAGGAGCGTTTGGAGTATACGGTGATCGGCGACACGGTGAACATCGCCGCGCGCCTGGAGAGCTTCGACAAGGACTTCGATGCGGGGAGCGTCTGCCGCATCCTCATTTCCGAGCCCACGAAGCGCCGGCTGAACGGCAGGATTGCCACCCTTTCAGTGGGGCGGGTCCTGTTGAGAGGGAAAGGGGAGGAAATGGCCATCTTTCAGGTTCGTGATCCTGAGGAGACAACACAGGAGGTAGAGGTATGAAGCCGGATCGCCACTCAACTGCAGCAGTCTGGGTCCTGATTGGTGCCCTGTGCATGGTTTGTCCCGGGGGGGCATTGGGCCAAACCACGGAAAGCAGGCCGACACGGCCGTCCGAATCCGCGCCGGGTTCCGCGCAGCCCGCTCCACAGCCCCCTTCGGTGGTCTACAAACCGCCTCTGCGCGGGGCCCCGGCCGATCGCGTCGGTGGAGGCACGCGAGGGATCGGCAGCGAGGAAGTGCCGCAAGTGATGGTACTGGCCCCCGACCATCCGGGTCTCACGACCCAGCCCAGGCCAAGCCTTTTCTGGTACATCTCCATGCCCACCTCCCGGCGGGTCGATTTCACCCTCAGGGACGAGATGACCGGAGTCACCGTGCTCAACACCACCCTTCCCAGTCCCCAGGCAGCAGGCATACAGCGCATTGATCTGTCGCGGTTCGAGGTGGATCTTGCCGTCGGGAAGGACTACCGGTGGATCGTCAACGTCGTCCTGGATCCCAGTCGTCCGTCCAGGGACATTTTTTCCGCCGGCATCATTCGCAGGACGGAGGGCCCGAAGCTTCCGGAGGACAGGATTGAGGGCGGCGACAGGATTCTCGCCGCCGCGTGGTACGCCGGAGAGGGGCTCTGGTACGACGCGCTGGAAGCCGCCGGAGAGGCCGTCGATGCAGCGCCGTCGGACAAAATCTACCGGAGTGTGCGGGCCAGCCTCCTCGACCAGGTCGGGCTCTGCCAGGCGGCCCGGTTTGAGATGGCTCATTGAGCGGGTGGGCTCCCGGCCAAATGGATTTTCACGCAGAGTCGCAGAGGCGCGGAGAAGAACAGGGGTGTGCGGGAGGCGTTGCCGGATGGCTTCAGGGGAGGCGCTCCATTCGCGCGGCTCAGGGCCGGCCTCTCGATACCAGTCCCTCACGCCCCTTCGGGCTGCCCTGACTAATGAAAAGGCCCAGGGCCGGCACGGTTTTCAACTAGAAACTAGAAACCAGAAACTAGAAACTAGAAACCAGAAACTAGAAACCAGAAACTAGAAACTCATCGTATCAGGAGCTGATGCAGAACGGCGCCGATGAGCCAGACCCCGAATGAGATGGCGATGGTGGCCAGGAAGGGAATCTCCCTGCGGAAGCACCAGGTGGCCGTGAGAAAGAAGAGCACGCTGGGCAGGATGCCCCAGACCGCGCCCTGCGTGAAAGCTGCGAAGCGGGCGTAATCCTCCTGGCCTTCGGAATAGAGCCAGAAGAGCACGATGAGGGTCGTGATGGGCGCCGTGGCGACGAGGCCTGCCAGCGAGGGGAATCTCCTGCCCACGGCGACGCATCCGTAGATGACGGCCAGGGAAATCAAGAGCTTGACGAAGGTCTGCACGATCCTCCACCCTGCAGGTTAGTCCTTTATTCCTTAATAGCCAACGTCGCCTGCCGGGCAGAGTACAAGATTAACCCGCAACTTGAAACCCGCAACTTGAAACGGATTCCATGGGGGGATGAGCAATGGACCCGAAAATCAAGGCGGCCATCGAGGGAGCGGTGAAAACCGAGCCCTTTGCCCGGGCGCTTGGAATGGAGCTCATCGAGCTGGACGAGGAGCACTCCATCGTTGAGATGGACTATGTACCTGAAAAGATGGACAATATCTATCATCGGGCTCACGGCGGAGCTGTTTTCGCTCTCATCGACGAGGCCTTCGAGACTGTCTGCCAGACCGACGGGACCATCGCCGTGGCCCTCAACGTCAACGTGACCTACGTGGGCAGTCCGGAGCCCGGCTCCCGCCTGCGCGCCGAGGCCCGCCAGGTCAACCGCACCAAAAAGACTGCCCTCTACGACATCAGGGTCACCGACCGGAACGGCCGTCTCCTGGCCACCTGCCAGGCCCTCGCCTTCCGCACCGGCAAGCCCATCCCTTTCCTGTGAGCCTCAGCCCCACATTTTATTGACGCCACCGCTCATCCTTCGCGTCTCGATCTCCGCCCCTCGAATCGACGCGGTGTTTGATCTCGCCGCAAAGGCGCGAAGGGCGCCAAGGAAAACCAGGAGCCTGCAAACTTATAATCGCCCCCTACCGGCAATGCCGTGACTTAAGGGGTGGCACGGGCTAAGCGGAGCTTGCCCGTGGTGGAGAAGTCACGCATGGGCAAGCTTCGCTTAGCCCATGGCACCCTCCAGGCATGAGCAATGAGCTTAAGTCAACAGCATTGCCTGTTGAGGTGGTTCGTCCTTCAAGCTATCTCCCTGCTCCAAAATCTCCGTGATCTGCTTCTTGAGCGCCCCGCCAACGTACTCCACGAGGTGCCATGTTCCAAGCGAAGTTTACCCCTCGCGGTTGACTTTGGTTATCAAATTTGCTAACCATGCTTCATGGCTTATTCTATCGAACGAATACTTCAACGCACGGGTCAAAGCCGAGATAGAAGACTGGCCGATGACATTTTGGCCGACTATGCGCGACTCGTGGAACTGCTGATGGATTTTGGGCCGGATATGCGGATGCCACACTCGCGAACTATGGGCGGCGGACTTTTCGAGCTGAGGCCCCGTGGACGAGAGGGCATCGGACGGACGTTTTACTGCTTCGCCGTCGGTCAGCGGGTCGTGATACTGCATGCCTTCGTCAAGAAGACCCAAGAGACGCCGAAACGCGACCTGCAGATTGCTCGGAAAAGAATGAACGAGGTGCTCCATGGATGACCACGAATACCAGCCAGTTCCCCACGACCATCAGGCGTTCCTCGAACAAGCCATGAAACGCAAGGAGTTTCGTCAAACCTACGAGGAGCTCGCCGAAGAATACGCCCTGGTTCGCGAACTGCTTGCTGCGCGCACAAGAGCCAGGCTCACCCAGGAGGCGGTTGCCAAACTGATGGGGACGACCAAAAGCGCTGTTTCGCGCCTGGAGTCGGTGGGCAAGCATGCCCCTTCTATGACGACCCTGAAGAAATATGCCGAAGCCGTTGGCTGTCATCTGGAAGTCAAGCTGGTGCCGGATGCCCGCCCAACCAAACGCTCAACTCGGACCGCCCGAAAGCGGGCGGCCGGTTAGCACGTCCTTGGAGCGATGAATGTGGACAGGAAACACCGCCCCGATTTGAGGGGGGTTGTCCCGGCGCTCCCGGGCGCAGCCCCCCCGTAACCGCACCCTTCTGATCCATGCGCAGCCCCCACACCTTTGAATGTTCGTATGCTGATCCGTCATCCCGGCAATGCTTCAGGCGGGATTCCGGTCCTCTTCGACCAGCCTCGATTCGGGCTCGAGAACTTCAGGAATCGCGTGCGGCGGGGCTCCGGTCGCCGAGGGCCGGTCCCGGATCTGAAACTTGAGAAGGTGAGACCGAAGCTTGAGTCTTTTCCCGGCGGGGAGTAGTATCAGCCACTCGGATTCGAGCGGGCCCGGGAGTCTGGGGCTCGGCGAGCACCGGGCGCTCTCGCCTCGGGTGGGCTGCCCGTTCCGCTCATCTCCCTGGGAGCTTGTCCGAGAACTGTCATTTCGAGCGATAGCGAGAAATCTTGCTCACGCAACAGAAGGGCTTTTCGAGATTTCTCTCTTCGCTTCGCTCCGTTCGAAATGACAACAGCGCATTCTCGGACAGCGTCCTGGTGCTGCTCGCTTCGCCGTGGCTTCGGCCTTCCATCTGACGCTGCGGGATGGAACATGGATGACAGGGAGGCGTCCTCGATGCAGGGTGCACAAAGCGGTGCTTCACCGTCCTACGAAAAGCTGCTTTTCATCTGCTGCACCCTGACCTTTGTCGGATATTTCGGGTCCTACATGCGGATGCCGGTCGTGCCGCTTTTTGCCCGGTCGCTGGGAGCCGACACGGTCCTGGTGGGGATGATCAACGGGGCTTTCCTGATGATGGCGGGACTGCTGTCCGTTCCGCTGGGAATGCTGTCGGACCGCGTCGGGCGCAAGCGGCTCATCCTGCTCGGCATGCTGGGGATTGCCGCGTCGGCTTTCCTGCTGAGCCTGAGCGGGTCGCCCCGCGAGATGATCTGGATCAACCTGCTCATGGGGATCGGCCTCGCGGCTTTCGCTCCCACCATGATGTCCTATGTGGCCGACATCTCGCCGCTGAGCCACCTGGGACGCTCGTACGGCTGGTACACGCTTTCGGTCTACGTGGGGATGAGCCTGGGGCCTGCGGCCGGTGGCTTCCTGGCCGACAGGCAGGGGTTTGCGACCGTCTTCATCGCATCGGGCACCGTCGGCCTGCTCATGGCGGGGCTGATTGCGTGCTTTCTGCCCCGGGCCCGGCATGTGGTGCTGAGGAAGGCCGCCCGCAGGCCGTTCAGGGTCGAGGCCCGGGAGCTCATGCGGAACTGGCGGCTCCTGGCCTGCTGGTTTGTGACCTTCGGCGGCTGCGTGGGGCTGGGCATGTTCGTGACCTACGTGCCCCTTCATGCGCTCGAGCAGGGATTGAACGTGGCTCAGATCGGGCTCGTCTTCGCCGCTCAGGGCCTGGTCAATGCGCTTTCCCGAATTCCCTTCGGCAGGATCAGCGACCGCGTGTCCCGGAGGAGTCACCTGGTCCTCGCGGGACTGATGGGATTTGCGGCAGCCGTTGCCGGGTTTGGCGCGGCATCGAGCCTCGCGGGCTTTCTGGCTTCCGCGGTGGCCCTCGGGGCCGGCATGGCGGTGGCCTTCACGGCGGTGGGCGCCCTCATCTCCGAGGTGGTGAATCCTCAGTCGCGGGGGATGGCCATGGGCGGCTACAACAGCTCCATCTATTTCGGGATGATGCTGGGATCCCTCCTGATGGGTCCCGTCATCCGCGAAGTGGGGTTCAGGAACGGATTCTACCTGGTGGCCTGCTTCAACCTGGTGGCCACCTTTGTTTTCTTCCTGGTGTTCCAGCGCGCCGGAAGCGACAGCGCTGCCGCGGAGCCGGGCGAGCCGTCCCGCATGGCTTCATCGGGCTCCCCCAAACGCTGAAAAGACCCCTGGCCGGGCTGGCTTTCAACTGGAAGCCAGAGCGCGGAGACCAGGCTCCTTGAGGCTGGAATTCTTCTTCATTTTGACTCGCGCAGAGACGCAGAGGCGCGGAGAAAGCCAGGGAGGATAGACCTTTACAAAATCAGCGCGTGCAGGGATGGCCTGGAAAAAGGTGGCCACCTTATTCTTGGACGTGTACCTGGATTTTTGGGAAGCACACCCCCCTGACCCCGAGGGGGGGAGTTAAGTACACATCCACAGAATAAAGTGTCCATTGAATAAGCACGTTATCCCCGCATGCTTTTGGCGGGGATCCAGGGATTTGAAGGCCTCTGGATTCCCGCCAGGGACACGCGGGAATGACGACTCAAATG
>Ga0105094_10001399_pt1 | contig 12610 bp, 11 predicted proteins | sample PPLLak1March2015_2_FD_87023 | JGI IMG/M metagenome (GOLD analysis project Ga0105094, IMG submission 87023) | Freshwater sediment microbial communities from Prairie Pothole Lake near Jamestown, North Dakota, USA - PPLs Lake P8 Core (3) Depth... | ecosystem: Environmental > Aquatic > Freshwater >...
CGAAAAGCTAAGTGCATCTAAGGAGAAGAGAGCTTTCTTTTCCGATACCGCCGAGGCTGCAGAAAATACTGCTGAAATGAAAGCGAGTAAAAACCAATTCATAGTTTTTTGTAATTACGTGTGTCACAGATTAATAATCCGTGATACGTCTGTGAACGTTTACAGTTTACCAATTTGCTATTAACTTGATATAAAAATTTCTCCCCGGCTCTACGGTATTGCTTCCTCTCGTTGTCGACAGATGATTGCGGTAGTTCTTATCAAAAATATTCTCAATTCCTGCAGATACTTTCAAATTTAAAGAAGTAAGATTAAATGTACTCGTATTCAGCATTAAATTGAAAATTGCATAACCGGGGGTTTTTATTTCTCCTAATGCGGTATGATTCTGCTCTGCAAAAATGGAGGTTGATAATTCTGTATCAATCTGATTTAATAAATTAAACTTGATTCCTACCCTGCCGTTTAACGGCGGAATTTCAGGCAGATTCCCGTCAGCTGTAACATCATCTCCCTTAACATAAGAAAGGGTCGTGTAAAGAATGAAATCCTTGTAAAAATTATAGTCTGCATTTAAATCGAGTCCGTACATTTTCGATTTACCGATATTTGTTTTTATAAATGCATTCCTATCTTCGAATGTTCCCGGGACTTCTGCAACAAGATTATCAAAATAATTGAAGAAGAAGCTTGAAATTATTTTTAAATTTTGTGAATAGTAACGGATACCGAGGTCAATAGATTTTCCTATTTCAGAATTTAAATTCGGATTGCCAATACGTAAAACACTTCCCTGGTCAATATACTGGAATCTTTCTTCAAGAGAAGGGGAGCGGAATGAATAGCCGAGACTTACCGTAAAATCCAGATTCTTAATTGCCGCATACTTTATTCCGATGTTTGAACTGTATGAATAATCGTTATCCTCAATATTGTTCCAGATTGTTTTTTGTCCGGCCGGGGAATTATTTAATACCCCGTTTACAATTTCATAAATTGGATTAAAAGCAGAGTCACCTTTTACATATATTTTGTCTATTCTTGCCCCGAGTGTCAGTAAAAGTTTATCCTGCAATATTGCTGCATCATCTTGCGCAAAAATTCCGATACTTTGAAACTTCGAATCGGGCAAAGGTTTTTCGCCGATAATTCTGTCTGTTGAAACGGCAACGTTTCCTAGTGAGTCCAGAATTTCAATTAATTGATATCTACGCCGTTCCCCCCGGTAACTTCTGTCCCAATAATCAACTCCAAGAACTAGATTATTAGTTTTACTTAGAAGCATATTCCCATAAAGCTGAAAGTTATTGTTTTTATGATCTGCCTGCGGTGTAATTTTAAGAACGCTTATCCTTCTTGCGGGAACAGTGGGCGAAGCCGGAACATTTTGCACTGTATGAGGAATGTTCTCAACGTCCCGTTCAATAAATTGAAATGAATATTTAAGCGACAGCTTATAAAGAATTGACGATATATCCTTAATTTCATATCCGGCGGATATTAGTTCACGTTTTTCATGGGGATACCTGACATCGGCATTGTTCGGAAATACTGCTGAACCCGGAATTCCAACATCATCAGCTTTAAATAACTGGTAATTGAATTTCAGCAGATGATTCTGGTAAGGAGAAATATTTAAATTTCCTGAAATGCTATAATCTTCAAACTGGCTGTTTTTAAGTTCACCGATCGGTGTTTTAACATCTTCTGCTTTCCTGTAAGAACCTGTTATTTTTGCTCCCCAAATCGGTCCGCTTCCGTATAGTGATCCCGATGTGATGGACGAATTATTTACAGAATTGTAGCCGCTGGAAATATTTCCTTTAATTGAAAAAGTATTGCTGAATGATGGTGATTTTGTAATGATATTGACAATTCCTCCGGTTGCTCCGGAACCATAAAGAGCAGAAGATGCGCCTTTAATAATTTCCACCCTCTCGATATCATTTATGTCAACTAATGAAAACCTGGCTGCCACATCAGTTGAAGTTGCAATTCTGTTCCCGTCAATCAGTGCAACAACATTTTCACGGTTTAGTCCCCGGATACTTAATTCCGTTCCCCAGACACCTTCGCTTATCAGAGAAATACCGGGCTCATTTTTAAGAGCTTCGGGTAATGACTGAAAATTTAAATTCTGTATTTCCTTTGTACTTACAAGAAGTGCGGAATACGGAGTGCTGCGGAGATCTTTGTCGATGCGGCTTGTACTGACTATAATTTCACCCATTTCAATAGGAGCAGGCAGGAGGGAAAAATTTATTAAGCTGTCTCCGGGAATATTTATTCTCCCGTGAAGAGATTCATATCCGATCTGTACAACTTCAATATTGTACATCCCTTCTTCCAGATTATCTATAGAGTAAAAACCTTCACTATTTGTGTAAGCCAAATGCTTTGAAGATATAAAAACTGCCGCACCTGAAATTGGTTCGCCGGATAATGAATCTGTTACTCTCCCTTTCAATACATTTCCTTGACTGTAGGAAATAGAATAATTTAAGAGGATTGCTGCAAAGATATATTTTACATCTTTAGTGTTTATCATGATTACATACTAATCCAAGCTCGTTTTTTAATTCACCTTTGATGAACAACTTTACAGCATCCTCAATCAAATCAATGTCGGTGAAAAGAGTGAGAATATTATTTTGCTTCAAATCTTCAACCACCCGCCAGCCGCCTCCCCGCGAAATTAAGTGTTTACAGTCTTTTAATCCTTCAATTAAATTTGTATGGCTGTGTGCTCGTCCTTCATCATGATAGTTATGATCATGATGCATCATTCGATGATTTGTAAAAACATTTTCCCGTAGTTCTTTACTAATAATATTTTCTCCGTTTATTTCAAAAACCAGAAATGACCTGCATTTGCCAATATGCCCGGTGACTCTCACCTGGTCGTTTGTTGCAACTGCGATTTTTCCTTTAAACATTTAACTCTCCCATATTTATTCTAATTTATTTTTTTATAAGAAGTTCTTTTTCACTAATTTTAATAGCTTTCCCGTTTAGAATGGCATCGATTACTTTTCTTCTGGCTTTTTCTAGAATCCGTCCGAAAGTAGCCCTTGATATCTTCATTTCTTCCGCAGCTTCTTCATGTGAATAGGCAAGCAAATCGGCAAGACGCAGTGATTCCAATTCATCATGTTCGATAATTATTTCTTCCAATTCATAAACAGGAATTCCTCTCGGCTTGAAATAGTAGCTGGAAGGATTGCAGCAGACTCTGCGGATTTTTCTCGGTCTAGACATAAATGATTATGAGCATATGCTCAAAACTATAAAAGATGTAAATCAAATGCAAGAAAAACTGCGGCACTCAAATGATCTGCAACGGCGGATTCTTTCTTAGGATATTTTTCTTTAAGCTGCATTAGGGTTGTTTCTTCGATCATCCCCGGGTTTAAGAAATTTACTATCCATGCAATTGCTATTCCAAGAACAAGCAGGATTAAGAATATTTTTTTCATTCTTTAGTAATTTTATAAATTTAAATAATCATTCATTAATAAACTTGATAATACTTTCCTTAATTATTTTACACTCGGAAAAATTCTTGTACACTTCACATTTCTTGCAGTCTTTTTCTGCGCATTTATTTCCTTTATGGTTAAATGACCAGCATGGCTGCGAATGGGAAGCATAAGCCCTGCAGCCGATTCTATCCTCTTCGCTGCATCCTTTAATTTTCCAGCAGGGGATAAGGGATTGTATTGATTTAATTCCGGCAATAGAAATCTTAAGTTCATTTATTGCGTGCCTGATGCATCTTATACGTTCAATATCTGACTGGGAGTATAACCGGTGATTTGTAGATTTTTTGAAGGGAATTATTAAGCCTTCCCGTTCATACATTCGCAAAGTATGTACAGAAATATTGAGTATTTTTGCAGCAGCACTGATAGGAAAAACAGGCAGCTCTTCATCTGCAATTTTTTTCGAGAAGTCCGAGATCGGTTCTTTTATTTCACTCATTTTATCCCCGAAAATTTTTAAGATTTATAAATCTCAATTTACTTGCCAATTATAAATATCATATTTTAATCAATTGAATGAATAAACATGTACTATGTTTATCATGAATGAAGAATTTTTATGATAATTTCTTATCAGTGAGAAGAAAAACATCAAAACCATTTATATTTTCATCTTTTAAGGCTCTTCTTTATATTTGGTTACTTAATGGAATACCCTATCCTCCAAAAAAATTAATTATGGAATAAAATTGAAAAAAAACTACGAAATAGCCGTTTTAGGCGGCGGTCCGGGCGGTTATGTAGCTGCTATAAGAGCCGGACAGCTTGGATTTAAGACAGTTGTTGTTGATTACCGCCCCTTGGGAGGTATTTGCTTAAATTGGGGCTGTATACCAACTAAATCTCTGCTTAAAAATGCTGAGATATTCGACACATTGAAACAACATGGACAAGATTTCGGAATCAAATACAAAGAGCTTCAGTTTGATTTGAAAAGGATTATCCAAAGAAGCAGGGAAATATCTGACCGGATTACAAAAAATGTGGAAATGCTTGTTAAAAAGAATAAGGTAGATAGGATCAAAGGGTTCGGCAAATTAGCTTCTAAAAATCAGATTGATATTTATGAAAGTGAAAAAAAGATCGATTCAATTACTGCAGATAAAATTATAATCGCAACCGGCGCGAAACCGAAAATAATTGATTCAATTCCGGTAGATAAAAAAAATATTATAACCTATTTCGAAGCATTGGTTTTAGATGAGCTTCCGAAAGAATTAATTGTCATAGGTGCGGGTGCAATAGGAATCGAGTTTGCATATTTTTATTCTGTATTCGGAAGTAAAGTAACCGTGATTGAAATGCTTGATAATATTCTTCCGGTGGAGGATAAAGAGATATCTCAAGTTTTGGAAAAGAATTTGAAGAAGCGGGGAATAGAAATTCTAACCAAAGCTGCTGTAAAAAAAGCAAGCATAAACGGAAAGAAAGTAAATGTCACGGTTGAGGTTAATGGCAAAACTAGAGAACTGTCCGCCGATAAAGTGCTGAATGCTATCGGCGTTACCGGGAATATCGAGGGATTCGGATTGGAAGAATTGGGAGTTGAATTGTTTAAAAATCATATTAAAGTTGATAAATCAACTTATGAAACAAATGTAGAAGGAATATATGCTGTCGGCGATGTAATCGGTCCCCCGTGGCTCGCTCACGTCGCATCGCATGAAGGCATTAATTGCGTGGAAAAAATAAAAGGATTGCATACCGTCGATATAGATTATGATAGTATCCCCGGCTGCACTTACTGCCAGCCCCAGGTGGCGAGCATCGGGCTTACGGAACAAAAAGCCAGAGAATCCGGATATGAAATTAGAATCGGCAAATTTCCTTTTATGGCAAGCGGAAAAGCATTTGCAACCGGTGAAAGGGAAGGGTTTGTTAAAATTATTTTTGACGATAAATACGGAGAAATTCTGGGTGCGCATATTATAGGTGCGGAAGCAACGGAGCTGATTGCAGAAATTGGATTGGCAAAATCCCTTGAAGCAACCGGTCCGTCAATATTTAAAACGATTCATGCACATCCGACTCTCTCCGAATCAATTATGGAAGCGGCCGCGCAAGCTTACGGCGAAGCAATACATATCTAGATGGATGATGGAAAATGGAAGATGGAAGATGGAAAATGGAGAAGAAAGAAGACAGTAGAAGAAACTTTCTATTAGCTCCATAGGAGCGAAACATTAGTAGTAGTAGATCCGGAATAAAATTAAAATCAAGCTCCATAGGAGCGGCACAAATTCATGGATGATGGAAAATGGGAGGGAATTTCGGATTTCGAATTTAGGAAGGCAAGAAATTAGCAGTTGGAAAATTTTTTAATTAAATAACCAATTTATGGAAAAGATACTTACATACTGCGATTTAGGTTTTATCGATTACAAGGAGGCATGGGATCTGCAGAAAGAAGTATTGAATTTACGGTACAGTAAAAAAATTCACGATATACTTTTTCTCCTTGAACATCCTCATACATATACTTTGGGAAAAACTGCAGACAAAAAAAATTTAATTGGCAGTCAAAACTTTTTAAGCTCAAATAATATTTCTGTTTACGACATCGATAGGGGGGGAGATATCACATATCATGGCCCCGGGCAGATTGTCGGATATCCAATAATTGATCTGAATGAATGGGAGAAGGATACACATAAATTTCTCAGGGCTTTGGAAGAAGTGCTGATTAAAACATGTGCCGATTACGGAATAAAGGCGGAAAGAAATTCTAAATATACAGGCGTCTGGATTAATAACAGGAAAATTGCCGCAATAGGAATTAAAATAAGCAGATGGATAACAATGCATGGATTCGCGTTTAATGTAAATACAGATCTTGAGTTATTTAAGGGAATAATTCCGTGCGGAATTTCTGATAAGGATGTAACTTCTTTACAAAAAGAATTAGGCTGCGAAATAAATATTTCATCCGTTAAAAAAATTATAGCCGGAAATTTTCAAAATATTTTCGGTTATAGCCTATCTTTAGAAAGGAATAAAGAATACCTGCTCGAAGCTGCACTAACTGCTTTATAAGGAAAGGATAAAATGGCAAGAAAAATTCAAGTAGAGAACGATAAAATAGATTTGAAAAAAAATAATCTCTCCGATAACGGGAATTTAAACAGCACCGATTCCAAAGAAGAATTAGATCAGCTTAATGAAAATTTATCAAGAAAAGACCTTCTGCGGGCTCTCCGTTTAATGCTCCTTTCCAGAAATATAGATACAAAAGCAATGAACCTGTTAAGACAGGGAAAAACATTTTTTCATATTGCCGGGGCAGGGCATGAAGCCGTTCAAATAGCAGCAGGACTGCAGTTAAATCCCAGAAAGGATTGGCTCTTCCCGTATTACAGAGATCTTGCGCTGGTGTTAACAGCCGGAGTAACTCCAAAAGATTTTTTCCTTCAATGTTTTGCCAAAGAAGATGATCCGTCGAGCGGCGGAAGACAATTGCCCGGCCACTTCGGACATCCCGATTTTAATATACCTTCTCAATCCAGTCCGACCGGCACTCAATTTTTGAACGCTGTCGGAACCGCATTAGCTTCCATTAAAAGGGAAGAGAATACAATTACTTATGTATCCAGCGGTGAAGGAACCACCAGTCAGGAAGAATTTCATGAAGCAGTAAATTGGGCAAGCCGGGAAAAACTTCCGGTCTTATTCTTAATTCAAAATAATAAATATGCTATTTCTGTTCATGTCAATCAGCAGATAGGAGGGAAGGATGGATCGGTTTCTGCAATGATGTCAGGCTACGGAAATCTTTTAATTAAAAAAATTGACGGAACGGATTTTTTTGAATCTTATGATGCTGTTAAAGAAGCAATAGATTATATAAAAAAAGGAAATGGACCAGCTCTGATTGAAGCGGAAGTTGTAAGGTTAATGTCCCATTCATCTTCTGATGATCAGAAAAAATACAGAGACAAAAAAGAACTTGAGGAAGATTTAAGAAGAGATCCGGTTGAGAAATTAAGCGGTAGATTAATCAGTGAAGGCCAATTGACTAAAGAAGAGTTAGATAAGATTAAATCAGAAGTTTTGGAGGAAATTGAAAATGCTTCCGCCGAAGCTTTGAAAGCGGCAGATCCGAATCCAAGGAATGCGTGTAAATATATCTTTAGTGAAAGCAGTCTCAAGAATAACCTTGAATATGAAAAGTCCGGTCGTTTTGGTGAAAAGATTGTAATGGTAGATGCGATAAACCATGCTCTTCATGAAGAAATGAAAATGAATGATAAGATTTTTGTTTTTGGTGAAGACATAGCCGACAGCAAAGGGGGAGTTTTTACGGCAACAAAAGGATTATCCTCAAAGTTCGGAGAAAAAAGAGTTTTTAACTCACCTCTGGCCGAAGCAAGCATTATCGGTGTGGCAGCCGGAATGGCAATGAGCGGATTAAAACCTGTTGTAGAAATTCAGTTCGGCGATTATATATGGCCGGCTTTCATGCAGTTTAAAAGCGAGGTTGCAACAATCAGGTATAGATCAAAGAATACCTGGAGTGCGCCCGTAGTTACACGGGTGGCTGTGGGCGGCTATATTCACGGAGGACTTTATCACAGTCAAAATATCGAATCGATTTTTGCTCATATTCCCGGAATTTTAATTGCATATCCATCAAATGCTGCCGATGCAAAGGGATTATTGAAAACAGCATGCAGATTGGACGATCCTGTTATTTTCTGCGAGCATAAAGGACTGTACAGACAGAGCTTTGCTATGTCGCCTGAACCTGATGAAAATTTCTTAATCCCGTTTGGAAAATCAAAAGTTGTGAAAGAGGGGAAAGATATTTCTGTCATTACGTATGGCGTTTCTGTATGGGATTCTTTAAACGCTGCAAGAAAATTGGAGCAGGAGGGATTTTCTGTCGAGGTAATTGATATAAGAACAATTGTTCCTTTAGATGAAGAATCAATTTACAAATCTGTTAAAAAAACCAACAAAGCAGTAGTAATTCATGAAGATACTTTTACTGCCGGATTCGGAGGCGAAATAGCTGCAAGAATAGCCGATAATTGTTTCGCATTTTTGGATGGTCCTGTAAGGAGAATAACTTCTAAAGACTCTCACATTCCATATTCTCCGATTTTAGAAAATGCAGTATTGCCGAACCGGGAAAGAATCTATAAAGGTATAAAAGAGCTTTTGGAATATTGATCCATTCAATTCTTGTTTTAGAATACAAAATTAAAAGAAAAGAACTCTTTAAATTACCTGAATAAAATTGACTTCTCTATCAGATAAAAAATTAGCTTCAGGTTATTTCCTGAAGATTAGAAGGAGCTAAAATGGATGTAATAATGCCGAAAATGGGCGAAAGCATAAGCGAAGGCACCATTCTAAAATGGCATAAAAAAGAAGGCGATAAAGTAAGCCGCGATGAAATAATCTTCGAAATAAGCACCGATAAAGTTGATACCGAAATTCCGTCACCGGCAGAGGGAATTTTATCCAATATTAAATATAATGAAGGCGATACCGTTGAAGTGGGCGCGGTTGTAGCGGAAATTCAGGAGAGTCCTGAAATTAAAAGTATTGGAAAAGAGATAAAGCGAAATAAATCCGGCGAGCCGGAGGTTTCGGAAAAAGAAAATGTCAAAACAAAACATGAATCTAAAACAGAAGAATCCGGGATAGATGTAAGATCCAAAGGTGCAGCCGATAAAATAAAGAAGAATAATAATGCCGATGAAGAAGAAATTGAAGTTCCGATGCCGAAAATGGGGGAATCTGTTATGGAAGGGACAATTATAAAGTGGTATAAAAAGATCGGTGAAGAAGTTAAAAAAGATGAAACTTTATTTGAAATAAGCACCGACAAAGTTGATACTGAAGTCCCGTCTCCGGCGGATGGATTCCTTACGGAAATTCTTGTCAGCGAACAAGAGACTGTTGAAGTGGGAACAATAGTCGGGAAAATTTCCTCAACGTTAAATAAAAAAATTAAGGAACCTGCACCATCAGGTGAAAATAAAAGAGAAAAAATAAGAATGGAAGAAGAATCCGGAATTCCTCAAAAAGAAAATAAACAGGAATCCAGCGCCGATAAAAAATCTTTTTTTCTTTCCCCGCTGGTTCTAAGCATTGCTGAAAAGGAAAATGTTACTTATGAAGAACTGAAAAAGCTTGAAGGAACAGGACTCGAAGGAAGAATTACAAAAAAAGATATCCTGAATTATGTTGAGGAAAAGAAAAAACATTCAGCGAAACATGTTCAAAATGACAAGGGAAAAGAAAAAACTCCCAGAGAAGAAATTAAACGGGCCCCCTCCTTTGATCTGTCCTTTGAAGAAGAGATAATTTATTCTTCTAAGGATATTGAAAAGATTGAAATGGATAACATCCGGCAGAAAATAATGCAGCACATGGTTAAAAGCCGCGATACTGCCGTACATGTTTCTGCAATGCTAGAAGTCGATATGACAAAAATCCATAATTATATTCAGGAGCACCGGGAAGAGTATCTAAAAACCGAGGGAATTAAATTAACTTACATGGCTTTTATTGCTCATGCAGCAGTTAAAGGATTGAAAGAATATCCGTTGTTAAATGCTTCTATTGATGGAACAACTATTCTCCGGAAGAAATATATTAATTTAGGTATTGCTGTTGCAATTGAGCCGACCGGATTAATTGTTCCGAATATAAAAGGTGCAGGTGAAAAAAATATTATCGGGTTTGCAAAAGCCATAAATGATCTCGCACTAAAAGCAAGGAACAAAAAACTTATTCCGGACGATATCTTAAACGGAACATTCACAATTACAAACTACGGTGTATTCGGGACAATATTCGGCACACCAATCATTAATCAGCCGGAAGTTGCAATATTAGGCGTAGGCGCCGTAATAAAAAAACCTGTTGTTGTGGAATTCGACGAAATAGACACGATTGCTATTAAGCCAATTATGGCCTTAACGTTATCTCACGATCACCGTTTAGTGGACGGAATGCTTGGCGGAAAATTTCTTAAATTTATAAAAGATTTTCTAGAAAATTTTGATGAGAATTTGATTTAATAAAACATGGCTGTAATTAATAAATATCAAAGAGCTTTTAAAGAAGAAATTGAAAAAAGACGCGGCCCCATAGGAAAACGTCCCGATTGGCTGAAAATAAAACTGCCGACAGGGGAAAATTATAACGATGTTAAAAGCTTGATGAGAAAACAGAATCTTCATACTGTTTGTGAAGAAGCAAGGTGTCCGAATATTGCCGAATGCTGGAATTACCGTTCTGCCACTTTCATGATTCTAGGGGATACATGTACAAGAAGCTGCGGCTTCTGCAATGTTAAGTTGGGAATTCCTCAAAAGCTAGATCTGGATGAACCAAGAAGAGTCGCAGAATCAGTTAAAGAATTGGGCTTAAGGCATGTGGTTATAACTTCTGTAAACAGGGATGAACTTAAAGACGGCGGAGCATCGATATTTGCAGAGACAGTCCGGCTGATAAGAGAAGAAATGCCTGAAACAACGGTAGAGATTCTAATTCCTGATTTTAGAGGCATAATTGATGCATTTTATACAATTATGAAAAATCCACCGGATATTCTCAATCATAATTTAGAAACTGTAAAAAGACTTTATTCGTATGTAAGACCCCAGGCAAAGTATGAAAGAAGCTTAAAGCTGATTAAATGGTTTAAGGAAGGTTTCTTAAAGACTAAAAGCGGAATTATGGTAGGGATTGGGGAGAAACCTGAGGAAGTTATTGAGCTGATGCATCATTTAATTGAACATGGATGCGATATTTTAACGATAGGGCAGTACCTGCAGCCTACTAAGGAGCATTTACCCGTTGACCGTTTTGTTACTCCCGATGAATTTGCTATGTACAAAGAAGAAGGACTAAAAATAGGGTTTAAAATCGTTGAGTCTTCTCCTTTAGTAAGAAGCTCTTATCATGCCGATAAGCATGCTAGAGCTATCTTCTAAAATACAAATATCTGCTCAGTATTTTCTTAAATGCAACTTCTAAGTTATTATATAATATTATCTTTTACGTTTTACTTAATCTTTATTTAATATCTCCGCGCATAGCTTTTTTAAAGAATTCTCCCGATTCCGTAAGATCATAATCATAAGATTTTATTAATTGAGGGAACCAATGCGGATCGAATACCCAGCAGGCCCAGCTTATTCCTTTCTGTTCAAGATATTTTATTATCCTGTTTCCATAGTCTCCATTGTCTGCCATTCCGAAATTGCCCTGGATAAATCCGAATTCAGTTACAAATACCGGCCATGTTGAAGCCGCGAAACCGAAATTTTCGTCCCACCTAGGCTCCCAGGGCTGACTTCGTTTATGCGGGTACGGGTGAGAAACGTATGCAATTCCTTCCGCCTCAATTGGACTAATCAGCAATGGCGTTAAATCATACCCCCAATCAAAACCGGCAACTAAAGGAATAGTTTCTCTATCATAAGCTCTAACAAGACTTATAAGGTCTTCATTAATTTTTTTCCAATCTTCCCAGCTCATTCTGCCGAGCTGACCGAAATATAAAGTAGGTTCGTTGAAAAATTCATAAAAAGCTACTGTATTATTTCCCGTAAACCTACGTGCAATTGTGAGCCAGAAGTTATTTGTTTCCGCTAATGTGGTTATATAATATGGATCCTGGAAAAGCTCCATTTTCAGGTTGCCTATCGAATGCCAGTCAATAATTACGTACATATTCAATTCCGTACACCATCTTACGGCTTCATCCAGAAGTTTTAAATATTCCTCCGGTGTTCTTTCTCTCCATGCTGCGGGATGTACGGGAATACGGACAATCATTGCTCCCATCTCTTTTAATTTCATAAAATGCTCCTTTTCCCAGTACCCGTCATTCTCAACTTTGTCAGGATCAGATATTGAAACTCCCCGGAACAAAATTGTATCGCCGTCCGGATTAACAAAACTATTCCCCTTAACAGATATTAATGGTAACTTTTTTATATTGTAGGTTGTATCCACCTGCGCGACAATCTCTATGAATAGGAAAGAAAAGGAAAAGATAAACAGTGTAGTTTTTTTCATTACAATTCCTCTATTAATTTACGTTTTAA
>Ga0105094_10001400_pt1 | contig 12601 bp, 6 predicted proteins | sample PPLLak1March2015_2_FD_87023 | JGI IMG/M metagenome (GOLD analysis project Ga0105094, IMG submission 87023) | Freshwater sediment microbial communities from Prairie Pothole Lake near Jamestown, North Dakota, USA - PPLs Lake P8 Core (3) Depth... | ecosystem: Environmental > Aquatic > Freshwater >...
CCTGAAGCGCGAGCTGCTCGCGCCGCTGCACCGGCGCTTCGCCGCGATCCACCGCGGACGCGCCACGCCGCGCGGTCGCGACTACGCGCGCTTCCGCGCCGAGCAGGGCGAGGCCCTCGACGACTTCGCGACCTACGTCGCCCTCGAGGCGTGGCTCGTCGGCGAGCGCGGCGAGCGGGTCGGCTGGCCGTCGTGGCCGGCGCCCTGGCGCGACAAGCGCTCGGCCGAGGTCGCGCGCTTCCGCGCGGAGCACGCCGAGGCGATCGACCTCGAGCGCTGGCTCCAGTTCGAGCTCGCGCGCCAGCTCGCGATGTGCGGCGGCGCGGCGAGCGGCCTCGGCCTCGCGGTCGGCGTCTACCAGGATCTCGCGGTCGGCTCCGCGCCCGACGGCGCCGACACCTGGTCGTTTCGCGAGCTCTTCGCCTTCGGCGCGAACGTCGGCGCGCCGCCGGACGACTACTCCGTCACGGGGCAGGACTGGGGCTTCCCGCCCCTCGACCCGACGCGCCTGCGCGAGAGCGCCTACGCCTACTGGATCGCGTTGCTGCGCGGCGCCCTCGCCTCCGCCGGCGCCGTGCGCATCGACCACGCCCTCGGGCTGCACCGCCTGTTCTGGATCCCGGCGGGCCGCTCGGGCGCCGAGGGCGCGTACGTGCGCCAGCCCGCGGAGGAGCTGCTCGGCATCGTGGCGCTCGAGAGCCGCCGACACCGCGCCCTGATCGTGGGCGAGGATCTCGGCACCGTGCCGCCGGAGGTTTCGGGGCTCCTCGCCTCCTACGGCGTGCTCTCGTCCCGCGTCCTCTACTTCGAGCGCGAGGGCAGCGCGTTCCGGCCGCCTGCCGCGTACTCGGCGCGCGCACTCGTCACCGCCAACACGCACGACCTCGCGCCGGTGGCGGGCTGGCTCGAAGGCCGCGATCTCGTGCTGCGGCGCACGGCCGGGCAGCTGGTGAGCGACGACGCCCTCGCCGAGGCGCAGGCGCGGCGCGCCGCCGACCGGGCGGCCCTGCTCGCGCTGCTGCGTGCGGAGGACCTGGCGCCCGCGGAGGACCCCGAGCCGGAGCCCGCGGCCTGGATCGCGGCGATCCACGCGCTCCTGTGTCGGACACCCGCGCCCCTCGTCGGGCTCTCGCTCGACGACCTCGCGGCGGAGACCGAGCCCGTGAACCTGCCCGGCCTCCCGCTGGAGGCGTACCCGAGCTGGCAGCGCCGCATGGCGCGCCCGCTGGCCGCGTTGCTGCGCGAGATCGCATCGGGCGTGCCGGGACTGGACGAGCGACGCCGCCGCGCGTGATACGCTGCCGGCGGTCGCGAGCGGAGGGGCCATGTCGGCGAAGCGGCGCGAGAAGCGGCGCGCGAAATCCTACAAGCGGCGGCGCCCGCCGGTCGGCGCGGCGCCCGGCGTCCTGGTCTTCCCGCCGGGCTCGACCCGCCTCAACGTGTTCCGCTACGGCAAGGACCAGTTCGTCGAGCGCACGGACGTGCGGATCGAGGATCTGCCCGCGTTCCTGCAGCCGGGCCAGGTGACCTGGGTCGAAGTCGAGGGCGTCGGCGACGAGCGCATCATGCGGCGCCTCGCGGAGATCTTCCGGATCCATCCCCTCGCCCTCGCCGACGTCGTGAACGTGGGCCAGCGCCCGAAGGCCGAGGCCTATCCCGACCTCGAGCTCATCGTGTGCCGCATGGCCTGCGCGACCGGGAACGGCGAGTTCGAGCTCGAGCAGGTGAGCCTCGTGCTCGGCCGCGAGTTCGTGCTGAGCTTCCACGAGGGCACCCGCGACGTCTTCGAGCCCGTGCGCGAGCGCATCCGCCACGGCGCCCTGGTGCGCTCGATGCAGGCGGACTACCTGGCCTACGCGCTCGTGGACATGCTGATCGACGGCTACTACCCGATCGTCGAGGCGATCGGCGAGCAGCTCGAGCAGCTCGAAGAGGAGGTCAGCGAACGGCCGCGCCCGGCGCTGCTCGCGCGCATCCACCGCTCGCGCCGCGACCTCCTCGGCTTCGCGCGCATCGTGCGCCAGCAGCGCGACGCCATCTCGGCCATGATGCGCGCCGACCATCCCCTCGTGAGCGAAGCGGTCCGCGTCTACCTGCGTGACGCCTACGACCACGCGGCGCAGATCCACGACGTCCTCGACACCCTGCGCGAGCTCTCCCTCGGCCTGATGGAGATCTACATGTCGAGCGTCGGCCAGAAGACGAACGAGGTGGTGAAGGTGCTCACGATCCTGTCGAGCATCTTCATCCCGCTGACCTTCATCGTGGGCGTGTACGGCATGAACTTCGAGCACATGCCCGAGATCCGCTGGCGCTACGGCTACGCCTTCGCGTGGCTGCTGATGGTCGGCGTCGTGGGCGGCCTGCTGGTCTACTTCCGCCGCAAGGGCTGGATCGGCGAGGGAGCGGAGGCCGAGCCGGAGTCCGAATCGGCGGGACCGGGCGCCGAGCCGCCGCGCTGAGGCCTCTTCCCCGGCTCAGCCGCGCCACTGCTGGTAGGGGGTCTTGCGCAGGTCGCCGATGAAGGGCAGCGCGACCTCCTCGCCGCCGCGACCCGCGGATGCGTAGGCCGCCGTCGTCATCTCGAGGATCGCGCGGCCTTCGCTCACGTCGGGACGCGGCTCCTCTCCCGCGCGGAACGCGGCGAGGAAGGCCTCGAGCTCCTGCACGTAGCCCATCTTCACGGCCCAGCCGGCGCTGCTCGCGCGCTCGCAGCCGCTCCAGGGCAGGCGCTCCTCCGCCGACCCGCGCTGCAGGACCAGGCGCGAGTGCGGCTCGAGGTCGAGCTCGAGCCTCGCGTCGTCACCTTCGACGCGCGCGCCGGCGCGACCGGCCTCCGCGCACCAGCTCACCTCGACGCGCGCCTCGACGCCGCCCTCGAAGCGCAGACGAACGTCGGCGTGGACGTCGCCCTCGTCGGGCGCGCCCTCGAGCGCAGCCCGTACTCCGGCCACCGGCTGGAAGCCCGCGAGCATCCAGGCGCACCAGAGGGTGTGGGCGCCCAGGTCGAAGAGCGCGCCGCCGCCGTAGTCGGGGGACAGGAAGTCGCCGTGCGTCGGCCGGGGATGGAGCGTGAAAGCCTCGATCCGCCGCAGGCGTCCGACGCGGCCGGTCCCGATCGCCCGGCTCGCGGCGACGAGCAGCGGGGCGAAGGCGCAGTTCTCGGCGTAGGCGATGCGGGCGCGCCCGGCGGCGGCGAGGAGCTCGAGCTCGTCCGCCTCGGCAAGGGTGCGGCAGAGCGGCTTCTCCACGATCACGTGACGCCCGGCCGCGACGGCGGCGCGCGCGTGGTCGAGGTGGACGCTCGGAGGGCCGGCGACGAGCGCCGCATCGACGTCGCGACGCGCGACCAGCGCGTCGAGCTTGTCCCAGGCGGTCGCCTCGCAGCCGTAGCGCCAGGCCCGCTGCTCCGCGCTGTCGGCGGTGCGCGACGCGACGAGTGCCACCCGCGCCGTCTGCATCGCGTCGAGGATCGGGCCGTGGACGGCGGTGATCCTCCCGGCGCCGAGGAGCGCCACGCCGCTCGCGTCGGAGCACTTCTCGGGCCGCGGCGCCGCGACCCGCATCATGCGCTCGACCAGGCTCACGTCGGCCGCCGCAGCGGCGGCGGGCGTCAGCGGGGCGGTCTCCCCCAGCGCGGCGTCGTAGAGGTTGCGCCACTGGCTCCGGCATCCCGTCTCGGCCGCCGGCTCGAGAGCGCGCGTGCGCAGCACGCCGTCGACGCGCTCGTGCACCCACGCCTCGGATACCGCTGTGGCATCCCCGTCCGCGACGAGTCGCAGCTCGACCTCGCGCTCGGCGCGGATCCAGCGCAGACGACGATCGTGCGTGCGGATCCGGCTCTCGTACACGACGAGGAGCGCCTTGCTGCCCGCGTAGTCGAGAGCGGCGTAGAAGCCGCTGCCCCCAGTCGGCGCCACGTGCTCGACGGCCGTCGGCTCGCCGAGGAGCGTGCGCAGGAGCGCCAGCTCGTGGCTCGACAGGCGGAGCGCGAGCCGCGCGAGGGCGGCGAGCTCCGCGGGCGCGTCGAGGCCCGCGTAGTGGATCGCCGCTCCGAGCGCGCCCAGGCCCGCTTCGGGATCCTCCGTCTCGGACGCCGCCGGCACGCCGGCGACGACCCCGTCCGGGGACCCGACGAAGGTCTCCATCACCACGAGATCGGGCTTCCCCTCGAGCAGGGGCAGCGCTGCCACGAAGGCCGGGTCGTAGCGGAGGGTCGTTCCGACCTGGACGGGCGTTCCCATCTCGGCGGAGGCGCGCACCACCGCCCGCGCCTCGGTCGGCGTGAGCGCGAGAGGCGCCTCGACCAGCACCGCGCGCTTCCCGGCGCGACAGGCGCGAATGGCGTGGGAGGCATGGAGCGGGTCCGCCGCGGCGACCGCGACGACGTCCACGAAGGGGTCGAGGAGTAGCGAGTCGGCGTCCGTCGAGTGGCGCGCGCCGAAGGGAGCCGCGAGCTCTTCCGCGACGCCCGGCGCCGCGTCCGCGAGGTGCGTCACGCGGAAGAGCTCGGGCAGCGAGGCGAGCGCGGGGAGGTGCATGCGCCGGGTGGCCGCACCGCAGCCGATGATCCCCACGCCGAGCACCGGGCGTTCGCCGTCCATCCGTCGTCCCCTTCCGGCCCTTCCGGCGCGGGGACGACCCGTGGGTCGCGGCCTCGCTCCGCGGCCCTCGTAACGGCCGACCGAGGGATCCGCCTTACGCCCCCCCGAGCGGCCGTCGCGGGCGCGTCTCGGGCCGAACGACGGCCGCGCGGCGCGGGCGCCGGAGCGCCCGGCGCGGGCTAGGCGAAGCGCTCCCCGGCGAGCTGCCCGCCGTCCGCCACGAACTCGGCGCCGGTGCAGTAGGACGACTCGTCGCTCGCCAGGAACAGGGCGAGCTTCGCGACCTCCTCCGGCTTCCCGATCCGGCCGAGCGGCAGGGCCTTGAACCAGGCGCTCGCGTCCACCGCCTCGAAGCCCTCCTCGCCCCGGCCCATGGGCGTGTCGATCCCGCCCGGGCAGATCACGTTCACGCGGATCCCGACCCGGCCGAGCTCGAGGGCTGCGGTCTTCGTCATGCCGCGGATCGCGAACTTGCTCGACGAGTACGCGACGAGGCCCATCGCGCCCTCCATGGCGGTGGTGGACGCGATGTTCACGATCGAGCCGCCGCCCTGCTTCGCCATGTGCGGGATGACCTCGCGCATTCCGAGCAGGCAGCCGACCTGGTTCACGCCGATCACGCGCATGTAGTCCGCGAGCTTGATCTCGGAGACCGGCGCCACGTGCAGGATGCCGGCGTTGTTCACCAGCACGTCCACCCGCCCGAAGCGCTCGACGGCGGCGCCGACGAAGTCGCGCCAGCTCTGCTCGCTCGACACGTCGTGGTGCCGGTAGATCGCCGCGTCGCCGAGCTCGGACGCGATCTTCTGGCCCGCGGCGTCCGCCACGTCGCCCATCACCACCTTCGCGCCTTCGGCGGCGAAGAGGCGCGCCTCGGCCTCGCCCTGCCCGCGCGCGGCGCCCGTCACCAGCGCCACCTTGCCCTCGAGCCGCTTCATCGATTCGCCCCCTGCTCTCGGCTCTCCGAGTAGAACTGTGCGTACCAGCGCCGGAAGCGACCGAAATCGGCCTCTCCCTCCGTGAGCTGCGGCCGGTCGCGGTAGACCTTGTTCGACCAGATCGGGATGTCGAGATCGTAGTCGCGCACGTAGAACTCGAAGAAGCCCTTCACGAGCGCCGGGTCGCAGCGCTCGTGGGCGTAGTAGCGGTGCTGGATGTGCAGCACCTCGGGCGCGACCGGCGTGAGCGCGTTCACGGCGAAGCCGTCGAGGGCGCCCTGGAAGCGCGTGTAGAGGAAGCCGGGCCCGGAGTTGAAGGAGTCGGCGTCGGTGATGTTGCCCGCGGTCGCGGCCTGCCCCTCGGCGCCGGTGTCGACGTCGATCTTCAGCGAGTAGTACGGGCCGTTCGGCCGCCAGTCGAGCTTCTTGCACTTCCAGCCGTGGAGCGTCTCGAAGTGCGCGAAGTCGACGCCGTTCTCCATGATCTCCTGGGGATGGCTCGCGATCGTCCACTCGTGGGTCGCGTGCAGGCGGTAGCCGGGGTCGTCGAGCGCATCGATGCGCTCGGGCATCCAGCTCGGCTCGGCGCCCGCGGCGTGGTGCCAGATCAGCACCATGCCGTTGCACTCGATCGTGCGCCACGCCCGCGCGTCGGCCTTGGGCGGAATGCGCTTCGCGTACGGGATCTCGACGCAGCGTCCGGTCGCGCCCTCGAAGCGCCAGGAGTGGAACGGACAGCGCAGCGTGTCGCCCTCGACCTTGCCCTGGGCCAGCACGGCACCGAGGTGCGGGCAGTAGGCGTCGAGCACGTGGTGGCGGCCCGCGGTGTCGCGGAAGAGCGCGAGGTCGCGCCCCAGGTACTGGATCGCGCGCACCTCGCCGGGCCGCAGCGCGTCCGCGTGGGCGACGGCGAACCAGCCGTTCGGGTACGGCGGAAGGGCGATGCGGGCCATGGCGGGCCTCCTCTGCGGGCGGTTCTCGAGGGCGGGGGCGAGTATACTAGAACGTGTTTCATTTTTGGAAGGGATGCCCGTGCTGCTCGCGAACCGCACCGTCCTCGTCTCCGGCATCGGCCCCGGCCTCGGCCGCGAGGTCGCCCTCGCCGTGGCCCGCCTCGGCGCCGACGTCGCCGTCTCGGCCCGCCGCCGCGAGGCGGTCGAGGAGCTCGCCGGCGAGATCCGGGCCCTCGGCCGCCGCGCCCTGCCCGTGGTCGCCGACGTCACGCGCGACGCGGACTGCGCGCGCGCCGTCGCCGAGGCGGTCGCCACATTCGGTCGCATCGACGCGCTCGTGAACAACGCCTACCACGCCGGCAGCTACGTGGCGCTCGCCGACGACGATCTCGAGGGCTGGCGGGCGCCCTTCGAGGTGAACGTGCTCGGCACGCTGCGGCTCTCGAAGGCGGCGCTGGGCGAGATGGCGAAGCGCGGCGCCGGCTCGATCGTGATGGTGAACTCGATGATCGTGCGCAAGCCGCTCCCGACGATGGCGGGCTACGCGGCGTCGAAGGCCGCGCTCCTCGCCGCAACGCAGACGCTCGCGCGCGAGGCCGGTCCGAGGGGCGTGCGCGTGAACTCGGTGCTGCCGGGCTACATCTGGGGCCCCGCGCTCGAGGGCTACTTCGCGGCGCAGGCGAAGGCGCGCGGCGTGACGGCGCAGGCGGTCTACGACGAGGTCGCCCGCGACATCCCGCTCGGCCACATCCCCACTTCTGCTGAAGTCGCCGACGCCGTCGTGTTCTTCGCGAGCGATCTCTCGCGCGCGATCACGGGCGCGAGCCTCGACGTGAACGGCGGGCAGGAGATGCGCTGAGGCGCTCCGCATCGGAGCGCACGTCCTGTCCGCGACGGCGAACGCTCGCGACCGCGGGCGACCGACCCCCATGCGCGAGCCCGGGGCAGGAGTCAGTCCGAAGCCTTCGTATCGAGCACCTCGACCGTCGCGCGCAGATCCTTCCCGTCCTCCTCGAAGCGCGGCGCGTCGGAGGTCGGGAGCCGGAGCTTTCGGCTCCACACCCAGCCGCCGATCGCGTAGATCTTGCCGTCCGGCGTCGCGACGACGGCGTGGCCGCGGCGCGGGTAGAGAAGCGACGGGCCTTTCTCCCACGAGTCGGTCGCGGGGTCGTAGATTTCGACGGTGTCGAGGGGATCGGGGGTGCTGTAGGACTTCGTGCCGCCGACGACGTAGATCCGGCCGTCGGAGCCGAGGGCGGCGCCCATGGCTTGGCGCGGGGTCGGCATCGGCGCGCCCTTCGACCAGGACTCGGTCTTCGGGTCGTAGATCTCGACCGAGGCGAGGGAGGAGTCGGCGGCCTTGCGGTTGGCGGCCATACGTCGCTCCCACGATTCGTCGGACTCGCCGGGCTTGCTGCCGATTCCGCCGGGAGACGCGACACCGCCGAACACGTACAGCCGCCCGTCGCGCCCGACAGCGGCGGCGTGGAGCTGGCGCGCCTCACGCATCGGCGGGATCGCGTACCAGCGGTTGGCGACGGCGTCGTAGACGTCGACGGCGGCGAGCAATTGAGGCCCTTCCGACCGGCGTTCGAACTCGATCGGTTTGCCCGTGCCGCCAGTGAGATAGATCTTTCCATCGCTGCTTGTCGCCGCTGTCGCAATGAATCGAAACCACACCGGCCAGGTTCCCAAGTACTGGCGCGGAGCGGAGGAATCCCGCGCACTTTCCTTCCGAGGCGGCTCGGGGGGAGCGACCAATCCTGGCGAGAGCTTTTGTGTCCAGTCCCCCTTCTCCGGGTCGAAATAGATCGCGCCCGCGCTGGAAACGGCGAACCAATGCGGATGTCCCGCAGGCGCCTGGTCGCCCGAGAAAAGCTCGCGGTCCGTGGCGCTCTCGCTGAAACCGTCTCGCAGCTGAATTTCCTCTACGTTCGTGCCGTCTGCGCGAACCGTGCTTGCGACGACCTGGTAACGGGTTCGTTGCTGGAAGGCTCTGTTTGCAGGGCCGCGGTTCCATTCGTGACTACTCGGGTCGTAGATGACGAGAGCCAAGGGGCCGATCCCATACGCCCGCGCGGGTCGATCGGTCGTCACGTAGCCGCCGTAGACATAGAGCCTTTCATCGCTCCCGAGCCCCGCCGCGTGGAACCATCGCGGTTCCGGGAGGGGTGCCGCCAGCGTCCATCGACCGGAAGCGGCATCCGGCATCGCACCCAGCGTCGCCGTGAAGACGCTCGCGATGGCGATCCCGGTGATCGCCGTCCTCAGTGACACAAGTGTGCCCTCGCCTCCGCCTCTTCACCGGGTTCGGGATCCGCCTTCGGCTCGCTCCCGATGCCATAGACGTAGAGACGAGGTACCAGCGCGGTGACGTCGGTCCCCGGTTCGAAGGTCGTGTTGATGGACAAGTGCAACGGCTGGCTCGATCGTGAGTTCCCGCTCGTCGTCTGGTCCGTCGCGGTGAATGCGCCGGATTCAGGATCGGCTCCTGCGACGATCTTCCAGTGGTCGGAGCTGTCCTTCGCGTAGAGCACCAATGCCATTCCTTTCAAGCTGCCCAGGTTGGCGTTGAAGTCCACGTTCATGTCCATCACGAAATGGCCTTGCGTGTCCTCAGCCGGGCACGCAGGGAGTGGCAAGCTCAGCTGTGAGACGACGTAGTGGTCGCTCAGGAACGGGGAGATGTCGCGCTGGGCGAACTCGGAGATGCGCTGGTTGCCGTTGCTCTCGGTGCCGGCGTTCAGGTGGTCGAAGGGCTCGTCGAAACGCTCCCCCTTCCGCAGCGGCCCGATCGGGATCCGGAACACCGTCGACCTCCCCTGTGCGCTGCTCAAGGGCACCACCCCGTCGTTCGTCATCGGCCCGACGAGGAGGCGACCCAAGCCCGTGACGCCCAAGACGTCCGGCTTCGTGCCGCCGATCAAGCTGAGGCGGCCGTTCGGGGTCGAGCGGGGATTGGCGTTGAGGGCGCAGAGGGTGGCGTTTCGGGCGACGCCGCATCCGAGGGTCCCGTCGTAGTCGAGGAGGTCCAGCGTCCCGGGCGACCAGCGCTCGAGGATCTCCTCGATGAAGAGACCCTGGAAGCCGAGGCCGAGGAGCGTCACGAGGCGCAGGAGCTGCAGCGCGCCGTGGTGGGGCGTGCCCATGGTCACCATGTTCTGGACGCGACCGACTTTGCTCGGGTCACCCGTGCTCCCGAGCCAGTCGCCCCGCACGGACCTCGCCTGGAACTCCCGCTCGACGAGCCCGCCCATGCTGAAGCCGAAGGAGTCCCAGACCTCGAAGGACTCGGGCCGGTTCTTCTCGAACTCGCCCGGCAGCGCCCAGGGGTCGAGGCCGCCGGCCAGCAGGGGCGGATAGAGAGCATCGAGCTTCTGGGCGATTGCCTCCCCGCTCTCGGCGATGCTCATGCGCGAGTTGTAGGTCACGAAGATCGGGCGATAGACCCCGTTCGTGCCCGAGACGAGATCCTCGAGGATCGCGCCGTACCGACCGTCGTCCAGCGGATCCTTCATCAGCCCGATGTCATGGGCGATGGCGGCCGGATCCCAGCCGTGGAAGACGAGCAGCGGTCGCGCGAACGCGTTGATGCGGTTGGGCCCTTGCGGGTCTGCCGGGTCCTGCGTCGGATTGAGGCTCGGGTCGAGCGCGAGGTCGACGGCGTCGACGTTGCGTGCGATGTCCGGCGCCACCGCCTCTCTCGCCGCGCCGATCACGGTCCTGAACGCGTCGAGCACGAGATCCCCCGGCCCCGCCGGCGGCTCTTCGTCTCCGTTGTCCGCGACCAGCGTCGGCCGCCGCTGGGTCTCGTAGGCGAAGACCCGCTGGCCGGCCTCGGTCTGCCCGAAGAGCAGCGCCACGACGACGAGCTTGTTCACATCGTCGACGGCGTGGAGGTACGGCACGGTTCGAAGCGCCGTCCACTGGCTGCGGTCGAAGAGGTACGGGAACGCCGTGTGCTCGGCGACGCCACCCGACGCAGCGACCTCGCCCGAGTAGCGGGCGGAGACGAAGACCGGCCCCGCGAGGCGCGGCTTCTCGCCGCCCGGCGTCGTCGGGGCTACGAGGATCTCGGTCTCGCTCCCGAGGACACGGATCTCGTCGGCGCCGAGCGCCGGATCGGTCGCAAGCACGCCGCCCGGCGTCGTCACGCTCGCCATCGGACGGCGCACGATGATCTCGGCGTCGAGTGACAGGCTTCCCGGGAGGATGTCGAGGCGGAGACGGCCGTCGGGCGTCTCGATGAAGCCGCCGCTCGCCGCCGAGACGATCTTCGAGACTTCGTCGGGCAGTGGCCCGCCTGCAGCGTCGAGCACCAGGTCGGCCTCGTTCGCGTAGGGCTGGGACGACGCGCGGTCCGCCACGATGCCGACGTCTCGTGTCGTCGGCGGGTAGCCAGGGGCGGTGACCGTGAGGGTCGCGAGCCCGGCCGGGACGGCGGCGAGCGAGTAGCGGCCCTCGGCGTCGCTCATCGCGCTCGGTCCGCTCGCCGGCTGCACGACCGCCCCGGCAATGGGCTGCCCGCTCACGCGGTCGAGGACGCGGCCCGAGAGGTGACCCGTTCGCGGCCGCGGCGTGAGTGCCGCCGAGAGTGACAGCGCCTGGCCGTTGCTGAAGGGGAGCGCGCCCGCCGCGTGGGGCAGGTACGCCGGGTGCTCGATCTCGATCGCATGGCTGCCTTCCGGGATCCCGGCGAGCTCGTAGCTCCCATCGCCCTCGGTGGCCGCGCTCAGGAAGCTGCTTCCGGACACACGCACGCGCGCCAGGTGGATCGGCTCGCCCGTCACCGTATCGGTCACGCTGCCCGTCACCTTCGCCCAGGTCCGCGGCGCGAGCGCGTAGTCGAGCGGGTCGGTCGCGTTCGCGACCACGAACGCCTCGAGCGTCTGCGGGTCGTGGCCCGGGGTCTCGGCGCGGATCGCGACGCGCTCGCCCGCGGGCCGGCCCGCGAGCGTGAAGGCGCCGGCGGCATCGGTCACGGCGGCGAGGCTCCCCGCCGTGACCTGGACGCCCGCGAGCGGCTGGCTCGTGAAGGCGTCGCGCACCGTGCCGTGGGCGGTCGTGCCCACTGCGATCGTCTCCTCGTTGCCGGCCTGGATCGGATAGTCGAGGTCGGCGCGCACGGGGTAGCCGCTGCTCGGCGGGCGCAGGTCGTCGTAGGTGAAGAACGCATCGACGAAGTCGGGCTTGCGCAGGCGGAGGGTGACGCTGCCTGGGGTCAGCTCGGCGAGCGTGTAGCGGCCCGTGGCGTCGCTCGTGGTGGTGCGGTCGGTGCCGAGGACTGCGATCTCGACGCCGGGCTCGGGGAGGTTCGTGAGGCGGCTGCGCACGGTGCCGGTGAGCGTCACGCGCGTGGGCCCGCCGCCGGGCGCGGGGGGCGGGGTATAGAGCGCGATCAGGGGCGCGCTCGCCTCGCGCGTCTCGCCGACGGTGACGCTGCCCGTGAAGAGGTTCCGCGACACGAAGCCCGGGGCATTGGCGACGGCGATCACGTCGCCGGGCTCGACGGGCAGCGTGTAGCGGCCGAGGGCGTCGGTGACGACGACGTAGGCCACGCCGCCGACCGAGATCGTGACGAGGGCGCCCGGGATCGGCTCGCCCGCGCGCTGGTCGGTGACGACGCCCGTCAGCGTCGCGAAGTCGGTCGCGGTCGAGACCAGGGTGAAGCCCAGCACCTCGCTCGCGCCCGTGTCCGCGCGGTGCGAGACCACGCGGATGTCGTTCACGCCGGGAACGAGCGGGAGGCTCCCGAGATTGAAGAGTCCGACCTCGGCCGGGAAGGCGGTGAGGTTCGCGAGGCGACGACCGGCGACGAAGACGGCGTCGATCACCGAGTCGGCCAGCACCTCGAGCTGGACCTGTTGCGAGAGCGTGCTCGTGACGGCGCCGTCCGCCGGGCTCGCGAGGCGCAGGGCGCCGCTCTGCCGGTGGACCACGACGTCGAGGGTCGAGACGTTCCCCGCGCGGTCCGTCGCGCGCACGGTGAGGGGGTTCGGGCCGTCGGCAAGCGCCACACCGTCGGCGTTCCAGCGGTACGCGGTGAGCCCCGTCAGCGGGTGACTCAGGTCGGGGGCGTACTGCCGGCGCGCGACGACGCGGCCGC
>Ga0105094_10001402_pt1 | contig 12599 bp, 1 predicted proteins | sample PPLLak1March2015_2_FD_87023 | JGI IMG/M metagenome (GOLD analysis project Ga0105094, IMG submission 87023) | Freshwater sediment microbial communities from Prairie Pothole Lake near Jamestown, North Dakota, USA - PPLs Lake P8 Core (3) Depth... | ecosystem: Environmental > Aquatic > Freshwater >...
AACCGTTCTCGCCACCAATCGGGCACACTGGATTATTGAGAACAGGTGCCACTGCATCATTGACTGGAACTACGATGAAGATCGCGGCAGGATTCGAACTGGATACAGTCCGGAAGACATCACCCGCCTTAGGACGACAACGAGACTTGCCCCCGTGGGTATCGCAGAGGCCCTGTCGTGCTCGTGCTCGTAATCGAACATGAAGCGGGAGCTCAGGCATTTCATGGCAGCACATCGATTATGGGTACGATTACGAGCACGAAATCAAAGCTGCGGCGGCAAGAGTGTCCAGGTGTCAGCCCGAAGCGGGGGAGAGGGAGAACGATCTCTCGTTGTCGTATTAGGCGATTTGCCGTCGGAGTCATCAAGTCCAAAGGCGTATCCAGCGTGGCACAGAAAATGCTCAAGCCACCATGCGTCCCGGAATGGGTCTTGCCTCGAAGCGTGCCTGCCTCCATTCCACACACATGCACGGGCACCATGTAGACCATTTGGAGAGGGGTTTCAGCTTCCCCAGCATCAGTCGAGTTTTCGCAAGAGCCTCTTTTATATTGGAATGTCATGTCGTTGACAGAATCCGCTCATCTATATTCGAGTACTACAATCTTTATCAAACCGTTTTTTCGCTCGCGTTCGTGCCGGTCTGGGCCCTGTCTTTCAGACAGTCTTTATTCACGAGTCCCGCTAGGATTGGACCTGACGTGCATTCAATGATTGGCCTGCTTTCGACGCTCCGTATAGCTTTGTCAGCCTTCAACTCATTCATCCCATCTGGCTTCCGTTCCCCGAACTTGCCACCGTTACCTGTTCTTGCGGCAGTGTTGCTGCTGTTCTCGACGGTTGTTTTGTCCTCGGCTTTATCCCATGCTGCAGACGTCCAGATTTCCCAGTTCGACGATTCGCCGGATCCCGCGGTTCGCGGGGGTGATCTCACCTACACGCTGAACGTCGAAAACAACGCTGCGGATACGGCCGGAAATGTGGTGCTGACGGTTCCCTTGCCTGCGACCACCATCTTCATCTCGGCCACCGGCTCGGGCTGCACCCATGACGGAGGCTCACCCGGCACGGTCACCTGCGCGCTGGGAAACCTGCTCGGGACTCTGGTGGGCGGTCCTGTCACCAAGGTGACGGTGACCGTCAGGACCAGTGCGGCCACCGGTGCTGTTCTGGACGCTTCCTCCAGCGTCGTTACCACCTCACCCGATACCAACCCCGCCAACAACACGGCCGCCCAGACCACGACCATCAACGATGGGGCGGACCTGGGAGTGGGGAAGTCAGGATCACCCGGAACCGTGGTTGCGGGTGGTCTCGTGGACTGGACCCTGAGTGCCCGGAACCTGGGCCCCGACGATGCCGAGTCGGTTACCATCACGGATACCTTGCCGGGCACCATGGCCTATGTCTCGACTGTCAGCGCTTCGGGCTGGAGCTGCGGGGTCTCCGGGCAGGTGGTGACGTGCACGCGAGCAACGGCTGCGGCGGGTTCACTTCTGCCGGATGTCGTCATCCGGGCAAGAATCACGGGGGCGGTCACCGGCACGGTGATCAACGCGGCAACCATCAGCTCAGCGTCCATATCCGATCCCTTTCCGGCCAACAACACCACGACCGGTGGCGTGACGGTCACGACGGGAGCCGATCTCTCCGTGGGGAAATCCGTCTCGCCGAGCCCCGCCATCGGGGGCCAGAACGCCACGTTTACCGTCCGACCCCGCAACAGCGGACCTTTTGTTGCGGCCAGCGTGACCGTTTCCGACACTCTGCCGGATGGATTCACCTTCGTATCGGCTTCGGGACCCGGGTGGTCGTGCTCCGCCGCCGGGCAGGTAGTCACCTGCACACGGCCTGACTATGCGGTTTCGGCAGTCGACGATATCTCCATCACAGCCCTGGCACCGTCGGTGACCCAATCAACCAGCTTCAACAACATCGCCGGCATCAGCTCCTCCACGCCAGACCCCGACAGCGCCAACAACACGTCAAGCCTCGCTTTCAGCGTGGTGGCCGATGGCCGGGATCTTGCCCTCACCAAGACGAAAACCCCCAACCCGGTGGCGCAGAATGCCATGATCACGAGCCGGCTCGTGGCTCTGAACAATGGGCCGCGCGATGCACCGGCGGGAAGCGTGCGAGTGACCGACACGTTGAACCTGGCTGCAGAAGCTTATGGGTATCCACAGCCAACCCCTACTGTCTTTTTCTCGGGCGCAGGCTGGAGCTGCACCCTGTCGGGCAGTGTGGTCACCTGCGATTATGCCAGCGCTCTTGCGGCAGGGAGCACCGCCACGGTGGATGTTTTCACAACGGCCCTGGCCGCGGGGGTCTTGACCAATGACGCGTGCGCGGTCTACACGGGAGCCGCCCCGGGCGACTCCGTGAGCGCCAACGATTGTGTCAGTGCCAGCGTCATCTCGACGGAACAGCCCGTCTCTCCGGACCTGTCCATCACCAAATCGGCGACGACCGCCAACGGCGACACCACCCTCGCCGACACCGAAGAGACCGTCACTTACACCGTGACGGTCACCAACAACGGACCCGGTGACGCCACGGGCATGGTGCTGACCGACACCATTCCGGGCTACGTCTCTCCGTCGCCGGGGAACACGGGCATTTCCGTGAGCGTCGCCACGCCGTCGAGCGCCGTCTTCAGCTGCACCACCGGTTCGACCGTCACCTGCACTCAGACCGGGGGCGTTCTCCCCCAGGGGCAGAATGCGGTTTTCACCATAGCCGTGGCAAGGCCTCTTTCCAGTGGAGTCCTGAACAACACGGCACGGATCACCTCCGCGACCCTGGGAGACCCCAACTCCGCCAACAACCAGGCGACGGCGTCTGTCACGGTTTCACCCAATGCCGATGTGGAGGTGGTATCCAAATCCGTCTCCCCCTCCACCGTGCAGGCGGGTACCAATGCCGTCTACGTGATCACGGTTCGAAACAATGGGCCGTCTGCTGCCAGCAGCGTGCAGCTCGTGGATTCGGTCTGCACGGGCTCCAGTACCGACTGTGACTACACATTTGTCTCGGCCTCGGCCACGGGGGGCGGTTCGTGCAGCCACAATGCCGTTCTCCGCACGGTGACCTGTGACTGGCCCGCGCTCACAAACGGCCAGAGTGAAGCCGTTACCCTGACCCTCATGCCCAACTGGCAGGCGGGGAACAGTGTGCGCCGCTTCGAGAACACGGCGGTCATCAGCACCACGACTCGGGAGAAGCACGATGGATCGGACTGGGGAAACAACAGCCAGACGGCCACTCTAACCATCAACCCGGCATCCTTGGACATGGTGGTGAACAAGACGGACAATTCTCCTGCCGGTCCGGATCCCCTTGGATACACACCATCGCCCACCGGCAATGAGAATCAGATCGCCTACCGGATCGCCATCACCAACCGCGGGCCTTCCCTCGGCACTGGGGTTCAGTTCACGGACACCATCACTCCGCCGTCGGGCCGGCGCGTCACGTTCATGGGAGTTTCTGATTCCGCCTTCGGGGCCGCCTCGGGATCCACCTCATGCACCAATATCGGCGTCACCTCGGGGGCGGGATCGCCTCTCTCCACGACCTGCTCTCTGGTGGCGGGCGTCAGCGCGAGCTCAAGCGTCGATCGCTACCTCATGTTCCGAGTGGAGGATCCACCGGCCTCCGGAGGGGAGACCTACAGCGACTCGGTGACGGTCAGCGCCAATGAAACAGACTCGAACCTCATCAACAATACCGAGGGCGAAACCACGACCGTGCGTGTGAGAGCGGATCTTTCCGTCGCCAAGAGTCCGTCTCCGGCCACGGTGCAGATCCGCGAGCCGTTCCTGTGGACCATCACCGTCACCAACAGCGGCCCGGGTGACAGTCAACAGACCGGGCTCACGGATACTCTTCCTTCGGGAATGCAGTTTATCACTCCCGCTGCGGCGGGCAGTATGCCGGCTCCCTACAATGCTCCTCCCTTCAGCAGTGGTGCGGCCTGGAGCTCCAGCAATTCAACACCCACCAGCGGTTCGTGCTCGGTGTCGGGCAGCAGTATCTCATGTAATTTCGGACTCCTGGAAAATGGGAGAGTCGTCACGCTCACCGTTCCGGTCCGCATGACCAGTTTCCCGGGCAGTGGAACCACCGCACAAAACTGCGCGACGGCCACCACCGGCGAAGTCGACCCCACCACTACCAACAATACAGGTTGTGGCAATGTCACTGTGCAACGCTCCCGCATTGCCGGAGTCGTGTATCGCGACAACAACGACAACGGAGCCCAGGATTCGGGTGAGACGGGCATCAACGGCGTCAGCCTGCGGCTGACGGGAACGGACATTTACGGGAGCACGGTGAACACCACCACCACGGCATCCAACGGGATCTTCACGTTCAGCAACCTGAGCCCGGCCGACAGCACCGGGTACACCATCACCGAGACGCAACCCCCGGGCTTCTTTGACGGCCGGGAGGCCGCGGGAACCTCGGGCGGCAACGTCGACAACAGCGGATTCGGCAGTGGCGCGGTCTACAACCAGATCACCGGAATCGTGCTGGCGGCCAATACGAACGCCACCGGATATCTGTTCGGAGAGCTTGCGGCCAACACCATCTCGGGCTCCGTCTATGTCGACACCAACAACAACGGAGTCTTGAACGGCGGGGAGTCCATCATTGGGGGGGTCACCATCACGCTGACGGGTACGGATGACCTGGGAGCCTCCGTCAACGTGACCACGACCACGGGCTCCGGTGGATCGTATCAATTCACGAACTTGAGAACGGGCACGTACACGGTCATGGAAGCCCAGCCCGCAGCCTATCTGGACGGCCGCGACACGGCCGGGACCGTAGGGGGATCTCCGTGCAGCGGATGCGACACCTCGGTGAACGATCAGATCTCCAACATCGTCCTCACGCAGTTCGGGACGAACGCTCTCAACATGAACTTCGGGGAGCTCGCGGCATCATCCCTCGCCGGCTCGGTGTACATCGACAGCAACGGCAGCGGTGGGAGGAATACGGGGGAGCCGGGCATCTCCGGCACCACCGTCCAGTTGACCGGGACCGACGACCTGGGCGCTCCGGTGAGCCTCACGACCACGACGGATTCCAATGGGGATTACCAGTTTGCCGCCCTGCGGCCCGGAACGTACACCATCACAGAGCCTGTTCAGCCGGCGGGGTATGCGGACGGTGCGGAGACAGCGGGCACCCTCGGCGGCAGCACGGCCGTCAATGAATCCATCAGCTCCATTACGGTCGGATCCGGGCAAAACGGGACGGGGTACAATTTTGGCGAGCTTGGCGTCGGCCTTTCGGGTTCGGTCTATGTGGATTCCAATAACAACGGTGTGCGGGATTCGGGAGAAAGGCCCATCAGCGGGGTCACCATCACCCTCAGCGGTACGGACAGCGCCGGCCGTTCCATGAGCCGCACGACCACGACGGCCGCAGACGGCACCTACAGCTTCACGGGACTGCCCGCCAGCAACAGTGCCGGCTACACAGTCACTGAAACGCAGCCTTCGGGTTACCTGGATGGGCTGGACAGCGCCGGGACGGCTGGCGGGAGCGTCTCGAACGATGTCATCAGCAGCATCGTTCTCACCGGTGTCACCCTGGCCACCGGCTACAATTTCGGCGAGCGCGGCGCGGAGCTCTCGGGCACCGTCTACATTGACGCCAACGGCAGCTCGATTCGGGACAGCGGCGAACCGGGGATTCCCAATGTCACGGTCCGCTTGACGGGCACGGACAGCGCCGGTGTTTCGGTGAACGTCACGACCACCACCGATGTCAACGGCGATTACCGGTTTTCCGATCTCCGGGGCGGGACCTACACCCTCACAGAGACCCAGCCTGCTAACTACGCCGACGGAGCTGAAACGGTGGGGACCCTCGGGGGGACCAACAGCACCAACGACGTCATGAGTGGTATCAACGTGACGGGAGGGGCCACCGGGACCGGGTACAATTTCGGCGAGCTGGGTGTCAGCCTCGCGGGCACGGTCTACGTCGACTCCAACAACAATGGCATACGCGATGCCGGCGAGTCCGGCATCGCCGGGACCACGGTCACTCTGACCGGCACCGACAACGCCGGAAACGCGGTGAGCCGCACCACGACCACGGCGGCGGACGGTTCCTACTCGTTCACCCATTTGCCTGGCAGCAATGCGACCGGCTACACCGTGACCGAGACTCAGCCCCCTGGATACACTGACGGATTGGACCGAGTCGGAACGGCTGGTGGAGCTCTCGGCAACGATGTCATCAGCCAGGTGGTCCTGACCGGATCGACGGCCGCCACCGGGTATGACTTCGGCGAGCGGGGCGGGGAGCTTTCAGGCAGCGTCTACGTCGACTCCAACGGGAACGGGACCAGGGACACGGGCGAGCCCGGTCTTCCAGGTGTCACCGTCACGCTGACCGGAACAGACAATCTCGGCAACCCGGTGACGCGCACGACCACGACGGACGCCAACGGCGACTATCGGTTCACAGACCTTCGGGCGGGAGATTATACCCTCACCGAAACCCAGCCCGTTGGCTTCACGGACGGCGCCGAGACCGTCGGCTCCCTTGGCGGCAGCACCGCCGTCAACGATTCCATCAGCTCCATTTCGCTGGGAGCGGGCCAGAGCGGCACGGGGTACAACTTCGGTGAAGTCGGTGTCGGGCTTGCAGGTTCCGCTTATATCGACTCGAACAACAACGGGGCGCGTGACGCCGGTGAGCCGGGGATCGGCGGGGTGTTGATCACCCTCACGGGGACTGACGGCGCCGGCAACGCTGTGAACCGCACGACCACCACCGCCGCGGACGGGACCTACTCCATACTGAATCTCGCGGCCAGCGACCCTGCCGGGTACAGGATTACGGAGACACAGCCCGCGGGATATGGGGACGGCCGGGATCGCGTGGGTACCGGAGGCGGCACCCTTGGCAATGACACGGTATCGAACATTGTCCTGAGCGGAACCACCGTGGTGACGGGCTACGACTTCGGCGAGCTCGGACCTGAGCTTTCGGGGAGCGTTTACATCGACACCAACGGGAACGGCACCCGGGACAACGGCGAGCCGGGCATCGCCGGTGTGACCGTGGCCCTCACCGGAACCGACGTGGTCAGCGGCGCCGTGTCTCGAACGACAACCACCGACGCCAACGGGGCTTACAGGTTCAGCGACCTTCGGGCGGGAAGCTATACGATCACCGAAACCCAGCCCCTCGGGTTCGCCGACGGCGCCGAGACGGTCGGGTCCCTTGGCGGGGACAACTCGGTCAACGACGTCTTCAGCAGCCTTACGGTCGGGGCGGGGCAGAACGGGACGGGCTACGATTTCGGCGAGCGTGGCGTCGGCCTCTCGGGAACAGTTTACGTCGACTCCAACAACAATGGATCGAGAGATTCGACGGAGACCGGAATCGCCGGGGTTCTGATCACCCTGACGGGAACCGACAGCGCCGGCAATGCCGTGACGCGCACCGCAACCACGGTTGCCGACGGGTCTTACTCCTTCGTGAATCTTCCAGCCAGCAACGGTTCCGGCTACACCATCACCGAGACGCAGCCCGCCGCCTGGGCTGACGGTCAGGACCGGGCCGGAACGGCCGGGGGCAACGCCGGCAACGACGTTATCAGCGGCGTGGTCCTGGGCGGCACCACGGCAGCCTCGGGCTACGACTTTGGCGAGCGCGGAGGCGGGCTTTCGGGGTTTGTCTATGTGGACTCCAACTACAACGGTCTGAAGGAATCCGGCGAGGCCCCCATCCAGGGGGTCACCATCACCCTGACCGGAACCGACACAGGGGGAACCGCGGTTTCGCGGACCACCTCTACCGCTGCTGATGGCTCATACTCCTTTGCCGATCTGCCGCTTCCGGGTGCCGGCGGCTACATACTGGCGGAAGTTCAGCCGCAGAACTTCGGGGACGGCCTTGAAACCGTGGGCTCTCTCGGCGGCACCGTCTCCAACGACCGGTTTTCAGCCATCCCCATAACCTCCGCCAACCTGACCGGGACGAGCTACAATTTCGGCGAGCGGCTGATGACTCCCGCGCAGGTCTCCGGCCGAGTGTGGTTCGACGCCAATCATGACCGAATCGACAATGACGGCCAAGGGGTGGGAAGGGCCGGCTGGACCGTTGAGCTGATTCGCAGGCCGGATCCCTTCTCCACGACGTTCACCATGGTCGCTCAAGCAACGACGGACGCCCAGGGTGGCTACTCTTTCGCCAATGTCACGCCGAACTTCCCGCCGGATCCGACGGATCGCTACGAGATAAGGTTCCGCCACCCGCAAAACGGGATCGTCATGGGAATGCCCGTTTCGGTCCACCCGGGCGCTGTGCTGACCTACGGTACCATCCGGGATCTTTCCCTGAATCCCGGGGACAACGTCATCAACCAGGACCTGCCGCTCGATCCGGGAGGCGTTGTCTATGATTCCGTCACGCGGAACCCGGTTGCAGGAGCGACGGTGGAGCTTTCCGGGCCGAGCGGTTTCAATCCTGCCGTTCACCTGGTGGGTGGACTCGCAAACCGGAGCCAGGTGACGACGACGGATGGGGTATACCAGTTTCTGCTGCTGAGGGGCGCTCCCGCAGGGGAATACGCCATAACGGTCACACCGCCCACGGGTTACCTGCCGTTCCCGTCGAACACCATCGCGCCCTGCACCGCGACCCTCGCCGTGGGGAGCTCCCCCAACCCCCTGCTGATCCAGACGAGCGGCACGGCGCCGGGGGCTTCGGCTCCTTTCCACGACCCGGACGCGTGCTCCCCTTCTTCGGCGGGAGTGTCGGCCGGTGCGGCGTCCACTCAGTACTATCTCCGGTTCTCCCTGGTGCCCGGCCAGTCAGTCAACACCTTGAACAACCACATTCCCATCGATCCTTTTCTGGCCAGTGGTGCCATCAAGGTTACCAAGACCACGCCCATGGTCAACGTTCGCCGGGGTGAGCTGGTTCCGTATACCATCACGGCCACCAACACGCTCAAGTATGCCCTGACCAACATCACGCTCCACGACCGCATGCCGCCGGGGTTCAAGTACCGCCAGGGAAGCGGCACCCTGAACGGCAAGAAGGTCGAGCCCGTGGTGGAGGGGCGGGAGCTCCTCTGGAAGAATCTGACCTTTGCCGCAGGTGAGAAGAAGACCATCACGTTCGTCCTGGTGGTGGGGACGGGTGTCGGAGAGGGCGAGTACACCAACCTCGCCTGGGCCTTCAGCCAGCTGACCAACAACAATGTCTCGAACATCGCCTCGGCCAAGGTCCGCATCGTTCCCGACGCGGTGTTCGACTGTCCTGATGTCATTGGCAAGGTTTTCGACGACAAGAACTCCAACGGCTACCCGGACGAGGGGGAGCCGGGTCTGGCCAATGTGCGGCTTTCGACGGTGCGAGGGCTCCTCATCAACACCGACTCGGAAGGCCGGTTCCACGTGCCGTGTCCCGAGCTTCCCGATGCGGACCGCGGCGCCAACTTCGTGCTCAAGCTCGATGAGCGGACGCTGCCCACCGGGTATCGAGTCACCACGGAGAATCCCCTGGTGGCACGGATCACTCGCGGCAAGCTGATCAAGATGAACTTTGGGGCATCGGTTCTCCGGGTGGTGCGCATCGAAGTGCATGACGGCGCTTTCACACCGGGAGGGACCGAGCTGCGGGAACAATGGAAAAAGCAGCTTGAAGGGCTTCAGGCTCAGCTGCGTGATCAGCCCGCGGTGGTTCGCATCGCCTACCGCACGGGCGGTGAGCCCCGAAGCCTGGTCGACAAGCGGTTGGACTCCCTGCGACAGCTGATCTCCTCGCATTGGCGAACGGAGAAGAATCGCTACACGCTAGTTTTTGAAGAGGAGATCGTGACGGGCAGATGAGTGACTTCACAGTTCGATCCTTGTGCATAGCAGCGCACCTGCTGATCCTCGTTGCGGCTTCAACCGCCCATGCCGACCTGACAGGCGAGGTCAGGGGGAAGATGGTGGACCGGAGTCTGACAGCCGGGCGTCACGTGCCGCCCAGCGCTGAAAGGGACATGGAATCCCTTTGCGAAGCCTCGGGCCTCGATCCCAGTGAAGTGGAGATCATCTGTGAGGGGGCCGGCACGCTCCCCAAGACGTCTCCCCGGCTCACGCGCGTGATCCGCGACGAGCCGCAGGCCGCCCTCTTCGAGTCGGGAAGTGCCGAGCTCACCCCCCTGGCGCGGGCACAGCTCGATGAGATTCTTTCGGAGGTTCGGAACAAGCAGAATCTCAGGATTGCAGTTACGGGGCACACGGACAATCAGCATATCCGGCGTGAGCTCAAGAGCTTCTTCCGCGACAACCGGGCGCTTTCCCTCGCTCGCGCCCTGGCAGTTGCCAAATACATCAAGGACTCCGCGGTCGTGGGCGCCGACCGGTTGGCTGCCGAAGGAAAAGGCGAGCGCAGACCCTTGGCGAGCAATGGCACGGAGGCCGGGCGAGCCGCCAACCGCCGGGTTGAGATTCGGATCTGGTTTGACGAGGCGGTGAGCGGGAACGGAGTGCCCTCTGAAGAAGGGCAGGCTCAGCCCGAGACCGGATCCGAGGCCGGAACCGTTCAGGATATGCCCTTTCGCATCAGCATCGACGGGGTGGTCATGGGTGAGGAAGGCAGGCCTTCGGAGGCCGATCGCGAGCGCCGCGTCGATGTGGCGCTGGAAAAGGCTGACATCCGGGTTCGCTACGACCCCCTTGCCATTGCTCCTGCACTGAACGTCTGGACCACCCCCAACGGGACGCTGGCAACCGAGCCCGTCACTTTCTACAGCCACTGCAATTATGCGCTCTGGGTCCACAAAGCTGAAGTACGGATCTTCCTCAGAGGCCAGTCCATCCAGAAGCAGCCCTTTGCCGTTCTCCCTCTCGCGGTGAACGATTCCGCCGTGTGGACCGTACCCGCCAACGCACCGGAAAACGTCTATTTCCTGCTCCGTGTTTACGACGAAAAGGGCAGATTCGACGAAACCGCGTTAAAGGAGCTGGCGTTTGTCAAGGAGCGGCCTCTGCTGAGCGACCGGGAGAGCCCCGAGCGGGAGCGGCTCATCGGCTACGGGGAAAACAGCCGCACTCTCGCCAACATCCCCGTTCGCGGAGGCTTCGTCACGGTTGACGGCGACAGGGTCAAGGCCGGCAGTACGGTGACGGCATTTGGGATCCGCGTGCCGGTGGACGGGGAGGGAAAGTTCGCTTCGCGACAGATCATGCCGGCGGGGCCGCACACCGTGGAAGTGTCCGTCGCGGATGAAAGCGGCTGCGGGATGATCTTCAGGCGCAATGTGTCCATCCCCAAGAACGACTGGTTTTATGTGGCGCTGGCTGATATCACTTTTGGCGGCAGCCACACCACGGGCCCGGCCAAGCTGCTCACGCGCGACACCACCGCCAAGTACGAGAAGGACATCTACATCGACGGGCGCGGGGCGTTCTATCTCAAGGGGCTGATCAAGGGCGAGTATCTGCTCACAGCCAGTGCCGACACCCGCGAGCGCCCGCTCAAAGACATCTTCAGCAATTTCGACTCCAAAGACCCCATGTACCTGCTCCGTCGAATCGACCCGGATTTGTTCTATCCCGTGTACGGCGACGATTCGACCATCGTCGATGACGCCCCGACTCAGGGGAAATTCTACGTGAGAGTGGATCGGGGCGATTCCCACGTCATGTGGGGGAATTTTCAGACGGAGTGGACAGGAACGGAGCTGACCCAGTACAGCCGGGGCCTGTACGGGGCCAATCTCGTGATCGCCCCTCAGGGCAGCACATCCTACGGTGAGCGGAAGACGCGGGTGAACGCGTTCGTTGCCGAGCCGGGAACCCTGGCGGCGCGAGACGAATTCCGGGGTACGGGAGGGTCCCTCTACTATTTGCGTCACATGGACATCACCGAAGGGTCCGAGCGGGTTTGGGTCGAGATCCGCGACAAGGATTCGCTTTTCACCATCGAGAGGTACCAACTGGCTCCCGCCCTGGATTATGATGTCAACTACCTGCAGGGACGAATCATCCTGAGAGCACCGCTCCCCTCGGTCGCCGACGGCAGCACCCTGATCCAGACTTCGACCCTGAGCGGCAATCCCGTCTATCTCGTGGCAACCTACGAGTACGTGCCGGGACTCACGGCCACCAGTGATCTGGCCGGGGGCTTCCGGGCCAGCCAGTGGCTGGGCGATCACGTGCGGCTGGGTGTTACGGGTTACCGGCAGGGGGAGGACGACTCCAAACAGTGGCTCGGCGGTGCAGACGTTTTTCTCCGTTACAAGCCGGGGACCTATCTCAAAGGCGAGTTTGCACGGTCCGATGGCCCGGGGACCAGCACGCTTTCGTCCATCACCGGGGGATTCGATTTCAATGAGCAGACGGGAACCGACGACATCGCCGATGCATGGCGGCTCGAAGGCGCCCTGGATCTCAGCGAGGTGTGGGAAGGGGCCAGGGGTCGGTTTGCCGGATACTGGCAGAACCGGGAGGGGGGGTTTTCTGCGCCTGGGCAGATCGCCCTCGACAACGAGCGCATGGAGCAAATGGGGTTTGCGGCGAGGGTCCCCGTCGGCGAGCGCAGCGGGCTCTATTTCAAGGGAGACGCGC
>Ga0105094_10001405_pt1 | contig 12582 bp, 18 predicted proteins | sample PPLLak1March2015_2_FD_87023 | JGI IMG/M metagenome (GOLD analysis project Ga0105094, IMG submission 87023) | Freshwater sediment microbial communities from Prairie Pothole Lake near Jamestown, North Dakota, USA - PPLs Lake P8 Core (3) Depth... | ecosystem: Environmental > Aquatic > Freshwater >...
CACCATCTACGTGCCGGGGCACTTCCATGCCACGGTGGTGGTGGGCACCACGCTCGCCTTCATGGGCCTCACCTACTTCCTCATCCCGGTGCTGTTCCGGCGCGAGCTCGCGTTCCCGACGCTCGCCAAGTACCAGCCGTACGTCTTCGGCCTGGGAATGAGCGCGGTGTCGCTGTTCCTGATGGGGGCCGGGACGCTGGGCGTGCCGCGCCGGCACTGGGACATCGGCTTCGCCGGCATCCCCTTCCCGCACGAGTTCCCCGGGGCGGCGTGGCTGATGATGGCGCTCGCCGGCATCACCGGGCTGGTCGCCATCGTCGGCGGCGGCATGTACCTGCTGATCACGGTGTGGTCGGTGTTCCTCGGCAAGCGGATCACCACGCCCGGCTTCCAGCACGTGCGCGCCCGCGACGGCGTCGCCGCGCCCGCGCCGGCACACGCTGCGGCGGGGCAGCCGGTGGGCGTGGCCATCACCGGCCACGGCTCGGCCGGGATGATCGCGCCGGGAACCTTCGTCCTCGCGATGGTGTTCCTGGTGTCCTTCGTCCTGTACTACTTCATCAACTGGAAGTACCTCGCCACGGTCTGGCCCCTCAAGTAAGGCGCCGGCGTGAGGGACATTCTCAACCTCTTCAAGCTGCGGATCGGCGTCGCCATCGCGCTCGCCGCCGCAGCGGGGTTGGTGATCGAAGGCGGCCGGAAGCCCGGGCTGCTCGAGGAAATCATCCTCGTGCTGGCAGTCCTCGTGGCCTCCGCATCGGCGGGCGCCTTCAACCAGTACGTCGAGCGCGACCTCGACGCCCGGATGGGCCGCACGAGGAACCGCCCGTTCGTCACCGGCAGGCTCAGGCACGGCCCGGCATGGCTGTGGCTGATCGGCGCCATGCTCCTCGGCGCGGTGATGGCCGCGTCGATCGCCACGAACTTCCTGGCCGGGCTCTACGTCTTCCTCGGCGCCTTCACCTACGGCGTCGTGTACACGGTGTGGCTCAAGCGGCGCACCTGGTGGAACATCGTCGTCGGCGGCCTCGCCGGCAGTTTCGCGGTGCTGGCAGGCGCGGCGGCCGTCTCGGCTGCGCCCGGCCCCGAGGCCCTCGCGCTCGCGGTGGTGCTCTTCCTCTGGACGCCGCCGCATTTCTGGAGCCTCGCCATCGCCTGCCGTGCCGACTACGAGGCTGCGGGCGTGCCGATGCTGCCGGTCGTGGTCGGCGATGCGCGCGCCGCGCGCGCCATCTTTGCCAGTGCAATCTTGCTCGTTTTAGCGTCACTGGTCCCATTCGTATACTCATTGAACATCATCTATCTCGCCTCGGCCGCTGCGGGTGGCGCTTTCTTCCTCCTCCGTTGCAGGGCGCTCGTGCAGCGGCCGGGCCGCGAGACCGCGCGCGCCGCCTTCCTCGCCTCGCTGGTGCAGCTCGGCGCGGTGCTCGCCGGAGCGATGCTGGATGCGGTGCTTATTTAGCGTCCTGGCCTTTGTCTTTTCCTTCGGTGTTCTTGCTTTTGATGAAAAGGCGGCGCTGAAGGAAAGCCAGGCGGCGATCGGCCGGCAGGTCGGCGATTACCGGTTTCTGAATTCGGACGGAAAGGAAGTCAGGCTCTCGGACCTGCGCGGCAAACCGCTGGTGGTGCACTTCATCTATACCGGCTGCTTCCAGGTGTGCCCGGCGACGACCCAGGTCCTCGCCACGGCGGTGGCCGAAGCCGAGCGCACGCTCGGGCGCGGCACGTTCCGCGTCGCGAGCATCGGCTTCAACCAGCCGGCCGACAGCCCGGCGGCGATGAAGGACTTCGCGCGCAAGTTCGGCCTCGCCTCGCCCGACTGGCTGTTCCTGTCGCCCGATGCCGGCAGCGTGGCGCGCCTCGCCGCGGAGCTCGGCTTCCGCTACGAGGCGACCGCGGCGGGCTTCGACCACCTGCTGCAGGCGACGATCGTCGATGCGAACGGGCGCATCTACCGTCAGGTGTATGGCGACTCGTTCGACGCGCCGCTCTTCACGGGGCCGCTCTTGCAGCTCGCGCAGAACGCCCCGGTCGAGCAGGGCAACCTCGAGGCGGCGTGGGAGAAGGTGAAGCTCTTGTGCACGGTCTACGACCCTTCCGCGGGCCGCTACCGGCTCAACTACGCGCTCGTCATCCAGCTCCTGGTGGGCGCGAGCGTGGTGCTCGCCGTGCTGGCGAGCCTCTTCATCGAGTGGCGCCGGCGCCGGGCCTAGCGTTCAGCGGGCGGGACCGGCGTGCAGCCGCAAGCCTAAGGCCTTTACCACCTTAAGCACGGTGGAAAACTCGGGGTTTCCGTGCGCGGACAGCGCCTTGTAAAGGCTTTCGCGCCCGAGACCCGTTTCACGCGCAAGCTCGCCCATTCCCTTAGCGCGGGCGATGTCCCCAAGCGCGGCAGCGATCAGTGCCGGGTCCGCCTCCGCCAAAGCCGCTTCGAGGTAAGCGGCGATGTCCGCATCGCTTTTCAGGTGCTCCGCCGGGTCCCACTTGCGGGTCCTAGTCCTTGCCATTCCCGTCTCCTATAGCGCTCGCGCCAGTTCAATCGCCGCCCGGATATCCCGTTCTTGCGTCCGCTTGTCGCCTCCGGCGAGCAAGATCACCAATCTATCGCCCTGCTGAATGAAGTACACGCGATATCCCGGTCCATAGTCGATTCTCAGCTCGGACACGCCTTCGCCCACCGGCTTGACATCGCCCGGATTGCCGAGAGATAGCCGCCGGATCCGCGCGTCGATACGTGCCCGCGCGTGGCGATCTCGGAGCTTTCCGAACCATCTTGCATAGCGCTGCGTCTGCCTAACTTCAAGTTGGCGCATTGTATCCTTTGGGATACGTCCGGCGCAAGTGCGCGCCGAATCACTTCCATCAACGCGCTACCGGACGATGACGATGACGAGCCAGCACCGTTGATACATATCAAATCGGCGCGAGGTGGGCCGTCCTAGCATCCTTTGATGCTGAAGCGAATGCAGGCGGTGCTGCAATGGTGCTTCCTGAAGGTCGAGGCGCTGTTCAACCTCGCCTTCGGCGATCGTCTCAACCCGCTCTACTACCTCGGCCCGATCGCCTACTACCTGATGTGGCTGGTGGTGGCGAGCGGGCTTTACCTCTACGCGTTCTTCGAGACCAGCGTCGGCGGCGCCTACGACTCGGTGCAGGCCCTCACGCACGCCCAGCCCTGGGCCGGCGGCGTGCTGCGCTCGGTGCACCGCTACGCCTCCGACGGCGTGGTGCTGATCATGCTCCTGCACATGGCGCGGCACTGGAGCTTCGACCGCTACCGCGGCTTCCGCTGGTTCTCCTGGGTGAGCGGCATGGCGGTGCTCTGGCTCGTGTACGCCTCCGGCATCAACGGCTACATGCTGCCGTGGGACCGCCTCGCGCAGTTCACCGTGGTCGCCACCGCCGAGTGGCTGGACTGGCTGCCGCTCTTCAACGGCACGCTGGTGCGCAACTTCATCTTTACCGAGAACGTGAACGACCGGCTCTTCTCGCTGCTCTCGTTCGTCCACATCGGCATACCGCTCGCGGTGCTCGCGGTGCTGTGGGTGCACACGCAGCGCGTGCCGCAGGCGCGCACGGCGCCGCCCTTGCCGATCGCGGCGACGCTCACGGTGGCGCTGGTCGTGCTCTCGCTCGTCGCGCCCGCGCTCTCGCAGGCGCGCGCCGACCTCGCCGGCGGCATGGCGGAGATCGACTTCGACTGGTTCTACCTGCCGGTGTACGCGCTGCTGTACCGCTGGACCCCGGGCGAAGTCTGGCTGCTGGTCGCCGGGGCCACCGCGCTGCTCGTCGTCCTGCCCTGGCTGCCGCCGAAGAAGAAGGAGGCCGGGCACTTCATGCTGGCGCGGCCCGACAACCGCATCGTCGCGATGCGCCCGGGCGAGACCTTGCTCGACGCGGGGCTGCGCGAGGGCCTCGCCCTGCCCTACGAGTGCAGGAACGGCGGCTGCGGCAAGTGCAAGGCGACGCTCGCCTATGGCGCGGTCGACTACGGCGCCTACCAGCGCGACGCGCTTCCCGATGCGGAGCGCGCCGCGGGCAAGGTGCTGACCTGCACCGCCACTGCGCTCGGCGACGTGGAGATCGAATACCAGCCCACGCGCACGCCGGGCGACATCCCGGCGCGCGTGTGGAGCGCGACGGTCGAATCCATGGACCGGCTCGCGCCCGACGTGATGCGCGTCGTGCTGAAGCTCGAGGGCAAGGAACCGATCGCCTTCTACGCCGGCCAGTACATCAACGTGCTCCTCGAGGACGGCGCGAAGCGGAGCTTCTCCTTCGCCACCGCGCCGCAGGTGAGCGACCGCGTCGAGCTGCACATCCGGCGCATCGAGGGCGGGCGCTTCACCGGCCAGGTGTTCGGCGCCATGCGCCCCGGCGAGCGCGTGCGCTTCGAGGGGCCGCTCGGCTCGTTCTTCCTGCGCGAGGACTCGGAGAAGCCGATCATCTTCGTCGCCGGCTCGACCGGCTTCGCGCCGGTGAAGAGCATGCTCGAGTACGCCTTCAGCCGCGGCATGAAGCGGCGCATGCTGCTCTACTGGGGCGCGAAGAGCCTCAAGGACCTGTACCTCGCCGGGCTGCCGCGCGAGTGGCAGAAGGCGCACGAGAACTTCACCTTCGTGCCGGTGCTCTCCGAGCCGGCGCCCGAGGATCGCTGGCAGGGGCGCACCGGGCTCGTGCACGAGGCGATCCTCGCCGACCTTGCCGACCTCGGGCCCTACCAGGTCTACGCCTGCGGCTCCGCGGCGATGGTGGAGGCGGCCTATCCCGCCTTCCGCGCGCGCGGGCTGGCGCAGGACGATTGCTTCTCCGATGTGTTCCGGCTCGCGCCGCGGGCGCAGGTCATCGCATGAAAAAGCTCGCCCGCATCTTCGCGCAATTGCTGCTCTACGTGCCGCTGATGGCGCTGATCGGCTATTTCTCCACCCAGCCGCGCTTCTCGATCCTCGGCGAGGACGAGGCGCTGGTCCGCCTGTCGTTCATCCATGCCGCCGAGCGCAAGGAGCCCTGTCGCACCCGCAGCGCCGAGGAGCTGGCGAAGCTCTCGCCGAATATGCGCGCCGCCCAGGATTGCCCGCGCGAGCGCGCCCCGCTGCTGATCGAGCTCGAGGTCGACGGAAAGGTGGTGCTGCGCCGCGAGGTGCCGCCCTCGGGATTGAAGAACGACGGCAACGCCACGGTCTACCACCGCCTGCCGGTGCCGGCGGGCAGGCACCGCGTGGTGGCGCGCCTGCGCGACCGCGCGAACGGCGACTTCAACTACACGAAGGAGGAGACCGTGCAGCTCGCCCCCGGCGGCGTGCTGCTCATCGACTTCGTGGCGACGAAAGGCGGCTTTGTTTTCCGCACTTAAGAACCATCTCGGCGCGCTCGGCTACCTGCTGTTCTGGGTGCTCGCCGCGAGCGGCATCTATCTCTACATCCGCTTCGATACGTCGGTCGGCGGCGCTTACGCGTCGATCGGCGAGCTTGAGTGGTGGTTCGGCGGCGTGCTGAGGAGCATGCACCGCTATGCGGCCGACGCGTTCGTGGCCGTCACCGTCGCCCACGTGGTGAAGGAGATGTGGAACGGGCGCTTTCGCGGCTTTCGCGCCTTCTCGTGGATCTCGGGCGTGCCGCTGGTGTGGCTGCTCTACGCCTCGGGCATCGCCGGCTACTGGCTGGTGTGGGATGCGCGCGCGCAGTTCTCGTTCCTCGCCACGCTCGAGTCGCTGCAGCTCGCGCCGCTCGGCGCGCAGGTGTCGGACCGCCTGTTCTCGTTCTTCGTCTTCCTGCACATCGGGCTGCCCCTCGCGCTGCTCGCCGGCATGTGGATCCACGTGCAGCGCCTCGGGCGGCCGCGCACCGCGGCGCCGCGCGCGCTCGCCGCCGCGACCGTCGGCTCGCTCCTCGTGCTGGCGCTCGCCTGGCCGGCCGCCTCCGAGCCCGCCGAGGCCGCCGCCAGCGTCGCGATCGACTGGTTCCTGCTCTTCGCGCACCCGCTCATGTACGCGACTTCGCCGGCGCTGCTGTGGACCGCGCTCCTTGGCACCACCCTGCTGCTCGTCGCCCTTCCCTACCTTGCGCCGAAGGAAAAGCTCCTTCCTGCCATCGTCGATCCCGCCAACTGCAACGGCTGCGGGCGCTGCGTCGCCGATTGCCCTTACAACGCGATCCTCCTCGAGGAAAAGGCGGTGGTGCTCGCCGAGCGCTGCGCCGCGTGCGGCATCTGCGCCGGGGCCTGCCCGTCCTCGACGCCTTTCCGCAGCGCGCAGGAGCTCGTGTCCGGCATCGATCTGCCGGACTTCACCGTCCACGACCTGCGCAAGCGCCTGCAAGCGGTGCTGCCGGCAAACGAAGTGGTGTTCAGCTGTGAAAGATCGGGGCGGGACGGCATAGCGTTGCGCTGCCTCGCCCAACTGCCGCCCTCCTTCATCGAGTACGCGCTGCGCAACGGCGCGAAGCGCGTGCGCGCGGTGGGCTGCGAGGGCGAATGCGCCTACCGCCTCGGCATGGATCTCGCCGGGGAGCGGTGGTCGCGCGCCCGCATGCCGCGCCTTCGCCCCAGCGTGCGATATTCGGGATCGGGACATGAATACTCGTTCGCTCTCCGCTGAAGGGCTCGCCGCCGCGCCGGCGAGCTACGAGCTTGCCGTGCCGGCCGACGCGCGCCGCCGGCTGGCGGTGGGCTGGCTCGCGCTCGCGGTGGCCTCGCTGGTGGGCTCGGGGCTCTTCTCGATCCTGCTCGTGCTTGCGCGCGCGCCGTACGTGAAGGACCTGCTGCCGGTGGCGGACTTCTTCCGCGTGGCGCTGGTCGTGCACGTCGACCTCTCGGTGCTGGTGTGGTTCAGCGCCTTCGCGGGGCTGCTCTGGAGCCTGCACGGCACGCAGCGCCTGCTCGGGCTCGGCTGGGCCGGGCTCGGCGCCGCCGCGGCCGGCACGCTGGTCATGTGCGTCGCGCCGTTCGTCGACGCGGCGCCGCCGGTGATGAGCAACTACGTGCCGGTGCTCGACGGCCCGGTGTTCCTCGCCGGCCTGCTTGTCTTCGCCGCCGGCTGCGCCGTCCTGGTCGTGCGCGCGATGGCGGCGGCGCCGCGCGTGGGCACGCGTCCCGACGGCTCGGGCGCGCTGCGCTTCGGGCTGAATGCCGCGGCGGTGTCGGCCGCGGTGGCGCTCATCGCCTTCGCCTGGTCCTGGATCGAGCTCCCCGCCCGGCTCGACGGCAAGGCGTACTTCGAGGTGCTGTTCTGGGGCGGCGGGCACGTGCTGCAGTTCACCTGGACGCTGCTCATGTTCGCCGCCTGGCTGTGGCTCGCGCAGGCGAGCGGCGCGCGCGCCCCGCTCTCGCCGCGCATCGCCATCCTGCTCTTCGCCATCGGCCTCGTGTCGGTGTTCGCCACGCCGGTGATCTACCTCGCCTACGACATCGTCTCGGTCGAGCACTACCAGCTGCAGACCTGGCTGATGCGCATCGGCGGGGGATTGGCCATCGTGCCTTTCCTCCTGTGTGTGGTTTATGCGCTGTGGCGCGCCCCTGCATCCATACCTGCGCAGAGACCGTTACGCGCCGCGCTGGCGTGGTCGCTGGTCCTCTTCGCCGCGGGCGGGCTGATCGGGGTGGCGATCAGCGGCAACAACGTCAAGATCCCCGCGCACTACCACGGCAGCATCGTCGGCGTGACGCTCGCCTTCATGGGGCTCGCCTACCACCTGCTGCCGCGGCTGGGCTATGCGGAACCGAACGCGCGGCTCGCGACGCTGCAGCCCTGGCTCTACGGCGCCGGGCAGCTCGCGCACGTGCTCGGGCTGGTGTGGTCGGGCGGCTACGGCGTGCAGCGCAAGGTGGCCGGCGCCGACCAGGTGCTGCGCGGCTTCGAGCAGGTGGCCGCGATGGGCCTCATGGGCCTGGGCGGCCTCGCCGCGGTCGCGGGCGGCCTGCTCTTCATCGTCATCGTCTGGCGCTCGGCATGGACCTCGTCTGGTTCACGCTCGTAGCGATCGGGCTGTACTTCGGCGCCGACGGGCTGCTCGACTGGATCGAGAGGAGGCGCGGCGCGCGCTTCGAGAACCGCCAGGTGGCGTTCTTCGCCATCATCCTGCCGCTCGCGCTGGCGGCATTTTGGTTGGTCCGGACGCTCGCGTCCTAGGGCTGGTGCGCCTGCTTTCTTCCTAGCGGTACACCAGCGTCGGGATGTCGGTGTGCTGGAGCACCTCCGCGGTCTCGCTGCCGTACCAGAGCCTGGCGAACCCCTGGCGGGCGTGCGTCGACATGAAGATGGCGTCGCAGCCGTGGCGCTTCGCCGCGTCGATGATCGCGTGGTAGGGGCGGTTGTCCAGCGCGAAGTCGGTGTCGCAGGCGACGCCCGCGGCGCGCGCGCGCGACGCCGCCGGCCCGAGGATCGCTTCCGCCTTGCGCCTCGAGAGCTGCTCGTGCGTGGCGAGCGACGGGGCGCGGCTCGACATCAGCTCGCCCTCGGTGGGGACCTGGTATTCCGGCACCGCGGTGAACAGCGTCACCTGCGCCTTCGCCTCGCGGGCGAACTCGATGCCGGCGTCGACCGCCTTGTCGGCGATGGCCGAGCCGTCGGTGGGGATGAGGATGTGTGTGTACATACTTGTATGACTCCCTAAAGGCAGAGTTACCTCCCGAAGATCACCTGCGAATCGAGGCCGGGCTGGCGCGTATGCTCGAGCAGCTGCTCGACCACCTGAATGTGCTCGCCCTCCTCCGCCGCCATCTCGCGCGCCAGCGCGCGCAGCGCCGGGTCGTCGGCCGTGAGCATCACCTTCTCGAAGAACGTCTGGGCGCGCCGCTCGGCGCGCAGCGCGATCTCGAGCGCCTGGTGCGCGGTGAGCAGCCGGAAGACCAGCTCGCGCGCCGTGGTCTCGGGGGCGCCGGCGTCGAGCCAGGCGTACTGCTCGTCCAGGTAGTCCGGGATTGCCACGCCCCGCGTGCGCTCGAGCAGCGTCTGCAGGTGCTCCTCCTCGAGCCGCGCCAGCGTGGTGAAGACCTCGGCCGCCGCCGCGTTGCCCAGGTCGTCCATGCGCCGGGCGAACTCGGCGTAGCGCCCGGCCGCCTCGCGCTCCAGGGCGATGGCGTGGGCGTAGAGCTCGGGGGGCGAGCTGATCGTTCGCATGAGCTTGACTCTACGGCGGGCCGGCGCAGTACTCTTGACCTAGCTCAACCCGCTTGCACCCCCTCACCCTAACCTAAGCCCAGGGAGATATCCAATGTTCAAGCACATCCTGCTTCCCATCGATGGCTCGGCCCTCGCCATGAAGGGCGCCCGGGCCGGCGTGCGGCTCGCCAAGGCGCTCGGCGCCCGGGTGAGCGCGGTTTACGTGATCCCACCCTACATGCCGCCGATGTACGGCGAGGGGGCGATGTACATCCCGCCCGTAGATCCGTAGGAGTACCGGGCGACCACCGAGAAGCAGGCCGGCAAGGCGCTCGCCGCGGCCGAGGCCGAGGCCCGGGCCGCCGGGGTACGCTGCAAGAGCCTGTTTCTCACCGATTCGCAACCCTTCAAGGGAATCCTGCGCGCCGCGCGCAGCCAGAAATGCGACGCCATCGCCATGGCCTCCCACGGCCGCGGCGGGCTGGGCGGCCTGATCCTCGGTAGCGAAACCACGAGGGTCCTGGCCCATTCGAAGATCCCCATCGTCGTCATCCGCTGAGGAGCCATGCACTACCACTACTTCACGCTGGAGCAGCGCGAGTCGCTCGAACGCGAAATCCGCTCGAACCTGATGGGCCCGGCGCTCGACAGCGCCCTCGGGCGGCTGCGCAGCGCCGACTACGGCGTGTGCGACACCTGCGGCGCCGACATCCCGTTCCGCCGCCTCCGGACGGACCCCCTGGCACGGCGCTGCCCCCATTGCAGCTGAGAAGGTGTTGAAGGGAGAGCTTGTACGGCCCCGCGGGCGGCCTTATATGGTTCCCCGTGAAATATAAGGACTACTACAAGATCCTCGGGGTGGCGCGCGGGGCGAGCGACGAGGAGATCAAGAAGGCCTACCGCAAGCTCGCCCGCAAGTACCACCCCGACGTCTCCAAGGAAGCGAACGCCAAGGAGCGCTTCCAGGAGGTCGGGGAAGCCTACGAGACGCTGCGCGACAAGGAAAAGCGCGCCGCCTACGACAGCCTGGGGAGCTTTCGCCCCGGCCAGGACTTCCGCCCGCCGCCGGACTGGTTCGACCGCTTCGGCGCCGGGCGCGCCGAGGACCTGCGCGATGTCGATCTTTCGGACCTCTTCGAGTCGATGGGCATCTTCGGCCGCGCCGCCGGGCGCCGCGGCGGCTTTGGCCGCAACATCCCCATTCCCGGCGAGGACTACGAGGTCACGGTGCGCATCGGCCTGGAAGAGGCCTTCCGCGGCACCGAGCGCGCCTTCCAGCTCGACGGCCACGAGCTGCGCGCGCGCATCCCGCGCGGCGCGACCGACGGGCAGCGGCTGCGGCTGCGCGGCAAGGGCGGCCCGGGCACGAACGGCGGCCCGCCGGGCGACCTCTATCTGCAGATCGCGCTCGAGCCGCATCCGCTGTATCGCGCCAGCGGCCACGACCTGGAGATCGAGGTGCCCCTCGCGCCGTGGGAAGCGGCGCTCGGGGCGCAGGTGGACGTGCCCACCCTCGAGGGCGGGGTATCGATGAAGGTGCCGCCGGGCTCGAAGGGCGGGCAGAAGCTGCGCCTCGCCGGCAAGGGCCTGCCCCGGCCGGGCGGCGGCGCGGGCGATCTCTACGCCGTGCTCAACATCGTCGTGCCGGCGACGCTCACCGAGCGGGAAAAGAAGCTCTTCGAGGAGCTGCGCGAAGCGTCGCGCTTCGACCCGCGCAGCCGCTTCAGGACGTAAGTCTCAACTTCAGGACGTAAATCTCGACTTCAAGATCTAGCGCCCAGCCCCACGGGCTCGGGCGCGAGGTTGACGATGCGGGTGAACTGCTTCTCGAAGTCCGGGTTCGCCTCGAAGGCGGCGTCGAGGGCGAGCCAGTCCGTCGGCCCGAGGACGCGCTCGGCGAGCGGCAGCAGCTCCTGCTCCTCCTTGCGCATGTGCTGCCAGTGGAACTCCGCGTAGGCGTTCACCGCGGCCAGGAATTCGCCTGCGTTCGCGCCGTCCTCGAAGAACAGCAGCGCGCGCTCGAGCTCTCGCACCAGGTGCGCGCCTTCCGCGTGCTCCTGGCGCAGGCCGTCCGCGAGAGGCCGCGCCTCGGGGGCGCACACGACGAGCCGCGCCAGCAGGTCGTTCTCCTTCGGGTGGTGCAGCTTCTCCGGGAACTCGTCGATGTAGCGCACCATTGCGCGCAGGGCGGCGAAGGCGGGCCTGGCGCCGGGATCCTGCGCCGCGCGGGCGAGGTCCTTCAGCGCGTGGAGCACGGCCGAGATGATGCGGTGCTCGTCGCGGATGATCGTCAGGGCAGATCGCATGGGTTTCTCCTAGAGCAAGCCGTGCAGGCCGAAGGCCATGACCCCGCCGCCCACGGCAAGGCGCACCGCAGGGAAGCTCATCCAGCGGCGCAGCTGCGCGGCGGCCGCGCCGGCGGCGAGCAGCCAGGGCAGCGTGCCCAGGCCGAAGGCGAGCATGGCGGCGCTGCCGGAAAATGCATTTCCGCCGGAAACCGAGATGGCAAGGGCGGCATACACCAGCCCGCACGGAAGCCAGCCCCACAGCAGCCCGGCGAAGTACGGATTGCCCTTCGCCGCGGCGCGCGCGGCGAGCGGCTGCAGGCGCCGCCACAGCGCCCCGCCGAGGCGCTCGAGGCGCAGCAGCGCCCCGAAGCCGGCCAGGTGCAGGCCCACGAGGATCAGCACCACGTTCGCAAACAGGTACAGGCTGTTCTGCAGCGACAGCAGCCATCCGGCCGAGCCGGCCGCGGCGCCCGCCACTGCATAGGTCGAGATCCGCCCGGCATTGAACAGCAGTTGCCTGAGAAACAACGAGGAACGGCTACGAAATTCGACGACATTGAACGCGGTGACGATGCCGCCGCACATGCCGACGCAGTGCACGCCCGAGGCGAGGCCGAGGGCGAACATGCCGCCGAGGAGCGCGGGCTCCATCAGATGACCTTGGAGTAGCTCGCGCGCGCCTCGCGCTCGCGCAGGTAGCGGTCGAAGACCATGCAGATGCGGCGCACCAGCAGGCGGCCCTTCGGCGTCACCACGATCCAGTCGGGCGCGAGCTCGACCAGGCCCTCGGCCGCGAGGCGGCGCAGGTCCTTCAGCTCCTCGTCGAAGTGCTTGCGGAAGTCGACGAGGTAGGCGAGCTCGATCGACTCGATCGAGACGCGGAAGTGGCAGGACAGCGCCTGGATCACGGCGCGGCGCACCAGGTCGTCGGGCGTGAGCTCGATGCCGCGCACCACCGGCAGCCGGCCCGCGTCGAGCGCCGCGTAGTAGTCGTCGAGGCGCTTCGCGTTCTGGTAGTAGCAGGGGCCGACGCGGCCGATCGCCGAGATGCCGAGGCCGAGCATGTCGCTCTCGGGCCGGGTCGAGTAGCCCTGGAAGTTGCGCTGCAGCCGGCCCTGGCTCTGCGCCACGGCGAGCTCGTCGCCGGGGCGGGCGAAATGGTCCATGCCGATGTAGAGGTAGCCGGCGCGCGTGAG
>Ga0105094_10001406_pt1 | contig 12579 bp, 15 predicted proteins | sample PPLLak1March2015_2_FD_87023 | JGI IMG/M metagenome (GOLD analysis project Ga0105094, IMG submission 87023) | Freshwater sediment microbial communities from Prairie Pothole Lake near Jamestown, North Dakota, USA - PPLs Lake P8 Core (3) Depth... | ecosystem: Environmental > Aquatic > Freshwater >...
GCGCCGTACGTAGCGTTCGTACAATACCCCGAAGGCTTCACGGTCTTCCCGCGCCAGGCGGATCAACTCCAGATCATTCAATTCGCTAAGCTGCACGGCGCTCCCTGTTCAGGCGGCGCTTCACCCAATGAAACCCCGCCAAGCAAAAAAAGTTTCTGGCAGTATATCATGTGACCGTTCCAAAATTGGTAACAGATGGATCGGTAAACAGCAAAGACGGCAAAACCGGCGAGTAATATTCCGGCTATGCCATCAAATCAGCTAAACGCAGGCCACGGTCAAGGTTGTTCCCAGCAAAGGCGATCAGGCGGCTAATACCAAGAGCGGATTGCTTTTGTTTGTAGCCACGCATCGAGCGATAGCGCTCTTTGATCCACCAGCCAATGGCGCGTTCGCAATGGTTGTTGGTGCCGTCTAAAATCTGATTTCCATATTCATCCATCCAGTTTCGATAGAAAGTCAGGCGAGGCCAGAGGTTCCAGCGATCCATAAACAGATTGCGCATCCGATAGGCAACATCATATTTTTTACCCTTGCCTGGTTTGCGAGCGTTGGCGTAGCGGAGATAGCAAGGCGTGACTGGTCTTCCGGACACCGGGAATGGATCATTTCTATGAGTGAAGCCAGGTCCTCTAACGCCTGTTCGGGAGTAACCTGAATGGCTTCCAGAGAATGATCCTGTCCTGCGCCAATCATGGTTGAGAGTTCTTCAACAAGAGCCTCTGTGTTTCGAACCACATGGCTTTTGCACACTTGCTGTGCGCATCCGCTCTCATCGCTAACATTCTTGAAGGCGTCCGCATCATCGCTCACCACGACATCTGCGTCTACCGCTTCCAGGATTGGCTCAAGCCAGGCTTGCAGTTGTGTGGCATCCTCGCCCGCTAGTTCATCGATACTCAAGACTATCCCGTTGATCGCATCTACCGCGATCCCCACTGTGACCCATTTCCCGTTACAGCGCACACTGCTCACATCTGCTCCAACGGCTTTTGTCTTGTAGCCTTCCAACAGCTTCTCTCGCTTCACTCCAGGCACTTGCTTTGTAACTGCTTGAACTGCCCGATACACACTTGTTTTGCCAATCCCCATTCCAAGACTTTTCAATACGATTTCTGCAGCTCCGTAACTCAATCCCAGGATATACATCATCACTGCCATACCATTGACTCGTTACGATATTTGCTTCTGACTGCCCTCTCCGGGTATACCCGGAATACATACCCGCATTGCTTGCACTCACATCTCCCAGGCCGTTACCTCGGGGTGCTGTGCATCCACAATCTTCTTACTCACTTCCTGCCGTGGGAGAAATCGCATTCCCAGGCATCCTTTCTGCGGGCATTGCTTTGGGAATTCAAATTCGGTCGGCTCAACTTTTGGTAGAATCAGGTTCAGGCGCATGTCAGTGTGCCTCTTAGTTCATAGGTTGTGGGGCGGTTGTCGGACTGCCTCACAACCATTTAACCGTGCTTCTACCAGCTTTGGAACGATCACATATCATATGCCTTGTTAACAATCTCGTGCTATAATGCAATTACTCGGGGATGATAGGCTTCGACGGGAGAGGCTGGCCCCGAACTGCGAGCCGAGAGGCGCCGACCTCGTTAAACCAGCGCAAAAAACAAGTGCCAATCGCACTTCCTACGCTGCTATGCCCCTCGCTGCATAAGCGAGTGACAGAACCAGCCGGCTCTAAATAGAGCCGCGTCCGCCCGCACCGTCCTTCAGCCGGTCGTGGGAGCGGGCGAAACAATGCTGAAGTGCCGCACCTCATGCCGCTAACCGTGCGAAAGAGGGGCTTTCGGGCTCCAGCGGCTGGCCAGAGAAGCATCTTTGCCGCTTGTGGTGCTCTCGGCGACAAACCTCAACCGGCTACGCTCGTAGACGTTCGCGGGAAGATTCTTTCGGACTCGGGTTCGATTCCCGACATCTCCACCTCACGCATAAAGGCGCCGAACCTGGTTCTGTGCCTTTTTGCATTAAACAACACGCTGATAGGATCAATCATACGATGCACAACTTGATCATCCACGGGCAAGAAGTAACGAACGACCTGCTGGCATTCACCCAGGCGCTGATCCGCACCCAGAGTTATAGCGGTCAGGAAGGGCCGGCGGCGCGCCTTGTCGCTGAGCAGATGAAGGCGTTGGGCTTTGACGATGTGAAGATCGACCGCTACGGGAATGTGGTGGGGCGCGTGGGCGAAGGCGAGCGGGTGATCCTGTTCGATTCTCACACCGACACAGTGGCGGTCAACGATGCAGAGCTGTGGTCCGCGCCGCCTTTCAGCGGCGAGATCAGGGACGGCTATGTGTGGGGGCGCGGTTCCGTGGATATGAAATCCGGCCTGGCCGCTTCCATCTATGCAGCCGCGATTGCCAAAAATCAGGGCCTGCTGAACGGAAAGACCGTCTACGTTACCGGCACGGTCGCCGAAGAAGATTGCGATGGCGAAGGCCTCCAGCACGCCCTCGCAGAAGGCAGCCTACACCCGGATTATGCCGTGATCTGCGAGCCGTCGAGCAACACCATCATCACCGGACACAAAGGTAAAGCCCAGTTAATCGTCAGGACCCAGGGCATCTCCGCCCACGGCTCCGCGCCGGAGAAAGGCCAGAATGCCGTTTATGAGATGGCGGAGATCATCCAGCGCGTCGAGCAGACCAACCAGGCGCTGATGCGGGAAGGTACCCAGCACGGCACGCTCGTCCTGGCGCAGATATCCAGCACCGGCGTCTCGTTGAATGCCGTTCCCTCAGCCTGCGAAATTTACCTAGACCGCAGGCTGGCGCTTGGTGAAACCGAGCAGACGGTACGGGACGAAATGGAACGCATCATCACCGGCAAACGTGCCACCTGGGAGATCGGAGCCCTGCTGCGCATGACGTGGACGGGAGAGATGCTAAACTACCAGCCGCTGCATATGGCCTGGGAGATCCCCCTGGAACACCCGCTGGCGCAGGCTCTCAGCGCCGCCTACGCCGGAGTATATGGACACACCCTACAGAAATACGAGCACTGGGATTTCAGCACCAATGCCGTGGCGACCGTCAGCCGGGGGATTCCCACCATTGGTTTTGGGCCTGGCGATCCCAAGCTCGCCCACATGCGCGACGAAAGATGCGCGGTGGACCAGATTGTCGAGGCGTATGCGATCTATGCCTGGCTGATCGACCAGCTATAAATTCTGATCAGACCTGGAACAGGCGAAAATGGCTTCCTCGATGCAGATTGTGATCAAAGAAACCTCGGTAGACGATTTGGAGAATATCCTCACCTTGGTAAATAACGGCGTGGTGATGAAGTACGTCGGCTACCCGGATGGGCTGGGGGTGTCGCTTGATGATCAGCAAAAGTGGTTCAAGAGAGCCATCCAGAAGCCCATCTGCTGCCACTACTCGATCTATACCCTGGATCATGCATATTATAGGGAGATTTTTTATGCGATTGATTCCCACAATGGTGGGATGCTCGACATTAAGCTACTGCCTGCGGCCCAGAGCAAAGGCATCGCCTGCCAGGCCTTAGCTTTTGCAATTGGCATGGCTTTTGAGGATGGCAAAGCAGATCGGGTTTATGTGGATCCCCATCCCGACAACCACAAGGCCTGGGCGTTATATGCCAGATTAGGTTTCAGTGCCAGACCTCACCCGGAGTATCTCGAGGCGGGCGAGACTTACCTGGAAATTACGAGGGAAGAATGGTTAAATCATCCTATAGAGTGATTATGGCAAAAAATCACTCAGGAGCACTGTCACCAAGCGTTAACAATCTTACATCTTCAAGATCGACTTTACGCCCAGAAGCTATTTTTGAAACGATCAAATCATTCTTTGAAACAACCTGCATTAATTGCCCCTTGTATAACATCTCCATACGCCTCATCCAGGCGCTCTCGAATTCGATCCCTGGAGTGTGTGTTTGAACATCGATCCGGACCCGATCTTGAAAAATTGTTATCTCGTGGGCGAGTAAGTCATTCGCTGTCGTCAGAGAAGCTGTCCCAAGATTAGCTTCTAATAGGGCATCGATCAGGTTTTGAGCATTTTCCGAAGTGGCCTCAATAAGAAGATCTAAATCAAAAGTTGCCCGGGGAACACCATACAGGACAGCTGCAATTCCACCAATGACCAGGTAGCGGACATTATTGCTTTGTAATGACGCGAATACGTCCTTCAATTGGTTGAGCATCTTTTTTTTCTACGATCTGAGGATTTAAGGACAGGAGTAAATCGGTAAATTCACAAAGTAAATCAGCCCGTTCTTCCATCGTCAATGATTGGTACCAGCGGGCTTTCGCTTCCAATGATTCTTCTTTGCGATCGTGAGAAATCGACTGATTCACGTTTATTACTCCAGCAAGCCTTATTTGAACAGTTAGATTAATTGTATCACTGACACCCACATGATTTCTGTGAATTAACATCTTCAAAAAAATGAAGTTTTTCAGACATACCGCACCATCAAAAACTCATCGTACATCCGGTCATTGACAGAAATCGACTGCGGCTCAACCCCATAGACGATAAATCCGCAGCGCCGGTAGCAACGCACCGCGCTGCTATTGGTGGTAACCACCCCCAGCCGCAGGCTGCTCACCTCATTTGCACTCGCCCAGCCCACACACTGCTGGATCAGGTTTTCAGCGATGTGCAAGCCGCGCCACTGCTCTAACACAAACACCCCCCAGACGGTGGCGCTGTGTTGGGTAGCCGGTGAGTTCTCACGCCGCACCCCGCACATACCGACCAGACCGGGCTGGCTTTCAGCGAAGAAGATCATGCCCTTATTGCTCGGGTCGCTCAGGCGCTGCTCCCAATAGGCGATCGGCTGGGAGGCATTGAACGCATAATCGGCGCTGAAGGCATCGGGGTGATCGCGCAAGGCTTGCAGGCGCAGCGCCCGGAAATTCTCGGCGTCAGCCAGCTCTGCCGGGCGGATGGTGACCAGCCCGAGCCGTGTTTCTAACTGCATACGTCAGCCTTAGCTCCTGGCTTTGATGACGGCAAAGCCCGCTGCCCCCGGCCCGATATGCGCCCCTATCACCGGGGTGATGTCCTCGGTCAGGATTTCGCCGGCAGGCAACAAATGGCTGGCTTTCTGGCGCAGCTCCGCCACATAAGCCGGCGCATTGGTATGCACCAGCGCCACGCGCTCGATAGCGCCCAACTGGCGCAGCATCTCGATCACGCGCTCGATCGCCCTGGCATGCGTGCGCACGCGCTCAGCGCCCGGCTTGCCATCGTGCATGGTCAAGATCGGCTTAATCTGCAGCAGGGAGCCCAGCCCGGCTATCACGCCGTTCATGCGCCCGCTGCGCTTCAAGAATTCCAGGGTATCCAGGGCGGCGAAGACATGCGTGCGCTTGATCTGGTCCTGCAGCACGCCCAGGATTTCTCCCACCTGCTTGCCCGCCGCGGCCAGTTTCGCGGCGGTCTCCACCAGAAAGCCCGTCCCCAGGCTTAATTGCCCGCTATCCAGCACCGTCACCGCCACGGATTTGGTCTCCCTTGCCGCCACGCGCGCCACATCCACCACCGCGCTCAGCGCCTGGCTGATATGGATTGAGAGCACATGGCTGGCGCTTTCATCTGCCAGGCTATCGTAAAGCGCCCGAAATTTATTCGGGGAAGGCGCGGCTGTCGTGGGATGCACCGGGAAACTGGGTAATCTCTCGTAAAACTCCTTGCGGGTGATATCCACGCCATCCAGATATCCCTGTTTGCCAACATTAATATACAGCGGCGCCACCAGGATCCCATACTGTGCAATTGTCTCAGGGGGTAGATCACAGGTACTGTCGGTAACAATTCGCACGCTCATCGCTACTCCTATAAGATTAAGATCACACCGAAAACAATTTCAACCACCAGGCTGATCAGATTCGATTGGGCATAGGATTTGTCGATAACGATCGAAATGGCCCGCGCCACAGCAATGCCCAAATAACTGTAGCCCAGCACCAGATAAGCTGGCTCGCCCAGAAAGAAAGGCAGCAACCCCAGGGCGATGAACAGGCCGCCAAAAATCGAGCGCATTTCCGACACGCCGCGCACGCCATTGGCCGTTAAACCGGTGAATCCATAGGCGGCGTCCGGTTTGAAAAACGCCAGTAAGCCGGTGGCAACCGTTCCCAGCGCAGCGATGATTTTGAGTATTTCTAGAAAATCCATTAAAGCACCTCCACAATACACCGATCAGCTTATCAACCAGACCGCTCGTTATTTGACAGCAGGCTGAAGCGTGGCGGAGCGCCGGCCCGCCCCTAATACAACTGCCACCAGCACCAGCGCCACCAATCCGGCAGCCACCCATGCCCCCAGAGAAACCAGCGGCACGCCCGGATGCTTGACGGCGATGCCCACGATGGCCCAGATGATCACCAACAAGTATGCAATATCGCCGCGCGTCTTGCCCACCAGCGCGGCGATGATCACACCCGCCCCCAGCATGATCGCAGTCCACAGCTCAGGGCTGATACCCCAGCCATCCCACTTGAGCAAATACAGGATCGAGGTGATATTGGCGATGGTTGCCACGGTGATCCAGCCCAGGTACAGGCTGAACGGTACGTCCACGGTCCATTTTTCAACGGCTCTGGTTTTGACCCGCCCAATTTGCAGGCGCTGGTAGATCACAATCAGCGAGAGCAAGAGCACCAGCATCACTGGCACAGTCCAGATGAAGAACTCATAATGCCAGAGGAACAACCAGGCCACATTCGCCAGACTACTCAGCAGAAACCAGCCGCCGATGCGCTGCAGGCGTTTATTGCCCCATTGCGCCGGTAAAACCTGGTACAACCCAAAGGCTACCAGCGCCAGGAAGATCAGCCCCCAGATCGAAAAGACATACCCGGCGGGGGTGAAATACACCACAAAACGATCCGAAATATCGCCAGTATTTTGCCCATTAAGCGGCAGGGCATTGGCCAGCCCGTTCACGATAATGGTTCCAATAACTGCCAGGAGATTTAAAACCGGTAACATAAAATTTTTGCTCATCACAACTTCCTTTCCAGATTTGGACTGCTGTCTATTAAGTTTTAGGGTCTGGTTGCGCCTATTGTCAGAAATGATGAATATTTCAGGCTGTGAGGAACGTATTTCACCCTATTGCTATTATAACGCGGAGCAAGTTGATACGCCTGCTCCATTTTTATGCTGATCCTTCATCAACTTTAAGTATCCATAAGGTTCGATTTGCGTCATATAGTTAACAACGATTCTGCATCCAGGCATAGCTTCGCACCTGCATCCCGTACTGACTACCTGACCGCAAGTAAGTAAAACGCCAAAAGAAACATAACCAAACCTAACATGATGCCAGGCGTTTTACTCAAGTAATTCGCTGGTTGAGAGCCCGATTTATTAAACTACTTATAGCAAATTACACAAATATCCTCTGTTTTACCCGTTAGGAGGAAACGATGAAGCAATTTCTGGCGATAATCTTGATTCTGGCCCTGGTGATCACCTTCGTGATGGTGGTCTGGGTTGTGCCCGCCATTGCGATCACCTTCGGCGAGCCGGATACAGCGCATCCCTTTGTCGGCGCCATGGTCGTGGATTGGCCCGACTACGGCCCCTGGCAGTGGTGCACCGGCACATTGATCCATGAACGCGTCTTCATCACCGCCTCGCACTGCACCGACGGGCTGTACGAGGACTACGGCGTCCAAAGGGTGTGGGTCAATTTCGACGCCTACGCGCTGACCCCAGAAACGCTGCTGGATGTCGAGCAAGTCATCACGCACCCCGAATTCCAGTGGGGCGGTAAAGATTTCCATGATGTGGCGCTGTTGGTGCTGGCTGAGCCAGTGGTTGGTATACCCCCTGCCAGCCTGCCCACGGCTGGATTTGTGGATGACCTGAACGACCAGGACCTGCTTAAGGTGGGCACGACGCGCGCCATGCTCACCGCAGTGGGTTATGGCGGCTCAATGAGCTTTCCCCCGCCGGAGATCTATTACGAGGACAAGCGCCAATTCGGCTACACCGAGTTCTCGTCGCTCTTGCCGACCTGGATCCATACCTCCCAGGTGCAGCAGCTGGACAATGACGGCACCTGTTTCGGCGATTCCGGCGGCCCACTCTTTTGGACCAACCCCGATGGCTCGGAAGTCATTGTAGGGTTGGTTTCGTGGGGCGACTCCATGTGTATGGCGAACGGCTTCAATTACCGCGTGGATATCCCCCAGACGCTGAGCTTTATCTACGAAACCATCGCCAGCCTGGACGACTGAACCGGGAAGTGACCGGGAGGTTTAATTACCTGCGGAGCTTGCGCAGCGAAAACCAACGCTGTTGTAGCGCAAATATGGTGAGCTCAGGTAGCTGCGGCCTGCCGCGCGCAAGGTGAGCCGGTCGTGGTACCAGCTGCCCCCGCGCAGCCCCTTGTGGGTGCCTGTGCTGGGTCCTAACGGATTCAGGTATGGTGAGTAGCTGTAATAATCCTCTACCCACCAGTCGTTCACCCATTCCCAGACGTTGCCAGCCATATCCAAGGCCCCGTAAGGGCTGGCGCCTGTGGTGTAGCTTCCCACCAGAGATGTATCACCTATACACCACGTAAGCGCGGCGTCGTCCCAGCTATTGACCAGGCTGCAGTCTGGCTGTGCGTCTCCCCAGGGGAAAGTGCGCAGGCTGCTGCCGCGTGCAGCTTTTTCCCACTCAGCCTCCGTGGGCAGGCGTTTGCCGGTCCAGGCGCAGTAGCTGCTGGCATCATACCAGGAGACATAGATCACCGGGTAATGCGCATATATGGGGTTGTCGTAATAGGCTGGGCGGGTATAGGAGGATGAGTAAGCCGGCGCCCTGCAGGCTCCAGCAGCCACACACTGGGTGTAGTGGGCATTGGTTACTTCGGTTTTGTCAATCAAGTAGGCGTCCAGGTATACCGCATGCAGCGGCAGCTCGTATTCAAAACAGGTCGTAAGCCCGTTGTTATAGGACGGTTCGCAGCCCATCGAGAATTCGCCAGTCGGCACGGTTGCCATTCTGGCGGGCGCCAGCCACTGATTGTGGAGCAGCGGCAGGTAAACATGCTGTCCTGCTGCCTGTCCGGCTGCCGGGCCAGAAAATAATACTGCCAAACCGGCCGTGACAAAGCATGCCAGGCCAAACCACAGGGCGTATTTAGATCTCAGCTTTGTCAACTTCCGTTGCCAGAAAACCCAAAAGCGCCCCATAGTGGTTTGCTTTCGGCGATTAATCTGCGACTGGATGGTGGGAAATTTGCTTCACGGCCCGGTGATGGCTGAGTAAGGCATGCATGGCTGGCCCCGACATCAGCGAAGTCAGCAGCGCCATCAGCACAATCGCCACGAAGATACGCTCATCGATCAGGCCATTCGCCAGGCCGACCCCTGCCAGGATGATGCCAGTTGCGCCGCGCGCATTCAAACCAAAAGCAATCGCCCAGGTATCGCGGTTCAGGCGCATACCCGCCAGGCGCGCCCCCAGCAGCACCGCCCCCAGCTTGCTCGCCATCGCTACTGCCAGCACCAATACCACCAGCACGCCGTCAAAATGGGCGATGAAGTTGGTATTCATGCCCATCGAGACAAAATAAATCGGCGCAAAGAAGCTCAGCACGAAAAACGACATAACTTCATGCGCTTCATTACATTCTTCCTCTTTGCTGCCCAGCGCTACCCCCGCCAGGAAAGCCCCCAGGAAGGCATGGATCCCCAGCGCTTCCGAGAGCGTGCCCGCCGCCAGGATCACCACCGCGGTCAGGGCAATAAAACCGTTCGGCCAGGGCAGCCTGCGCCGCGCCCAGGCTAAGGCTGGTGGCCCGATCTTGCGCCCAATGCCCAGGACCAGGACGAAGAACAGCAGCACCACCAGCACTGTGGTAGCAATCCCACCGGTCGGGATAACCGCTCCACCCGCGCTGGGGGCAATATCCGCCAGGATGATGGCGAACAAGGTCCAGTTGACCAGGTCGTCCACGATGGTGGCGGTCATGATCATGGTGCCCAGCTCGCCTTTGAGCAGATTCAGGTCCATCAGGATACGCGCGATCACCGGATTGGCCGAATTTGCCAGGTTCATACCGATAAATAAAGCAAAAGATAGCTTGTGGGCAACGATTATCTCTCCCCAAAAAGCATCCGGCAGGGCATACACCATCCCCACCCCGGCGGCAATCGGCAGCAGCGTGCCGACCAACCCGATCGAGATGGCGCGTTTGCCCAGCCGGCGCAGGTCCGCCAGGTCGATCTCCAGCCCGGCAATAAACAGGAAGAACAACATCCCCAATTTAATTGTGGCATCGCGCAGAACGCCGACATTCGCCGAAGATTCAAACAGCCAGCCATAAACGCCCGGCGCCAGCAAGCCCAGCACGGTTGGACCCAGGAAAATGCCACCGATCATCTCGCCTAAAACGGCCGGCTGGTGGAAGCGGCGCATGATCTGCCCTGACACCAGCGCCATCGCCAGCATCACTGCCACCTGTAAAGCAAATATTACGAAGTCATTGGAGCTCATAGCTGCCTATTGTAACGCAAATGCAACCTTTATGCGATAGTTTTTGTCTGATTCGATGGTGAGTTTTGCGCAAAATTGTTGTCAGGGGGCAACCTCGACTACCAACCCCTTCAGATATTCCCCCTCCGGGAAGTGGATTCCCACGGGATGATCGCCGCTGGCGTGCAGGTGGCGCACAATGCGCCCATCCAGGCCTGCGTCCAGGGCCGCCCCCGCCACGATCTTCTGGAATAACTCGGCATTCACCCCACCCGAGCACGAAAAGGTCACCAGCAGCCCGCCGGGTCGCAGCAGCTTGAAGGCCAGTAGATTGATGTCCTTATAGCCGCGCGCGGCCCGTTCCACCTGCACGCTGGTCGGGGCAAACTTGGGCGGGTCGAGCACGATCAGATCGAACTGCTGGTTCTGATCGCGCAGCAAGCGCAGCATGCGGAACACATCCCCTTCCTGCCAGCGAGCGCGCCCGTCGTCCAGGCCATTCAGCGCCACCTGCTCCTGAGCCTGCGCCAGGGCTTCAGCAGAAGAATCCACTGCCAGGACCGATTTCGCCCCACCTACCAGGGCGTTCAAAGTGAAACCGCCGGTATAGCAGAAGCAGTCCAGCACATCCTTGTCGTGCGCCAGTTTGCGCACCTGGTGGCGGTTGGAGCGCTGGTCGAGGTAAAAACCGGTCTTATGCCCGCCACGCACATCCACTGCATAGTGCAGCCCGTCCTCGGTGATTTCCACGCGCCCCGGTGGCGTGCTGCCCAGCAAGCCCCCAGAACGCTCCAACAGACCTTCGAGGTGGCGCACATCCACATCCGAGCGCTCGTAGATACCTTGCGCCCCGGTCAGATCCAACAGGATTCTCCCCAGCCGCTCTCGCCAGCGCTCGATTCCGGCGGAAAGCACCTGCATCACCAGGAAATCCGCATAGCGATCCACCACCAGCCCCGGCAGGCCGTCTGATTCGCCATGCACCAGGCGCACAGCCGCTCCCGGTCGCTCCAGACCCAGGCTGCGCCGCATCTGGATAGCCGACTCCAGGCGCCGGCGGAAAAAGGCTTCGTCGATAGCCTGGTTCACATCCCAGGTCCACACTCGCCCCCGAATTTGTGATTCGGGACTGAAGGCTGCCAGAGCCAGGGACTGCCCGCGCGCGTCTTGCACCAGCACAGTTTCCCCGCTGGCAGGCTCGCCTTCCATCCAGCCCACCGACCCGGCAAAGATCCAGGGATGGCGGCGCAGGACCGATTTTTCACGGCTTGTTTTCAGGTGCATGACCGGATACGCAGGCATATAAGACCTCTTTCGAACAACAAAACCGGGCGCAGCGCAGTTTAGCGAGTGAGCCCGGTTGATCTGGCAGGGGCGAAGCAGCTCAGCGTGCGGGTTCAGCCGCAGGCGTATTCCGCTTCAGCCTGGTTGATGGTCAACCTACGCGATCATCCCCAGCTCGCGGCCAGCTTTTTCGATCACATTCATGGCATGCTCGATGTCGGCGGGCTCGTGCGCCGCAGTCACCGTTGCGCGCAAGCGCGCCAGCCCAGGCGGCACCGCCGGCGAAACCACCGGCAAGACGAACACGTCGTTGGTTTGAGCGGCACGCGTCATCTCATAGGCATTTTCATCGGTTCCGCAGATCACCGGTACGATGGCGGTCTCGGTATACAGGGTATCGAAGCCGCGCCCCTTCAAGCCGTTGATGAACTGGGTACTGTTGGCATTCAGCTTTTCAATGCGCCAGGGTTCTTCCAGAATCACTTCAAAGGCTGCTTTAGCTGCTGCAGCCTGCGCAGGCGGCAGCGCCGCCGAGAAAATATACGCCCGGCTGGCATGCCGCAGGAAGTTGATCATGTCCTGCTTGCCTGCCACGTACCCACCCACTGAAGGGATAGTCTTACTGAGCGTGCCCATCTTGATATCAATGCTGCCCGGCATGTTGAAGTGTTCTTCGATGCCGCGCCCGGTCTTGCCCAGCACACCCACCGAGTGCGCCTCGTCCACCATCAGGTATGCGGCATACTTTTTGCATACCTCCACCAGGCGCGGGAAATCGACAATATCCCCGTCCATACTGAAGACCGAATCGACAACA
>Ga0105094_10001407_pt1 | contig 12577 bp, 7 predicted proteins | sample PPLLak1March2015_2_FD_87023 | JGI IMG/M metagenome (GOLD analysis project Ga0105094, IMG submission 87023) | Freshwater sediment microbial communities from Prairie Pothole Lake near Jamestown, North Dakota, USA - PPLs Lake P8 Core (3) Depth... | ecosystem: Environmental > Aquatic > Freshwater >...
CCCTCTCTGCGATAGGGGTTTTTAATTTCCTGGGAGGTGTCAACATATTGGATGACAGGGAAAAAGCCTACCATTCAGCGCAAGTCGGGAAGAATCCAAACTATTATCGGGAACTGGAATTTCTCAATTTGGAAATGTTCGGGTTGATGGACAAAGAATTACAACAATTGATGACCCCAGAAGATTTCAAGGAGTATTGTGTTTTCTTGGAGAGACTGAATAAGGCAGATACCAATACCTAAAAGAATAATAAGGAAAATCAATGAGTTTCAAACCAGAATCTATGACAATACAGCAACTACTTAAGCATTACGCCATAATTCTTAAAGAACTAAGGCATCGAAAAGTAGTTCGGACCAACAACAGTCCTGTCGGTGATTATGCAGAATGGTTGATAGCAGAAAGGTTGAACCTGACTTTAGCTCCGAATAGCACATCTGGTTACGATGCTTTTGACTCATCAGGAGTTAGATACCAGATAAAGAGTCGGATTGCCTCCATGAAAAATCGTTCCATGCCACTCAGCGCGATAAGAAATCTTGGCAGTCACGATTTTGACTACCTTATAGCAGTTGTATTTAATGACCTCTACGAAATTGAACATGTAATAAAAGTGCCTCATGAGGTAATCGAAAAATATGCGCAATACAGAGCCCACGTTAATGCGCACATTTTTATTTTTTGCGATAGCGTTTTAAACGATCCGAAAATTGAGAATATTACTTCACGTTTCTTGGATTGATTATTGAATAATTTCCGAGCTGAATTACTTGTTACAAGAAAAAAAATGGCGATGCATCGTGTGATCAATGATTACCATATGCCTGGGCAATAGTCGGTAAACTACAAACAATGGAGAAAAAATGGCTAAATGGGTGGAGGGTAGTGTGGATGTGAATGATGACCATATCAAGATATGCTTCGACAAAGAGGCTACACCGACCGCCATCGTTTCAAATTCACAGGGGAAAATTACCGTGCAATTTCTTGGTGATAGGTCTTCTGACAGTGAAGCTTTGCAAGCAGTAATTCGGGAGCTTGATTTTTATTTCATAGAACTGAATAAAGAAGATCCGTGGGATTATGCGATTTATCACTGTTGGTCCACCTCAAATTTATATTCAGATGTGCATTGGGATTATTTTCCGAAAGGTTTTCTAAATAAATAGCCTCGGATCCTCACCAAGCGCAAATCGTATCGACAGTGTCCAACCAGCCACTTGTTGCCTTCCCTGATAAATTCTTCACAGCAAATGAGGCGAAGCAATACTACTTTTCCTCAATTGTTAGCAAGAACTCCCCCAGCCACGCCGGCACATAATAAGCATACTTTGAGCGAAAAGCAGGGTCCCAGGCCGCGATATAAGCCTGCCAGCTCAGCGCCCGGCTGACCATGCCCACCCGCCAGGCAAGGTTAAACATATCGACCAAGTCTGTGTGAGGCGCATACGCCTGCCAGGCCTCCAGGTACACATCCCGCACGCGCTGCAGCACAGGCGGCAGGCCTTCGGGCGTATCCGTGGCTTCGTCCGGCAGGCCGATGGCATCCCCGAGCTGGCGGATGAAGATTAGCAGCGAGCAGAACGGATGCCCAATGGCGCTGTCCCCCCAATCTGAGAACGTCAGCCGCGTCGTGCCAAATTCATTCACCCGTAAAAATACGTTATTGGTATGCATATCGTCGTAATGGATGGAGTTGCCGATGGAATACGCCATCAAGCGGGTGCAAATCTCCTGGTAATGCGGGACCGTACCCAGCAGGCGCGCATAATCTACCTCGCTCAAGCCCTGCTCCTCGCCGACCAGCAGCCATTCCCGCTGCGCGGCCAGATTCTCTAACATATCCGGCAGCACCTGCACCCGCCGGTCGAAAACCCCCAGCGCCAGCAAAGCGTCGTCCTGACCCAGCCAGTGCTGCTGCACTTCTGCCAGCCTGGGCAGGATCGGGTCCAGCAAATGCAGGTCGTCCTCCGAGTGGATCGACCCGCGTAAGGGCGTACCGGCATCGCACGTCAGCATCCAGCCGCGCTCAGGGTCGGCGGCGATAACTTCGGGCATGCAGTCCGCGTCACGCGCCGCCAGCGCCAGGGTCAGCCCCGGCTCGAAGTTCGGCACAGGCGCGGCCTTGAAGTAGTAGACGCCATCCGAAGTGGGCACGCGCAGCACGGTTGACCAGGGGCGCACATGGGGCTGCTCGATGGGTCCAATCACCCGGCTGCCCGCCCGGCTTACCGCCTGCTCGATCCACGTATGGGCGCTGGCAAGCCATTCAGGCTCGGTCCAGGGGTATATTTGCTCGGTCATGGTTGCCTCCTTAGCATCGGTTATCTTACTGCCGGAATGCAGCATAGGTTCAACCTCACAGCCCGACCAGCTTACACCTTCTCAGATGGTCTATTGCACAGGGTAGTTACCACAGAAAATATAACACTTTTCTTACACCCTTCTGGTAGAATCAATCCATGATGGCTACTGAGCATATTATTGATGTCAACGAAACGGATTTCGAGTACCAGGTGCTGGAGTACTCCGCCTCGGTCCCGGTGGTGGTGGATTTCTGGGCCGATTGGTGCATCCCCTGCCGCACGCTGAGCCCCGTGCTGGAGAAGCTGGCCCACGAAGCCCAAGGCGCTTTCCGCCTGGCAAAGGTGGACGTGGACTCCAACCCCAACCTGGCGCGGCGTTTTAACATCCGCTCCATCCCGGCGGTCAAGGCTTTCCGCGATGGGCAAATGGTGTCCGAATTTACCGGTGTGATCCCCGAGCTCAAAGTACGCCAGTTCCTCAGCCAGCTTGCACCTAACGAGGCTGAACTGCTGATCGAAAAAGGCGCCAGCCTGCTGCTCATGGAAGAGCCGCAAGCCGCCGAAAAAGCTTTCCGCGCTGCATTAGAGCTCTCTCCCATGCACCCCGCCGCCGTGCTGGGCCTGGCACGCAGCCTGCTGCTACAGGGACGCGCGGCCGAAGCGCGCCTGATGCTCAAGGGTATCAGCAGCCCACGTGAATATGGCATCGCCGAGCGCCTGTTCCCCCTGGCCGACGCCTTACTGGCGATTGAAAACCACGGCTACGACGAGCTGCTCAACAGCGGTGACGCACTGGATGCTGCTTATGCCCGTACATTGCGCCTGGTCAGCCGCGGCAACGTCCTGGCAGCCCTGGATGGCTTGCTGGACCTCCTGCGCCAGGATAAGCGCTATCGCAGCGGCGCGGCGCACAAGATCTTCCTCAGCCTGCTCGATCTGCTCGGTGAGAATCACCCCGATACGCGCAGCTATCGCGCCGAGCTGGCCCAGGTGCTGTTCTAGTTTTGTAACCGGGCTACCCCTGATCGTTACATTTGACAAAAAAGCCAGCTGGCAACCAATACGACCAGCAAGCTTTTTTTGATTAAACCGGGCCCACACACTCTGAATCACCCTACAATTTACTTACAAACACCTTGCAATGCCCTCCCCACAGAAACAATTCAATGGTATCTTGTGAATAGTGTCACAGTCGCTAGAGGGAGGAGATTAATCAAAAAACAGACGCCGCCCAACACCCATATACCATCCGCACAACAAACTACACCAGTCATCTGAACCCCAACCTCATCATCGGGGAAATTCCACCAAACAGGACGCGCACAAGGATGGAACATCATGAGCATCAACTCGCCTCGCAGCACGCTTTGGCTTTCCTTCATCTTTTCCTTTGCAGTCATTTTCTCTGTCAGCAGCAGCCCCGGGCTGGCCTCCCAGGCAGTGCTGGCGCCCCTTCCTAAAGCACCTCAAACCTTACAATTTATCACCACGCAGGCAGAACCCTGGCTCAAGCTGAGCGCAGTCCAACCAGCCGGTGCATCTATCGCCGGGCGCGGCCTCGAGCTACTGTCGCTCTCCCTGGCAGGCGCTGAGCTGAACGGTGACCAGGCTGTGGAGCTGGTCGCTGGCTACGCCAGCGCGGACGGCGGGCTGCTGGCGGTCTATCCCGGCAATCCGGACCCCAGCAGCACAGCGCCGTTCCTGCCGCAGGCGGCGGTGGTCAGCCTGCCCCATGCCCCCACCTGGCTGGGCAGCGGCGATTTCAACGCCGATGGCAATGTGGACGTGATAGCTGCCGGGCGGGATGCCGCCCAGCTCACCCTGCTGCCCGGGGATGGCGCCGGTAACCTGGGCGAGCCCCAGATCATTCCCCTGGACAACGGCGTGACTGCCCTGGCAGTTGGCGAGCTGGACCGCAAGGACGGGCTGCCAGATATCGCCGTAGCCCTCGAGAACGGCCAGGTGCTGGTCTACAGCGGCGACCTGTCTGCGCCGGCATTGCGGCGCACGCTGGAGCTGCCCACCCCGGCAGCCGCCCTGGCCATCGGCCAGCTTGACGAGCATTACGCCTACGACCTAGCCATCCTGGCAGGGACGGATTTATACCTGCTGCACGGGCAGGATCAATTTGGCGCAGACGACCTGAACGCCCTCCGCATCGAGCGCATCCCCCTCGGCTTCAGCGCCGTTGACCTGGCGTTAGGTGATTTCCAGGCTCCCGATGGACAGCTGCTGGAGATTGCCGTACTTGCCAGCGATGGCAGCCTTCATCTATACGATCATCAAGGACAGGCTCTGGCGGATAGCCCACTCAACCAGGTACGTAGCGAGACCACTTCCGGCGCCCGCCTGCTGCGCGCCAAAACATCCACCCTGCCCGCCGACGACTTGCTCCTGCTCGAGCCTGCTGGGGATTCCTTGGGCGTTTACAACGCCAGTTCTACCACAGCCTCCCATACGAGCCAGTTAGCCGGCCTGGAATCCGGCAGCGCGCCGCAGGCGGCGCTTTCCCTGCGCCTGAACGGCGACGCCCTGAGCGACCTGGTCTTCATGGACGAGACATCATTTGTCCCCCAATACGCCCTCACCGAGCCAAACCGCGTCTTTGTGGTGAATGGCGACTGGTGGGATGTGGACGATGAGGATATTGGCGATGGCGTCTGTGAAACCCTGTCCTGGCTGGATGGCACGCACTGCAACCTGCGGGCAGCCATCCAGGAGGCCAACGCCAGCGCCGGATTGGATGAGATCCAGCTCAGCTTTCCCACTGCACCCAGTGAAGCCCTGCCCCAGATCACCGAAGCGCTGATCCTGAGCGGCACCGACCCGAACGCAGAAGTCAACGGGGCCAATGCGGGTCTCGTCTATGGCCTGCACTTCACCAGCGGCAGCAGCACCATCCAGGATATAAAGGTACGCCAGTTTTCCCAACCTGCCATCTACCTGCAAACCGGTGGCGGACACTTGATTGACGGCGTCCAGCTTGGAGGCGGCAACCTGAATAACGGCCTGACCATCGAGACGGATAGCAATACCGTGCAATACAGCATCATCGTCGGCAACAGCAGTGATGGTATCTACATCTCCGGTGGGGATGAAAACCTGCTGCGCAACAACTGGATCGGCCTGACAGCGAGTGGTGTGGTTGCCAGAAACCTTTCCTCCGGTGTGGCTTTGAATAACGCCGATAACAACGATATCGGAGGCCTGGCTGGCTATCGCAATGTGATCTCTGGCAACGAGAATGGCGGCATCGAAATCGTAGGGGGTTCCGCCGGAACAGTGGTGCAAAGCAACTTCATCGGTCTCAAGGATGATGGCGTCCAACCCTTGGGAAACACCGGGTTGGGTGGCGTGAAAATCGGCTTCGCCAGCGGCACCACCATTGGCGGCGCCAGCACACTGTACCGCAACTATATCAGCGCCAATCAGGTCGGGATCGCCGTCCAGGGCAATGCCGCCACCGGCACGGTGATCCGCAACAACTATTTCGGCCTCACGGCAGCCGGCGCCGGGGGAGTGGGCAACCTCACCCATGCCATCAATCTCAACACGACCACCAGTGGAACTTCTGTCCAGGTCAGCGATAATTTGCTGGCTGGCGGCGCTAATAGCGGTCATGGCATCCTGATCAGCAATGCTGTCACCCCTGCGCAATGTATCGCCCATACCATTAATAACAATGTCATCGGCGCCAATGCAGACCGGAATGCAGCGCATGGCTTTGGCCAGGACGGCATCCACATCGAGGGCGTCGATTGCGTCACGCTGACGGGAAATTCCACCTTAAATAGCGCCGATGATGGCATTGAAGTCAGTGGCGGGGCAGAGGTGAATGCCACCCTGACCGGAAACCTGGCGGCCGGCAACGCCCGGAATGGGATCGAGCTCAATACGCCCTTTAACAACCTCACCAATAACTCAACCACGAATAACTTTAACGGCGTCAACGTCAATAGCGATTCGAACACGCTCACCAATACCTCTGCCACCTATAATACCAACACTGGAATGGTGATTTTGGGGGATGATAATCTAATCCAGGGACCCGGGGATGCCAGCGCTAACCTGTTTGCCAATAGTTTTGAAGGCCTGGTCCTGGCAGGTAACGATAACACAGTGTTATGGACCCATATTGAGAACAACAGCGCTGCCGGCGTGCGCGTCAGTGGGGACGACAATGTAATCGGTGGACCCATTAATGGCAACTGGATTAACGGCAACGCCTACGGGATCGAGATCCTTGAAGATGCAGAAAGTACACAATTGATCGACAATTTCATCGGCGTGGCAGCAGATGGCGAAACGCCTGCCGGGAACGCCTTTGCCAATATCCTGGTGCAGGGGATCAACACATCCATCGGTGGGACTGACTTCAACACTGGCAATGTGATCGCCGACGCGCCGGTGGGCATCCTGATCCAGAATGACTCATACGGGGCCAACATCCGCTACAACCGCATCGGCACCAATGCAGATGGGGGCGCTGGACTGCCCAATACCACCGGGATCAAGATTGAGAACGGCTCGGATAACAGCATCACCGATAACCAGATTGCCTACAACGGAGACGGCGTGATCGTCCAGCAGGGCACCGGCAACCGCATCACCGCCAATTCGATCTACAACTCCACGCGCCTGGCGCTTGACCTGTATCCCACCGGGGTGACCATCAATGACACCGGCGATACCGACAGCGGGGCCAACAACCTGCAAAACTACCCGGTGATCAGCGCCGCCGGCAACTCAGGGACTGCATCTCTCATCCAGGCCTCCTTTATCGGCGCGCCGAACACGTATTACGATTTCGATTACTACTCCACTCCGTTCTGTGATCCTTCCGGACATGGCGAGGCTATGGTCCACGTGGGCCACTCAAATTGGACGACCAATGCCAATGGAGAGTATTTCACCAACCTCCTGGTGAGCCCTTTGACCCTGAACGAGTATGTCACTGCCACCGCCACCGACCCGCAGGGCAACACCTCCGAGCTTTCGCCCTGTGTAAAAATTGGCGTGCTGGGTGGCAGCGAAACCATCACTGTGAACCAGACCACAGATGCAGCGGATGCGAATATCGGCGACGCAGTCTGCGATAGCGACCTGGGCGCGGCTGGCGAGCAGTGCAGCCTGCGCGCCGCGGTCCAGCAGGCCAATGCCAACAGCGGGGCGAATACCATACTGCTCTCTGGCGGAGATTATCTACTCAGTCGCGCCGGGACTGATAATACCGCCCTGAACGGCGATCTGGATATCACCGGCGACCTGACCATCATAGGCGCTGGCGCCCATCTGACGCGCGTGAACGGCAACAACCTGGATCGGGTATTCGATGTCCGCAGTCCCGCAGTCGTCACCCTGCGTGAACTCACGGTGACAGGCGGCAATCCGGGCAGCAGCGCCGGTGGCGGTATAATCGTCAATGGCGGCGCCACCCTGAACCTGGAATCGGTCTCGGTGCAGAGCAACCAGGTCGGCGCGGCGGGTGGCGGCGGCATCTACAACCTGGGCACCTTGAATGCTTCCAACAGCGCTGTGATCGGGAATACTGCCGGCATGAACGGCGGCGGGCTGTACCAGTTTGGGGGCGGTAGCACCTGGCTCAACTCCACCTTCAGCGGTAACCAGGCTGCCGGGCACGGCGGGGCAATTGCCGCCGAGACGACCACGGTCACGCTCAGCAACGTCACCATCGCCTACAACACCGCCGATACGAACAATACCGGCGAGGATGGCGGCGGGCTGTATCAGTCCGGCGCTTCCGTTAGCCTGCAGAACAGCATCGTGGCACAGAATACAGACCTGAGCTATGAAAGCTATGAATATGGGCACGCCGACTGCTTTGGGTCCTACACCTCCAATGGCTACAACCTGATCGGCGACCAAGCCTTGCCGTATGGCTCCAGCACCCCCGGCTGCACTCTCAGCGGTGGCACCGGCGACTCGCTTGGCGGTACCTGGCTGCTTACCAATTACTTGACCTGGTATGCCGGATTGGAGCCAGCCCTCGAGCTGAACGGCGGCAGCACCCCCAGCCACTCACCCATCGCCAGCGCCTCCAGCATGAGTGTGGATTGGGGCAACCCGGGCACACCGGGCACCGGCGGCGGTACCTGTGAGGCTTTCGACCAGCGCGGCCAGGCCCGCCCCATCGATGGCGGCACCGATGGCATCCCCGAATGCGACCGCGGCGCAGTCGAGCTGATTCCGGTCACCATTCGCGTGAATGATGTCACCGTCACCGAAGGCGGCGTGGCAGAGTTCCAGGTCAGCATCTCCGACAGCATCCAGATCCCATTCACGGTCAATTTCTCCGTCAGCGGGCTGAGCGCGGTTGCCGGCAGCGACTTCGTAGCCACCTCCGGTACGCTGAGCTTCGCCGCTGGCGAGACCCTCAAGACTATCCCGGTCACCACCCTCACCGACACTTTCGATGAGGCGGACGAAACCTTCCAGGTGGTGCTTTCGCAGGCGCAATACGTGCTGGTCGCCGACGGCGTGGGCATCGGCACCATCCTGGACGGCAGCCCGCAGCCTTCTATCCTGATCAACGACGCATCCGTTACCGAAAGCGCGCCGGGAGAGATCACGACCGCCACCTTCAATGTCACTCTGAACAGCCCCAGTGAGAAGACGGTGACCGTAGATTACACCCTTGAAGAGGTCAGCGCACTCGCCGGGGATGATTACATCTCCACCAGCGGCACGCTCACCTTTTCGCCCGGGGTCACCTCCCAGAGCCTGCCGGTCACCGTGCTGGGCGACAACCTGCAGGAAGGCACCGAAACCTATAGCGTGCGTCTGGCCAATCCGGTCAATGCCAGCACCAGCGCTACCGGCACAGGCACCATCGTGGATGATAATATCCCCTCCTTCAGCATCAACGATGCCTGGGGAGTGGAAGGCGACAGCGGTGCCAGCGCGATGTACTTCTATGTGTTCCTGTCCAAGCCCAGCGCCGCGGCTCTCAGCGTCAGCTACCAGACCACGCCAGGCACGGCGCAGACCAGCCTCGATTTCCAAAACAATCTGGGCACGCTCAGCTTTGCGCCCGGCGAGACGGTGAAATACATCCCGATCAATATCGTGGGCGATACGGTTGAAGAAAGCCTAGAGACTTTCACCCTCACCCTCAATACACCCACCGGTGGATCGGTCATCGGCGATGGCAGCGCCACTGGGACCATTGAAGACAACGATGGCCCACTGACCCTGCCCCAGACAAAGCTTTTCCTGCCGATCCTGCGCCATTAAGTGGCGGCAGGTTGGGATTATAGCGAAGGGCGAAGCGTACAGAGATTCACGCTTCGCCCTTACGGATTACAAAGTAAACAGAGTGTTGGGAGTCCAGGCGAGGGACCGTCAACGAATAGGGAAAGGAATAAACGAAGACGGCGCAGCTTATCTGGCCGCGCGCCGCATTTTCGCCCGTATAACCAGCAGTCCCAGCGCTCCCAGGCCGCCGGCCACACCCAGCGCCAGCCCCACACCTAACAGCGCGCCGCGCGGACCTGCCGGGGGCGCCGGAACTTCCAGGGTAAGCGCCAGGCTGCGCTCAAATGGGCTGCCGTCTGCGTCCACGCCCTGCACCAGCACATCGATGGCGTGCAATCCGGGCTGCGCTGCCGTCCAGCGCGCAGTCAATCCATCCGCAGAGCCGCTCAATTCCAGGTCTTCCTCGCCGCCATCCGAGTTGCGCACCACCACCCCGGCGCTTTGCACCTGCAGCGGGCCAGCGCCATCGCTTAATTGGGCACTTAAGACGACCTCTTCACCTGCTGCCGGCAGCAGGCTGCTGAGCGCGGCCTGCAGAGTTACCCCACCTTGGTACTGCGTCGTCAGAGCGAAATCCGCCCCCTGCGCGGGCGTATTGGGTCCTGCGCTCAGGCTCACCCGCCACAGACCCGGGCGTGGATCGTTGAAACCGTAGCCCAGATACACAAGCGTTTCGGGGTCATCTACCTGGATCAGGCCGTTTTTCTCGGCGCTCAGCACGATCTCATTACCACTGGCGCCGTGCACCTGCACCTGCAGCGAGCGAGTGGGATCGTATAGCGCAAAACTCGCCACCGCCACCCCGCTCTCGATGGGGATCTCGATCTCCACGGTCTGCCCGGGGTTCACATGCCCGCTGCGCACGCGGCTGAACTGCAAAACGGCTCCTCCCTGGTTCTCGACCGGCGGGTCGGGCTGGCGGGTAAAGCCTCCCGGCGGCGTGGTCAGCAGCGGGCGCACGAAGCTCTCAAACACCTCCCGCTCAGTATTCAAGCTGGTATGCAGCAAAGGCATCTGTGTCACTTCCAGCGGGATGGCGTTCACGCTGGGCAGCGACACGGCGATATCGGTGGGCACTTCAGTGCACGGGGATTGGATCGGGTCAACGATCGGCACACCCGCCAGATCGTGAAAAGCCACCCCTTTGCGCTGCGTCACTTGGCTGTTGAAAATGGTGGTGATGTAACTGGGGCGCAGCTCCAGCGTCGCCGGCAGGTAATAGCCCAGCGCTGCCGGCAGGTTGGCGCACGCGGTGCCTGCCATGGGCGAGCCGAGCATGATCAGCCGCCGCACCTGACCGGTATCCACGAAACGATCGATGTAATAGCGCGAGATCAGACCACCCATACTGTGCGCCAGCAGGTCCACCTGCTCAGCGCCGGTCTGTTGACGCACCGCAGCCACATAATCGTTCACGATGGAGGCGTTCTCTGCAATGCTGTTCGTGCGCCCGGAGGGATCGGCGATATTTCCGGTGTTCAGCGTGCCTGGCACCTGCCCATCGCCCACCGCATAGGCGGGGATGCCCAGCTCGGCCAGATAACCCTCTGCGCCCAGATAAGCGTTCCAGGCAGCGAAGTTGGACGAAAAGCCGTGCACCATCACCACCGGCCGGGCAGACACGTTGATCTCAGCCGAAGATCCCAGCAGTTCCCCCGGAGTGTTGTAAACCTCGACTACACGAATTTTTTGTGGCTCAAAGGACTCCGACCAGTACCAGCCCAGCGCCTCCAGCGGGTCGCTGGTGCAGCTTGTACCCCCTGACGGGATGGAGCAGCCTGCCAGCACATAATCGCTGCCCGCCAACCGGAAGGTCACTTGCTGCTCAGCAGCCGCTGTCTCCGGCAAGGTAGCCTGCAGGGTGATCCGGTCCCCGTCCACCAGGCTTTGCACATGCGCGCCTGTCCTATCCAGGATGGTGATAACGCCGGTAGCCGACTGGCCATGCGCATCCCCTATATGCGCGGAGAACCCCAGGCTGAATATAAAAACCAGGACGAGAAGCGTATTCATTGACCTGCCATGCATAATCCCACCTCACCGGTAATATTAATTCCATATTTCTGGTGGGAATTATAGCATTTTATAAAATTTCACCGACCAACAGTTTGGGAAGTGAATCCAGGAATACTGCCGAAACCAAACTGGCTCACATGGATTCGGTAGTATTTGTAAAAGAATTCAGGCGTGAGCGATGGTGATTCTGGCCTCGGACGTTCAACCGGATGATGCTGCCCGTGCGATTACCGGAAAGCGCCAAACAGCGCACCAAAAACCCCACCCAGCACGCCGCCCAGCACAAGGGCAATGAGGGTAAAAATGATCGATAAGATGATCATCGCCGGGATGGACGCCAGCGAGAGCTTGATCAAGAATCCCACCATCGCCCAGAAGGGCATATTGATGTTTTCGATCTTAACCCGGCCCGCGGCTGGCTCGCGCTTCGCCTCCACTTGAATACTGATCAGGCGCTCGTTTTGCTGCTGCAGCGCCTGGATCTGAGCGCTCTGCGCCTTCTGGATCTCTACCAGATCAGCCAGCGACTGGGTCTGTGCTGTCAGCAAGGCAGTCGGGCTGGGTTGGTTTATCTGGGGATTGTCTGTCATCGGTTTTTCCTCCTGTGATCCGGTCTCCTGGTTGTTATAACACTAATTACAGCCCAGCTCACGTATGATTTTTTGAGCATCCAGGCTTGATTGACGCTCACTGCGCGCCCAGGTCTTGCACAGGATTTGTGTGGTGAACCTGCGCGCCTCAGGGACTGAAGTTGTAAATTTTTTGAATGTGGGCGTGGAACACAACCCCCATTTAATAGCTCAAGCGCCTCCTATTCAGGAGGCGCTTGATTTAAACGTCTTTTCAGAGCGTTTAAAACCCCACCGCGCCGTGTGCTGCAAAGTTTTGAACCTGCCTTCGCAGGTTGGGCCCCTTCCACAGGCGTTTGCCTTGGCTGAAGCCTATCGCATCCACCTGATAACTCGAGACCCCTTCAGAAA
>Ga0105094_10001408_pt1 | contig 12568 bp, 10 predicted proteins | sample PPLLak1March2015_2_FD_87023 | JGI IMG/M metagenome (GOLD analysis project Ga0105094, IMG submission 87023) | Freshwater sediment microbial communities from Prairie Pothole Lake near Jamestown, North Dakota, USA - PPLs Lake P8 Core (3) Depth... | ecosystem: Environmental > Aquatic > Freshwater >...
CTATTCGTGACCATACTTGGGAAAATGGAGGCGTGTCAATGATAAAGACACTCGGTCATAGCAGGACACTCCCATTTTGATATTACGATGGGGTCCATCCAGGTGATAGAATTACAGGGACGTTCATGCGTTCATGCGTTTTACATGATCTCCAGATCAAGCCTGGGTAATTCAGCAATGCCGCGCCCCCGCTGAACCGCTCTGCGGGCGGCAGAATCGAGGGAAGGGTCGCGGTGGTGTCAGAAACGAGCGGCCGGCGTTTTTAGCGTTGAAAGCGCCTCCCGGTTTGCGATAGAAGGATACCAGGGCATAGGATCGGGCAGCGCGCCGCCGCGATCCCCCCGGCAGCTCAGCGCCCCATGGCTGCAGACAGGGGCAACCGGCCCTTGCGTTCGGCGCAGCGGGAGGTCGGCATGCAAACGACCGAAACCAAGAGCATCCAGCGGCTTCAGCATGACGTCCGTCAGCTGGCCGGCGTGATCGGCGAACGCAACGTCTTTCACCCCGAGGCCCTGCACGCCGCCGCGGCCTATATCGAAAACAGCTGGCAGTCCCAAGGCTACGCGGTCACCCGCCACGTGTACACGGTGCGCGGGGTGCAGGCCGCCAACCTGGAAATTTCGATCCCCGGCAGCGACCGCCCCCAGGAAATCCTTCTGCTGGGGGCGCACTACGATTCGGTCCACGGCAGCCCCGGCGCCGACGACAATGCCTCGGCCGTAGCCGCCCTGCTGGAAATCTCGCGTTTTTTCGCCGCCCGGACGCCCGCCCGCACGATCCGCATGGTGGCCTTTGTAAACGAGGAGCCGCCTTTTTTCGCCACCCGCCGGCAGGGCAGCATGGTTTACGCCACCGCCGCCCGCAAACGCGGGGACGACATCCGCCTGATGCTTTCGCTGGAAATGCTCGGCTACTTTTCCAGCCAGCCGGGCAGCCAACGCTACCCGCCCTTTTTGCGCCGCTATTATCCGGACACGGCGGATTTCATCGCCTTGGTGGCCAACCTGGGCTCACGCCACATCATGCACCGCCTGGCCCAGGCTTTTCGAGCCGCGACCGCCTTTCCGCTGGCGCATATCGCCACCCTCGCACTGGTGCCCGGGGTCTCCTGGAGCGACCACCGCTCCTTCTGGCGCCGCGGTTATCGCGCCGTGATGGTGACCGACACCGCCTTTTACCGCAACCCCTTCTATCACACCGCCGGCGACACCCCCGAAACCCTGGACTACCCCAAACTGGCCGCAGTCACCGACGGCCTGGCGCGGGCGGTCGCCACCTTGGCGCAACAGCCGCTCTAGCGGCCCGAGGCGGTCAGAAGGTCCGATCGATCGGAAGGAGACGACAGCCATGATGATCCGCGCAATCGCCGGCCCGCTCGCGCGCATGCTCCTGGGCGCGGTGTCGGCCGGGTTTCTGCTGCTGACACAGGCCGCCGCGGCCCCGGCGGCGGACCACCAGGCCGCCGCGCGCCGGGCTCTGGTGGCGGCCATCGAAGAGAATGTGCGCGAAACCAGCCGCTATATCGGGAGGGACAGCATGGATCCGCGCGTAATGGCCGTTATAGCCGAGGTGCCGCGCCATGAGTTCGTACCGGAAGATCAGCGCCCCTTTGCCTACGAAAACCGGCCGCTGCCCATCGGCTACGGCCAGACCATCTCCCAGCCCTACATCGTGGCGCTGATGACCGACCTTCTCCGGCCGAAAGCGGAAGACCGGGTGCTCGAAATCGGCACCGGTTCGGGCTACCAGGCCGCGGTCCTGGCCAAGCTGGTCAAGACGGTCTACACCATCGAAATCATCGCGGAGCTGGGCCAACAGGCGGCCCAACGGCTGCAGCGCCTGGGCTACGAGAATGTCACGGTGCGCACCGGCGACGGGTACTTCGGCTGGGAGGAGGAGGCACCGTTTGACGGCATCGTCGTCACCGCCGCGGCCGACCACATCCCGCCGCCGCTCATCCGGCAGCTCAAACCCGGCGGCCGCATGGTGATCCCGGTGGGCAGCCGCTTCATGGTGCAGCAACTGGTGCTGGTCGAAAAAGACGCCGAGGGCACCACCACCACCCGGCAGATCCTGCCCGTGCTTTTCGTGCCCCTGACCGGCGGGCGCTGACCTCGGGCAAACAGGGGGAAATCGCCATGCGGCCGTCAGTCGAAATAGCGCAGCCCATTCCGCGCTTCGCCATCGCGCTGGTCTCGGCCAGCGCGTTGGCCTACGAAATTCTGCTGATGCGCCTCTTCTCGATCACCCAGTGGCACCATTTTGCCTACATGATCATCAGCCTGGCCCTCCTGGGCTACGGCGCGAGCGGCACCTTCCTTGCCCTCGCCCGCGAACCTTTGTTGGCGCGCTTCCGCGGGGCATTCAGCGCCAGCCTGTTTCTGTTCGGGCTCTCGGCCCTGGTGTGCGCTCTGGCCGCCCAGCGGCTGGCCTTCAACCCCGAGGAGCTGCTCTGGAACCCGCGCCAGCTCACCAAACTGGCGGTGCTCTATCTGCTCCTGGCCCTGCCGTTTTTCTTTGCCGCCACCGGCATCGGCCTTGCCCTGAGCCGCTGCCGCAGCCAAATCGCCCGCATTTACCGGGCCGACCTGCTGGGTGCGGGAATCGGCAGCATGGGCATCGTCCTGTTACTGTTCATCCTTTTTCCGGGAAGGGCGCTGCAGGCGATCAGCGCCCTGGGGTTTGGGGCGGCAGCGCTGGGCTGGTGGGAACTGGCAGGAAGCGATGGCCCTGTGCGGGGGCGGCCCATCGGCCGCCTGTTGGCGCTGGCGCCGATCCTGCCGCTGCTGCTGCCCGGCGACTGGACCCGGCCGGTCCTCTCGCCCTACAAGGGTCTCAGCCAGGCGCTGCAGATCAGCGGAGCGCAGATCATCACCGAACGCGCCAGCCCGCTCGGGTTTTTGAGCGTCCTGGAAAGCCCGCAGGTGCCGCTGCGCCACGCCCCCGGCCTGAGCATCATGGCCGCCACGACGCCCCCGGATCAGATCGGAATCTTCACCGACGGCGACGCCATGACGGCCGTCACCCGCGACAGCGGCGATCCCGCCCGCCTGGCCTATCTCGACCAGGTGACCTCCGCCCTGCCCTATCATCTCAAAACCCCGCAGAGGGTCCTGATCCTTGGCGCCGGCGGGGGCAGCGACGTCCTCCAGGCGCGCCGCCACGCTGCGCGCCGGATCGACGCGGTCGAGCTCAACCCCCAGATCGCAACCCTGGTGCGCCGGGACTTCGCCGCCTTCTCCGGCAATTTGTACGACCGCCCCGAGGTGCGCCTGCACATCGCCGAGGCGCGGGGCTTCGTTGAAGGCGCCGCTGCGCGCTACGACCTGGTGCAGCTCTCGATGCTGGACGCCTTTGCCGCCTCCGCCGCCGGGCTTTACGCCTTAAGCGAGAGCTATCTCTACACGGTCGAAGCCCTCGAGGCTTACCTGGCGCGCCTGGCGCCGGGCGGCTACCTGGCGATGACCCGCTGGATCAAGCTGCCGCCGCGGGATACCCTCAAGCTCTTTGCCACCGCCGTTGCGGCCCTCGAACGGCGCGCGGTGGCATCCCCCGGCCGGCGCCTGGCCCTGATCCGCGGCTGGCAGACCAGCACCCTGCTGGTCAAAAACGGAGACTTCAGCGCCGAGGAGATCGACGCCTTACGCGAGTTCTGCAGTGCACGCGCCTTTGACGTGGCCTGGTATCCGGGCATGCCGGCCGACGAGGCCAACCGCCGCAACGTGCTGCAGGAGCCCATTTTTCACCGCGGCGCCGTGGCGCTGCTGGGGCCGGAACGCGCGGCCTTTCTGGCGGACTACAAGTTCAATCTGCGCCCGGCAACCGACGACCGGCCCTACTTCTTCCATTTTTTCAAGTGGCGGACGCTGCCCGAGATCTTGCGCCTGCGCGGCCAGGGGGGCCTGCCGCTGCTGGACGCGGGCTACCTGGTGCTAACCGCCACCCTGCTTCAGGCCCTGCTGGTCAGCGGGATCCTGATCCTGGCGCCCATCGGGCTTTGGCGCCGCCGCAGGCCGGCTGGGCCGGCGGATTTCAGCCGCCCGAGAGTGCTGGTCTATTTCCTGGCCATCGGGCTGGCCTTTCTTTTTTTGGAAATCGCCTACATCCAGAAATTCATCCTGTTTCTGAGCCACCCGCTGTATGCCGCAGCCGCGGTCCTGAGCGCCTTTCTGATCTTTGCCGGTCTGGGCAGCGGCTTTTGCGAACGTCTGGGGAGGGCCAAGCGCGAGCGCGCCGCCCTCGCCTGCGCCGTCGCCGCGATCGCCGTGCTGGGGGCCGGCTACCTCCTGATCCTCGGTCCGGTTTTCAAGCCGCTGATGGGGCTGCCGGGGGCGGCCAGGGTCGCCATCGCGGTCGCACTGATCGCCCCGCTGGCCTTTGCCATGGGCATGCCCTGTCCGCTGGCCCTCGGGCGTCTTGCCGAGACCGCGCCCGACCTGATCCCCTGGGCCTGGGCCGTCAACGGCTGCGCCTCGGTGCTGAGCGCCGTACTGGCAACCCTGCTGGCCATTCATTTAGGATTCAACCTGGTGGTGATGCTGGCAATCGGCCTTTACGGGGTCGCCTGGGCGTCGTTTCCGCGAAGTTGACGGGTGGCGGGGGTAAGGGGGGAGGTCACGGCGGTTCGGGGGGTTGCGGCGGGCCTTTCTGCCCCGGCCGCTCGAGATCGCGCCGCAAGACGATGTTGGTGGTCTCTGCGGCCAGGTCGCAGACAATCACGGCTTCGCCGCGCGCCAATTGCCCTCGCACCTGGTCGACTTTCTGGGCGAGGGTCAGGTGGGTGTAGCCTGAATCGGTGCCCTCGCGCGACACCGATTCCTCGAGCAGCGCCTGCAGGGCTTCCGCGCTGATCCGGTCATAGGGCACGATGACCCCGTTTTCCTTGTTCATCGCTTTAGCTCCGGTCACCAGAGATTAGCGGGGCATAGCACCAGCCGTCAGTCGGGGTGCGGCCACGGGCCACCGATTTCTTCTTCGGCGAAATAACAGAAACGGCCCCATTCAAACTCGCGCCGGGATATGGGGCAGCGCAGCTTGACCTTGTGCTGGCCGACGCCGACGACTTCCCAGTCCCCGTGGCGGGGGCCATCTGCGATGTAAATCTTTTGCCCGACTTCAAAAGGGTAGGTGCGGAACACCACGACCGTCGACTGTGCCATATCTTCGCCCTCCAGCCCCGTATTCATTTTGAGCCCGTGATCTGCGGCCGCGGCCCGTCGCTTGCAAGCCGGGCAGGATCTGTCCCTGTTTTTCGCTGTGGCGCCAAAATATCAGACTGGGCTTGCCCGGGCAAGGCCCGAAACCAAACCGATTTCAAATGTTCGCCGGGCAGTCGGTAGCTGAAGGACGGCGCGAAGAGTCCGATTTTGAAATTACGGCGCCGCACTGCAGGCGGGAAGGGGTCCCGCCGCCGGTGCAACCGGGCAGTGGCATGGGGGAAGGACCGGGGCTTTCGGCTTCCCTGTAACAACCCGCTACAGCTGCGGTGTTAGCGCCTCAACCGGGGGTCGGCGGCCGCAGTGCGGCGGTGTCAGGCCCAAACGCCGTCAATGCGGGCGCCGCAGCCGGGGCAGGCGCCGTCGCTGAGTCGGTTTTGGCGAACGGTGAACCCCCTGCGCGCGATGAGCAGTTCGTTGCACGCCGGGCAGAAGGTGTTTTCACCCGGGTCGTCGGGGATGTTGCCGGTGTAGACGTAGCGCAGTCCGGCCGCCAGCCCGATCTGCCGGGCACGGCGCAGGGTTTCGAGCGGCGTGGGGGGCCGGTCGCGCAGCTTGTAGGTGGGGTAAAAGGCGGTCACGTGCCAGGGAATCTCGGGCCCCGTGGCGTGCAGAAATTGGGCGATGTCCCGCAGCTCGTCGTCGGAATCGTTCAGCCCCGGGATGATCAGGGTCGTCACTTCAACCCAGACCCCCAGGGCCGTCATGCGGGCGATGGTCTCCAGCACCTGCTTGAGCTTGGCCTTACAGAGCTTGCGGTAGAAATCATCCGAAAAGCTCTTCAGGTCGATATTGTCGCCATCAATAACCGTGGCCATGGCGGTCGCCGAGGTTTCGGTCATAAACCCGTTTGAGACGAAGACATTGCGCAGCCCTTTTTCCCGGGCCAGCAGGGCCGTGTCGTAACAGAACTCGGCGAAGATCGTCGGTTCGGTGTAGGTGTAGGCGATGGAGGTCGAACCGCTGGCAAGGGCCCGTCCGACGACCTGGGCGGGCGTCGTGGGCTCGCCGGCGATTTCGTTGTCATGGCGCTGGGGGTACTGCGAAATATCGTAGTTTTGGCAGTGTTTGCACCGGAAGTTGCATCCCACCGTGGCAATCGAGTAGGAGCGGCTGCCAGGCAGGAAGTGGTACAGCGGTTTTTTTTCGATGGGGTCCGTGTTGCCGGAGATGAGACGACCGTAGACAAGGGAGTAGAGGGTGCCGGCGCGGTTTTCACGGACCGCGCAAATCCCCCGCCGGCCCGGATCGATGGTGCACTCGTGGGCGCAGAGGTGGCATTTGACCTTGTCGTCCCGCAGCTTGTCATAAAATCTGGCCGGATGCATAGCCCACCTCCCTCATGGTTGACAGTTCCGTAAAAAGGCCAATTTCCGCGTTGCGCCGCATCTCGAAGTCGCTGCGGCGTACAGTAGTACGCCTCACTCCTCGAGATTTGCGCGCCGTAACTTGGCCATTTTACGAAACTGTCTGGATTTTGAATTTTTACCGGTTCATCATGGTTGGACCAACCGTTTAAGGCGCCGGCCAGCGGTTAGCTCGCCGCCGCAAAACGCAGCGCGCCCCAGCCAGCCTCTACCCGCTGGGTGCCGCGGGGAGGCTTCAGGCCGGTTTGACGGTGCTGGCCTGGGGCCCTTTCTCCCCCGCCGACTCCACGAACCGCACCCGTTCACCGGCCGCAAGTTGCGCGAAACTGCTGCCCACGACACTGTTTTGGTGAAAATAAATTTCCCGCCCGTCGGCTGCGGCCAGAAACCCGTAGCCCTCCTCCGGAAAAATTCTGCTGATCACCGCAAACGGTCCCTCTTCGTGATATTTTACGTCCTGCCGTTGCCGGCTGATAAATTTTTTGATCTGGCGATCGGCGCTTTCAAAGGCCCGGTTGATGGCGGCGTAAAGATCTTCGTGGGGTTCTTTTTTGACCATGATCTCGCTGCCGGGAACCGAGATCGCGATCCGCACGTTGTAGAGGACCCCTTTTTGCTGCCGCTGATGCGGGATTTCGACCACCACATCACAGCGGATGATGCGGTCGCACATGCGCTCGAGCCTTTCGGCGCGCTCTCGAATGGCGGCTTCGATGGCATCGGTCAGTTCAAAGTTCCGGGAAGTAATCTGAAGCGGGATATTCATCCTGTCACCTCCTTGGGGTAAAGGCAGGGGGCGCGGTGCCGCATTCGTCCTGGCAGCGGTGGTGCAAAATGCGCCCATGATCGACATCAAACGTTGCCATTTACCCTTGATTATAATACCGATCGCCGCGATGCGCTCCTATTTTTTTGGGGTTGCTGCAAAGGGGGGTGGGGGCCTCGGCAGCCATCGTGTTGACTGCCCGCTTGGGCGCCATGCTGCAAAGGACGCCAACTGCAGCGCCCAAGCCGTCTGCATGGGCCGTGACAATCACGTCCCTCGCCCCCATGGTCTGCTTGCTCCTCCAACAAAGGCGATGCACCCGGCGGCGCCCGAGGGTCCGCCGGGGGGGACTAGGGCGAGCCGGGTCGGCTCATATCGTAGAGTCTGCGCTTGGCTTCTTCGGGCGTCACTTCCCGCATTTTCTCTCCGCAGCAAACCAGTTCACCCTCCCCGCCCTGAAGGATGGCGGCGATGTTGCCGCATTTGTCGCATTTGAAGACCTGCCCTTTTTTTGTCATGGCACACCTCCTGAACCATTGGTTACGGCCAAAACCGCGGAGTCAAGGCCAAAAAAAATCCAAGCCTATTTTACCCTGCCGGGCCGGTATTACCATAGGGCCAGGTCTCATTTGTTATGGGAAATCCACCTAAAACCGTGGCTTTCCCCCACTTTTCCGAAATCGCTTTCAGACCGCCAAGAACCGGCAGCGGGATTTTTTCCGTCTGCCGGCACGCCCTCAGAAATGGCTCGATCCGTCCCAGCAGTGGGTGCACAGCCTTGACTTTGGCAGCCCGATGGCCGCCACCAGATCGTCCAGGCGCTGGAACTTGAGCGAGGTCAGCCGCAGCTTGCGCCGGATGCGCTCCACCATGGCCAGGTTGCGCCGACTGCCGGCGGCCGCGTAGTCGTCGAGATGGCGGTCCGCGCCGTTTTCCAGTTCGTGGATCATTTTGCGGCCGGCCAGGTCCAGGGTGGAGCGCGAGGTGGAAAAATTCAGGAAGTCGCAGGGGAACACCAGCGCGGGGGATGCCGGACGCATGTGGACTTCGGCGGCCCCCAGGTCGAAGAGCACCTGGACATTGCCCTTGAGCTGGGTGCCCCGCACGATGGAGTCCTCGCAGAAAAGGATCCGCTGGCCTTCGATCAGCCTGCGGACCGGGATCAGCTTCATGCGCGCCACCAGGTCGCGCAGCGACTGGTTCTGGGGCATGAAGCTGCGCGGCCAGGTGGGGGTGTACTTGACGAAGGGCCGCACGTAGGGGATTTTTTTCTCGTTGGCGTAGCCGATGGCATGCCCGATGCCGGAATCGGGTATGCCGGCGACGGCATCGATTTCGACGGTGTCGTTTTGCGCCAGGGCCCGCCCGCAGCGGTTGCGGACGTATTCCACGTTGATGCCCTCGTAGTCGGAGGCCGGGTAGCCGTAATAGACCCAGAGAAAGGCGCAGACCTGCATCTCGCTGCCGGGCGGGTTGACCTGCACCACCCCGTCGGGGGTCAGCAGGACCGTTTCACCGGGCCCCAGGAAGCGTTCGATGTCATAGCCGGTGTTGGGGAACGCGCACGATTCGGAGGCGGCCGCATAGGCCCCTGCCTTTTGGCCGATCACCACGGGGGTGCGCCCCAGGCGGTCGCGGGCGGCGTACACACCGTGGTCGGTCAGCAGCAGCAGCGAACAGGAGCCCTGTATCGCCTCCTGGGCGTGCCGGATGCCGGCTGCGAAGGAGTCCTCGGCGCAGATCAGCATGGCCACCATTTCCGTCGGGCTGGTCTTGCCGCCGGCGGTTTCGGTGAAGTGCAGGCGCCGGTTGAAGGCCTTGCGCTCCAACTCGGCCATATTGGTGATCCGTGCGACGGTGACGAGGGCAAAGTTGCCCAGGTGGGACCCGATCACCAGCGGTTGGGGGTCGTTGTCGCTGATCACCCCGATGCCCATGCGGCCCGCGAACTTGGCCAGATCGGGTTCGAACTTGGAGCGGAAGTAATCGTTCTCGATGTTGTGAATCGACCGTTTGATCCCGTCGGTATCCCGGATGGCCATACCGCCGCGGCGGGTGCCGAGGTGGAAATGATAATCCGTCCCGTAGAAGACATCCGTAACACAATCCGATGTCGCGACCACGCCGAAAAGTCCACCCATGCCAATACCTCTTTTCCCGCAACGCGCCCAGGGCGACGTTGGTTTTTTTCCGTTGGAGCGCGCCTGAAAATCGAGGGCATCGCAAAAAGCCCGACTTTTGGGCTGGGCTTGGTGTCGAAGCCGCCTGATTCTGGACTTCCTTACCTGCCCCCCACCATGACAATCCTGAAATCCTGACCCCACCCGATCGAAGGTGCCGGGCCCGGCTGCCGCCGCGGACAGAATCGCCGGCGGGATTCGCCCCTCCTGTTAATCTTTCTTTACAATAATGTAAAGCCACGGTAAGTCACTCGGTGATCTTTCCCACATCCACCCCCTGCTTCCGCAGTGTGCACCCCGGCGAAAGGAGCCCAGATGCCCAGAAGAGAAGACATCCAGAAAATCCTGATCATCGGTTCAGGCCCGATCATCATCGGCCAGGCCTGTGAGTTCGACTACTCCGGGACCCAGGCCTGCAAGGCCCTCAGGGCCCTCGGCTACCAGGTCGTGCTGGTCAACTCAAACCCCGCCACCATCATGACCGACCCGGGCACGGCGGACATCACCTATATCGAGCCGTTGAATGCCAAGGTGTTGACCGAGATCATCGCCCAGGAGCGGCCGGATGCGCTGCTGCCGAACCTGGGCGGCCAGACGGGGCTGAACCTGGCCTCCGAGCTGCACCGCCTGGGCGTGCTGGAGGATTACGGCGTCAAGGTCATCGGGGTCAGCGTGGACGCCATCACGCGGGGCGAAGACCGCCTGGCCTTCAAGGAGACCATGGACCGGCTAGGGATCGAAATGCCCCGCAGCAAAACCGTCACCAGCGTCGAGGACGCCGAAAAGGTCGCCGATGAGCTGGGCTACCCGGTGGTCCTGCGGCCGGCTTACACCATGGGCGGCACCGGCGGCGGGCTGGTCTATAATATCGAGGAATTGCGGACCATCGCCAACCGCGGCCTGGCGGCGAGCCTGGTCCACCAGGTGCTGGTGGAGGAATCGGTCCTGGGCTGGGAAGAGCTGGAACTGGAAGTCGTGCGCGACGCCAAGAACCAGATCATTACGGTCTGCTTCATTGAAAACGTCGATGCCATGGGCGTCCACACCGGCGACAGTTTCTGCACGGCCCCCATGCTGACCATCGACCCGGCGCTCCAGAAGCGCCTCCAGGAGCAGGCCTACGCGATCGTCACGGCCATCGAGGTGATCGGCGGCACCAACATCCAGTTCGCCCATGACCCTGCCAGCGGGCGGGTGGTGGTGATTGAAATCAACCCGCGCACCTCGCGCTCATCGGCCCTGGCCTCCAAGGCCACCGGGTTTCCCATCGCCCGGGTGTCGAGCCTGCTGGCCGGCGGCTTGACCCTGGACGAAATCCCCTACTGGCGCGACGGCAGCCTGGAAAAATACACCCCCTCGGGGGACTACGTGGTGGTCAAGTTCGCGCGCTGGGCGTTTGAAAAATTCGCGGGCGTTCAGGACCTTCTGGGTACCCAGATGCGGGCCGTGGGCGAGGTCATGAGCATCGGCAAGACCTACAAGGAGGCGCTGCAGAAGGCAATCCGCAGCCTCGAGATCAACCGCTACGGGCTGGGGTTTGCCAAAAACTTTAACGCCCTGCCCTTGGAGGCCCTCTACAACGCCCTGGGCGCGGCCAGCAGTGAACGCCATTTCCAGATGTACGAGGCCCTGCGCAAGGGCGCCGACGTCGAGAAGCTGCACGCGCTGACCCACGTCAAGCGCTGGTTCATCGAGCAGATGCGGGAGCTGGTGGTGCTGGAGGAGGAGATCCTGGGCTTCAAGGGCGGCCGGCTGCCGGACGACCTCCTGACGCGCGCCAAGCAGGACGGGTTTGCCGACCGCTACCTGGCCCGCCTGCTGGGCTGCAAGGAAATCGAGATCCGTGAGCAGCGCCGGGCCCTGGGTGTGGTGCAAGTCTGGGAGGCGGTTCCGGTCAGCGGCGTGGAGAACGCCGCCTACTACTACTCGACCTACAACGGCACGGACCGCGTGGCGGTCAGCGAGCGACGCAAGATCATGGTCCTGGGGGGCGGCCCCAACCGCATCGGCCAGGGAATCGAGTTCGACTACTGCTGTGTGCACGCGGCCCTCGCGATCCGCGAAGCCGGCTTCGAGTCGATCATGGTCAACTGCAACCCCGAGACGGTCTCCACCGACTACGACACGTCGGACAAGCTCTATTTCGAACCGCTGACCGTCGAGGACGTCCTGAGCATCTACGAGAAGGAAAAACCCGAAGGGGTGATCGTGCAGTTCGGCGGCCAGACCCCGCTCAACCTCGCCGCCGAGCTGGCGGCGGCGGGCGTCAATGTGCTCGGCACCACCCCGGATACCATCGATCTGGCCGAAGACCGCGACCGCTTCCGCAAGATCATGCGCAAACTGGGCATTCCCCAGCCGGAATCGGGCATGGCCAGCACGCTGGAGGGCGCGCGCACGATCGCCGCCGAGATCGGCTATCCCCTGATGGTGCGCCCCTCCTACGTCCTCGGCGGACGCGGGATGGAGGTGGTCCAGGACGATGAGATGCTGCAGCACTACATCCAGGCCGCCGTGGAGCTGTCGCCCGAGCGGCCGATCCTGATCGACCGCTTCCTGGACAATGCCATCGAGGCCGAGGCCGACGCCATCGCCGACGGCACGGGGGCCTTTGTCCCGGCCGTGATGGAGCATATCGAGCTGGCCGGCATCCATTCGGGCGATTCGGCCTGCGTCATCCCGCCCATCAGCATCGCGCCCAAGCACATCGACACCATCAGCGAGTATACCCGCAAAATCGCCGTAGCGCTGAACGTGGTCGGACTGATGAACGTGCAGTACGCTATTTTCGAGAACACCGTCTACGTCCTGGAGGCCAACCCGCGGGCGTCACGCACGGTCCCGATCGTCTCCAAGGTGTGCGGCATCTCCATGGCCCGCCTGGCCACCCAGGTGATGCTGGGCAGCAAAATCGCCGACCTCGCCCTCACCCCGCGCCTGATCTCCCATTACGGGGTCAAGGAAGCCGTCTTTCCCTTTAACATGTTCCCGGAGGTCGACCCCATCCTGGGCCCCGAGATGCGCTCCACCGGTGAGGTC
>Ga0105094_10001411_pt1 | contig 12541 bp, 13 predicted proteins | sample PPLLak1March2015_2_FD_87023 | JGI IMG/M metagenome (GOLD analysis project Ga0105094, IMG submission 87023) | Freshwater sediment microbial communities from Prairie Pothole Lake near Jamestown, North Dakota, USA - PPLs Lake P8 Core (3) Depth... | ecosystem: Environmental > Aquatic > Freshwater >...
GGATGTCATTGCGAGACGGTTTCACCGCCGAAGCAATCCCATTACGGTGGTGGGGACTGCCACGTCAGGCTACGCCTGCCTTGCAGTGACATTGTTTGTACGATTTCTATTTGTTATCTCCATTAGAACGGCGTGTATACGAACACAAACACAAGCTAATTTCCAGCTTTACCAGCAAATACAACATCACGAAATTGGTCTACTACGAAGAGGGGAATGACGTCAATGTGGCGCTTGTGCGTGAGAAACAAATCAAAGGGTGGTTGCGCTCCAAGAAAATCGCATTGATAGAGTCAGTCAATCCAGAATGGCGAGATTTGAGTTTGGATTGGGGAGTGACATAGTAAAATCAAACGATGCCCAAATTGCAACCACCCAAGCTGCCCAAAAGCCTTGTCCTTGAAACGCTAACAAAACTGGAAGATCACGGGGAGTACACAATAATTGAATTATCCAACTGCGATCTGACAGGCCAGTCCGCCAGGGATGTGCTTTTTGAAGAGACTTCTCTTCGGCGCACTAACCTGACAGGCTCGCGTCTGCCCAAACTGCGTCTGCTGGATGTGCGCCTGGAAGCCTGTGACCTTTCGGGAGCATTCCTGGAAGAGGCGCGCTTCCGCCGGGTCGAGTTTGTCGGCTGCCGCCTGCTGGGCGCTCAATTACTTTCCGCGCAGCTGGACGACCTCCGTTTCAAGGAGTGCAATCTCGAAGGGGCTGTCTTCGCTTCATGCCAGACAAAATTCTTGCGTTTTGAAAAATGTAACCTGCGCAATGCGACATTTGAAGGAGCAAGTTTAGAGGGTACAATCTTTCAACAGTGCAATCTTTCCAACGTTGACCTTCGCAACACAAACCTGCAAAAAGCCGACTTGCGCAGCTCGACCCTCGACAGCCTGCAAGTCACAGCTAAAGATATGCAGGGAGCCATCATTTCCCCGACTCAGGCCATCCAGGTGGCAAGTCTGTTAGGCGTCACCGTTTTGGATGAGAATTTATGAACGGCACCAGGCGATCAGATATCAAACCCGGCCTGCATGTCCGCATCGTTTTGAAACAAGATCAACGCAGCGGCAAACTGACAGAAGGTATAGTCAAAGACATTCTGACCAAGTCGCCCTCACATCCGCATGGCATCAAGGTCCGTTTGCAGAGCGGACAGGTTGGGCGCGTCAAGGAGATAATGGATGATCCAGTCGACAGTTGACTTCATCAAATACTTCGAAAGCATTCGCCGCCGGACGCTGAATTACGTTCGCGTCATCCCCCCGGACCGGTTGGGCTGGTCGCCGAAACCCGGGGAATTCACCTGTGCTGACATCATCCGGCACATCAACGAGGCCGAGAAGATGTTCATTCGCGTTGCGGTGGAGGAACGTTGGAGCTACGAGGGCCACGAATCAGAGCAGAATCAGAGCCTGGACGAATTGATTGCGCTGCTCGAGGCCACCCACGTCGAAGCCATGGACAAGCTCAGGCAATTGCCCGATCAAGATTTGAACGAGCCGCGCCCCGGGCCAAAAGGAGAAGGACAACCCGTCCAAGCCTGGCGCTGGCTGATGGTTATGGCAGAACACGAGATCCATCATCGCAGTCAACTGGCCGTCTACCTGTCCCTGATGGGCATTCAAACACCTCACATCTTTGGCCTGGGCGTGGAAGACTTGATCGCCCTTTCGGTAACCTAACTTATTAGGAGAGTAAAAATGATCAGTCGCATCTTGCACGGATATACTACCCCTGAAAACGCCGACATTTACGAAAACCTGCTCAAAGGTGAAATTATCGTTGGTATCCATGACCGAAACATTCCGGGATTTCGGGAAATTCAATTGTTCCGGCGCGAGCTTGGAAATGAAGTTGAATTCGTCACTGTGATGTGGTTTGATTCTCTGGACGCCGTGCGCGCTTTTGCAGGAGAAGATTACGAAGTGGCCGTTGTACCGCCGAAAGCACGCGCTGTTTTATCGCGTTTTGATGAGCGCTCGCAACATTACGAAGTCCGCAAACAGTTGAAAGCGAATTAGAGAGTTGAACAGCCTGGAATTTCGCTTTGCATTCTACGCACGTGACTTCGAACGCAGCGTGTCGTTTTACCGTGATACGCTCGGTATGGAGCTGGTCGGCGGCTGGGACCGTCCCGATGGCAAGGGCGCGTTGCTCTCCGCAGGCGGGACGGGTGTGATCGAAATCTACGGCGCAGCAGAAGGGCAGACCTATGAAGGCCCCAACCCGGTCGCAATCAACTTGGCGATCCAGCTGGAAAACGTCGAGGCTGTGGACAACTTCCATCAACGGCTGGCAGGCAAAGGCGTAGAACGAATCGAGCCGCCGCAGGACCGTCCATGGGGTCACCGTTCTTTCGTCGTCTATGACCCGGATGACATCCCCATCCATTTTTATTGTGAATCGAGCAGATAGAGCAGAGGAGCCAGTCATGTTGACCGACGAACAATTTCGTCATCTTTGCCGCTTTGTCCAGAAATACTTGAATGGCACTGCCGTCAAAAGCGAGCAGGAATGGCTGAAGAATTTTCCGCGCGCTGCCGAGCACCGCTGGCAACATACGTTAAACGTACTGCATAATGCGGAACAAATTCTGGCCGGAGAGGGGGTGAGCGATGATCGTGCCGAAGTGGTCCGCGTGGCTGTTATTTTGCATGATGTCTCCATGTTTGTCTGCGATCACGAAGTACATGGCCGAGTCAGTGCTGAGATCGCGGAGAAACATCTTTTGGAAGAGGGATATCCAAAGGATTTTGTGAACCGGGTTACGCGAGCCGTTGCCGAGCATGGCACCGACCTGGGTCCGCTTCCGCCGGATAAGCAAGGAGCGCTCTTTTCGTGGGAGGGCAAGGTTGTGCTGGAGGCAGACATCCTGGACAAATTGGGAGCTAGCGCCATTACGGACTCCCTGCTCTCCCTGGGGGAAAAGGATATGCTGGGATTTGAGTGCCATAAAGAATTGGCCGAAGGCCGCGCCATGGAAAGGGCCAGTTTTTTCAAAGATTACATCTGGACAGAAACCGGAAAACGTCTGGCAGAGCAGAGGTTCTCCTTTTTTCTCAAGTTCCTGGAACAACTTGGGGAAGAAGTGGTTGAAACGTCCAATCCATTTGGATGAGCTTACAGAAATTTCTGATGAAAAAAAGGTATTCGGTCTTGCTCGGTATCACCGCTTTGTGGATGGCCGTATTTGCCTGCCGCCCTGTCATTGCAATCGGGTGGCCGGAATTGATCATTCTTATCCTCCTCATTGCCATTCTGATGGGTCCATTGATGTTTAGACTTTATCGAGCAATCGATAGAGTCCAAAAAGCCAGTAAGACCGAGAGGAAAAAGAATAAGTAGGGGACCGCGCCAATGACAACCCCCGTCGTTTCTGCACTGATTTTCGCTTTGCTTGGCTACCTGAGCGGCTCGTTGACGCCTTCCATCTGGATCACGCGCTTGGTCAAAGGTGTGGACGTGCGCGATGCCGGCTCCGGCCATGCCACGACAACCAACACCATCCGGCAGGCGGGGTTTGGCTGGGGCGCGCTGGTGTTGGTCATTGACATTGCCAAAGGCTTCCTCCCCACCTGGCTGGCGCTGCGCTACGCCCCTGCGTTGTGGATCATTCCACTCACGTCCGCGGCGGTCGTGATCGGTCATTGCTGGCCGGTCTTTGCCGGATTTCGCGGCGGGATGGGGTTGGCCAGCGCAGGCGGTTGTTTTCTGGCTGCAACGCCATTAGCGTTTTTGACTGCGCTGGGAGTGTTAATTGCACTCACCCTTACTATCCGTCACAGCGCGCGCGCCAGCGTGTTCACAGGCATCCTGATGGCGCCCGCCTTCTGGCTGCTTGGTCTACGTAACATCGAATTCTGGATTGCCGGCGCAGTTGGGGTGGTTATTGCTTTTCGCTTTTTAATTGACTGGAACCGCCAGTACCGTGAGTTGTGGCTGGATCGTGAGCAGGCCTGATGAAAGAAGTCAGAAAGAAAGCATGAAAGCTGCTATACTTGGGGGATAAATCAGACATTTTTACTCACCTTTTCTTATTTGTGAGGACACTGTGTGGGCAAAAAAATTCTTGAACGAATTTCAACCTAAAAAATTAGTCCCCAGTCTGACCGCCGGGCTGATTGTAGGAATAACCGTTGTCAGCCTGGAAATATCGCTGGCAGCCTTGATATTTTCCGGCGCTCTGGCTCCGTTCGTCGCCCGAGGCATAGGTTTTATTCTATTTGGGGCGTTTGCCGTTCTCTTGATCGGTGCAATCACCAGCCCAATTCCCGGCACGATGAGCGTCCCGCAGGATACTCCGGCAGCCATCCTGGCCCTGGTCGCTGCGGGGATTACCAGCGCCATGCCGAGCACCGCCACGCTGGATGCGACATTCATAACGGTAGTCGTTGCTATTATTCTGACGACCCTGGCTACGGGCGCGCTTTTCCTCATATTTGGCCATTTCAAGTTAAGTGGATTTGCACGCTTCATTCCCTATCCGGTTGTAGGCGGATTCCTGGCCGGGACCGGCTGGCTGTTGGCAAAAGGCGCCTTCAGCGTGATGACGGATATGACCTTCACTCTGGGGAACTTTTCGCAACTCTTCCGGACCGATATCCTGGTCCACTGGATCCCGGGCCTGATCTTCGCCCTGGCGCTCCTGTTGATCCTGCGCCGCAGTTCCCATTCCCTAATCATACCTGGCATGTTGGCCTTGGCAATTGGTCTGTTTTACATCGCCCTTGCTATCGCTGGAATCCCCACAGCGGAGGCGGCGGCAAACGGCTGGTTGTTGGGCCCCTTTGACCAGGAAGCATTGTTTCAACCACTGACTTTTTCATCCCTTGCCCAGGTGAACTGGCTGGCCATCGTTTTACAAGTGGACAAAATTGGCGCGATCATCGCATTAAGCCTGATCTCGTTGTTGCTCAACGCCAGCGCTCTCGAGGTTGCAGTCAAAGAAGATATTGACATGAATCGCGAGTTACAGTCTGCCGGCCTGGTAAACGTGATTGCAGGCTTGTTTGGCAGCACAGTCGGTTACCAGGCTCTCGGCCTGACGGTGCTGACCCATCGTCTCAACGCCAGGACCCGTCTAGCTGGCATTATCGCTGCGCTGGTATGCGGTGGCACCTTGCTCCTTGGAGCTTCCCTGATATCGTACTTCCCCAAGCCTGTTTTGGGCGGTATCCTGCTTTTCATGGGTTTATCGTTTCTGGTGGAATGGGTCATCGATGCGCGCACGCGCCTGCCAAGAATTGACTACCTGCTGGTGTTGATGATCCTGGTTGCAATTGCCAGCATCGGCTTTCTGGAAGGGATTGCTGTCGGTGTGCTGGCAGCGGTGGTCATGTTCGTCGTCAGCTACAGCCAGATCAACGCGGTCAAGAATACATTGTCGGGAGCAAATTATCGCAGCAAGGTGGAACGTCCGCTCCTGCACCGCCAGACTCTGCAAGAAAGGGGCGGGAAAATTTTCATTTTGCGCATGCAAGGTTTTATCTTCTTCGGTACAGCCCAGAAATTGCTAGACCAGATCAAGGAGCGCCTCGAAGACCCGAACCAGTCACGGCTTCGCTATGTGATCCTTGATTTCCGCCAGGTTGTCCTGATCGACTCTTCCGCTGTCTTCAGCATCACGCGTATGAGGCAACTGGCCGAGTCGCAAGTCGTCAACATGGTTTGGACAAACCTGTCCCCCGCTATTCAGCGACTGTTGGAAATGGGCGGGCTGGTTGATGAGACCGACGACAGCTTCATCATCCTTCCCACCCTGGACCATGGACTGGAGTGGTGTGAAAACCAAGTCCTGGCCGAGCACGGCGCCACCGACCTGACCGGTTTTGTCGAGAAAATCGAGAAACAACTCAACCGTGTTATTCCTGACTCAAAAGATGTAAAAAAGTTGATGGGGTACCTTGAGAAGCAGGAAGTGAAAAAGGGAGATTATTTAATGCGCCAGGGCGATCAACCGGATGAGATGTACTTTATCGAGGCCGGGTTGATCACCGCTCAACTTGAGCTGCCAGATGGGAAGATCATGCGTCTGCGTAGCATGCGTGGCGGAACAACCGTAGGCGAGATGGGAATGTATCTCGGCAATAAACGCACAGCCTCCGTAGTTGCTGACCGGACGAGCGTGGTCTACCGTCTTTCGAGAAGCGCACTGAATGAAATGGAAAAGAATGACCCCAAAGTGGCCGCACTCCTGCACCACTGGATCGCCCGGCTGCTGGCAGAGCGGCTGGCAGATAACAACCGCACGATTGAGGCACTGCTGAATTAATCAGGCTTTCCTTTTTTGACGAAAAAAGCCGAATTTTGGTGTGAAAATGTATCTTTTCAATAATTCGGGGTGTGGGGTGTTGTGGACGGGCGTAGCCCGTCCACAACACCCCCTTCTTTTTGAGGAGATATGGTGAAAATAATGGGGGATTTTTTGTTAAGGCGTCTGGGTGCCAGGTGGTATGACGGTATTCGTCGGCCAGGGGGTGTAAGTGGGTTCCTGTGTCGGCGGTGGAACCGTATCGGAAGGAACACTGGAAGCTGTCACCGCTTGAGTCGATATAGCAGTCGTTACGGGAATGGAGGTGGCAGAGAAGGCAGTTGTGGCAGTAGAGGTTGCAGTAGCAGTGACAACCCCACTGGTACGAAGCAGGTTGATGGTCAGGACGGAGGCGAAAACGATCAAAACCACGAAGGCCAAAATCCCACCGATGATCCACGGCAGCCAATTCCTCTTCTTCGCGGGCGTCCACTTCATATCACGTGGCACAGCAATTAACACGACGGTGATGTTGTCGTGTCCGCCGCGTTGATTGGCCGTATCGATCAGCCCTTGCGCAGCAGTTTTGAGGTTGCCCTTCGTACGAATGATTTCCCCAATTTCGTCGTTCCAGACTAAATCTGTGAGACCATCGCTGCAAATCAACAATGTATCGCCAGGGTATAGTGGCATACCCTGATTCCCTTCGGCCAGCGCATCCGTCTCGCTATCGTACAGGCGCAGACGGAAATCAACTTCTGACGGCTCAGGTGAGCCAAGATAACGGCGAATGACGTGGATGTTGGGATGGTCACGCGCATAATCATGCGTTATGAGATTCTTTTCAAGCGCTTCTTGAATCCAGGTATGGTCGGTGGTTAATTGTTGAACACGTCCCTCGCGAAGTAGATAGATGCGCGAATCACCCACCGATGTAGTATAGAGCTGATTGCCAATCACCCAAACACAAGCGCAGGTTGCACCCATGCCCTGTTGTTCAGGTGTGGAAGAAGCATGGTCAGCAATAGAATTACTGGCTTCTTGGATGGCTTTTTCGAGTGTTTTCTTGGGATGATGTGCATCACTCTCAGCCACGGCCTGGCTGATATGATTCACCGCCAGTTCGGCAGCGACTTCCCCAGCGCGATGCCCTCCTATACCATCGGCCACCACCGCAAACACGACGGGAGTGGCATCGCTCTCGCTCAATTGGTACGACGTGATGGCATAACGGTCTTCGTTGTTTTTCCCGGTCATGCCTGCATGCGTCTGAGCTGCAACGCTCAGGTGTGCACGGTCATTACGGATCATTCAGCAGGGGCCTCAGGGATGATTTTTGGTTCGGGTTCAGGTGGGGAGTTCTTCAATGTAAAACGATACATTAATTGGCCGAAGTTTACCACGTCCCCATGTTTCAGGACACATCCATTTTTGGGGACGGGTTCATGATTGACCCATGTTCCAGCTACCGTACCATTGTCGACCAACTGGAAGTCGCCGCCCTCCTTCTGCCGGATATGAGCGTGCAAGGCCGCAATCGATGGGTGATCCAGCACATGCATGGCTTCCACCGGGTCAGTTCCAAAGGTAGTCTCTTTTTCAATCAGCGCAATAGGCCGACCGGTTACGGGCTCACCATCGGGCCTCAGACGAGTGAGATAGGCTGGCGCATCCTGCAAGCGATACGCTCGCATCCAGGGTGGACGTTTGGTCTGTTTCCGTTTAGATGGCGGTTCCGCCTGCTGAATGGTTACCGGCTGCGTCACCGGATCGACAGCGCGCTTGCGCGTCTCGCGTCGTTCGCGCCGGGACTTGATCCGCAGGCGGCCGGATAACAGGATGAGGAGCAAAACCCCTCCGGCCAAACCAATGGCGCTCATGGCAATGGGCGTGCGGTATTTCGCCAGAAAAGCCTGTATCCCGGTAGGAGCATGGATTACGGTGACGACAACCGGCACACTCATGCTGGCTTTGCTCAACCCCAAAGAGTCGACAGCTTCAACCACCAGTTCATGTTGTGCGCTCTCATTGTAAGCGCTCAGGTCCCAGACAAAATGGTCGAACGGTTCGGCGTCATTTTGAGCGACAGGCGCACCATCCACATACAACGTGGTGCGGGCCAGAGGGCGAGGATGGTTATCAGGGAATTCAACAATGATTTCCAATGGCTGCTGGTCTGGCAACAGGAGTTCAGTGTTGAAAGGATCATCCGCTGGCGCCTGGCGGATTATTTGTCCCGGCGGCATGACCATGATCGGGTTGGGCGGTTGGATGTCCACGCTGAAAGGTTTGCCTTCAGAAATGATTTCCCCACCAGACGCCTGTATCTGGACGGCGAGCGTATGTTCTCCACCATCTATCAGGGTGGAGTTGTAAATCAGAGAATAAAGGTGTCTTAACGGTGAAAAATAAGACTCCAGGTCGGGAAAAGTTTCTAACCCTGAAAATGCGAAATAATTCCCGCCTGTTTGCAAAGCCAGCGCTTTGAAAGCCGTTGCGCTGGGCGTATTGAAATACAGGTCTGCATCCACAACCCAGACGAAAATCCGCACTTTCGATGCAATAGCTTGCTCTGCCATTGCATTCAACGTCAGGTCAATATTCGGTTCATCCATGTGGGGCGTGATGAGCAATATGGCGCGCTTCATACCCGGCAGGGGAAGCGGCTCATTGACCGTATTCAGTGCTATCATCAGAGACTGTATATTGGGCGTGGTGGAGCGGAAATCGGGCTGGAAAGAGGTCAGCGAGACGACCCAGTCGGACGGTTTGGCATGCGTGATGACTGGCCCGGCAATGGAAACTAGGCTTAGATCGTCAGGGGTGTCTGGGAGTTGCGCACCTGCCCAACCGGCCAGCACTTCGGTCACACGCTCGAAGCGTGCTTTCCCCTGTCCATCGCGAACAGCAAGCGCAGGTCCGGGATTGATCGCGACCACGATCTGCGCTGGGGGCGCAGATTCGACCAGTCCGCTGACGGGACGAGGCTGGTCATTCTCCAGGACAGTTACATCCGCTGGTTGCAGACCGGTGACCGGCTGCCCCTGGGCATCATATACATCCAGCAGAGCTGATACAGCAGGAAAGCCCTGTGCATCGACCAGGGATAGCTCTGCCGTTGCCACGCCTTCCTGGGCACGGGCAGCATTAGTCTGCCCGGCCAGCAACAGCAGGCCGAGCAGTATTAGAGATATTTTACGCATTGGGTTCCGCGAAAACGGGAGTCTCCGGGGCTTCAGGTTTTTGCGTCAGACGCAGATAGGTCAGCGTCCATGCAGACTGGGTAAAGGTGGTCAAAATACCGTTCAACACCCAGGAAATCGGTGCATACAGGCAGATGCCGGCCAACGCAATATAAAGCGGTGTGAAGGATTGGCCTTCGCCCATTGCAAAGGCAAAAATGGTTGGGAAAACAATGATGAAGATGGGCAGCGCAATGATAATGCCAAGCACCAGCGTGATGCCAAACAGGATCAACGCCATCACGATCAATGGCCCAATGTTAGATTTGGAAATCTCCCAGCCGCGCTTTAGGCCATCGAACAGGCTCAGGTCTTCGAGAACTATGGCGCGGTTCGATTGCTCGACGATGACGCCCACAGCCCATGAGACTGGTATGAGAATACAAATTAACGGCAGTAGGCACAGGAACCCGACACCGGCTGTAAATACTCCAATCAGCACAAGTGGAACAATGAGCACGACAAATACCAATCCGATCAAGAACGATAGGCCAAACACACGCCAGAAATAAGGCATGCTGGTGTTGAACAATTCACCAAAAGCCAACTTCTCCGCGCCCATTTCAGCCTGATATGAACCTTTTATCAGCCCAATGCGCCCAATCGTTCCCAGAAAAATGCTGACCACAATGAGCAACAGGACAGCCAACCCGATGACAATGAAAATCCACCAGTTATCCACAGCCCAATCGGCAAAACTTTCCATTTGGTAAATGAACCGTTGGAGTTCGGGCGGTACATCAAAATCAGAGGGACCAGTTGAGGAACCCGTATTGACACGACCGCTTCCACCTCCCCCGCCTCCGTTGGTGCATCCAGCCAGGATGCCAAAGATCCACAGCACTTTATACTTCCAGGTTATTTGCCATGCACGGGTCAGCACTTCCCCAAAGTTGAAGTTCATGCTTTTTCTCCTATCGCTAGAATCAGGTAGCAAATAAATACTACGCAATTCATACCGCTAAGGTTCACTCCCATTCAATTGTCGCAGGCGGTTTGCTGGTAATATCATACACGACCCGGTTGATTCCGTCCACTTCGTTGACGATGCGGTTTGAAACTTTCGCCAGCAGGTCATGTGGCAGGCGCGTCCAATCGGCGGTCATAAAATCTTCGGTAGAAACCGCCCGTATCGCCACCGCTTCCTGATACGTGCGCTGGTCGCCCATCACGCCCACTGAGCGGACCGGCAGCAAAACAGCAAACGCCTGTGATGTCCCCGCCCCTTTACCTAAAAATCCAGCCGCGGACAATTCCTCCTGCAGGATAGCATCTGCTGAACGCAGACGGGCCACGCGCTCACGCGTCACCTCGCCCAGACAGCGCACGGTCAGACCGGGACCCGGGAACGGCTGCCGCCAAACCATCGACTCAGGCAATCCCAGCGCCTCCCCGACTGCCCGCACCTCGTCCTTGAATAGATAGCGCAGTGGTTCGACCAGCTCGAACTGCATATCCTCCGGCAAACCACCGACATTATGATGAGACTTGATCTTCTCAGCTTTATTCCGGTCCGGCGCAGAAGACTCGACCACATCGGGATAGATCGTCCCTTGCACTAAAAACTTCGGTTGTCCCAGTTGTTTCGCCTGCTCCTCAAAAATGCGGATGAACTTCTCCCCTACGATCTTACGCTTCTTCTCTGGCTCAGTGACTCCCTTTAGCGCGGACAAAAACTCATCCGCAGCATCCACCGCCACCAATTCCGCGCCCATCTGCTCGCGGAACGTAGAGGCCACTTGCTCGCCTTCGCCTTGTCGCAAGAGACCGGTATCCACGAAAACGGCCACCAGTTGGTCGCCGATGGCCTTGTGAACCAGCGCCGCCGCCACGGACGAGTCCACGCCGCCGCTGACGGCTGCCAGCACACGCTCACTCCCCACGCGCGCGCGGATGCAAGTCACGCTCTCCTCGATAATGGAAGCAGGCGTCCAATCAGGTTGAGCACCGCAAATCTCAACCACAAAATGCTTGAGCAACTCCGAACCGTTCGGGGTGTGATGTACTTCTGGATGGAACTGCACTCCAAAGTATTTACGCTCGAAATCCCCCATCGCCGCGTAGGGACTGTTGCCCGACTTCGCCAACGCCACAAACCCCTCCGGCATACGCGTGATGCGATCGCCGTGCGACATCCATACAGTCGAGAGAGCAGAGAGCAGAGGAGTAGTAATTAGTGGTTCAATCTTGGCATGGCCGTACTCGCGCTCGCTGGACGGGTCCACCTGTCCGCCGAGGGCCACGGTCAAGGCCTGCATGCCGTAGCAGATTCCTAAAATTGGCTTAGCGGAAGCAAGCAGGTAGTCCGGGACGAACGGGGCGTCCGGCTCGTAAGCCGATTTAGGTCCGCCGGAGAGGATGAAGCCTTTGGGCTCCAGCGCCATGATCTGCTCAACGGGCGTATCCCAGGGAAACAGCTCGCAATAAACCTGCGCCTCGCGCACGCGGCGCGCGATCAGTTGGGCGAACTGGGAGCCGAAGTCGAGAATGGCGATGGAATCAGTCATTAACTACAAAACGTGATTGTATCGTTGTCCATTGCGCAGACGCGCGCCAGGGCCTCGATCGGCACACCCAGCGGTTTCAGTGCATCGCGTCCACCCTCGAAGGTCTTCTCGATCAAGGCGCCAATACCGACGATCTGCGCCCCGGCGGTTTCGGCCAGCCGTACCAGTCCCAGAATAGTGTTGCCGCTGGCCAGGAAGTCGTCAATAATGAGCACTCTTTCGCCACCGGCCAGGAATTCCGGCGAAACGATCAATTCCACCGTGCGGCCCTTGGTATGCGAAGGCGCCAGGGTCAGCAACACCTGGTCGGGCATAGTGATGGGCTTATGCTTGCGCGCGTACACCACCGGCAACCCCATGTGTAAGGCCGTTGCCACAGCCGGGGCGATGCCGGAGATTTCGGCCGTCAGCACTTTGGTCGCGCCGACCGAAGCAAAGCGCTTCGCGAACTCCTTCCCGCAGGCATCCATCAGGATCGGGTCCACTTGATGATTAACGAATCCATCTACTTTGAGAATTCCATTTCCCAGATTCTTCCC
>Ga0105094_10001412_pt1 | contig 12535 bp, 12 predicted proteins | sample PPLLak1March2015_2_FD_87023 | JGI IMG/M metagenome (GOLD analysis project Ga0105094, IMG submission 87023) | Freshwater sediment microbial communities from Prairie Pothole Lake near Jamestown, North Dakota, USA - PPLs Lake P8 Core (3) Depth... | ecosystem: Environmental > Aquatic > Freshwater >...
CTGGGCGGTCAGTTCCTGTTGCAGCTCCTGCGCCAGGTCGCTGATCTCCTCCGTGCGCCGGTAGACGCGATCGATTGTCTTGAGCAGCTCGGATTCCTTGACCACGGCGAAACGCAGCGGACGGCGCAGCACGCGTGACAGTTCGTCGTAGGCGAAGATGTCGGTGGGATCGGCCATGCCCACCAGCAGGCTTTCGCGGCTGTCCTCCAGCGCAATGGCGCGGAAGCGGCGGGCATGCGTCTCGGGAATCAGGCGGACGACCTCGGGCTTGTAGTGATAACGCCGCAGATCAATATAGGGAATGTTGAGCTGCTGCGACAGGAAAGTGAGCAGCTGGTCCTCGGAAATAAAACCATTTTCCACCAGCACACGACCAAGCTTGCGACCGCTTTTCTTCTGGTCCGCCAGCGCGGTGTTGAGCTGCTCCTGCGAAATAACCTTGTTCGCAATCAGCAGGTCGCCGATGCGAATCTTTTTGGGTTTCATCTCGGTTATCGATGCCATCGTGATTCCCCGTCGGCCGCTGCTTGTCCCGGAAACGAAATCGGCGGCCTAATCCACTGAAAATATTGACTTAACCCCACTATAGTCGAAAAAACAGGTGCTCCCGGTTCTCGACCATGGTAATGCTCGGCCCCCTCCAAATTTCAAGCAGGGGCCTGAATACCCTTGTATCACTAGCAATTACCGAGCCAGCTTTCAGGAGCCAGGGGTATGGCCTATGGATAGGACTAATATCCGCGAAGCTGATAAGCGCCGGTAGTCAGTTTTTCCAGTTCCTTGATCCTGTCCTCCAGGGCCTGAGCCTCCTCAACCCTGCCGGCCTCCCGCCGAAGTTTGGCGGTCAGTGAATAGAAAGGGATCAGTTCCGGCATGTTTGGATAATCGTGCCTGACGCCCTCATCCAGACTTTGAAGCGCCTCTTCCTTTTTGCCGGCTTGCAACAGCAAGGACACATAATCCATCCGCCCCTGGAACAGACGGGGATTCAGAGCCAGCGCGCGCCGGAAGGATTCGGCGGCAAGCTCCCGCCTATTCTCGCCCGCGAACGCCGGATTTTGCTGGTAGAGCTGGCCGCGAATGACGAACGTCAGACCACGCAAGGCATTGGCTTCCTGCGCCTGATCCAGGAACCGCAGGGCGTCCTCATAAAGCGATTTCCTGCCGGGATCATCCGCAGGAAGTGCGACGACTGCGTGCCGGTACAAGTCAGCGTGCGCGATCAGTATGCGATCGTCCGACGGTGTCAGGCGCTGCGCAATGTCCAGACTTGTGTCAGCCTCCTGCAATTTGCCTTCGCGCGCCTGCGCCGTTCCCCGGTCGTAATAGGAATTGGCCATCCCCAGCGCCACGAAGTAAAAAAACGGCAGAAGCACCAGCAACAGGACAATCAATGAGTAGGCTTGCTTGCCGACAAGCCGGGAGGGTCGCAGCAGCAGCGAGGACACTTTCAGCTTGCCGATGGCCAATTCATGAAGCCGGCCCATCGCCAGACCCGACATCATCATGATGGACAAAATATAAAGATTGAAGTCCACCACGCTGTGGCCGGCGACTGCCAGCAGGCCGCAAAAGAGTCCCGCCATTTCAATGCTGGTATAGCCACGGATTCCGGTCTTGCGCAGGGTACGCACGAAAATCCATAACGCGGCCGCCAGTACCGCCAGCAGAAGGATCAATCCTGGCAGGCCGGTCTCAATCCAGATCTGTAGATAATCATTATGGGCAAAGAAGCCGCCGGTATTGTCTGCCGGATTGCGGTGCGACGGATAAGCCAGATAAAAAAGCCCGAGGCCGATGCCCTGCCACGGCGAGGCCTGTAACAGGTTCCAGGAGGATTCCCAGATGATACGACGCGGCGAATCCTGTACCAGCTGGGGCAAGCGCTCACCGAGCTCTCCATGCAAAATCGTCGAGACCAGAAAGGCCACCGCCAGCAATCCCAACAGCAGAACCAGAGCGCGCCGGGAGACAGACCGCAGCGTCAGCACGGTCAAGAGGCCCGCGCTGATGGCAAGACTCAGGGTCGCGCCGCGGCTCGCCGTGAGAAAAATGGACAGGAACAGAAAAAACAAAACCGTCCCCAATATAACGGAATAATGGCGTGGCACGGTTTTATCCGCGATCGTCTGCAGAAAGTACGCCGCGGCCGGTAGCGCCACGAGATTTAGGAACGCCGCGTGCGTGTTGCGGGTCTCGAAAACGGAACGGGCCTGCTGCTCCAGCACCAGCACCTGATAAATCCCCATCAAGGCCAGCACCAGTCCTATCACCAGCAGGATGGCGGCGGCATGCGACCACAAGGCATCGCGGTCCGGCGTCAGGGTGTAAAGCCAGAACACCAGCACCAGACTGCCGACCCACCAGAAATTGATCACGCTGATGTTGGGTGCGAGGCTCCAGGCGAGGGACAGCGCCAGCCACAACCAGAACAGGGTCAGGCACAGCACCAGGGAAGTTTTGGGAATGCGCAGGCCTGAATCATGAGATTGCAGGACGATCCAGCCCAGCCAGATCACCAGGACGATCTGGGTGATGGCGAAGAATTCGATTTGCGGACCCTTGAACAGGAGCGCGGGCAGGAGCGCACAGATGAACAGCAGCGAACTGGCGTGTACCGCCGGCAGGCTGGCTGTTTTTTTTCTGACCACCGTTGAGTTCCTCCCTGAACGGACGGTTGCGGGGCTGCGGGTTCCTTACCTACTTATATACAATCCGGAATGAAACACCAGTTCATACACGCACGAAAGGCTTCCTGAGCATGTCGTCATATATCAAAACGAACGAGCGCAGCGAGCGGGGCTGCTTCCATGTCGTGCTGTATCAACCCGAGATTCCGCCCAATACCGGCAACATCATGCGCCTTTGCGCCAACACCGGCGTGCGCCTGCACCTGATCGAACCGCTCGGGTTCCGGCTGGAGGACAGGGAACTGCGGCGCGCCGGACTGGATTACCGGGAGTGGGCGGAGGTAAGGACACACGCAAGCCTCGATGCCTTTCTCGAAAGCGTGAAACCGCCGCGATTGCTCGCTTTCAGCGCGCGCGCCACACGGCTCTACACGGAAATAGAATATAAGGAGAACGACGCCCTGCTTTTCGGTCCCGAAACGCGCGGCCTGCCGCAGGCCCTGCTGGACTCGCTTCCGGAGGATCACAAACTGCGATTGCCGCTGCGGCCCGGCAATCGCAGTTTGAATCTCTCCAACACGGTGGCCGTGGCGGTTTACGAAGCCTGGCGGCAGCAGGAATTCAGCGGCGGAAAATGAGGCCCGATACGGACGAACGATGCGGGACGGCTAGTTTTCCTGTCGCGGCTCGCGGCTGAGCAGCGCTTCCACCGCGGCCTGGGGCGGCAGGTTCTCGTACAGGACACGATACACCTGCGTGGTAATGGGCATCTCGACATTCAATCGCTTCGCGAGTTGATACAGTTCGCGCGCGGTGGCCACGCCTTCGGCCTCCTGGCCCAGCCCGGAAAGAATGTCGGGCAGTTTTTTCCCCTGCCCCAGCGCCAGCCCGACGCGGCGGTTGCGCGAGGCATTGTCGGTGCAGGTCAGTATCAGGTCGCCCGCGCCGGTGAGCCCCATGAAGGTTTCCTTCTGCCCGCCCATGGCGACGCCAAGACGCGTGAGCTCGGCCAGCCCGCGCGTGATGAGTGCCGCGCGCGCGTTGGCCCCGAAACCGAGACCGTCGCTGATGCCGGCGGCGATGGCCATGACGTTCTTGATGGCGCCGCCCAGCTGGACACCGGCCACGTCCCGGCTGGTATAAACGCGCACCCGTTCGTTGCGCAGCCAGGAGGCCACCTCTTCCGCCACGGGTTCGCTCTCCGAGGCGACCGTCAGCGCCGTCGGCATGTTAAGCGCCACTTCGCGCGCGAACGTCGGTCCCGATATCACGGCCGGCAAGCAGCGGCCGGCGAGCACCTCCGCGGCGGCCTGGCTCAGCAATTTTCCGGTCCCGGGTTCCAGTCCCTTGGTGGCCCAGGCAAGAACGGTGTCGTGCGATACATGGGGCTGCATAGCCGTCAGGATGGAACGAAAAGCATGGCTCGGGACCGCCATAAGGAAGCGCGACGAAGTGGCGGCTGCCTCGGCCAGCGAGGCGACGATCTGCAGATTCGCGGGAAAGGCTATGTCCGGAAGATAAGTCCGGTTCTGCCGCTCCTGTTGCAGGCGCGCCTGGGCAGCGGGGTCATTGCCCCAGAGCAGCGCGGCATGACCGTTGCGTGCCAGCAGCAATGCCAGTGCCGTGCCCCAGGATCCGGCCCCGAGGACCACGATGGTGGACTTGGCGCCGCCGGTCATGGCGCGAAGCGTGAGCTGTGAACCGTTAATGGCGGGACGTGAGCAATATCATTGTGATTCTCGCGATTCACGATTCACGTCTCACGTTTTGTCAATTAATGCTGGGCTGGCTCGCCGGGGCGGAATGCTTCTGCTCGTACAACGCTTCGAAATTGATCGGGGTGATCAGCAGTTGCGGGAATCCGCCCTTCTCGACGAAATTATTGATGGCCTCGCGCGCAAACGGCAGCAGCGCGTAGGCGCAACTGATTTCAAGGGCGCGTTGCAGCGTTTCCGGGTCGACGCCGCCGATGCGAAAAATGCCCGCCTGTTTCACTTCCACGAGGAAAATATTCTTGTTATCGCGCCTGGCGGTGGCGGTTATGGTCAGCGCCACTTCATACAGGCCCTGCTCCGCTGCCAGCGTGCTGTGTTCCAGGCCCAGCTGCACGCCGATTTCCGCGCCGGCATTCTGCGATTGGGAAAAGACCAGGGGAACGCCCGGCGCCTCATAGGATACGTCCTTGATATATATTTTCTCTACACTGAAAACGGTACTTGGCTGTTTATCAGGTTCCGCCATCTTGCCCTCGCTTCAATTATCTGGTTCTGTCCGACAAAAAATTCACGACTTCAACAGCGCGTCCAGCCGGCCGGCGCGTTCCAGCTCCGCCAGTTCCGTGTATCCGCCGACGTGCGTCTCGCCGATGAAAATCTGTGGCACGCTGGTTCGTCCAGCGCGCCGGGTCATCTCGTCACGGCGCGCCGGATTTTCGTCCACCATTACCTTCTCGGTCTGCGCCCCCTTCTTTTCCAGCAACCGTTCCGCCATCCGGCAATAGGGGCAGAGGCGGCTGCTGTAGATCAGCACTTTCGTCAAGTTCACTTCTCCAGCGGCAGGTTGTCGCGCTCCCACGCCTGCAATCCGCCGGCAAGATTGTAAACCGTGGCGAATCCGTGCTTGCGCAGGATCACCGCCCCCTTGAGGGAGCGATTGCCGCTGCGACAGCTCACGATGATCGGTTTGTTTTTGTGCTTCTCAAGATCGCGCAGCCGGTCTTTCAGCGACGACAACGGCAGGTTGATCGCGTTCGGCACATGACCGGCGCTGAATTCCTTGGGCTCGCACACGTCCACCACCACGCCGTGCTCGCGGTTCAGCAACTGGATCGCCTGTGCGGAATTGGCGTTCCGGATGCCGTACATCTGCTGGCTGATGGGGCCGGCCGCCAGCAGAAACAGAATGACGGCGAGCGCGACGAACAGATACCAGTTATTGATGACGAACTGTAGCATTTATTGGATGTCGAAAAGGTCGTGGGCGGGCCGGCATGATCTTGCCAGGCTCCACCGGTCGTTGTTGGACGGGGTGCGGGGACAGGTTTTCAAAAGACTGGTCAGCGCCGGACCGCGCTGCAGAAGGCCTCGCGCAGCGAACCGATCAATTGCAGGATTTTCGGGTCGCTGACACGGTAATAAACCTTGTTGGCATCCTTGCGCGCGGCCAGGATGCCCTTGTCACGCAGGATGGAAAGATGCTGGGAGATGTTGCTTTGCGAGGTGCCGACTTGTTCGACGATATCCTGCACGCTGACCTCGGTATGTCCCCCCAGAATGCAGAGGATTTTCAGGCGCAGCGGGTGTGCCATGGCTTTCAGGGAGCGGGAGGCAAGATGAATGTCATCTTCGTTGGTAATCAGAACATTTTCGACTTTTTCTGCGGCGGCACTCATGTCATCTGGCCTCATGGATCGCTTCTCGCCCGCCTTTCGCTGCCCTGGAACCGCGGCATCGGCGTTTACGGCTGATACGCGAGGGAAAACATTATACAATATTAGTACTTTTGAAAAGACTGAATAACTGATATTTGAGTCATAGAGTATGCCATTTATCCCTAAGCCCTTGGTTCTGATCATATTGGATGGATGGGGTTACCGTCAGGACACCCAATACAACGCCATCGCCGCTGCGCGCAAGCCCGTGTGGGACATGCTCTGGAATCAGTATCCCCACACCCTGATCCACGCGTCGGAGGCCGCCGTCGGCCTGCCCTCCAGCCAGATGGGCAACTCGGAAGTCGGTCATCTCAATCTCGGCGCCGGCCGTGTGGTTTATCAGGAATATACGCGCATCAACCGCGCGATCAGCACCGGCACCTTTTTCACCAACAAGACGCTTACCGACACCATCGATCTGGCGATTAAAACCGGAAGCGCGGTACACATCATGGGCCTGCTTTCTCCCGGCGGCGTCCACAGCCACGAGGACCATATTCATGCCGTCATGGAGCTGGCGGCGCGCCGCGGCGCCACCCGCCTGTATCTGCACGCCTTTCTCGACGGCCGCGACACGCCGCCGCAAAGCGCGTCCGCTTCGATCAAGGCCATGCAGAATAAATTCGCCACTTTGAAACACGGACGCTTCGCCTCGGTCATCGGCCGTCATCTCGCCATGGACCGCGATCACCGCTGGCCGCGCATTCAGGCCGCCTACGACCTCATGACGCAGGGCAAGGCGGACTTCACCGCGCCGAGCGCGTTGCAGGCGCTGGAAATGGCCTATGCCCGCGGCGAAACCGATGAATTCGTCAAGGCCACCGCCATCGTGCCGCCCGGCGAAAAACCGGCCTGCATCGCCGATGGCGACGTCGTTATTTTCATGAATTTCCGCTCCGACCGCGCGCGCCAGATCACGCGCCCCTTCATCGAAAAGAATTTCGACGCCTTCCAGCGCGAGGTGATACCGAAGCTCGGCGCCTTCGTCAGTCTCACTGAATACAACTCCGAATTCCACGTGCCGGTCGCGTTTCCACCGGAACGCCTGCGCAACGTCTTGGGTTCCTACCTGGCGAGCCTCGGCCGGCATCAGCTGCGCATCGCCGAGACCGAGAAATACGCGCACGTGACGTTCTTCTTCAACGGCGGCGTGGAAACGCCGTTCGAATTCGAAGACCGTTTGCTGATCCCCCCGCCGACGGACGTGCCCACCTACAACCTCAAGCCGGAGATGAGCGCACCGAAGCTCACGGAAGAAGTGATCAAGGCCATCCGCGCGGGGCATTACGACGTGATCATCTGTAATTACGCCAACCCCGACATGGTCGGCCATACCGGTGATTTCGAGGCCACCGTCAAAGCCATCGAAGCGGTGGACCAGTGCCTGGGCGGCATATACAAGGCAGTCAAGGAAACCGGCGGCGAAATGCTCATCACCGCCGACCACGGCAACGCCGAACAGATGTTCGACTTCGAGACCGGCCAGCCGCACACCGCGCACACCACCAACCCGGTGCCATTCCTATATATAGGCCGGCCAGCGACGCTGGCGCCGAGCGGCGCGCTCGAGGACATCGCGCCGACCATGCTCTACCTCCTGGGCCTGCCCCTGCCGACCGAGATGACCGGCCGGCCGCTGGTCGCCCTGCAAAACCAGCAGGCGGCGACCGCCGAGAGTCACGCCTGACGCACGCGGTGATATTTCCCGCCGTCTTCCCGCCGGAACTGAACAGGAACCGCTGTTCAAAGTGGGCAGCCGCCGGGACGGCACTGTTCCTGTCTACCTTGCTGATCGCCGTGCCCGGCGCGGCCGGGGCCGCCGACGCCCGCGGCGGGGACGAAGCCCGGCTGAAACAGCTGCGCGGGCGCATCGAGGCGCTCCAGGAAAAACTCAACGAAACCCGCGGCCGGCGCGACGACGTGCGCGAGGAAGTCCGCGGCCTGGAGCGCCGCATCGGCCTGCAGATGAACAACCTCCGGAAGACTGACGCACAGCTGCGCGCCAATGAAAAAAAACTGGCGGACCTCCGCGCCCGCGTCGCCCGGGAACGGGGCAATCTTGGCGCGCAGCGGCAGCAGCTGGCGCGCCAGATTTACACGGCCTACCTCATGGGCCGCCAGGAATATACCAAGATGCTGCTCAACCAGGAAAATCCGGCGCGGGTCTCGCGTGTCACGACATATTATGACTATCTGAACCGGGCGCGGACCGAACGTATCGCCCATATCCGGACCACCCTCGCCCGGACGGAAACGCTGGAACAACAGATACGCGCGCAGCACCGTGAACTGGAAAACCTGCGCGCCAGCCAGCGCGAACAGAAAACCGCATTCGAAACCTCGCGCGCGCGGCGCGGCGAACTGCTCGCCAGCCTCAACCGCGAGGTGCGCGGCCAGTCGCAGCAGATGGAGCGGCTGCGCGCGGACGAAAAGCGCCTCGAGCAGCTGATCGAGGAATTGAAGACGGTTATGCCCGAGCCACCCCTGCCGCCGCGCGCCGGCACCCCCTTTGCCAAACTGCGGGGACGTCTGCCCCTGCCGACCCGCGGCCCCATACTCGCGCGCTACGGCGGGAGCAAGAACCTGGGCAACCTCAAATGGCGCGGCCTGCTGATCGGTGGCCGCGAGGGCCAAAACGTCATTTCCGTGTTTCGCGGGCGCGTGGTGTTTGCCGACTGGTTAAGGGGTTTTGGACTACTCTTGATTCTGGACCACGGAGATGGCTATATGACGCTGTACGGCCATAATCAAAGCCTGCACAAGGGAGTTGGCGAATGGGTCGAAGCCGGCGAAATCGTCGCCAGCCTGGGCAATACCGGTGACATGCCGCAACCGGCGGTTTATTTCGAGATTCGTCAGAACGGACAACCACGCGATCCGCTGATCTGGTGCAAGGCGCGATAACGACCCTGCCCTGAAGCAAGACTGATTTTTTCGCCGCCCGCCGCATGACGGGCGATTCATCAAACGGAGCATCATCTAAATGAAACTCGCAACACGTTATATTCTGGTCCTGTTCCTCGGGATGTTCGTCGGCGCCGCCGTCATCCTCGACATGGGTGTCCTGGCCGAGCGCGAACCGGGCAAGGAGTCGGCTTCGCCGCTGCCGCTGGACGAATTGCGCACCTTCACCGAGGTGTTCAGCCGCATCAAGGCCGACTATGTCGAGCCGGTCGAAGACAAGAAGCTGCTCGAGGACGCCGTTCAGGGCATGCTCTCGGGGCTGGATCCGCATTCCTCCTACCTCGATGCGGAAAGTTTTCGCGACATGCGCGTGGAAACCGAAGGCCAGTTCGGCGGCCTCGGCATCGAAGTCACGATGGAAAACGGCTTCGTCAAGGTCGTCTCGCCGATCGAGGACACGCCCGCCGCGCGCGGCGGCGTCAAGACCGGCGATCTCATCATCCGTCTCGACGACAAGGCCGTAAAGGGCATGACCCTGACCGAGGCGGTGCGCGTCATGCGCGGCAAGCCCGGCACCGACATCACGCTCACCATCGCGCGTGAAGGTGAGACCAAACCGCTCAAAATCACGCTCACGCGCGCGGTCATCAAGATCCAGAGCGTGAAAAGCCGCGTGCTCGAGCCCGGTTTCGGCTACGTGCGCATCACCCAGTTCCAGGCCGGCACCGACAAGGGCCTTGCTGACGTAATCAAGAAGCTTGAATCCGAAAACAAGGGCAAGCTCCAGGGCATGGTGCTCGACCTGCGCAACAACCCGGGCGGCGTGCTCAACGCCGCCGTCGGCGTGAGCGATGCCTTCCTCGACAAGGGACTGATTGTTTACACCGAAGGCCGCGTGGCCGATTCCCGGATGAAACTTTCCGCCAGTCCGGGTGACTTGCTGAATGGCGCGCCGATCGTGGTGCTGGTCAACGGCGGCTCGGCTTCGGCCTCGGAAATCGTCGCCGGGGCACTGCAGGACCACAAACGCGCCGTCATCATGGGCACGAAGAGCTTCGGCAAGGGCTCGGTGCAGACCATCATTCCGGTCAGTAACGGCGCCGCGCTCAAGATCACCACCGCGCGCTATTTCACCCCGAGCGGACGCTCCATCCAGGCCTACGGCATCGAGCCGGATATCGTCGCCGAAGAAGCCAAGATCACCAAGAGCGAAACCGGCGACCGGCTGCGGGAGGCCGATCTGGCACGGCACCTGGAAAACGGCGATGAAATGGCCAAGCCGAAGGAAGAGCCGAAAAAGCAGGACAAGAAAGACGACAAGAAAAAGGACGAAACCGGCAAGGCCCCGGCAGCGGAAGATTATCAGCTGCAGGAAGCCTTGAACCTGCTCAAAGGCATCAGTTTCTTCAGGGCGCAGAACAACAACTGAAGGATGCATGAATGGCGACGGTCCTGGTTCCTCTGGCGCAAGGCGTGGAAGAACTGGAGGCGGTCACCATTGTCGATCTGTTGCGGCGCGCCGGCATCGAAGTGGTCACGGCGGGCCTGGACGCCGCGCCGGTGAAAGGTAGCCGCGGCACGGTGCTGTTGCCGGACACCACGCTGGACCGGGCAATCGAGCGCGAGTACGACATGCTCGTGCTGCCCGGCGGCCAGCCCGGCGCGACCCACCTGGAGCAGGATGCACGCATCGTCACGCTGGTCAGAAAAATGGCGCAGGATAAACGCTTCACCGCCGCCATCTGCGCCGCGCCCAAGGTCCTGGCCCGCGCCGGCGCACTCGAAGGAAAACGCGCCACCGCGTATCCGGGCGTACTCGATCCCGCGCAATGGCCGAACCTGCGACTGGAGAACAGCCCCGTCGTCACCGACGGCCAGGTCATTACCTCGCGCGGCCCCGGTACCGCCATGGATTTTGCGCTGGAACTGATCGGATTGCTGGCCGGCAGGGAGAAACGCGACCAGGTCGAGGCAGGTTTACAGCGTTAGGAAAAAACTGGCCACAGAGATCACAGAGTAAGAAACCAATTTCTTTCTCTGTGTACTCTGTGATCTCTGTGGCTAAAGTTTTTGAATTTTATTTAAACCCGAAGCGCGTACCGAAAAGGATGCGGCTGCGCTCCAGGCTATAGGGGTCCAGGCTGCTGCCGGACGTCTCGCCCAAGCCGTAAGTCGCCTCGGCCTGCAGGCTTAAATCACGACCCGCCTGCCACTTCCATCCCGCCGACAGCAGGGAGCGGTCGCCGGTGCGCGGCGCAACAAACAGGGAGTCGTCCGAGGTCTCGTACACGCTCCGCTGCATCTTGAACGACACGTAGGGCGTGTGCGACTGGAACAACGTCAGGCTGCCACCGACGGAGAAACCATAATACTTGCGGCCCAGATGCCGGTAGATTTCCTCGCGCGCCATTTCATCGCCGAGAAAAACGCTGCCGGTCACGCTCGGCCTGACGGCGCTGGGGAGCACGCTGGTCCAGGATAACGCGGCGCGGGTATCGAGCGTGTCCAGCGACAGGGGATAGACCGCCGTGCCTTCACCGTATTCCGCCGACACCGCCAAAGTGTTCATGGCATTCAGGCGATGCTGCCAACTCACACCAAAAACGTTAACCCGGCCGGGGGAGGAATCCTCAAGAGAGGCAAAACTGCCGGTCCCGGAACGGGATGACTCGAGCTCGCCGTATAGGCGGACAGTATTGGCGTCCGGGGCGATATCACGGGCATCCGCCGGATAGACCTCTTCGGCACTCCGCCGGGAGCTGTAAAGATTGATGCCGAAGGAGGTGTAATCCGCCGGATTCAGGGGGCGTATTTCAGGCGCTCCCACGGGACCGACGCCCGCGAAGGGGGTATCGTTAAACCAGGAAAGCTTGCCCGCCGGCGCAGACAGGGCCGGGCCCGCGGTCATTATCAGAGCCGCGCCCGCGAGAACCACCTGGTTAACCTTGATCGCCTTCATCGAACCATGGAATTGTTGCAATTTGGCGAAAGTCTAGCATAAATGCGACAGCGGCCGACATACCGCCGATCAAGGATTTCGGCGCGGCCAGCCGCGCAGCAGCAGAAACACCCCCGCCGCCGCCAGAACCCAGCCGGCCACCTGTTCCCACGCCCAGACGCCGGAAACCGGCATGCCCATGCCCAGAAACACGGCACCGGCGATCAGCAGGCCGCTGCCGGCGACGGCGAAATACAGCCGGCGCTGCTGGTGGCGCAGCTGCCGGCGCAGTTCTTCCAGTTCCCTGGTTTGCGCTTCCTGCGCCGCGTCGGTTTGGCCGGCACGCCGCAGGCCTTCGTGCACCAGCGACGGAATTTCCGGCAGCATCGCCCACCACTTGGGGAATTCCTTGCGCAGGCTGTTCAGAAGAGCGCGCGGACCCATGTGCTCGCTCATCCAGCGTTCAAGATAGGGCTTGGCGGTTTCCCACAGATCGAGGTCGGGATACAAACGCCGGCCCAGCCCTTCGATGTTGAACAGGGTTTTTTGCAGCAGCACCAACTGCGGCTGGACTTCCATATTGAAACGGCGCGCGGTCTGGAACAGATGCAGCAGGAACCGGCCGAAGGA
>Ga0105094_10001413_pt1 | contig 12531 bp, 8 predicted proteins | sample PPLLak1March2015_2_FD_87023 | JGI IMG/M metagenome (GOLD analysis project Ga0105094, IMG submission 87023) | Freshwater sediment microbial communities from Prairie Pothole Lake near Jamestown, North Dakota, USA - PPLs Lake P8 Core (3) Depth... | ecosystem: Environmental > Aquatic > Freshwater >...
CCCTCTCGGCCCGCGCGCGCTTCGTGACATCGTGGGCATAGATATTGACGTAGGATTCGTCCTTCGGACGGATCGCCGTGAGCCCATACCACCGGTCTCCTCCGTCGGTGATCTCGGTCTCGACAGCTCCTTCAAGCTCGAAGGCTTGGCCGGCGAGCCTTCCAATGAGGGACGGCAGGGGACCCATGGCCGCACCGTCGAATACGGCGAGGAAGCGCTGGGCCGCCGGGTTCGCATAGAGGAGCTCCCCGCTCTCGTCGACGCGAAGGACGGGATTGGGATTCTGTCCCGGGAATTGGGCCAGCCGCCTTTCCGTCTGCCGGGACTTTGCGCGCTCGGCGCTCTCGATGACCTCCCACTGCGATTCCCGCCGGACAAGGGCGAAGCGATGGTTGCGGACGACGTCGAGGACCTCGTTCGCCCCGCAGCGATCGAGCGAGTAAGTGCAGAGGGCCAGTATCCGGCTCTTTCCGATGACCTCGTCGACGGCGGCCTCATAGTCGGTGAAGGCCTGCCAGTCCTCTTTCTCGAGCCAGAAGGTGTTGCCGCTCAGCCGGAGTCCGTCGTAGCCTCGGGCCCGCGATTGCTGGAGCTTGGCTGCCCACGCGTCGAGGACCCTCGTCGCATCGAATCCTCCGCCGGCGAGGTACCATGCGTCGTGAGGGATGATCTCGATCTGCCCGTCGCGGACATAGCGTTCGAATCCGGGGACGGCTTCGGCCAGAGCTTTTTCCGCGGCGGCTTTGTCCAGGGGCGCTGAGGTGACCCACATGCAGAACTCGTTGGCCGCGAGGCCGGCGGCGAAATAGGGGACGAGGATGTCCAGGAGGTCCTGGGGCGTCCGATAGAACTGGCAGAAATGACTGCCCCAGGGGATGTCCCCGATGATGTCGATGCCGGACTTCCTTAGCTCAGTGCTCATAGGCCTCGCTCTCCCTGGGCGCGAATGGGACCACGATAGGTGAGCCGCCCCGGTTAGTCAAGTGCCGGCGGCCGGCCCGGTGTGGAAATTCCCCGCCGCCCCAGGTAGAATGGGGTGTCGGTCTGTCATGATGAAAGCTTCAAGAACAGCCGTGTGTGCCTCGGCCCTCGCCGTTTTTGCCATCCTTTGCGCGGCCGCATCCTGCGGCAAGAAGCCCCCGGCCATCGCCTGGGGCGAATCGGCCCGTGCGGTCCTGATCGAGCGTGTCGGCCCGGACGGCGCGGAAGGGCCCGTCTACTGCCGGCGCGACCGGGTCTGCGGCTCCGACGTCCTGCCGGGCTTCTATCGGGCCCGGGATTTCCGGCCGGCTTGGATCGATGACGCCCTCACGCTCGGCGACGCGCGCGGCCTTATCGCGGCCCTGCGTTTGGTCTCGGAAGACGGCCTCGACCCGGCGAATTACCATCTGGCCGCCCTCGAATCGTTGATCGCCGAGATCGACGCGGCGCGGGCGAAGGGCCCGCGGCGGGTGCCGCCGGAGTCCCTGGCCGACCTGGAGATGCTCCTCACGGACGGCTTCCTCCTTTGCGGCTCGCACCTCGTTCACGGCCAGGTCGACCCCGAGACCATCCATTCCGTCTGGCTCATCAAGGGCCGCGTGGAGGACCTTGCGGCCACCCTGGAGAAGGGCCTGGCGGCCAAGGACATCCCCGCCGCGCTCGATTCCCTGCGGCCCGGCCACGCGGTTTACCGCGGCCTCCGGAAGGCCTACCGCGAACACGGCGCCGTCGTCGCGGCGGGAGGATGGCCGGGATTCCCGCCCGGCCCGAAGCTCGTTAAAGGCGACCGTGACGCCCGGGTTGGCGCCCTCAGGCAGACCCTTGCGGCCATGGGCGACCTGGCCGGGGCCGGGACGCCGGAAGAGCCGGAGCTATTTGACGACGCCCTTGAGAGCGCGCTCAAGGCCTTCCAGCGCCGCCACGGCCTCGACCCCGACGGCGTCGCCGGCGCCGAGACTGTGTCCGCCCTCAACGTCTCCGCCGCCGAGCGATTGAGGCAGATCCGGGCCAACCTCGAGCGCTGGCGCTGGATCACCCAGGACCTGGGCGAGAAGTACGTCCTCGTCAATGCCGCCGATTACCGGGTAAGCGTATACGAAGCCGGCAGCGCGGTCATGTCCATGCAGGCCATCGTCGGCCGGGCTTACCGGCAGACGCCGGACTTCAGCAGCCGGATGTCCTACATCACCCTCAACCCCCCTTGGAACGTGCCTCCGACGCTCGCCCGGGAGGACATCCTGCCCCACGTCAAGAAGGACCCGGCCTATCTCCAGAAGAAGGGGATCCGGATCTTCGAAAATTGGCGTGAGGGGGCCCGGGAGATCGATCCCGAGGATGTTGATTGGACGCAGGTCAAGCCGGAAGGCCTGTCCTACAAGTTCCGTCAGGATCCGGGCCCTCAGAATTCTCTCGGCCGGATCATGTTCATGTTCCCGAATAAGTTCGATGTCTATATGCACGATACGCCCGAGCGCGGGCTCTTCACCCGGGCCGCCCGGAACTTCAGCTCCGGCTGCATCCGGGTCGAGAGGCCCCTCGACCTCGCCGCCTATATGCTCCGCGGCGATCCGGCCTGGACGAAGGAGAAGATCGAGGAGGCGATGGCCTCCGGGGAGACGCAGATCATCCCCCTCCGCAAGAACGCCCCAAGCGTCCACGTCCTCTACTGGACGGCGTGGCTCACGGGCGACGGGCGGATCCAATTCCGGCAGGATGTCTACCTCAGGGACGCGGCCCTCGACAGGGCGCTCGCGGAACGCGTATCGGTCGCCGCCGAGTAAGCGGGCTTACCAGGTCCGGACGCGGCCGACGTCGATGTGGACGAAATCTGAATCGGGATAGATCCCCACTCCTCCGCCATGGAGGTCGAGGGCCTTCCGGTAGAGGTCCCGAAGATTGACGCCCGGGACGCGGATATCGATGGCCTTGCCGACGAGGTGGAGGCTGTTGGAGGCGACACCTCCGCCGCCGTGCGTCCGCAGGTAGGTGTTCGTCGCGGGCGAGCGGTAGCCGGAGATGACGTGGAAGGGCTCTCCCGTCGGGAGCACCCGGGTGAGGCGATGGAGAAGGTCGAGAAGCTGGACATCGATGTCTTTGACATCTCCCGTTCGGGTGTCCCTGAGGATGTGGTTGATCTTGTCGAGGGACGAGGGCACGAGGCAGCCCGACTGGCAGTACTCGACGGCGGCCGACTCGGCGGTGTGCGTGTTGTAGAACGAGAGGTCGCGATCGAGGGGAAGCCCCCCGTCAAGGGGGCCTGGGGAGGCGAACGCAGTCAGGCGGCTCACGAAAGGCAGCGCGAGGGCGCCCGCGCCCAGGCCCAGGAACCGCCTGCGGCTCAAGGAATCGGGGGCTGAAGTGTCTCGGTCCTTTCTTTCCGCCATTTTTACTCGCAATTTGCTTCCATTATACCACGTAACGGTAATTTAGTCGTTCGACGACGGTGAGATCCGAAAACACCCCATATCAACGGATGACGATCTCGTCGACAAAGATCCAAGACAGGCCGCCGGCGGAGGGGTGCCAATCGGGCAGGCGCTTGGTCCCCTCGATGCGAAAACGGACAAAGCGGACCTGGCCGAAGGAGCCCGCGTCCGTCATATCTTCCGACCAGGAGAACGAGCGGACGCTGTCCTCCCCCTGGTGGTCTCCTGTCAGAGTCCTCGTGCCGGCATCGCGGAACGAGAGGCCGTCTGAGGAGATCGAGCAGGCGACGCTCGCGGGATGGAGGATCCAGCTCCGCTGGTCCGAGAGCGTGCTCAACGCGATTTCCCGGGCCGCGGCCGGCCTTCCAAGATCGAGGGTCAGGGTGGCGTCGACGCCCTCCCAGCCCAGCCAGTGGACCTTGAAATCGCTCGCGCCGCGGACGCCGTTCGTCAGCACGGCCGGGTCGCCCCCCGCGTATTTCGGGGAAGGAAGCGGATCGGCCGCGACCGGCCTGCGGAAGGCCAGGTTGCCCTCGACCTGGACATCGATGAAGCGCTTGACGCCGTCGCGGTAGGCTTCCGGAGTCAGCCCCGACTCGTTGAGCGTCCGGACGCCGCCCGCGCGGCACCGTTCGAAGAAATCGTCGATGAGATCCGCCATGCGCGGTTCGGCGATGAAGCGCCCGCCCTTCTCCCGGTAGAAACCGCGGGGGCCGAACATGTCGTTCTTGCCGATCTCGAGCATCGCGTAAATCAGGGGGAGGCGGGCCGTCCGGACCCTGGCCAGGGTCGCGGGATCGCCGGCCGCGGCGGCCTCGGCCCTGTCGAAGAGGGCGTTATAGGATGCGACGTCGCCGGCCGAAAGATGATCGCCGGCATGGACCGCCGGCGGCTCGTAGATGTCGAGCTTGGCGCCGGACCTCCCGAGCGCCGCGCCGAGGGACTTGGCGTATTGGCCGATGATGCCGCCGGCCTTTCCGTAATAGCCGTCGAGAAAGTCCTGGGTCACGGCGTCGACGTCCGCCCCCGGGTTCCAGAGGAGGCGCGCCAGGAGATAAGACTTGAGCTCGCTCGTCTCGTGGCCCGGGCTGGTGTTGGTCTGCTGGAAATGCTTGCGGACGCCGTGGTCGACGAAGAACCGGATGTTGGGTTGGAGGACGTGGAGGTTGGGGAAGGGGGAGACGTGGTGCGAGAAGTTAACCGTGTAATCCCAGAGATAGAGATTGCCGCAGATGCGGCTCCAGGCCTCGATGTCGCGCACGAACGAGGCGCTCGAAGGGTCCTCGGCGATGGGCAGGCTCCGGTTGAGCTCGATCGTGCAGAGCATGACCTCGACGTTCGGGGCCGGCCGGGTCAGGCGCGGCGCCGGGCGCGAATACTGGTAGGCCAGGGTCGAGATCGTTTTGTCGGGAAAGAGGGCGGCGACGCGGTTGACGAAGCGGATGACGGGGCCCGCGGGCGATCCCTCCTCCTCGATCGCCGCGAGGCACTCGGGGCACTGGCAGCAGGAGGAGTTGTCGTTCTGGCTGACCGACCAGATCTTCCTGTCGGGCTCGGCGGCCATGTCCTCGCGCAGCTTGGCCACGGCGATGTCGAAGACCTCGGGCCGCGACAGGCAGGGCTGGTCGATGATCCTCTTCCCGTTCATCAGGGCGAAATACTCGGGGTGCGCCGCGAAATAGGCCTGCCAGGGGACGAGCCGCTGAAAGGTGTGGACGTAATAGCCCGAGCCGTAGAGGCCGCGATGGTCGTGGAGCCTCATCCAGTCGAGATAGTCGGCGTCGAGGGCGAATTCGCCGTTGACGATGCGGACCTCGTTCACCGGATTGTCGGCCTCGAAGAGGCAGCCGAGAGCGAGATCGTCGCGGGGCGGGAAGACCTCAGCCGTGGGGCTGTAGCGGCGGCAGCCGAAATACTTCTCGAGCAGGTGGACGACGCCGTAGATGGCGCCCTTGCCGCCCCCGCTTGCGATGTAGAGGTTGCCAGTCGACGTGCCGGCCAGGAACCCGTCGGGGCGGAGGGAGGAGAGCGAGGAGCTGAAAACCGGGGGAAGGTCTCGTTGGGGGAAGCCGATGGCGGCGACGCCGGGCTGGCCCGGTTCCCCGGCCGCGAGAACGGGCAGGTCGACCCCGGTCATCTTGAGGATCGACGAGCGCAGGATCTCGGCGGCCCGTCGTTCGACGGGGCCCGCCGTCTCGGGGATCTCGATCCTGGCCGCCGGGCGTCCGTGGTCGACGAACACGAACGCCCGCCCGCAGGGACTGAGCTGGACGGGGCGTGAAGCTGGCCGGGCGGAGGACCCCGGCGCGCACGCGGCCATGATGACGATCGTTAAGGCTGCGAAGAACGCAGCGGATACGCGGAGGATGCTGCCTATCTTCTGCTTGTAGATTAGAAATGGCCAGACAGACATCACCCGGCAATCTAGACCAAACCGCGGCGTGCGTCAAACTCGGGGGAAAATGTGTGCCGCGCCCTCCGGGCCTGGCGCCATTTCCGGCATTCAAAGAGATCGCATACGCAGGTCGCGAGAATCCCGAAAACGACGACCCCCATGGCGCCATAGGCTACGATCTTGATGACCGCGAAGGCGGCGAAAAACGCGGATTCATCGCTCATTTCTTCACCGCGGGCAGGAAGTTCTCCATGACCCAAAGCTCCGGCTTTTGCGGAACCGGGCCAGGGGAACTGATGGCGATCTGCCGTCCATCGGGATGGATGCTCATGCGATTGATCTTCATTTCCAATCCGAGGTTTTCGGCTTCTCCGGTGTCCGCCGAAATGCGCCATAATGGTTTGGGATCTTTTCCGATCGTCACGGCGGACAAGATTGATTTCCCGTCCGGTGTCCAAACCATAGGGCCCACGCTAGTTGCCCCGGCGAACTTGTGGAGGTCACGCGGATCGCCCCCTCCGACCGGCATGGTTTTCAGAAGGACGTTATCAAGTAGCGGATCCCAGGAATGGAAGAGCAGCGCCAAGCGCTTCCCGTCGGGTGAGCAAACGGCGCCGAAACGAGTCTCCCCTTGAGGGGCCCGAAAGATCTCCTGTTCCAAGCCTTTCCCCAGATCTCGGGATAATAGACGGCTGACCTTATCTCTGCTGTCCCAAACAGCATAATAGACCGAATTCCCGTCACGAGACCATTCTGCCGATCCAATCCCTTGGCGATTGTTCGGCAGTTCGCATCTGAAAATGGTCGTGACCTCGCCAGTTCCAACGTTGATCGAACAGACTTGAGGTTGCTTATCTTCGGATGTCGATAAAAAGAGGATGGACGCGCCGTCAGGCGACCACCGCAGCTGTTTGAGATCGTCAACCTTCGGATAGAGTTCACGGTCCTTGCCTGATTCGAGTGAGCGGATGCAGAGTACGGATTGGACATTGAATTGGAGGCCGCGCTCAGACACAAAGGCGAGTTGTCTTCCATCGGGAGAGTAGGCCGGCGAATGGGATGAACTCCCGATATGCGCGATCGGAGCCGGCAACCGATCGAGGATCCTTCCTTGGCCCGGATCGAAACGGACGACGTAGACGTTCTCGGCTCCCTTCATGGCTGTATAATAAAAGGCCCCGTTCGAGGAAATACCCTGAGGTATGATGCTTCCAATATCCTTCTTGACCAATTCGGGCTGCCCATCGGCCTTTCCGTCCTTGATCCGAAGGACGTAGGCGTCTAGAGCACCGGTCCGGTCGCTCGAAAAGAGAATGCTCTTTCCGTCCGGGGCCCAGCCGAAGAACGAATCCTGTGCGGGATGTTCGACGAGTACGCTCTCCTCGGTGCCGTCTATGGAGAGCAGAAAAACGTCACAATTCGGAGGGCTTCCCGTCTGGAAGGAATAAGCGATCCAGCGGCCGTCCGGAGAGATCTTCAGTAAGAATGTCCCTCCCTTCCAGTCGTCCACAGACCCAAGGTCCTTGAGGATCCGCACGGATCCGTCGGCAACGGAGACCAGCCCGATCTTTCCTCCGGCGCCATACCACCTCGGTCCTTTGACTTCCTCGATGTTGATCAGGATAGCTTTCCCATCGGGCGTCCAATCCACGGGAAACGGGCCTTCGATCTCGGGATTATCCACTTTGTAAATGGTCCGCGGCACCGGGTTGTCCAAAGAGACGAGGCGTACCTCAACATCATTCGGCTGCCTCATCCAGCCGTATGCGATTTGTTTCCCGTCGGGTGACCAGGCCATCGTGAGAGCGCATTCGCTGGATTTCGTCCATGGCCCCTTGTCGGTCAGCCGGCGCGCTTTTCCGGTACCGATATCCAGAATCGAAAGATCTCCCGTCTCCCAGTCCGTGCGGGCCAGGTACCTGCCGTCTGGGGATATCCTGGCCGTGATGTCGAGTTCGCCAGACCAGATTTTTCGAAGAGTCAGCTCCCCCTCGCTTTTTTCGGAAGCCCTTTGAGCAATGGCCAGGGCTTTCAATTTCTCTCGAGCTTCCCGCACTGCCCCGGATTGTTCCGGGTAGTTATTGATCACTTGCTGGAAGGCTCTTTCCGCTTCTTTTATGCCCAGCTTCTCGAAGCAGAATCCGATCCTCAGCTGGGCCTTAGCCGCGATCTCGCGGTTGTCTGGAAACTGTTTCAGAATATCCTGGTATATGGCGATAGACTTCTGAAGGTCCCCGCCCACCTCTTCTTCATAAAGGCCGGACTTGTAGAGCTGCTCGGCGCTCTGCTGGGCGGCGCCCGCCAGGGCCAAGGCCAGGATCAAGGCCGCGGCGACGAAAACGGTCGATCTTGTCTTCATCCTAAGTGCCTCCTCATGGCTGACATCCATGAGGGAAGATAGGCCGGGGCGCCATCATTCGCTTGAAGGGTTCGACCCTGTTCCATGAAGATTCCATGACGGCCGGTCATCCCGCGAACTTGTACCCGACGCCCCTGACGCCCAAGATGTATTCCGGCTCCTGGGGATCATCCTCGAACTTCCGTCTCAGGAGGGAGATGTGCTTGTCGACGGTCCTGGAGTCCACATAGACGTCTTTTCCCCAGACGTTGTCCAGGACCTCGTTCCGATGGACGACCCGCCCCTTGTTCTGGACGAGAAAATGAATCAGGGCGAACTCGAGCGCGGTCAGGGGGACAGGGCGGCCTTTCTTCTTCGCTTCATATTTGGTGAAATCGACCTCGACATCCCCGAAACGGCACGTTTCGATTCCCCGATGCGGCTCCTTGACCCTCCGGAGGATGGCCTTGATCCGGGCCAGGAGCTCCCGGGGGCTGAAAGGCTTGGTGAGGTAATCGTCGGCGCCGAGCTCCAGCCCGAGGATCTTATCGATCTCCTGGCTTTTCGCGGTCAACATCAGGATCGGCGTCATGACCCGGTCCTGGCGCAGCCGTTTGCAGACCTCGAACCCGTCGAGCTTCGGAAGCATGATGTCGAGGACGATGAGGTCAAAGGGACCCTTGGCGGCCATGGACAGGCCTTCGACCCCGTCTCTCGCGCTCGCGACTTCGTAGCCTTCGAGCTCGAGGTTGTCTTCGAGCGGCATGAGGATGCTCTCCTCGTCTTCGACGATCAGGATCCTGTTCATATCAGCCGCTCTCCTTTTGAGTGATCGGCAGCCGGACCGAAAAAACGCTGCCCTTTCCGGGTTCGCTCTCGACAGAGATCTTTCCCCCGTGGGCCTTGACGATCTCCTTGACCAGCGTCAATCCCAGGCCGCTGCCTTTGACCGTCCGGGTTAGCTCGTCGCCGGCCCGGAAGAAACGCTCGAAGACCTTGTCGAGGTCCTCTTTCCGGATGCCGACGCCGGAGTCCCGCACGGCGATAACCACCGCCGGCCCCTCGAGCGCGGCACGGACCGAGACCGTCCGTGATTCGCCCGAGTACTTGATGGCATTATCGACGAGGTTGGTCACGGCCTGGGCAAGGGCCGCCCGGTCCGCCTCGAGAAGAGGGAGCGCGCCTCCGACCTCGAGGCCGACGGCGAAGCCTTCATGGCGCACCCTCTCCTGGATCGACCCAACGACCTCGGACAGCAGAGCGGCGATATCCGTCGGCTCGAGCTTGAATCCCGCGCGGCCGCTCTCGATCTTGGCCAGACCGAGGATGTTGTCGGTAAGCAGGCCCAGCCGCTCGCTCTGCTCGAGCAGGACATCATAGTATTTTTGCCGGCGCTCCTCGGAGGGCACCCGGCCCGATTGGAGCATCTCGGCGAGCTGACGGATGCTGGTCAGGGGGCTCTTGAACTCATGGGAGACCGTCGAGACGAAATCCGATTTCATGCGCGCCAGCTCGAGTTCGTGGGAGACGGACCGGATGGTCAGGACCAGGCCGAAGACGAGGATGCCGGCGATGAGCAGAAAAACGGACGAATAGAGGCCGCGCCGTGACAGCAGGAACGTCTTGATGAGGCGCGGCGGGGGTTGGCGGAATTCCAGGGTCCAATCCGGAAAGTCCGATGCGAAATTCGTCCGGAGCGTCACCGGGCCCGCGGCGGAAACATCCGACGACTCCATGAGGGGCCCGTCCCGTCCCCGGACGGTCCAGGATGTCTCTCCGGAAGGAAACCGTCCTTGCAGGGCCGGCCGGAGGACATCTTCCCGAACGCGCTCGGGGTTGAAAATGATCCCCCAAGCCGTGTCCGACGTATGGACCGTTCGAGCCGCCGGCTTCTCGACCGCGACGAGATAGGCGTCGTTCCCGATGTCCAATGTCAACCTGGAGAAAAGCGGGCCAGACGCTTTCGCCCTGCCGCCCGCTCTTATCTTGGCCTCCATGACGGCGGCCGCGCTTTCCTGGAAGAGGAGCGCCCTTTCGGTTCTTCTCCTTGTCGCGCCCTCTCCGTCCAGGAGAGCCTGGAACTCCGGCTTGAGGGTCGCGAGGTCCAGATTCGGCTGCGGACTCGCCAAGCACGTCTCAAGAAGGCGCTTGGTCCGCTCGATGAAGAACTCGAATTCGGCCTTCTCCAGATGCCACTCGCCTCGGATTAGCGATCGATAGAGCCCGATGAATGTCCGGAAGGATTTCGCGGAGTCCCCGAGCTGCTGGGCGAGCGCGCCGATCTCCAGAGCCGAGGAGGGCCCCAATGGCATCCCTCCCCCAATGACGACTCCGCCATGGTCTCGGAGGATCCTCTCATATGTCGAGATGGCTTCCCGGGAAAGCCCGGATTTCTTTTGGATCCTGGCCAGGGCGTTCCAGATCACCCCCGTGAAATCCGGATCGTTCGATCGTCCCAGAATCCGCATGCAAACTGCGATGGCCCCCGGATAGTCTTTTTGCCGGAACTCCAGTTGCTCGACCGTCCGAAAGTCGGCGGAAACGCTCACTTTGCCTGGAGGGGAGGGGCCTACTTCGCGAGAACCATCCGGGACATACAGCAATTCGGCGGCGGGGAAACGAAGATCATTGAAATTCCGCAAATAAAAGATCTGCTCGACCAACGGACTTGCACTCGCCAGCTTTTTCAGGGCGGCCGTCTTGTCCACGGATGGCGCCCCGGACTGATCCGCCACGATCTTCCACAGGGCGGTTTCTATCGCCGTTATCTCGTCATCGAACGCTTTGAGCACCCGGTCGGCTGCCCGCCGGGTCTCTTCGAGCCTTTCCTTTTCGACGAGGGCCCGGTCATTCTGAATGCCCCGGAAGGCGAGGTATCCCAGGAGCAGGCTGGGCAGGACGATCCCTAGCCCGAAAAGGAGAACGATCCTGCGGCGCTGATGCATCGGCCTTTCACCCGCGGCCATGCGACGGCGTTCCTGGGCCCCTCGACTTGTCCCTAGTCTAGGATATGCACTCGGCCATTACAAGCGGACGGTACTCTGTCCGGCCTTATTCATGCGGAAGCATACCGATCGCACCGGGCACCTGCCATGACGGGCAGATGATTCTTCAGTGAAGATTGAGTGAAGGAGCGCGGAATTCCCCTGTTATCTGAATCGCTCGAGATACTCCGCCTTAACCCAGAACGTGTCCCTGCTCCCGTTTCGGGTCGACGTGAAAAAGAAATACTTCCCGTCGCGGGTGACATAGGGGCGATTTTCCGAACCGGCGGAATTGACCTCCTCGCCCAGGTTCTTGGGCGGCCCCCATTGGCCGTCTTTACCTTTGAAGGCGATGTAGATATCGTCCCTACCCGAACCTCCCGGCTTCATGGAGCAGAAGATCAGATAGCTTCCATCCGGGGCGATGAACGGATCCCATTCGTTGTATTCTGTGTTCATGGATCCCAGGTTGACGGCGGCGCCGTACTTTCCGTCCTCGAAGGGGCATATGTACAGATCGAACCGGCCTTTCCCTCCGCGACGGTTGCTGAAAAAATAGACGTCCCCGCCGGAGGTGTCGGAGGCGAAGCTCTCGTCGTCCGGCGTGTTGACCGGAGAGGGCAGAGGAGTCCTGGCACCCCAGCCGGACTCCGTGAGCTCCGCCTGCCAGATGTCGGAGGCCAATAGGAATTCCTTCTCCGTCTTGACTTGGTAGAGCAGAGTCCTGTCGTCGCTCGAGAACACGAAATCGCCATTGTGGGCCAGGGTCTCCCAGAAGGGGATGAGCTCGGGTGCCGTCCAGATACCGTCCCTCGATCGCATGATGTAAGTGTGGCAGCGAGTCCCGCGGAACTTCTGAAAGAGGAAGGCCGTCCCGCCCAGGGCGAAGCCGGAACTGCCCTCCTCCTCATCGGTCGTGATGATCCCCGGCGCAAAGGGCCGAGGTGACATCTCCGGCGGCTTCTGCCCCAGGTAGGGGCCCTCAAGCCGTGGGAACGGCTGTTGCCCTCCTACACGGACGCCGGCCGAGAGAACGAGCAGGACCAGGACGGAAGAACCGAGGAGTCTTTTCATGGACTTGACCTCCGGTCAGACAAAGATGAGCGCGGCGAAGGAGAGGACGGCCAGGACGAGGGAGAGCTTATGGAGCGTGCGCCAAGCCGCGTTGGCTTCCCGCAGGACCTCGAACTCGGTGACGTAGACGACCTCGCAGGCGCCGTTGCCGCGGTCGTTGCGAACGGTGCTCGAGCCGCGCGAGTAAGGTGCCCCCTTGACGCTGTAGGAGACGAGCCAGCCCTTGAAATGGACCTGGTCGCCCTTGCGGGCTTTAAGCACCGCGTCGGCGACTTGCGTATCTGCCGGAAGCAGGTGGTTGTTCGACAGGCAATTCTCGGTGAAGAGCTCGCC
>Ga0105094_10001417_pt1 | contig 12514 bp, 9 predicted proteins | sample PPLLak1March2015_2_FD_87023 | JGI IMG/M metagenome (GOLD analysis project Ga0105094, IMG submission 87023) | Freshwater sediment microbial communities from Prairie Pothole Lake near Jamestown, North Dakota, USA - PPLs Lake P8 Core (3) Depth... | ecosystem: Environmental > Aquatic > Freshwater >...
AGAACCAGGGGCATTGATCATGCGCTCCGCCAGGAATGCTTCGGACGGGTTGGTGACCTCCACCATGCCGCGTTCCTGCATCTCGAACACCCCCACCTCAGAAGTGGCCCCGAAGCGATTCTTTACCGAGCGCAACAGGCGATAAGACTGGAAGCGATCTCCCTCCAGGTATAAGACGGTATCGACAATATGTTCCAGTACGCGCGGCCCGGCAATGGTGCCCTCTTTGGTAACATGCCCTATCAAGAAAACTGCCATGCTGGAGCTCTTTGCCAGCTCGCGCAAGCGCGAGGCGCACTCGCGCACCTGCGAGACCGAGCCAGCCGAGGATTCCATGTCATCCAGGTAGGTGGTTTGGATCGAATCGACGATCAGCAGGTCAGGGCGCACCTGCTGCAGATGGCCTTCCATCACCGCCAGGTTCGTTTCTGTGACCAGGAACAATTGCTCGGGCAGAGTTTCTTGCTTGGTGGATTGGGGGCTGCGCAACAGGCGCAACGCCCGCATTTTGATCTGGCGCTCGGACTCCTCCCCCGAGATGTACAGCACCCGCTTCCCGGCCGCGATCTCCAGGGCGACCTGCAGCAGCAGCGTGGATTTTCCGATCCCCGGATCGCCAGCGATTAGCACAATCGACCCCGGCACCACGCCCCCACCCAGGACGCGCGCAAACTCGCTGATCGATACATCCATGCGCTCGTCCACGTCGCCATCAATTTCATCCAGGCGGCGCGGCGTAGAACGCCCCCCGCCCAGGGGTCGCGCCGCAGGAGCAGTTACCGGTGTAACCACTTCCTCCACCAGGCTGTTCCACGCGCCGCAGTGCGTGCAGCGCCCCATCATACGGGCGTAACGCCGCCCGCATTGCTGGCATACATACTCAGTTCGGTTTTTGCTCATGCGCTAATTATAAATGGGGTTTACCAGCCCGGTATGGCCTGATAAACCCCATCATCCTTTATTCTGCTAAAACCTGATCGATCAAGCGGCTGGAACCGCCTCGGGGGGTGTAGAAACCTCATCCCGCTTACGGCGCAAGACGATCTCTCCATCCTTTACATCCACCAGGATCGCCTCCCCGTTCTCAAACTCGCCAGAGAGAAGCGCATCTGACAACGGATCTTCAACCTTCTGCTGGATCACCCGGCGTAGCGGGCGGGCGCCCATATCTGGGTCATAACCCAGTTCAGCGATGATATCCAGTGCTTCTGGAGTGATCTCCAGCTGGATATTGTTCTCTTCCAGTCGCAGCCCAACTTTATGGACCTCCAGTTCAACGATCTTCTGGATATCCTGCTTGTTCAACGAGCGGAACACGATCATGGCATCCAGGCGGTTGATAAACTCCGGCCGGAAGACTCGCTTGAGCGAGTCCGTCAGCTTCTTACGCATTTCATCGTAAGCAAGGCGTTCTTCGACCTCTTGATCCCGCTTCAGACTAAAGCCGAGCGATGCCTGGCGTTTAATCATATCTGCGCCAACATTGGAGGTCATCACGATGATCGCGTTACGGAAGTCCACCTTGCGCCCACGCGCATCCGAGAGGTGCCCTTCTTCCATGATCTGCAGCAGCATATTATGCGCTTCGGGATGCGCCTTTTCAATCTCATCAAAGACCACAATCGAATAAGGCCGGCGGCGCAGAGCTTCGGTAAGCTGCCCGGCTTCCTCATAGCCCACATATCCGGGCGGAGCCCCAACCAGGCGCGAGACCGAGTGGCGTTCCATAAACTCGGACATATCCAATTGGATCAGGGCCTCTTCACTGCCAAACAGGAAACGTGCCAGCGCTTTCGTCAGTTCTGTCTTGCCTACACCCGTCGGTCCCAGGAAGATAAAGGAACCAATCGGTCGGCGTGGGTCTTTTAGCCCGGCGCGTGCCCGGCGGACAGCCTTGGCGACCGACTCGATCGCCTCTTCCTGCCCGACAATCTGCTTGCTCAGTTCATCTTCCATCTGCATCAAGCGTTGCGATTCTTCCTGGGCGATCTGCATCACCGGCACGCCGGTCCACATTGAAACGACCTCAGCAATATCATTGGCCGTAACAATTGGGCTGTTGGCCCGGTCCCAGGTGGTGCGCAGGCGTTCGATCTGCAGTTCTAAGGATTCGATCTGCTCCTGGATCTCCTGAGCATCATCATTGCGCCCATCTTCAACCGTAAGCGCATAGTTCTGGCGCGCTTCTCGCAGTTGGCCCATCATTTCCTTGGCCGTTTTGGCCGCTGGGCTCTTATACATCCGTACCCGCGAAGAAGACTCATCTATCAGATCGATGGCTTTATCGGGCAAGAAACGCTCGGTGACATAGCGTGACGAGAGATGCGCTGCGGCATCCAGGGCCTCGTCAGATATGATCAGGCGGTGGTGTTCTTCATAAGCAGAGCGCACCCCGCGCAGGATCTCGATCGTCTCGTCCACCGTTGGTTCTTCAACAATCACGGGCTGGAAACGCCGCTCCAGGGCAGCATCTGACTCAATATGCTTGCGATATTCATCCAGAGTGGTGGCGCCAATCACCTGCAGCTCGCCCCGTGAGAGCGCTGGCTTAAGGATATTGGCGGCATCCACGGATGATCCGGCTGCGCCGGCGCCCACCAACATATGTACTTCGTCGATAAACAGGATTGCCCCTGACGCTTTCAGCTCATCGATCACGCGCTTGAGGCGCTCCTCGAATTGGCCGCGGTACATGGTGCCGGCGACCAGCGAGCCAACATCCAGTTGTAATACGCGCTTATCGAGCAAAGGTCCCGGTACATCACCTTCGATAATCCGTTGTGCCAGACCTTCCACAATGGCTGTTTTACCAACCCCTGGCTCGCCAATCAAGGCCGGGTTATTCTTCGTGCGCCGCGCCAGGATCTGGATCACGCGCTCGATTTCCATCTGTCGACCGATCACCGGGTCAAGCTTGCCTTCCTCCGCCAGGGAGGTCAGGTCAGATGCCAGTTGGTCTACCATAGGAGTCTTGGGCTTGGCCTGCTCCGACTTGCCTGCCGGGCGTGACGGCTCCGGTTTAGTGGGTTGGCGCGCAGAGGTGCTCTCCTGCAGCACACGCCGCGTTTGGCGGCGGATTTGCTCGGGTGTGACGCCCAATTTTCGCAGCACATCCAGCGCAATCCCCTCTCCATAGCGCACCAGGCCCAGCAGCAAATGCTCCGTGCCAATATAGTGGTGCCCCATCCGGCGCGCCTCTTCGACCGCATACTCCAGCACCTGCTGGGTGCCAGGCGATAGATCGAGTTTGCCGCCTCTGTATTCTCCAGGGCCCGTCAGCCGTTCTACCATTTCCTGGATCCGGTCTGCTTCCAGGCCTAATTCGCGCAGCACGCGACCAGCTACGCCCCCTTCCTCCCGAATTAATCCCAGGAGCAGGTGCTCTGTACCAATATAATTATGGCGCATTCTTTCAGCTTCCTGGTGAGCCAGGCTCAGCACTCTACGCGCCCGTTGTGTAAATCGTTCCATGCCAGACATGGTACTTCCTCCTACCGTTTATCTGCAGTACAACAATCAACTTCGACAGAGTAGTACCAGAGTTATGTAGTTCTCCCCGGCACAAGGATGACTCTCATTGATTATGAGACTTTTTGTCCGATTGGATTCTACCAGAATTTGGATTGGGTATCTCTTTTTCAAAGGTGCAAACTAATCATTGTTAATGCAACTCTTAGACACACGCCCCGCTCTTGCGTGCGAGAGATAAGAAAGGCGCACCCGGTTAAGGTGCGCCTCGCCTGTAGTTGCTTTGTGCCCGGCTGAAAGTTATGCTTCAGCAGGCGGCTCTTCTTCAGGGGTGTCGTCCTCAACCGCAGCAGTCTCATCTACAAGAGGTTCTTCAGCGGGAGTCTCTTCTGCAAGAGGTTCTTCAGCGGGAGTCTCTTCTGCAAGAGGTTCTTCAGCGGGAGTCTCTTCTGCAAGAGGTTCTTCAGCAAGTGTCTCGACCGCAGGGATCTCTTCGGTCAGGTCTTCCGCAACCGCTTCGACTGTATCCTCTTCCCCAACCTTGCCGACCTCTTCAGCCAGGGCCATCTTCCAGTCAAAGTCAGCATAAGCTGCAGAATCGACTTTGCGCAGGCTCAACCCAATCCGCCGTCGTTCGGGGTCAATTTTGATTACACGCAGTGTAACCACATCGCCCTCGCGCACGACTTCCTTGGGGTGTGTGACGCGTTGCTCGCTCAACTCGGAGATGTGGATCAAGCCTTCCATCTCTTCGTCTAGCTTGGCGAATGCACCAAATTTGGTAAGGTGGGTGATCGTGCCCTCGATCAACATCCCTTCTTTCAGATGTTCAACCCGCATCAGCCACGGATCGCGCAGCAGCTGGCGGATGGAAAGCCCAATCCGCTTGCGTTCCTGATCGACACTGATCACCTTGACATTAACTTCTTGTCCTACGCTCAGAACTTCGTTGGGGTGCTGGATGCGATCCCAGGAAATCTCTGAAAGATGGACCAGCCCATCCGCACCGTCAATGTTCACGAAGGCGCCAAACTCAGCCAGGCTGGTGACTCGCCCAGAGCGGATATCACCTTCTGCGAGTTGGTCCAGCAAACGCTCCTTGAGGGTCTCGCGGGTTTCCTGCAGCGCCTGTCGCTCAGAAAGGATCAACCGGCGACGCTCGCGATCCACCTCAATGACTCGGATGTCTACGGCTTCTCCCACCATTTTGCCCCAACGCTGCTCCGGGGTTTCGCCTGTGGCGCCAGAGCGCCGCACCAGGCTCACCTGCGAGGCAGGCACAAAGCCGCGCAGACCACCAACGGGAACGATCAGGCCGCCCTTGTTGTAGCCCACAACCTTGCTGTGATAGATCTCTTCTGAGGCTTTGAGCTTTTCGACCTTCTCCCAATCCCGCTCTTCGCGTGCGCGGGTATAAGAGAGCACAACATTACCGTTCGCGTCTTCAGAGGCGACCACGTAGACAACAATCTCCTGCCCAACGTGAAAAGTAGCTCGTTCCTGATCAGGAATCTGCTCCAATTCACGGCCTGAGATCACGCCTTCTGATTTGGTACCAACGCTGACGAGAACTTCGTTCTCGCGGATGGTGGCGATAATTCCTTCACGAATTTCGCCAGGGGTGGGGAAATCCAGGTTTAACCCTTGCTCCTCAAGTAGGGACTCCATCGAAAATGTCTCTTGATTTGTAGATTCGGTGGGGGTTTCCGTATTCTGAGGAATTTCAGGTTCAACCTCTTGCCCGAGTGGGGCGTTATTCTGGTCCATAAGCTTACGTACTCCGGTTTGGTTAAGATGTACTGTTTATTATAAAGGTGAAAAGGGAACTTGGCAACCTTTGTGATAATATGTAGAATGCACAGCAAATCAATTGTACAGAGGTTTTTGAATGCCGCCGATTTATCCATTCACTGCCATTGTCGGTCAAGAGCGCATGAAACGCTCGCTCATCCTAAATGCGGTAGACCCCCGCATTGGGGGTGTGTTGATTCGCGGTGAGCGGGGTACAGGCAAGTCCACCGCCGCACGCGCCATGGCCGCCCTTTTACCCCAGATTGAAGTATTCACTGATTCACCCTTCAATGATGACCCTCAATCACCCAATACCTGGTCCGATTGGGTAAAAGAACAGAGAGCCGCTGGCAAAGATCTGCAGATCGCCAGGCGCCAGATCCGCTTTGTGGATTTGCCGGTAAGCGCCACCGAGGACCGGGTGGTTGGCACGCTGGATATTGAAAAAGCCATTCAAATGGGCGAGCGCCACTTCGAGCCAGGGGTATTAGCCGCTGCAAACCGCGGTCTGCTTTATATTGATGAAGTCAACCTGTTGGACGACCACGTGGTCGACCTGCTGCTGGATTCAGCCGCTATGGGGGTGAATATTGTCGAACGCGAAGGCATTTCATTCTCTCACCCGGCTCGTTTTATCCTGGTAGGCACCATGAATCCCGAAGAAGGGGATCTGCGCCCACAGCTGTTAGATCGCTTTGCCCTTTCCGTTGAGATTCGTGGTATTCGTGATGCCCGCGAGCGCGTCCTAATCATGGAACGCAACCTGGCCTACGAGTCGGACCCCGAAGCTTTCCGCGAAAATTGGCTGCCGCGCGAGCTCGATCTATCCCAGCAAATTGAGCGTGCCCGCAAAGTCCTTGAGCTTGTCACGCACACCAGCCGTGACTTGCTGGCCATCGCCGCTTTGACCTCCTCGTTGAATGTGGATGGACACCGGGCAGACCTGGTGATCCTTAAAACCGCCCGCGCCCATGCTGCGTTTGAAAACCGTCGCAGCATCGCTGAGCGCGATATTGCCCTGGCAGCCGAGTTAGCATTGCCCCACCGCATTAAGCGCGGACCTTTCAATCAGGTGGAAATATCCATGGAGCAGCTCCAGGAGCGCATTGAGCAGTTGGAAGGCGCCATCGATCAATCTCAGGAGTCCGAGACACAACCCACCCAGGAACCTGTCGACGAAAAAAAAAAGGCCTGAATCGCGACATACAGGTCGAGGAATCTGACGAAAGCCGCCAGCAACCATCCGAACCTGCTTCCCAGAATGTCTTCGACACCGGCAGCGCCAATTGGTGGGATGGCGGAGAAAAGGTAAAAGTTGGTACGCCTTTTGTCCCGCGCCGCTTAGCCAATCCCCTGGATAGAATCACCCGCCGGCATGGTGGGCGCCGCTCACAGACCCGCACCGACCGCAAGCGCGGCCGCTATATCCAGGCGCGTCCAGCCATGGGGAAAACCAACGACCTGGCATTTGATGCCACCTTGCGCGCCGCTGCCCCCTATCAGCAAGACCGCCAGGAACAGCGCAAACTGGTCGCCTTTGCTGTTCAGAAAAGCGATTTTCAGCGCAAAGTGCGTGTCAAGAAAGCCGCCAACCTGGTCCTGTTTGTGGTGGATGCGTCCTGGTCCATGGCTGTGGCCGAGCGCATGCAAGCCACCAAAGGCGCCATTTTATCCTTGCTCACCGACGCCTATCAGCGCCGGGACCGGGTAGGGCTGGTAGTCTTCCAAAAAGACCGCGCTACCCTGATTCTCTCTCCCACTAACTCCATCCAGCTTGCCCAGCGCGCCCTGGGCGATATCCCCGTCGGCGGCAAAACCCCGCTTTCTGCCGGTCTGTTTATGGCCCACCAGGTCATCCAGCGCGAGCGCTATATGCACCCAGACGTCATGCCGCTCATCATCTTACTCACCGATGGCGCCGGGAATGTCTCCTTGAGCAGCCTGCCTCCCCAGGAAGAATCGCACCATCTTGCCGATCGCATTTCCGAAGACGAGATCCGCTGTGTGGTGATCAATATGGAGCACGCTGCCTTTGACCAGGGCTTGGCCCAGGCTTTGGCAGATCATCTGAAATCCCCCTGCTATACGCTTAACGAGTTGAAAGCCGAAACGCTCTACCAGGCAGTGCGGGATGAAATGCTGAGCGTTTGAACCAACCGCCATGAAAGCTCTGTATCCTGGATACTTTCTGCGTACTCACTTGCCAGTAATTCTGGCTGGGATGCTGTTAGCCATTTTTGCGAGCAGCTGCGCCACAATTGCTCAACCGTCTGAGCGCAATAATCTCCTCTCTACCGAAACTGGAACCGTGCAGGCTTTCCCCACCAACACAATTATACCGATCTCAAGCCTTACCCCAACACCCACCAACACCCCGCCGGCGTCCGATCCCAGCACGCCACCAACACCTGTCGTATCCGCCTCGCTTTCGCTCCCGCGTTACACGATTACCGCCACACTGAATTACGCCGGACATCTTCTCCAGGTTGACGAACGCATTGATTATGTAAATTCATCCGCCGACACGCTGACCGAGTTGGTCATGATGGTTGATACGATCTATTTCCCCGGTGTGTTCAGTTTGAATAGCCTTGCCTGGATCGATTCTGAAGCGCCGCCTGTTTACACCTGGGAGAATGCCATCCTGCGCCTGTCGCTTCCCCTGCCCTTGGCCCCAGGCGAGCAGGTTAGCCTGCGCCTGGGTTACACCCTCAACCTGCCATCTCCTGTCCCTTCACAACAGGTACGCCCCATACCCTTTGGCTACACAGCTCGCCAGACCAACCTGGTGGATTGGTACCCATTGATCGCTCCTTATCAATCAGGCGTAGGCTGGTTGGCGCATCCCGCCGGTTTTTTTGGCGAACATCAAGTCTATGCGGTTGCAGACTTTGACATCGCCATCCGCCTGGAAGATGCTCGCCCAGATTTGATCGTTGCCGCCAGTGGTCCTGCCGAGGAAATGGATGGCTGGCGACATTATCGGATGGATAAGGCGCGTAATTTTGTTTTCTCGGTCAGCCCACATTACATCGTTGAATCCACCCAGGTTGGGCAGGTCACTGTAACCAGCTATACTTTTGCTGTGCATGCCAGCGCCGGCAAGACCGTGCTAAAAACAACTGCTGATGCCTTGGCGTTATATTCCGAGTTATTCAGCCCCTACCCCAGGTCCAGCTTGAGTGTGGTCGAAGCAGACTTTTTGGATGGGATGGAATACGATGGGCTCTATTTCCTGAGCAACGGCTTTTACAATCTCTACCAGGGCGCCCCTGGCGAATACCTGGTAGCCATTGCCGCGCATGAGACCGCCCATATGTGGTGGTATGCCTTGGTGGGCAATGACCAGGCGCTCGAGCCCTGGCTGGACGAAGCTCTGTGCACTTACAGCGAGCTCCTGTTCTATGAGCGCTATTATCCTGAAGCAATCGACTGGTGGTGGGCATATCGCATCCATTATTATGAACCGCACGGTTGGGTAGACGGCAGTATTTATAACCCTGCAGGTTACCGCGCATATCGTGATGCCGTATATCTCAATGGCGCCGTATTTTTACACGAATTACGCCAGACGATTGGTCCTGATGTATTCATTCAATTTTTACACGCATATAATAATCGTTATGCTTATCAAATAGCCTCAGCCAACGACTTCTTCGAGATCTTGTCTGAGCATAGTAATACGGACTTTACAACCTTACTGAGCACCTATTTCTCTGCTCACAGATAAAAGTATTTATTCCATCTTTATAGGTTTAATATAGTTATAGTAATCTTAGTAGAGCCTGTGGATATGTGGATAAGTGACATGTGGGTGTATTCAGTCCCCATAGGTGGGGGGTGCCCCCTGGAAGCCAGAAGAAATAGGGGGATTCAGCTTCAGATTTATACAAGCTCTCTTGGGGAAAGTATTGCAGAAAAATAACAATAATTTTCAACCAACATGCACGAAAGAAGATATGGAGGGTGACTTAATTACATCCCCATATATAGGGGTATTCCGTTTTATGCTATTTGGGTAGAAATGGGTAGTTTTCCCCAGAAAAGGCGGTTTATCCACAGAAAATCGCGAGTTATCCACAGTCTCGAGAGAGCGATGGCCCTTTTGGGAAAAATTGATACCCCTAGATATGGGTGCTTCCATAGCCGGAATTTCATTCTGCTTTTTGCTTGCCTGGCGGCAAATTTTCATGACATTATCAGTGCAGAGTATGGGCTGGGTTCGTTGTATAATCAAGCATAAAGTTGTTTTGTGAGAGGGTATATGAGCACTTTGCCACCCACGAGCACGATTGACGCATCTCCTGTCCAGCTTCACTGGAGTAGCGGGACAGCCTATGACCTGTTCGTCAGCCTGATGGTCTTGCATGATCCGGACCGGTTTGGCTTGCGCCCTTCTTGGGCGGCGGGAGTCCGTTCACGCCTTTCCTTGTCGCAGCGTCAGGTATTGGATACGTGTAATGATGTTGTCGGAACACCAGCCCATTGGATCCATTCCTTGCCGCAGCCAGCCGAGTGCCAGGTTGTGTTTCAGGCATTGCACCAGCTCCCGGCAGCAAAACGCCTGCCCCTTTTAGGCAGCAATCCCAGGTATTCTTCCGAACAGATCGAATTTTTGTATTCTGTCAGCCAGCGCAAGGTTTGGGATAGGTCTGATCTCGAGTGCCTGAAAGAGTTTTACCACAAATCCCGTATAGACGTTCCTCGCGCCGCGGCCCTGGAGAATATACTCAGTGTGTGGTCGGGCGCCGATGAATTTGGTGAGACCTATCTGGAAGCTCTGCAAGCCTATTACCAGGTCTTTTTTGTGGATGAAGAACAACGTATCCAACCTGCTTTGCAGGCAGGTCTCGCACATGCCCAACAACTGGCGCGCGAAAAGCCCCTGCTGGAGTTGTTAGAAAGCCTATCTCAAGGCGTTCGTTTTCAGGGAATGGAAGAATTAACTGAATTAACCCTCGCTCCGTCCTTCTGGTTATCTCCCCTGATTGTTGTTTCCCCGCTCAAACCGGAGCATCGGGTGCTGGTTTTTGGCGCTCGTCCCCCGGAATTATCTGTTGTCCCCGGCGAGATCGTGCCAGAGATGTTATTGCGCGGGCTAAAGACGATTGCCGACCCCACTCGTCTGCGCATTCTGCGCTATCTGGTGGAGCAGCCCCGCACCCCAACCGAGCTGGCTTCTTTGCTGCGTTTACGGGCGCCCACTGTTACCCATCACCTGAGCGCGCTGCGCCTGGCAGGTTTGGTCCGCTTAATTCTGGGTGGGCAGGATGATCGCCGTTATGCTGCTCGCCAGGAGGCCATTGCCCAACTGTCTGGTAATCTGGATCGCTTCCTGAATAGTAACAGCCAGGAAACATAAAAAATTTCCAAATTTCTGCTCTTCTGTAACCTTTGCCTCCTGTGTGCATCTAATTCCTTAGTCACGAAATTAAAAATATGGAGGCTCTAAAATATTATGGAAATGGTAATTGATTTCCCTGGTGGCGCCCGCGTAGACGCTCACTTTGGCCCTTACACTGTACAGACTGACCAGCCATCTTCTGGTGGTGGCGCCGGTTCTGCTCCTACCCCATTCGGTGTATTCCTGGCTTCGATTGGCACATGCGCCGGCATTTATGTGCTCGGCTTCTGCCAATCGCGTGGCCTGCCTGTAGATGGCATTCGCATCGTTCAGCGTATGCACAGCGATGCTTTCAGCGGCATGATTGGTAAGATCGACCTGGAGATCCAGGTACCGCCCACTTTCCCGGAAAAGTACCTACCTTCGCTGGTACGCTCAGCAGAAATGTGCGCTGTCAAGAAGCATTTTGAGCGCCCGCCCCAGTTTGATGTTTACACCAAAATGGTTGAGGCTGTAGTCTAGAAATTTCCCCTCTACAATGGATCAAAAAGGGCTGCCCGCAAGCAGCCCTTTTTTTCAGTCTTTTTCCGGACCAATATAGGTTCCGGCGTGCAGTACAGTGCTCTTGGGTATGACCACGATGCCATCCTGGACAACCCAATTGTCATCTAGGATATCAGTGCCGCGCGGGAAGGGTTTGATCACCACCCCCTCCCCCATACGCACATTTTTATCGATAATCGCTCCCTCAATATCACAATTGCGACCCACACCAATCGGCACCCCCCCCTTGGGAGGCACGCCAGTCTGGTCGTAGTAGTCTGCACCCATCAAGATCGTCTGGCACATCCGTACCCCGTCGGCGATTTGGCTGCGTAGCCCAATCACACAGTCCTCGATTTCCGCGTGGTGGATCTGGCAGCCTTCTGCCAGCAGTACGTTGTGCAAGGTTGCCCCATCAATTACCGACCCGGGCAGGAAGCGCGGGTGAGTATAAATAGGCCCTATTGGATCATAGAAATTAAATGGAGATTCCGGACGCGCCAGCATCAGATTGACTTCATAAAAAGACCGGATTGTCCCGATGTCTTCCCAATAGCCATCAAAGTCATAACCATACACGGTGTAGCTGCTCAATGCATTCGGGATGATTTGGCTGCCAAAGTCTTGCTCGGTGGTGTCATTCAATAGGTCATATAGAATCCGGGTGCTGAACATGTAAATGCCCATTGACCCCAGATAGGGACGCGCGGGATCATCTCGGCTGACAAACTGAGCCAAAACGTCTGGCTCGCGCGGTTTTTCGACAAAGGCAGTGATTTGCCCGCTTGGATCGCGTTTCAAGAGCCCAAACCGAAAGGCCTCACCGGCGACAACCGGTTGTACAGCTACCGTGATATCCGCCCCTTTTTCCCAGTGGAATTTGGCCATTTGCTCGTAATCCATGCGGTAAAGATGGTCCCCCGCCAGAATGATCACAAATTCCGCTCCCGAAGCCCGGATTTCAAAGAGCTGTTTCCGCACCGCGTCGGCGGTCCCCTGGTACCAATCCTGGCTGCGGGGGGTCTGCTCGGCAGCTAAAATTTGCACCCAGCCCTGGTGGAAATTATCAAAGTTATACGTTTGGGATATATGCCGGTGCAGCGAAACCGAGTTGAATTGGGTCAGCACGGCAATTTTATGTACCCCCGAATTGATGCAATTGCTGAGCGGCACATCGATTAGACGATATTTACCGGCGATGGGCACTGCGGGTTTCGAGCGCTGTTTGGTGAGTGGGTGTAACCGCTTGCCTACGCCACCCCCTAGAATAACGGCCAGAACTTGGTTCATTGAATGCATACATCACTCTCCACTTGAGCAAACGATGATTCGGTCGCCTGGTTAGATATAATTGCTGGCCAAGTAAAA
>Ga0105094_10001418_pt1 | contig 12514 bp, 8 predicted proteins | sample PPLLak1March2015_2_FD_87023 | JGI IMG/M metagenome (GOLD analysis project Ga0105094, IMG submission 87023) | Freshwater sediment microbial communities from Prairie Pothole Lake near Jamestown, North Dakota, USA - PPLs Lake P8 Core (3) Depth... | ecosystem: Environmental > Aquatic > Freshwater >...
AAAATCTTTTTTAACTCTTTCAATTATATAATATAAACCTTTGTTCTTGCCGTTTATTTTAAGGAACGCAAAATCGGAATCAAAAACTTCAAATCCCATTTCTTTATAAACACATGAAGCAAGAGTTGTTCGCAGCATTGACTGATCTCCAACCTGTGCGCTCAGGTTAAAGTTATCGAGATCCATAATCTTTCCATCAGCAAATTTTATTTCATAAGACCATTTGGGAAGATACCTTGAAGCTGAACCTTGTGCTTCAATCAAACCTTTATATTCCTCATCTTCCATATATATCCGGATAGGAACAGAATATTTTACAAGTTTGTTTGATAAAAGATTAGATAAGTTTTCAGGTCTGATGTAAGAATCGAAAAGATAAATCGAGGTTATATCATTTGCAGGATTATTATCTATAACATCACATCCGAAAAAGACAGAAAGTATAATAATTGGCAGTGCTTTAATATAATTCATAATCAGAATCTTACTTGTAACTCAAGTATACCTAAAGAATTTAACGAGCTGTACTTTTCATTAAACCTGTTTTTTGTTAAAAGCCTGCTGTAGTTTAATCTCAATCTTACATCATCGTGAAAGTAGATGTTTAACCCCGGCACTAATTGTATTGTATGAAACTCTCTTTCATCAAAATCCGGCGCAAAATAACCAAGAAGAAAAACCGGTTCTAAACCTTTTATAATTTTTCCTTCCAGATCAAAAATTTTTGCTGCCAGCAATTTGGCTCCTGCTGCAAAAATATTTTCATCGCCATTTAAAACTATATTTTGCAAAGTTGCTTCAGTATTCTTAACATAAAAAGCTTCAACACTTATTTTTGTGTCTTTAGGATTAAAAGTTATATCTCCGCAAAATGCATTTGCCTTTACAGGATAATCTCCACCAATGGAATGAAATGAATAATTAATAGAATAAATAAAATCATTATAGTGATAGCTTAATCTTGCATACACACCTGAAGTAAGAGAATTGTTTTTAAATAAAGAAAAGTAATATGAGAAAGGAAAATTTTTGTATTCATCTTTATACTTGCTGTAAAGCATAATACTTATTGAACGTTCCGCATAACCAAAATCAGAAACCTGCTGGTTTATAAAGCTTTCATCAACAAGTTCAAGATCCTCATCACTAACCATTTGTTCAATACCAAATGGCTGTTTTAAATTACCTATTTCAATTTTCATTCTTTCCCAGTATCCAAATTTTGCTGAGAACTCCCGTAAGGTTACACTCTCATCAAAGGAATTCCCGCGGAAGTCAAGCTGTGCTTCAATATCTTTATTCACTTTAATATCTGACTGTAATTTTCCTTCGAAATAAACTTCCTGGCTTACTCCAATTGCAATAGGTCTTTCAAAAAGCTGTATGCCTGTTGCACCATATCCTGTGAATTCAACTTGTGAAAAAAGCTTATAAACAGGAATAAGAATAAAAATTATGAGTAGAAATTGAATAGACTTTTTCATATTGTTTTTATTGATTTTTAAGAAATTTTCATCATAAGAGGCTTTTCTAAAAACAATGATAAATATAGGATAATATTTATTCTATCTACAATGTTACCTAAAACTATTGATGCCCGCCAAATGGATGTTTTCATATTAACTGATGAATGGCTGGATTCAAATGGAAGGAATATTTTGCACTTCTTCGGAACCTCGAAAGATGGTCCTGTTGAAATTATAATTAATAATAATAAGCCTGTGTTTTTTATAGATAGCGAAGCTGACCTGAATGCCCTGACCGTTCCTTTCAAAAGAAAAAAAATTGATATGAAAAATTTCTCAGGCCTCCCGGTAGATGCTGTCTACTTTAATACTCAGAGGGATTTAAAAACTGCTGACTCATTTTTAAATTCTAAAGAAATTAAAACCTATGAAGCAGATATTGATCCTGCAAGAAGATACCTGATGGAGAAATCAATTAATGCCCAGGTGAGTATTTCGGGAAACATTATAGTGAAGGATAAGCTTTTAACTTTTGTAAATCCTAAAATGGAACCTGCTGAAGTAACGCCTGAATTTTCAGTTGCCTCACTCGATATTGAAACAGGTGAAAAGAATTTGCTTTATTCGATTGCGGTTTATCTGAAAAGAAATAATGAGGAGTTTAAAAAAGTTTTTATGTTTTCCGATGAAGAAGGATCATTGTGCGATTATGTTGAATGTTTTTCTTCGGAAAAAAGTCTATTGCAGAATTTTATAAAATGGTTCAAAGATGCTGATCCCGATATTATAATTGGCTGGTATGTAATTGGTTTTGATCTACAGTTTCTTGAAAACAAATGCCGGGAATTGGAAATACCTTTTGATATTGGAAGAGGCAAAGGAAGAGTTACAATCAGAAAGAGAAAGCAGGGGAACTGGTTTGCAAACATTCCCGGAAGGATTGTTCTTGATGGTCCTCCCGCTTTAAGAATGTCTTTCTTTTCATTTGAAGATTATAAACTTGAAACTGTTGCACAGCAGCTTCTTGAAATAGGTAAAACAATTTCTCCCGATCAAAATAAAGTTGAAGAGATTGAAAGATTATTTAAAGAAGATAAAATTAAGCTTGCTGAATATAACCTGCAGGATACGATTCTTGTTTACGAAATTTTTAAGAAAGCAGGTTTGATAGAGCTTTCCGTAAAGAGAGCTCAGTTATCAGGAATGCTAATGGACAGGCTTGGTATGATGTCGGCAGCGTTTGATCATTTTCTTTTGCCAAGAATTCATGAAAAAAAAATTGTTGCTCCAAATATTAAAGATATTTCTTTAACGGAACATTCAGCGGGTGGTTATGTTCTCGATCCTAAACCGGGAATTTATAATGATGTTGTTGTACTGGATTTTAAGAGTCTGTATCCTTCTATAATTCAGACATTCAAAATAGATCCTTATTCACGATTAATGGCAGATGTAAATCCATTAGTTACTCCTGGCGGTTATAGGTTTTCTTCCACAGAACATTTTCTTCCAGATTTCATTAATCAATTAATGAAGCAAAGAGCGGAGGCAGTAAAAAAAGGAATAAAATCTCTCTCGCAAGCAATTAAAATTCTTATGAATAGTTTTTATGGCGTAATGGGTTCAACCGGGTGCAGGTTTTATCATTCTCATCTTCCATCAGCAATTACCTCAACAGGTCAGTGGTTGTTACTTCAAAGCAAGCAATATCTTGAATCAAAAAATTATAAAGTAGTTTATGGAGATACTGATTCTTTGTTTATAGGAATTAAAACCACTAAAGATGAGCAATCATTTAATGGTGAAAACCTTGCTAATGAACTTAATAAATATTGGAAACAAAGATTAAAAGATGAGTTTGGAGTTAAATCATACTTAGAACTTGAGTTTGAAAAGTACTATAGAAAATTTATCATAACCCCTATGAGAGGAGCAGAAGCAGGTGCCAAAAAACGATATGCAGGACTTGTAGTTGAGAATGGAAATGAAAAACTTGAGTTTACCGGGATGGAGTTTGTCAGATCTGATTGGACAAGACTTGCAAAAGAATTCCAGGTAGAACTATATAAGAAGATTCTTTATAATGAAGAAATTCAGAACTGGATGAATGATTTTGTCGACAAAGTCTATAAAGGAGAGTTTGATGAAAAACTTATCTATAGGAAAAGACTGAGAAAAGATGTTGATGAGTATGTGAAGAACATTCCACCGCAGGTTCGTGCAGCAAGAATGTTAAGCGATATAGGCAGTACAATTTATTATGTTATTACCAAAAGAGGACCTGTACCTGTGGAACTCAATCCCAAAGATATTGATTACCAGCATTATATTGACAAGCAGCTTAAACCAATTGCGGATTCAATTCTTGTTTTATTAGATCTTTCTTTTGATTCAATAGTTCAAAGCGGGCAATTAAATTTCTTTAACGAATAATTCTAACAATTAGAGGAATAAACATGAAAATCATTTTTATCTTTTTACTCTCATCATTATTTCTAATAAACGTCGACGCATCGGAAATAAAATTTGATAATTATTTTTTAGATGAGACGATGAGAATAGATTATCATCATATGGGAGATTCTGAATTTGAAATGATTAGTATTGATAAAATCTGTCGTTACGGTATCTGGGCTGGTAGTATTAATAATTTAATTGATAACCTGAATAACGGAAAGTATTATATAAAGGTTTATGATTTGGAATCAGGAAACCTGATTTACTCAAAAGGATTTGATACTTACTTTGGTGAATATCAAACAAGTGCTGAAGCATTGAATGGAATAAAGAAAACCTATCACGAGTCAGCATTAATTCCCTATCCAAAAAATAAAATCAGATTCTCTGTAGAAAAGAGAGATAAGGAAAATAATTTAGCAGAAATATTTAGTGCTGAGATAAATCCAGATGATCAGTATATAGTTAAAGACAGGGTAGTTGATAGTTCAATCAAAATAATAAAACATGAAAATAATAGTGATCCTCATGCAAAAATTGATATCGCTATTTTGGGTGATGGATACACTAAAAGTGAAACAGAAAAATTTCAAAAAGATTTTGAAAGACTTGTAAAAACTTTATTTGAAATTGAACCATATAAATCTTATAAGGATAAATTCAATTTTTATGGAATCCTTAAACCTTCTGAAGAAAGCGGATCTGATGAACCTGGAGCAAATATTTTTAAGAATACTGCTTTGGGAACAACTTTTTACTCACTTGGTTCAGAAAGGTATCTTTTAACCGAAGATAATAAATCAGTAAGAGATGCTGCTGCAAATGTTCCATATGATGCTTTGGTAATAATAGTCAATCATAGTCGTTATGGCGGCGGCGGAATTTATAATCTCTTTTGCACTTTAACTTCAGACAATCAATGGTTTGAATATCTTTTCCTTCATGAATTTGGGCATTCCTTTGCAGGTTTAGCAGATGAATATTATACCTCAGATGTTGCCTATAATGAATTCTATAAAATTGATGTTGAGCCGGTGGAACCAAATCTTACAGCTTTGGTAAACCCTGAGAACTTTAAATGGAAAGAATCCGTTAGTGAAGGAATAGAAATTCCAACAGTGTGGGAAAAAGCACAATTTGATAGTATGGATTTAAAATGGCAGGAAGAAAGACGTGCACTAAATGAACAAATTGCTGAATTAAAGAGAAAAAAAGCTGCAACTGATGAAATTTCAAAAGTCCAGGAAGAATATAACAGGAAAGATAAGTTACATTCAAAAGAAGTTGCAGATTTTCTTAAAAACAGCAAATATTGGGGAAAAATAGGAGCTTTTGAAGGCGCTGGTTATCTTTCAAATGGTTTGTACAGACCAATGATTGATTGCCTGATGTTTTCTAAGGGTAAAAAACCTTACTGTAAAATTTGTGAAAATGCAGTTTTAAGAGTAATAAACAGTTATACAGAGTGATTTATCCCACAGAGTAAATATTTCTTTATAAATATTGAAAAAATCAATTATCCTTACAACTTTAAGAGGATTTGTGCATCTAAAGGAGGAGAAAATAAATTAAAGACAATTTTTTGACTTAATTTTTGATTAAAAATACCTTATATTTAAAATCAGCTTTTTTGGATTAAAGTTATAAAACTTATCATTAATACCACAAATTAAAATAACAAATCGGGAGTGATGTAAATTGAAAATAACAAAGCAGTTCACAAGCAGAGAAAGTAAATCCTTGGATAAGTATTTGCAGGAAATCGGCAAGGTTGATCTGTTAACTCCAGAACAGGAAATTGAACTAGCTATTAGAATAAAGAAAGGTGATCAAACTGCTCTTGAAACTCTTACTAAAGCAAACCTTAGATTCGTTGTTAGTGTTGCAAAACAATTTCAGAACCAGGGATTGTCTTTAGGTGATCTTATTAATGAAGGTAATCTTGGTTTAATTAAAGCTGCAAAAAGATTCGATGAAACCAGAGGATTTAAATTCATTTCTTATGCTGTATGGTGGATCCGGCAATCCATTATGCAGGCAATTGCTGAGCAATCAAGAATGGTTCGTTTACCATTAAACAGAGTTGGTGAATTAAATAAAATCGGCAAAGCTTACAGTAAACTTGAGCAAGAATACGAAAGAAAACCTAATGCTCAAGAATTAGCTCAGGAATTGGATATGGATGTTGAGGATGTTGCAAATTCACTCCAGCTTTATGGAAGACATATTTCTGTTGACGCTCCATTCCAGAATGGCGATGATAACAAAAATAATCTTCTTGATGTTATGGTTAATGAAGAACAGCCTGCACCTGATATAACCTTAATGGGTGAATCATTAAAGAATGAAGTTCAGAATGTTCTTTCTACTCTTTCAGAAAAAGAAGCAGATGTTTTAAGATTGTACTTTGGTATTAATAGTGAAAGATCTGCAACTCTGGAAGAAATAGGCGAAAAGTTCAATCTTACTCGTGAAAGAGTTAGACAGATTAAGGAAAAAGCAATAAGAACTTTAAGACACGCTCCAAGAACAAAGAATCTTAAAGCTTATTTAGGTTAATAAAACCCTAAAAAATTAGAGACGTTCTGTGAATAAAAACAGAACGTCTTTTTTATTTTAAACTTATTGTAATCCCATCTATAAATTTCTTATTAAGAAATATTGAAATTTATTATTTAGTTAGCAGATATTTTTTAATATGAAAGATATTAATGAGTAACATAACGTGGTATAAAGAAACAGCCAGAGATATTATTTCATTAGGAAGTATTGTTTTCTATTCCCTTGTAATTGGAAGAGCATTGGTGGGTCCTTTCTGGGTCTTTTTAACTTTTTTATGCTCTGCCGCTTTGGTTCTTCTTTTAATTTATTTTGTTCATAAAGAATTTGAAGCCTACCTGGCCAGAGGAATAATTCTGGCAATAGGAACAAGTTATTTTTATGTAGATTTTATCTTTACTCTTTTTGCAGCAGCAGTTTATATTCTTATGATTATTTCCTCATTCTTTTTAGGGAATTCAATCTTAAAAATTATAAAAGGGATTATTTCTGGTTTAGTATCAACAGGTGCAGGTTATCTGGTTGTAGAAATATTTTTTGAAGGACCCTGGTATTAAAGATTAAAAGAAAAAATTAAACCTCATTCACCTGGCAAGCCGCCTTCTTTTAGAGACGGGAAAAAGTTCGGTCTTCTCTTCACTAACCGGACTAATCCACTTCTTAAACCGGGTGAAGAGAGTAAATAGCCTAACTCAACCCCAATCCTCTTTCCCTTTCTTACGCGGGCAGTTATACTCAGAAAAGAGGAAGAGGGATTGAGTTAGCTTAACAACATTTAGGAGAGCAAACTCTTAATTCTTTTTCGGAGTATTGTAAACGATCTTTCTAATGGTATCAAATTGCAGATATGGGTATTCCTCTCTTAAAGCATCAATTGCATCTCCGGCACTCATCTTACTTGCACGCATGAGCCTGAATTTTTTACGAATTTCTCTATCCCTTACAGATGTTTCATTTATAAGTCCACGGCTCATTAAAGCTTCGTAAACTTCATTGCTAATGAGGTCAGCAAGGGGATTACTGTAATGCTCACTCACGTTTATATTCTCCATTGTTGTTCCTCCTTAAGGATGATGTTTTTAAATTACACTTTCTGTTTGTAATTAACACTTTAAGATTAGCTTAACAACAGCACAAATGTGCAGTTGTTTAAGGGGATTCATTTGGGAAGATTAACTATACCACATATTTATGCAGTATATGTTTTTAAGGAAAGGAATCAGATTAAACCTTTTCTTATGGCTTTAGCAACTGCTTCTGATTGCGAGTGAACATGAAGTTTCTTATAGATATTTCTTATATGATGACGAACAGTATCTACACTAATAAAAATTTTATCGGCAATCTCCTGGTAATTATATCCATCTGCCAGATGATTTAACACCTCTTTTTCTCTTGGTGAAAGCTCATATTCTACTCCATTACCATTCATATTTTTCTTTTGATGGAAAACAGAAATAATTTGTCTTGCAATATTTGAGCTCATCGGAGAGCCGCCCTCATAAATATCCTTAATTGCTTCAAGTAATCTGCTTGGGGGAGTTTTTTTAACAAGATAACCACACGCCCCGGCACATAATGCTTCAAAAACAACATTACTTTCTTCATAAACAGTAAGCATAAGGATATTTAGTGCAGGATTAATTTTCCTTGCTTTTTTAACACCCTCAATACCGCTGATACCGGGAAGCCCGATATCCATCAGCACAACATCAATATTTGATTTTGAAATATTGCTAAGAAATTTTTCGCAATCAGGAAAAGAACCGATACAATTATAACCCGGGGTTCCGGTTATTAGAGCAGCAAGACCTTCCCTTATTGTTTTATTGTCTTCAACTATTGCTACATTTATCATAATATATATAACCAAACACTCAATAATAAATTATCTGTTCGATAAGCTAAAGGAATTTAAATTTGCACTATTCAATTTGTAACGTTAAAAAATCTTTTAATATAGTAGGATATTTTATTTGCACCATTTAACTTTCCTACAAAAGTAATAACAGTTCCGGTATTTGGTGCCGATCTCCATTTTAATTTTCCTCCAATGGCATTTGCTCTTCCCTCCATATTCTTTAACCCGTTACCGATTTCCTTAATTGTTCCATTTAAACCTATTCCGTTATCCTTTAAAACCATTTCCAGAACATCTCCTCTTATATTAACTTCCAAAAAGATATTGGTGCATCTGCTGTGCTTTAGTGAATTATTTATTCCTTCTTTAAATATTAAATAAAGATTTTGCCTGTATTCCATAGGCAGCTTTACATTTTCAAGTTTATCAAGATTTGTAGTTTTAAGAGATATACCAATGTAAGTAAGAACTTCACTATAAGAATCCTTAAGCCTAATTATGAGATCATGAAGAGAATCTCTCCTTGGATTAACAACCCAAACAATATCACTCATATTATCAACTAACTGCCGGGCAGTTTCACTGATAGATTTTAAATTCTGAGGGGTGTTGCCTGAACTCTTATTTAATTCTCTTGAAGTCAATTCACTTAAGATGGATATTTCAGTTAAACCGGAACCGATATTGTCATGAAGATCAGCAGCAAGTTTTGTTTTTAGTTTTTCTATTGAAAGAAGATTTCTGATTCTTACAGTACTGACTAAATAGATTATAAATAAAACCAAAAGTATGCTTCCAGCTATGAACCACCATGTTTGCCAGAAAGGAGGAAGAATAGTTAGTTTAATACTTGAGCCATCATAATTCCAGAGCCCATCACTGTTTGAGCCAATAACTCTGAATATATAATCTCCGGGAGCGAGATTTGTATACATAGCAACCCGTTGTTTAGAGTCAGTGTATCTCCAGTCTTCATCAAAACCTTCAAGTATATATGCATAACGGCAATCTTCAGGATTTGAATAATCAAGTGCAGCAAACTCAAATGAGAAAAAGTTTTCTGTATGAGATAAGATTATCTTATCCCGTTCACCTTTCCAGGTGCTATTAAGAACTTTGAAAGAACTAATTACAATATTAGGTATGTAGGAAACATAATTTATACTATCAGGATAAAAACTATTTATACCGTTTATTCCTCCGAAATAAATTTCACCATCTCTTGCCTTATAATATGCCCCTCCGCTGAATTCAAGACTTTGAACTCCGTCAGATAAATCATATTGTGTAAATAACTGATCCTCTCTCGTGTATTTGAATATTCCATTGTTTGTGCTCATCCATAGATTTTTATGCCTGTCTTCTACAATACCATAAACTATATAACTTGTTAATCCTTCTCTTTCACCATAGCGGATAAACCGGTTAAGCTCTTTATTATATTTGTTAAGTCCTCCTCCAAAAGTTCCAAGCCATAATATTCCTTCGCTATCTTCAAAAATGCACATAACCCTGTCATCACTTATGCTGAAGGGATCATTTGCAATATTTTTATAGCTGGTGAACTTTTCAGTTTTCTTATCTAACCTATTTAAGCCTCCTCCAAATGTGCCGATCCAGAGTATACCCGGTTTACTTTCAAGAATTGTATAGACCCGGTTATCACTTATAGTTGAATTATTATTCGGGTCATGAACATATCTTTTATATCTTATTCTATTCTTATCTCCAAAAATTAATTTTGTTAAACCACCACCATAAGTAGCAACCCAGAAGACAGAATCATTTTCTATATGAATATCCAAAACCTGGTCTGAACCAAGTGCTTCATCATCAAGACCTAATTCATGGAATTTAACAAAGTCACCTGTTTTTCTATTATACATGCTTAATCCACCTTCAAAACAGCCAACCCAAAGATTATTGTGACTATCCACAGCCAGAGAACGAATATGATCATCAGGAAGGCTGTTTGGATCATTAGGATTATGTTTAAATGTAACTACCTTTTTTTTCTCTTTATCATACCTGTTCAATCCACCTCTGTAAGTTCCAAGCCATATATAGCCATCCTTGTCTTCAGTAATTGACCAGACGACATTATCTGAAAGGCTGTTTGATTCTCCGGGATTGTGAGTTATATGATTAAATTTTTTCCTATTAATCTGAAGCTGGCTAATTCCTCTTCCCAGTGATGTTCCTATCCAGAGTATTCCTGATTTATCTTTTTCCAGAGCAATGACATCATTATCCGGTAGTGTGTTATTATCAAGAGGATTATGCTTGAAATTCAGAATTGAATTTGTAACAGGATTAAATTTAATAAGCCCCTCTCCCAAAGTGCCAAGCCAGATATCTCCTTCATTGCTTTCAAGAATAGACATAATTGTTTTGTAATGTAATTTTATCTGGCTTTGATCTGAATTGTACTGAACAAACCTGGCTTCATCAACAGGAACAAATTTTTGAGAATTATCAAGCTTATTTAATCCACCATTGTATGTCCCGATCCAGAGATTACTTTGGTTATCTTCATAAATTGAAATGACATCATTATTACTTAAGCTGTAATTATTATTTTTAACTTTATAATGGATGAATTTAAAAGAATAATCTGAAGCCCGTTTGCTATCCTGAATTTTAATTACTCTGTTTAATCCGCCTCCGAAAGTTCCAACCCATATTGCAGATTTTTTATCTACTAATATTTTTGTAATTCTGTTATAGCTTAAGCTGTTAGCATCGTTTGATTTATAATAAAAGTGTTCAAAACTTTTTGTCATTTTATCAAACCGGTAAAGGCCCTTCCCCCATGTTCCAATCCAGATGTTGCCATTATTATCTTCTGCTATAGATGTAATAGAATAGTTACTGTTCCTTACAAAAGTAATTGGATAAGTTGTATAAGAATCATTTAGTTTTACATTCACATCAGAACTGCTGTCGGGATAAAAAGATTCAAAAGTTTCAGTTCTCCTGTTGAATTTATTTATAACACCTTTTAAAGTTCCAATCCAGATATATCCCTGTGCATCCTCAAAGATTGCACTGATTTCATTATCGGAAATTGAAGTTGAATCGTAAGGGTCATTAACATAAGTGATAAAATTATATCCATCGAATCTGTTAAGTCCATTAGCTGTTCCGAACCACATGAATCCCCGCTTATCCTGCATAATACAAAGAACAGCGCTCTGCGAAAGTCCTTCTTTAATAGTAAACTGCCGGAATTGATAATCCTCAGTTGATTTACTTTCGGATGCATTAAGTGCAGTTGTTAATAATATGATTGATATAAGGAAAGGCATTTTGTAAAATTTTTTAAATAATTCTTCCTTCTGATAAGAAGTTAAATCTCAAATTATTCACATTCAAGAGAAAAGATTTTAAATAAATAGTATAAAATATGATTCACTTTAGAAGATTGTTAAAACTTGATACATAGCAAATGAAATTATTCTTCTAAAAAAGAAGAATACCGAAATATTTTTTCGGTAGATGTTTTGTATAGTTTAAATATAAGAATTAGAAAAACACAAACTCACAAATCAATCTCCTTAAAAGCCGGAAACCCCGTCCGGCTTTTTTATTTGAGGTGAATTAAGACTCGATGAAGTCAATATATTTTTTGGATTGATAATCAAAATTCCATTTAGCTTGCTTGTACATTTTATTTTTTTCGGAAAGAAAATATTCTCTGTCTGCCGAGAGTTCATTAATTTTATCAATAAGATTTTCTTTTTCATAAAAGAAACTTGTATCCTTAAAATCCTCATAATCTGAAAATGATTTTTCACAAAGCATTGGAATTTTATATGTAAGAGCCATGTTATATGAACCTGAAATCTGAGTCTTCGAGTATTTTTCAAACCAGATATCTGTGGGATGAATTAACGTAAGTACAAGGTCGCACATCTGCAGGTATTTATAAAAAATTTCATTTGAAATAAATTTTTCAAACAGAATGAACTGGTTGTTTAGATTTAATTTTTCCAGTGTATTTCTTAATTCGGGTTTAATTTTATTATCAATCCTGCCGAGTAAAATTATTTTAATGTTGTTGGAAAGTTTTATTTCATTAAGATTTTTTAATAAAGTATTGTAGTCTCTTCTTTTCTGCTCAACTCTGCCAGGCACACAAGCCCAGAATTCATTTCCAGGTTTATATACC
>Ga0105094_10001425_pt1 | contig 12486 bp, 9 predicted proteins | sample PPLLak1March2015_2_FD_87023 | JGI IMG/M metagenome (GOLD analysis project Ga0105094, IMG submission 87023) | Freshwater sediment microbial communities from Prairie Pothole Lake near Jamestown, North Dakota, USA - PPLs Lake P8 Core (3) Depth... | ecosystem: Environmental > Aquatic > Freshwater >...
ACTCGATGCTTGGGACTTTGTCAAGTTGTCCAAGGGAAAATGCGACATCTGCGGCAAAGAGATCTTTATCCCGCATAAGTGGACATTTTACTTTATGATGGCTGTCGGATTCTGGAACTTCGTCGGCGCGGGAATATTCGGGTTCCTCATCAACCTTCCCATTGTCAGCTACTTTGAAGTCGGCACCCTACTCACCCCTAATCACGGTCATGCGGCCATGATGGGTGTGTTTGGAATGTTTGCGATCGCTTTTATGGTGTTCGTCATCCGGCAGGTACTGCCCGAGCAGGAATGGGGACGGGTGGAAAAATATATCCGGGTCTCTTTCTGTGGGTTAAATATCGGCCTGGCCGGGATGGTTGTTATCAGCCTTTTCCCTGGCGGAGTGCTCCAGTTTTTCGATGTTCTAAGGAACGCTTACTGGCACGCGAGAGGCCCTGAGTTCTTGAATGATCGGCTCACGACCCTGATCGAATGGATTCGTTTGCCAGCCGACGCCATTTTCATTTTGTTCGGCGTGGTCCCGTTGCTGATTTCGGTAGGATACGCCTATCGCTGGGTAAGAAAATCAAATGGAAGATCTTAAACGGTTTGCATGTTCGTCGGGAACGTGCTTTGGAGATCGATCCTCCCTGTCAGGGAGGATAAGAACGGTAAGGTCTCGAATTCGGCCAATGCGTCAGGGGCGGTCGCCGGGGCCATCAGATCTTTTCCTTCAACTCCATGGCTTCAGAGACTAGGTCAATCACTTGATCAAAATTGAAAGGTTTGGAGATGATGAGATCGATACCACTTTCGTTCACTTTTTCTCTATCCAATTCCACTCCCCATCCGGTGATCATGGCCACGGGGGTTTTCGGATTGATCTCTTTGATGGTCCTTCCCACATCCCATCCCGACAATTTTGGCATTCCCAAGTCTGTGAAGACCAGATCAAACGCTTCAGCCCTGAATCGCTCAATCCCTTCTTCTCCATTGGGGGCAACCACCACCTTATGGCCCTTGGTCTTTAGCATCCGGGAGAGAATGTCTCGAACAGACTCTTCATCGTCGATCACCAGAATCCGTGCTCGCCTTGACTCCTTGGAGACGGCGACTTCCTTCACGGCGGTTTCCTCTTCCCCGTATCCCGTCGGCAGATGAATGATCAAAGTCGCCCCCTTGCCTGGTTCGCTTTCGATCAGGATTTCCCCTCCGTGACGTTTGATAATCCCATAGGAAACGCTCATTCCCAACCCAGAATTCGTCACACCCTTGGTGGTAAAAAATGGGTCGAAGACCCTCCTCTTCACCTCCTCCGTCATACCGATACCTGTATCCGAAACCCTCACCTCCACCCAATCCTCGGCTTGGGGTTGCGTGGAAACGGTCAGTTTGCCCCCCTTCGGCATCGCATCCACTGAATTAAAAATAATATTGGTCAGCACTTCCCTCATTTCGGAAGGATTCCCCATGACCAAAGGGATAACTCCGAGGTGGGTCGCCAGTTCGATCTGTATCCCCTTCTTTTGCGTCTGATCCCTCCAGCGAGGTTGAGTGATGTTCACCACCTCGGTCACGATGTCGTTGAGTGAGAGGGAAATGAAATCCCTATCCCTTCTCACGCCCGTAAATTCCTGTATCCGGCGAATCGTCTCTGCCCCGTCTTTTGAAGAGCGTTCGATGACCTTCAAGCCTTCACGAATTTCTTCAGGACCGAGGCGATCCAGTTGATGGAGGAGGAGTTGGGTGTTTCCCAGGACAACCGCCAAGACGTTATTGAAGTCGTGGGCCACTCCACTGGCCAGTTCTCCCATCGCTCTCAGTTTCTCAGCCTGGACGACCTGGTCCTGTGCCTGTCTCAATTCTTGTAGCGTCTGCCTTAAATCGGAGAAGAGCTGCGCGTTCTCGATGGAAATGCTCATTTGGCTTGCAAAGGAGGAAAGAGTCTTCAAATCTTCTTCGTCGAATCCAAAGAGTTCATTACTCTCTATATTTAACACTCCGAATAACTGGTCTCTCACCTTGAGCGGAAACGCCACCTCCGATTTTATGGAAGGGTCTCCGGAAATATATCGGGAATCCTTCAAGACATCCGGAGCATAAACAAGTTCCCCGGTCCTCGCCGACCATCCCACAATACCATCGATTCCAACTCTGAATCTAAGTTTTCTGGCCTCCTCTAAATCCCTGCCGGTGACCTGCTTGATATAAAGTTCACCCTTGGCTTTATCCAGGAGAAGAATGCTACAGGCAGCATAGCCAAAACGATCTCTGAGCAGCTCCAATGCCTTTTTGAACAAATCGTCAAGATCCAAAGTAGAGGAGAGGGTCTTTCCAATTTCGTAGAGGGTAGTCAATTGCCTGATCTTCGCCAGGGAATCCTCGTAGAGCTTGGCATTCCCGATGGCAACGGCTGCCTGGTGGGCAAAGTTGTAAAGGAGGTCAACCTCGCTTTGTTGAAAATGCACTTCCGGATCAGAAGAGCTGATCACCATCGTACCAATAATCATCTCCCTGACGATTAACGGGACGCCCACAACCTCCTTAATATGATAGGAATCCAATTCCTCGACTCGGTTAGCATAACACTCATAATCCTTGCAGAGGACCGGGGACTTCCTGGAAATCACTTCTCCGATCATACCGACCCAGGGTGGGGAAAATTCTTTTCCGATGAGTGAATCGGGCAATTGATGGACAATCGCAATTCCATAACTCTGCTTTTGATTGTCCCACAGGGCGATGCTCCCTGAATCCGCACCCAAGAGCGCAATCGCGCTCTCCATGATTTTCTGAAGGATCACCCTTAATTCCAGCTTCGAGGCAATCTCCTGGGTGATCGAATAAAGTGTCTTCAGCTCTTCCAGACGTTTGACGTTCTCCGAATAGAGAAACGTCCTCTCCATGGCGCCGCTGAGGATCTGGCCGATCGAATTAAAGAGGTTCTTATCAAACGGCGTGATCTCCGACACTTCTTTCCTTGCGATGTTTAGCGTCCCGTAGATCTTGTCTCGCGATTTGAGAGGAATGACCGCCACCGATTTCAACCCTTCCTCAATGGCCGGAGCAAGGGCATCTGGATGACTGGGGTAGTTCTCCATAAACATCGACTCTCCGGAAAGAGCAACCGTTCCGGATACACCCACCCCGAGCTTCCTGCGCTTGATCCATTCCAAAAATTCCTTGGAAGAGCCGCGCTGAACAACCATCACCAAATCGTTGCTCTTCTCGTCTAACAGATAGATGCGGGCTTGGTGGACATCAATCATGTCCATCATTTTGTCCACACTCTTATTCAGGATTTCATTCAAATCAATGGATTGATTGACGGTCTGACTGATCGCATTGAGAATCGAAAGCTCTTGATTGAGCTTCATTATTTCTTCTGTTGATTTTTTCGTCTCTCCGTTCATCCGATTCTCTTTCTCATCGACCCCACCCGGAAGCTCCTGGACCCTTCGCTCCATTTCTTCGAGAGGGACGGACCAATCATTCCACTAATATCAACCCGAAGATATCCCTTTCTTCCTCACGAGTTCTGAGGACTTCAATGGGAAATCCGTTATCCCTGGCAGTCTTGAAGACATCGATCCCACAGGCTTCCATCGAAGGCCTTGCTTCAAGACCGTGTCTGCATGGAGTGCTCAGGTCGCACTCATCACAAAGACGACAGGGACCCGAAACCAGGCTCCAGGCCTTGTAGTAACCATCAAGAAAAATTTCGATTTCAAGCTTCACAATGGTTTCGTTGAAAAACTTTGTCTTTTCCCCTTTCGGCAGCTTTCGGTGGATCAAAATGGCCTTTTGGTAAGAATCGACCACCTTTCGCGTGAGATCTGGAGGTGGAGCATGGGGAGGGCAGCAACGACTCTTTCCGAATCCGGGACACCCGAATTGACATTTCATCCTGACCCATTCGGCGGTGGTCACGGAACGAGGATCGACGATCTTAGCTCCATCCGCTCCCTGCTCTAAAACCTCTTTGCAATAAACTTCAAGCGCTTTCATCCTCTTTTACTTCCTCGCTATCAGATGATCTTATGTCGGGACACTGTGGATTCCTGTTCGAGGTTAACCCGATGAAAATCGGATCAGGAGTGAAACTTTTAGAAACCGTCCTATGTTTCTAAAATGGTTTTCATCTCAAGATCCTGCTACGGGGGGGAGGTAAGCTCTTTCATCTCTCTTTGGGCTTCCTCTCTCTCCGGACTTCCTCTTTCCAACCCGTCAATGGCGGTTCTAAAATGAAGAAGAGCATTGTTTTTCTCCCGCTTTAATTTGAAATGTTTTCCAAAATAAAAATGTGAAAGTCCCTTCTGCCCTGTTCTTCCATAAACAGATCCAAGATGGTAATAGATATCGGCGAATTCGGGTTTCTCCTTTTGAATTTTCAAAAAGAGTGGAAGAGCCTGAGCAAACTCCCCCTTTTCTTGGTACGCCCGTCCGAGGTAATAGAGAGTCATCAAATCACCTGTCCGACCTTCACCGGGGGTGGGCTGTAGGGTTTCAAGGCTTTGAATGGCCTGGTCCATCTTTCCTAAAAAAAAGTATGTGATGCCGAGTTCTCGGGATATGTCAAGATCTTTAGGGACCAACGAGCGTGCACGTTGAAGCACTTCCACAGACTTGTCGAATCTTCCCATCTTCCGATAGGCCAGGCCTAACCCATAGTATCCCTCCCAATAATCCGCGTTCGCGTCGATCAAAGACTGAAAATGGGTGATGGCGACATGCGGCTCTCTCTCCTCCACAAAGGCCTTTGCACGAATCTTCCCAAAACTCGGAAAGGTTTTGAACGGCCCGACAGGCTTCGGTCTCATCTGGAGAAGGTTTTCCATGAGGGAAATCCGGCTTTCAAGGGCCGGGTGGGTGAGAAGGTACTGAGGGATGTTAGGTGCGATGGCCAAACTCATCCTTTGGATTTTATTGAGAAAGCTGATCAGTCCATTGGGATCGTAGCCCGCTTTGATCAGATAGTGCAGCCCATTTTGATCCGCATCGGTTTCCATTTCTCGAGTATATTTCAATTGAAGAGCTCCCGCCGTGGCCGACGCCATGGCTGCAGCTGCTTGAGACCCTGTCCCGCCTCTGCCTGCGAGCATGGCTGCCAATATCGCCGCCATAGAGGCAATATTGAGCCGCGTTGATCTCTCGATCATCAGGGAGATGTGCCTCTGGGTGACATGGGCGATCTCATGACTCAGCACCCCCGCAACCTCCTGTTCATTCTCCGCTAAAACAAGCAGCCCCGTGGTGACGAAAATATACCCGCCCGGAATCGCAAAGGCATTAGGATCCAAGCCATTGACCACGTAAAATTTGAACTCGAAGGGGGTTGGACCCACCTGGTCTAGTATCGAATAACCCAATCTCTCGATAAAAACTTGAACGGTCAGGTCCCTCATGAAATCGGCCTCTTTCTCAATTTCGGCAAGGACCCTCTTGCCCATCTTCTTCTCTTCTTCCGTCGTCAGGGCGCGGGCACCGCTAACGAAGTTTCCCCAGAGGAAGAAGGAGATAAGAAGCGGGACCACATAAAATAAAACATTTCGTGGAGATCTTCTGATCAGCATCTCGCAATCCAAATTCACGGCTGCCCGGCATGAGGCAGGCTTACCCGTGGAGGATGCACAAAACCCATTCGTAAGAATTCGCGGTGACGTCTTTCTGCTTTAAATGGTTAGAATATTAACACTTTCTCATCATCTCTACAAGAAGGGAAAAAATCCTTTGTCCTCATGAGGAAACTCTAAAGGTAAAAAAAGCCCCATATATCCTCTCCGTTTGGGTGGGGTTTGGATGGTGGGAGTCAGAGGATATATAGGGCCGCAAAAACTCGAAAATAGGGGCGCCGCGAATGAGCGCTGATCTTTAGAAATCAATTGTCTAGACAGGGACGGTGAAAGGAGACACCCTCGCTGTCAGCGATCTTCCACTTTAACCAATCATAAGTCCTCCTCAGAAATCGTTCCTCCTTCGCACGGATATGTCTTTTCTCTTTCTTCTTCGGATACGGGCCATATCGTTCTTTAATGCCATCGGACATAACCCATCACCCCCTTTTACGTTCCTTTCCAGTTCTTAATGGTTTCATTGAACCCTTGAACGATCCCATAGAATCGACGCGGGGACGGGGCTTTTCTCCCCTCCTGTTCATTCCGCTCTCGACGGATCGGATAAACCCTTCCACCCCCAACCACTGTTGCCTCGCCGGGCTCCTTCAATTCTCCCCTCTGCTGAGCCCTGATCCTTTCCAGTTCCATCCCATGTTCCTCCTCCATTTCATGTTCGGTGAGATCGCCCGTGATCCAGGCCCAACTCATTGGGTAGATATCAGGATTAAAGACGACCGAATAAAAATGCCAAACAATAATGGTCAGGGTAGCCAAGATCGCCTCATAAAAATGGATCGCTCGGGCTACATCCCAAGTCCACATGGGAAAGAATTGGAGCCATTCCGTCTTAAACCAGAGGATGAAACCTGTGACCGTCATCACGATCGTTCCCCAGATCAGGCCCAGGTATTCCAGCTTTTCGCGGAAATTGAAGCGCGGCATCTTGATCAATTTAGCCGGTCGGTTGATATAGAGGTTGTTCTTTAGCGTCTCCCAGAGATCTTTGGCGTCTTTGAGCCCCGGGATCATATCCTTTGCAATTCCCCTCCCTCTCTCGCTAAAGAGGAGGTACAAAATGTGATACCCTGACAGAAAAAACAGGGCAACAGCGCAGAGTCGATGGAGAAACCCTCGAAACGTCATTCCCATAGGGACATCGGTAATCGGGGAGACCCAGAAGGCTGTTGGAAAGCTTAACGCAAAACCCGTGACGACCAGGAGTGTAAAATTGACGGCAAGGTTGAGATGTTGAATTCTCTCGTTCAATGTCATCCTGAGGTATTTCTTCGTCATGGCAACCTGCTCCCTGTTCTTTAATGATGCCTTCTCTCGATCGTCTTTCTCAGCCAATCGGTGAAGTTGTAAAAGGTCAATCCTCCGATGACCATGACAATGAGAATAATGTAAACGACTCTCACCCAACCGACGACCTTCTCTCCAAAATCTTCTCCCCTGATCGATGCAATCGCATGCATCTTCCCCTTGGCAAAGTTCTCTGAAGCTCCCGGATGGCAGTTCCCGCAGGTTTTCTGCAGGTTATCTTTGTGAATCATTGATTTGGGGTCTGAAGAGGGTCGAATATCGTGGACTCCATGGCAACTGGCGCAGTTTGCCGAAAAAGTATCTCCTCCTTGATAGGAAAGACCATGGAACGTATCATAATAGGACTTCACCTGGACGGTGGTGATCCTATATTCTCTCGAGATCCGTTCTGCTGCATGGCATTGGGGACACGTGGTCATCGCAATCCTTCTCTCATGGACAGGGGAATCCGGGTCTGCCTTTGTTTTGATCCCATGAAAACCGTGACAGGTCGTGCAGGTGGGAGAATCACTTCTTCCTCTTGCTGCAAGCACTCCATGGACGCTCTCTACAAATTGTTTGGTAACATCTGGATGGCAAGAACCACACGTCTGTGGAATGTTTGACCGGAAGATCTGTGATTTCGGATCAATCAGAGATCTCAAGTTATGGCTTCCATGGCAATTCGTACAAGCGATCTCACCCGTTTTTCCATGTACACTTTCCTTAAATTCCTCTTTCGGAATAGCCGCTCCCAAGGCATGTTGTTTGACAAATACCGCATCGGCATGACAGCGATTACAGGTCTTGTCGATGTTGGAAACATGGGTCATGGATTTGTTATTCTTGCTCGGAAGAATATTATGTTTTCCGTGACAGTCATAACAATTGGCCGCCCTTTCTGTCCCCTTCATGATCATCTTGGAATGGAGACCCTGCAGATACTCCTTCTCCGCCTTCTCATGGCAAGTGGCACAATTCACCTTTTTGTCCGCCGCCTTCTGCCCGCCCTCAGCGTGTTTATCATCCTTAATCCGAGTATGGCAATCCGAACAGGATAGTTTCTTATGGGCCGAATTTTTAAAACCCGCTTCGGACACAAAGAGGGAAAGACTTTTACCCCGGTGATCTTGTTTTTTGAGAGACTCGTCCTGATGACAGCCAAAGCAGAGGGAATTGTCGCTCCATGCGACCCTGGCCGTCCCCCCCAACATCAGCCCCAACATCAGCCCAGAGATCAGGAAGACAGGTAGCCCCCCTCCGAGGATTCGCCGACACCTGCGTCCATCTTCTCTCCATTTCATGCCGGAACCCTCCCGGGAACGAGGAAAGGAAAGAACCCTTCCCTTAAATTCTCTCTCTCAATCTTTTCAAAAGCGCACTCTACAGCCGACTTGATCTCTTCCAGGTCAACCGGCTTCATGGCCTGATAAAAGATCCCTGTCCCCCGAAGACGCTTGACCAGCCCGAGCGAGGCTTCTGATGAGATGACGATGACCTGGAGTTTATCATTCTTCTTAAGCAAGGGAACTAAGTCACAAGCCTTCACGCCTTCAATCTCATCATCGAGGAGAACGACGTGAATATTCCCTTTTCGGACTTTACGAATCATCTCACTCACCAGATTCGACGTCTCCACTCTGTAGCCGACGCCGTGAAGGAAAGTGGAGAGCGATCTGGCCCAAAGATCATCCTGATATGCAATGAGGATCGTTTTCGACTTCATATCAAACTCCTCTTCGATTAGGCCTCTTTCTTCCTTCCGCTGCCTATCCCCCCCGTGAACCAGACAAGGCTTACGCCTCCCCCGCCAGAAAAAAAGTTTTCGGAGGTGAAATCTATTTTCTATTCTATGTCGCTCGGATAGGGATCTCTCCTTTTCGAGAAGAGGTGAACACCGTTCCTATGAAAGAGGAAAGGAGGATGCCGGCGGGGACCAATTGAGCTAAGACTACCAAAACCCCACCGGTGAAGAAAAAACAGACGCCTATGAGTCCAATTCCTCTGACCCCTCCTGCATAACCAATCCCCAGAGAGAACAACGCAATCATCAAGACCAAAACGGAAGCTAAAAGTACCAAAATTTTTTTCATTTTCCCAGACATTGTTTTCTCCAAGCCCTACCTTTTCACCGGTGCCGGTTCAACTCCGGTGACGAGGGCCTTCTCTTCGGCGGCCGCTTTTTCAACTTCTTTCTTGCGCTTGAAAACCATGTTTGAAGAAGTCCCGACAAACGAGAAGAAGAGGATGGCTGCCGGAACCAGCTGAAGAAGGACGATCACGGCTCCTATGATGATGAAAATCCAAAGAGCAACCCCGGCATCCTTCAGAGAGATAGATCTTGCAAATGCCGGTGTGGCTATCATAATAATTAACCCGATCATTATTCCCGCTACCCAAAGCTTTCTTTCCTTCAACATGTCACATCCCTCCTTTTTTTTGGATGCAGTCTTATTTACTGCATTCCATGTGCCAACGTGAAATCAAAGCAGGAATTTGATACAATCAATTGAATTTACTAGATTTTTTAAAATTCTTATTAGAGAGATAGAAGGCATGATGTATATTTTTTATATACTTTTTTGGTGGATAAAATGAACAAAAATTCACTAATTACAGAAAATAATTGAATTAATAAGAAAATTAAAAAGAATAAAAAAAATAGGCAGTTTAATCCATGGTCAAAAACCTAATGTGCGGGCTAGGATTGTGAAGGCAATGATTGGAATCAACCAGCAGAAAAAAGCAATGATGAAACAAAGGCTTACGTCATCTGTCTCAATCTTTTTCACTTCTCCATATTTAACGATTAAGATCATTCCAAGGGCGGAAATTCCTACCACGACGATCGACCAACCCACGATTAACCATTTGAAAAAATCTGACAAATGAACCCCTTTATCTAAGAAAGAAAATTTTAAGTGTGAATCTCTCCGCCCATCGGGCCGGGCTTACCGACAAGGTATGATCATTCAAGGTGTGCCCCTTCACCCCGCCTATTCTGCCTCGGCGGGACGGGGCGGGCCTTCGGCTTATTTGAACTTTGAGTTTTGACAGTTGACATTTAACTTATTACGATTCTCCCCTCGCTCGAAGGTTGTACTTCCTCATCAACGCTTGAAAATTTGGCCGCAGCATTCCCACCTCTTCAGCCGCACGGGTGACATTCCATTGATGGCGCTCTAGGGCATTGAGGACAAATGCCTTTTCAATCTCCTCGACCGCCTTTTCCCTCATCTGTTTCTTAATCTCTTTTAGCCCTTCACTGGTCAGAGGGATTTGGTTCCCCAAGATTTCTTTTTCTTGTTGCCCCGGAAGAATGAGATGCTCCACCCTCACCATTTCGTCGTCGATCATCACCACGGTCCGCTCGATGACATTCTCCAGCTCACGAATGTTTCCTGGCCATGGATACCTCATCATTCTTTCCATGGCTTCGGGGGCAAACCCTTTGATCGTTTTTCCCATCTCCTCAGCATATTTCTTGAGGAAATGGACGGCCAAGAGGGGAATGTCTTCTTGACGATCTTTCAAAGTCGGAAGGGAGATGGGAACAATATTCAGGCGGTAATAAAGATCTTCCCTGAAGACCTCTTCTTTGATCATCTTTTCGAGGTCCTTGTTGGTGGCCGCAATCAGCCGAATGTCCACCTTTTTGGTCTTGGTTCCCCCCACGGGGGTAAACTCTCTTTCTTGCAAAACCCTGAGGAGTTTCGCCTGAATAGATAAACTGATATTTCCAACTTCATCGAGGAAGACCGTCCCTCCATCCGCCACTTCGAACAGCCCCGGTTTGGTGGTGACGGCACCGGTGAAAGAACCCCTCACGTGGCCGAACAATTCACTCTCCAAAAGATTCTCTGACAGGACCGCACAGTCCACCGGCACAAATTGTTTCTCTCTTCTCGGACTGTTGAAATGAATCGCCCGAGCAATCAGTTCCTTCCCTGTCCCGCTCTGACCATAGATTAACACCGTACTGTCGGTGACAGCCACTTTGGCAATGATCCGGTAGATCTCCTGCATCTTCTTGCTCTTCCCCACAATGTTGTGGAACCCGTACTTTTCCTGTAACTCCTGACGCAGGTAGATATTCTCCAGCATGAGATTCTTCTTCTCCATCGCTTTCTTCACGACAATGGTAACCTCATCTGGCGTAAAGGGCTTGGGGATGTAGTCGAAGGCCCCCAATTTCATGGCCTCGACTGCGGTTTCCACGGTGGAAAACCCGGTGATCATAATGATGATTGAATCGGGATACTCTTTGTGGAATGTTCCCAAAAGCTCCATGCCGTCAATCCCCGGCATTTTAAGGTCGGTGATGACGATGTCAAACGGGTGGGCCTTCATTTTTTCAAGGGCCTCCTTTCCGCTCAGGGCGGCTTCCACCTCGTAGCCCTCCTCTTCCAAAATCCGCTTGCAACTTTCGCAAACAATCATTTCATCGTCGACGACCAATATTCTTGGCATGGTCACGTCTTATTTCCCCACCCTTCCAATATTATTTTTTCATCTTACCATAAAGGGAGGAATTCTTTCAATGTTTCCATTCCTCTCTGAGCTCTTCTGGTTTCCTCACAAATCCCATCATGAGGCTAGCCAACAAGGCGGCTAAGACCCCAACCCCAAAAGACCAGCGAAAGCTTCCCATCAGATCGGTCAGACGGCCCCCAAGGATGGGACCCACCATGGCTCCTATACCATACAGAAGAGTCAGGAGGCCGATGACTCTTCCGCCAACTTCTTTCGGGAAATAGTCTCTGGCGCAGGCAGCATACATTGGAAAAATCGGACCATACATAAGACCAAACCATCCCACCCCTATCCTCAACCATGCAATATGGTCCTTTGCGAGAATGATCAAAAGAATGCTAAGCGCCAATGAGGAATGGATGATGACAAGTGACTTCGCTCTTCCAATATAATCAGAGAGGGTCATTAAGACGAACCCGCCGACGATGCTTGTCAGGGCCAGAATGCTGATGAAGGTCGAGGCAACGGGGTATGGCATTTTCAACTCCACCACCCCATAGATTACGATAAAATCCGAGACGATATAAACGGCGACGGAGATAAATAAATAGGAAGCGCCAATCAACCAGAAGGTGGGCTCCTTAGCAATCGCCCGATAATTGAAAGAAGTTTGGGAGAGAGGGGGAGAAGAAGTCGATGGGGCAGTTTCACCCCAAGGGAGGAGTCCCAGCTTTTCAGGGTCATCCCTGAGAAGCAGGAAATTCATAGCGATCAGGATCAAACCCGAGGCTCCCAATAGGGTCCAGCCCATCCTCCAACTATAGTTATTTACGACAGTAGGAAGAATGATTCCCATCAGACCAAATCCGAGGGCATAACTGGGGGAGAGTATTCCCAATGCCAACCCTCGCTTGTTTCCTCCGAACCATTTCTGGATCAACGCGGAAACCGGAGTCCATATCGAAGCAGCTCCTATCCCGACAATCCCATGGAAAAGAACAGCCGTCGTGAGATCTGACGCCCGCCCCATCAAAAGGGTGCCCACCCCCAAGAAGAGGCAAAAAAAACTGATGACAAACCTCCCACCGATACGGTCCATCAGCCAACCCATCAA
>Ga0105094_10001426_pt1 | contig 12484 bp, 12 predicted proteins | sample PPLLak1March2015_2_FD_87023 | JGI IMG/M metagenome (GOLD analysis project Ga0105094, IMG submission 87023) | Freshwater sediment microbial communities from Prairie Pothole Lake near Jamestown, North Dakota, USA - PPLs Lake P8 Core (3) Depth... | ecosystem: Environmental > Aquatic > Freshwater >...
GAACTCGTCCAGTTCCTGGTCGGCCAGCGGAGTGCCGCAGTTGTTGCAGACATTCAGGCGGGCGGCCGGACCGACCCGGTAGATGCCGTCGGGGTATCCGAGGGGGATGTAGAAGGGGGACTTGAGATAGGAGAAGGGCTCCACCGCTTCGCCGATAAATTTCGGGTAATCCACGGGGTCGACGTTGTCGGCCAGGATGTTGCCCTGGTGGTCGATGATCCGCAGGGTGCCGTCGCTCAGGGCCAGGTCGCCCTCGGGGTTGACGAGACCCACAAAGAGGGTCGGGAAGTTGGCGAAAGACGCGATCTCCTCCTGGAAACCGGCGAGGCGTGTTTTGAAATCCGCAAGGGCCTCCAGGGTGATGGTTTTGGCGGCGGGCAGGTCGGACAGGATTTTATCCCGCTTGGCCGCCGTCAGGCCGGCGTTCACTCCCCCCGGCACGACCCAGGCGGGGTGGATGCGCTTGCCGGCGAAGGCTTCGATGATGCCCTGACCGGTCTTGCGCAGCGCGATGCCGCTTTTCACCACCGCCGGGTTGGCGGCCGCGAGCCCCAGCAGGTTGCGTTGGGCCGGGGGGGAGTCCATCCCCAGCAGCAGGTCCGGCGCCGACAGGTAAAAGAAGCTGAGGGCATGCGAGGCGATGAATTCGCCGCAGTTGAGCATGCTGCGCAGTTTTTGGGCCGCCTGCGGGACGCGCACGCCCAAGATGGCGTCGCAGGCCTTGGCGGAAGCCAGGGAATGGCTGACCGGACAGATGCCGCAGATCCGCTCCACCAGTGCGGGCATTTCGTAGTAGGGCCGGCCTTCGCAGAACTTTTCAAACCCCCTGAACTGGGTGACGTGAAACCGGGCGTCGCTGACGCGGCCCTGATCGTCCAGCTGGATGGTGATGGTGCCGTGGCCCTCGATGCGGGTGACCGGTTCGATTTCAATGCGCCGTCCCATCGTCAACCCCCCTTCGTTTTCAGGCACCGAAGCGTGAGCGCCCGGTCATGTCGGGCATGCGGCCGGCCAGCAGTTCCGCCAGCGCAAAACCGATGGCCGCTGCGGGTGGCGGGCAGCCCGGGATAAAAACGTCCACGGTGACCAGTTCATGCAGCGGACGGGCCTGCGCCAAGAGCCGGGGCGCGCCTTCCCCGGGCAGTTGCTGATTGGCCGTTGCATTCTCGAGGTAGGCGCGCCCCAGCACCTCCTCGGGGCTGAAGCGGTTGCGCATGGCCGGCACATTGGCGGTCACGGCGCAGTCTCCCAGGGCCACCAGGATGGCGGCGCGGTCGCGCAGCAGCAGGATTTTTTGGCGGTCGGCCTCGGTGCTCACCGCGCCTTCCACCAGGGCCACGTCGATGCCCTGCGGGATCTCTATGGCGTCCACCAGCGGCCCGTAAACCATGTCGACCCGCTCCGCGATCACGAGCACCGCTTCATCCAGATCCAGAAACGACATGTGGCAGCCGGAACAGCCGTCAAGCCAGGTGGTGGCCAGTCGGATTTTGCCCATGAGACCCCCTCGCCCCCTTGAAAAAAGCAGCCCGTAAAAGTCTTCCCCCCTTGGTCAAGCCCGCTGCCGGCCGGCGTCAGAACTCGCGCCGGCGCATGACCCGCAGGTAGGGCAGGAATTCCTTGTTTTTGACCATCTCCGCCACGGCCCGGCCTTTTTCGGTCAGCGCCCCGGTGGGGCAGACCTGGACGCATTTGCCGCATCCGGTGCAGCTTTCCGATTCCCCCCAGGGCTGGTTCAGGTCGGTGATCACGCGGGCCTCGATGCCGCGGCCCATCACGTCCCAGGTGTGGGCGCCCTCGATTTCCTCGCACGCGCGCACGCATCTGAGGCACAGGATGCAGCGGTTGTGGTCGACCGAAAAGCGATGGTGGGAGGCGTCGATGGCGTCCGGCGGGTAGAGATAGTCGTAGCGCACGTGGGTCATCCCGAGGGTTTCGGCCAGCGTCTGCAGTTCGCAGTGGCCGTTGGAGACGCAGACCGCGCAGACGTGGTTGCGCTCGCTGAAAAAAAGCTCCAGCAGTTTGCGGCGGTAGGCCTGAAGACGCTCCGAGCGGGTCGTCACCTCCATATCCTGCCGCACGGCGGTGACGCAGGCCGGCATCAGCCGGGCCGCGCCCGTGACCTCCACCAGGCACAGGCGGCAGGCGCCCAGGCTGGAGAGGCCTTCCAGGTGGCACAGGGTCGGGATGTGGATCTCGTTTTCGCGGGCAACCTTCAGGATCGTGTCGCCGCTGCGCGCGCCGACATCCTGGCCGTCGATCCTGAGGGTCAGGATCGCCGTCGAACGGCCGCCTCCGGGGTACGCGGGGTGTTTGGGGTCGAAAGGCCGATGGGCCATCACGGGGCTCCTTTCACTCTCAGAGCTTGCAGACGCCGGCCGGGCAGCGGCGCCCTTGGATGTGGGCCTCGTATTCATCCCGAAAATAGCGCAGGGTGCTCAACACCGGGTTGGGGGCGGTCTGTCCGAGTCCGCAGAGGCTGGTGGTCTTTACCAGGTCGCAGAGGTCCTCGATCCGCGCCAGGTCCGTCGCCGCGCCGCGGCCCGCGGTGATCCGGTCGAGCAGCCGATGGAGCTGGGTGGTGCCCACGCGGCAGGGCACGCAGGCGCCGCAGGACTCCGCGCGGCAGAACGCCATGAAGTATTTGGCCACGTCCACCATGCAAGCGGTTTCGTCCATGATGATCATGCCCCCCGAGCCCATGATCGAACCGACCGCTGCCAGGGAGTCGTAGTCGATGGGCAGGTCCAGGTGCTGTTCGGGGATGCACCCGCCGGAGGGGCCGCCGGTCTGGGCCGCCTTGAAGCCCCGGTCGTCCTTGATGCCGCCGCCGATGGCAAAGACGATGTCGCGCAGGGAAGTTCCCATCGGGACTTCGATCAGGCCGGTGTTCCTGACCCGTCCGGCCAGGGCGAAGACCTTGGTCCCCTTGCTCTTTTCGGTGCCGATGCCGGCAAACCAGCCGCTGCCGTTGCGCAGGATCGGCGCGATATTGGCGAAGGTCTCGACGTTGTTGATGAGCGTCGGGCAGCCCCACAGGCCGGACTCGGCGGGGTAGGGCGGGCGCGGGCGCGGGCGGCCGAGGCGCCCCTCGATGGAGGCGATCAGAGCGGTCTCCTCGCCGCAGACGAAGGCCCCGGCCCCCAGCCGGACCTTGATATCGAAGCCGAAGGGGGTGTGAAACAGGCTGCCACCCAACAGCCCGCTGCGCTCGGCCGCGGCAAGCGCGGATTTAACCCGCTTGACGGCCAGCGGGTACTCCGCGCGCACGTAGATGAAACCGCGGGTGGCGCCCACCGCCCAGCCGGCGATGACCATGCCCTCGATGATGCGGTGCGGGTCGCTCTCCAGGACGCTGCGGTCCATGAACGCCCCGGGGTCGCCTTCGTCGGCGTTGCAGACCACGAACTTGGTGGCGTTTTCGGCCTTGGCGACGGTCGACCACTTGAGCCCGGTGGGAAACCCCGCGCCGCCGCGTCCGCGCAGGCCGCTGCGGGCCACCTCGCGGATGACCTCATCCGGGCTCATGCGGGTCAGAGCGGTGTGCATCGCCTGATAGCCGCCGGCGGCGATGTACTCCTCGATGCTCTCCGGATCGATTCGGCCGCAGTTTTCCAGAACGATTTTGAGCTGACGCTGGAAAAAGGGCGTCTCCCGCGGGCAGTGCAGGCGCGCCGGCGGGCTGCTGGCCAGCGCATCCAGAATCTCCCCGACATCGCCGGCGGCAACCCCGCGGTAGAGGGTCCCCGCCGGTTCGACGGCCACAAGGGGGCCGGCGGCGCAGAGGCCCAGGCACCCGACGCCCTTCGCCCGGCAGCTCTTTTCTAAGCCGCGGCGCGCGATTTCCTTCTCGAAGGCCGCGACAATGTCGTCGCTGTGGCTGGACAGGCAGCCGGCGGCAATACAGACGTCGATGCGGTGGCGGAAGCTCTCTTCCTTTTCCCGCTGGCGCTGCGCGATCGCGTTGATTTCGTCGAGCATCATGACTTGGCCCACCCCTTTATCTTTTCCAGAACCGCCGGCAGCGTCAGGTTGCCCTGCACCGCGCCGTCAAAAACCGCCACCGGCGCCAGGCCGCACGCGCCCAGGCAGCGGGCGGTGAGCAGCGAGACGTTGCCGTCGGCGGTGGTTTCGCCCGGGGCGATGGTCAGGGCCTCTTGGATGCCGTCCATGATGGCATTCGCTCCGCCGATAAAGCAGGCCGTTCCCAGGCAGACCACGCAGGTGTGGCGGCCCGGCGGTTTCAGGGTGAAGAAGTGGTAGAAGGTCGCCACGGCGTAAACCCGGCTGAGGGGCACGCGCAGGGAACGGGCCACGAATCTCAGCGCCTCGGGCTCGAGGTAGCCGAAGCTTTCCTGGACCGTGTGCAGAGTTTCGATCAGCGCCGTGGCGCTGAAGCCGTTGAGGCGCATGGTGCGGATCACTTTTTTCCAGCGGGGGTCTTCGCCAGGGGGGGACAGGGGGGTCCGGGGGCCTGCGGCGCTTGCTGTCAGGGGGGCCATGGGCGGTTCCTCCTCCGGGTGCGTGGTGAAACGCATGCAGTGGGCGAACGCGGATGCTGGCAGATGGGGGAAAGACCGGCGCAGATTCCCCCAGCCGAGGGGAGATGTTAATACAACCTGAACTTTATTATGTTCAAATGCAAAGCATTGTCAACGGTCGTTTAAGCTGGAGGCATTTTCAACCGTGGAATCGGGCCGCGCGCGCGATCGGTGAGGCGCGGAAATGGCAGGTTTTGATATAAAAAATGCTTTACAGATGACTGCCGCTGTGACCATTAAGAAATTTACCGGGATCGGGTAAATCGGGAGCCCCCCGGCATTTACATCCGGTCATGGGACCCGGCAGAAAAAGCATAGAGATGGCGACAATCGTCGGGACGGGGGTGATTTTTTTCGGCCCCCGCCCTGATGGCATAGGTCGGCTGCATCCACTAAAGTTCGGTCAGAGGAGGTTTAAGCAATGGTGACGGACCCCTTCGCTGGTTTGACTCCCCCCGCCCGCGGTCTGATCGTCGCCGGGGCGCTCGCCGTGGTGTTGGTCGTCATGCGGATGGCAGCTCCGATCCTGATCCCCCTCCTGCTCGCGGTCTTCATCGCGATCGTCGCCACCCCGGCGCTGCAGTGGATGCGGCGGCGCGGAGTGCCCAAGTGGGTCGCCCTGGGCGTAATCACCTTCGTGCTGGTGGATATCGGCAGCCTGCTGGCGCTGGTGACCACGGGCGCACTGGAGGGTTTCCGGGACCGCCTGCCGACCTATCAGGAGCGCTTCCTGGTGCTCAGCGAACAGTTTGGCGGCTGGATGGAGGCCCTGGGTGCCGAGGGCTCGCGCGAGGCCATTCCCGAACTTCTCGATCCGAACAAGGTCGCTGCTGTCCTGCGCTTTATGCTGTCCAACGCCAGCGGTTTCTTCGCGGCCGGCCTGCTGGTGCTGCTCGCCGTGGTCTTCATCCTGCTGGAAGCCAACACCGTGCCCGCCAAGCTGCGGGCCGCCTTTCACCTGACCGAGGCCGGCGACGCCCGTTTGAAGCGGCTAACGAGCGCCATCAAGCGCTACATGCAGATCAAGAGCCTGACCAGCCTGGCCACCGCGTTTTGCGTCTGGTTCTGGCTGTATTCTCTCGGCATCGACTTCGTCGTACTCTGGGCCGTGCTGGCCTTCTTTCTGAACTTCGTGCCGGTGGTCGGCAACATCGTGATGATGATCCCGCCGGTCCTGATCGCGCTGGTGCAGACAGACCTGGAAACGACGCTGTTGGTCGCGGTCGGCTACCTGGTGATCAACACCGGTATCGGCAGTGTTATAGAGCCCCGGATCATGGGCAAGGGGCTCGGCATTTCGACCCTGGTGGTGTTCGTGGCGCTGCTCTTCTGGGGCTGGCTGTTCGGCACGGTGGGCATGTTCCTCTCGGTGCCGCTCACCATCGCTGTGATCATCGCTTTGGACGCGAGCCCCCACACCCGCCCGCTGGCCATTCTGCTCGGCCCGGCGATCCAGGAAACGGCTGCCCCGGTCGCGGCGCCGGCAGCCGAGGCGCCGTTGGACGAAGCTCCTCACACGGATGGGTGAGACCCGCAAGAAGACCCGCGAGGGTCGGGCGGACCCGCCCGCCCGGGCGAAGCCAAACCGGCGCGCGCGCACCGGAGCATTGCCGCCCGAAGGGCCTGGGGGTTATCGGGGCGGCAAGCCCGCGCCCGGTCCCGACCGCAAACAGGCCTGGAAGCCGGGCAACCTGCTGGCGCCCATCCCGGCCGTGCTGGTGAGCTGCGGCGGCCTGGACGGCTGGAAGCCCAATCTCATCACCATCGCCTGGACCGGCAGCGTCTGCAGCGACCCGGTGATGCTGTCCATTGCGGTGCGCCCGCAGCGCCATTCCCACGAGATCATCAGGGCGAGCGGGGAGTTCGTGGTGAACCTGCCTTCCGTCCACCAGGTGCGGGCCCTCGACTGGTGCGGAATGGTCTCCGGGCGCACGGTGGACAAGTTCGCTGCAACGGGCCTGACCCCGGCCGCGGCCCTCAAGGTGCGTTGCCCCGTGGTGCGGGAGTGCCCGCTCAACATCGAATGCCGCGTGCGCGAGCCTGTGGCGCTTGGATCGCACACGCTCTTCCTCGCGGAGGTGCTCGCCGTGCAGGTGGATGCGGCGCTGGTGGACGCCAAGGGGCGCCTTTGCCTGGACCGCGCCGGCCTGTTGGCCTTTGGCCACGGGGAGTACTTTGCGCTGGGGCGCAGCCTGGGCCGGTTCGGGTTATCGGTCCGCCGGCGCCGGCCTAAACCGTAGCTCGGGCCTTGCACGCAATGGCGCGGCGGTTTGGGATCGATTAGGCCGGCGGGTGCACCGAATGCGCCATCACACCCTGGCCGGCCCGAATCAGGCCGTTCAGCGCCATGCTCGGGGGCAGCATCCGCTTGCGCGGCCCCCAAGTATCCGCGGCGATTGCAATCCCGGCAGACCTTCGTAATTTTTGGTGCCATTCCCATGAAACGCAACTTTCGCAAGGGGGCATTCGACCATGCACAGAAAGGATGTCTTTTATTGGGCCGGCGGGATGTTGACGGCATGGCTGGTCATCACCGCCGCTGCGGTTGGGGCCGAGACCGTCGTCGTTGACAGCCAGACGCTTCAGAAACTCCAGGAAACTATCCAGCAGCAGCAGGAACTTCTCCAGCGGCAATCCCAGGAGCTCAAATCGCAGGCCGTGATGCTCAACGATCTGCAGCAGCAGGTGAATGCCCTGAGCGATCAGACCACCGAGGCCAAGACTCAGGCGGCCCAGGCCCAATCCGCGGCTCAAGAGGCAGCGGCAACCGCCCAGCAAACGGTGCCGCCGGCACCCGTCACGTCGGGCCAGGAGCGTGTCAAGCTCGCCGTTTCCGGCCAGGTGAACCGCGCCGTCAACATGGTCGACGACGGCGACAACCTCAAAGCGTATTACGTCGACAACGGCACCAGCAACAGCCGCCTTCGCTTCATCGGCACGGCCAAGATGTCCGAGGACCTTGCCCTGGGCTCGCGCATCGAGTTCGCCTTCGCGCCGAACGAATCCTCCACCGTCACCCAGGGCAACGAGGGCGGCGACGAGGACTTCGTCCAGGGACGCTGGGCCGAAGTCTCCCTGGCCAGTAAGGCCTACGGCAAGCTCTCTTTGGGCAAGGGCGACACGGCATCCAACAACACCTCCCAGGTGGATCTCTCGCGCACCGACGTGATCATGTACTCCAGCGTCTCGGACATCGTCGGCGGGCTGCAGTTCCGCACCCGCGGCGGCAAGAATTTGACCGGGATCGAGGTGTCGGACGCCTTCAGCGATCAGGATGGCCTGAGCCGCCAGTCGCGGGTGCGCTACGACACGCCGAGCTTCTTCGGGTTCAGCCTCGCCGGCTCGGTGGTCAGTAATCAGCGCGCGGATGGCGCCCTCTTCTGGGGCGGGCAGGGGTACGGCTTCAAGGCCGCCGGCGCGGCGGCGGTCTCCGACCCGAACCAGAACAACACCGACCTGCGCTACAACGGCTCGTTTTCGATGCTGCACGAAGATTCGGGCCTCAACCTGACCCTTTCCTCCGGCCTGCTGGACCGCGACGACCGCGACGATCCGCTCAACCTGTACGCCAAGCTTGGTTGGATCGCGGATTTCTGCGACTTGGGCGCCACGGCCTTCGGGGTGGACTATACCCGCTCCTTCAACACCACGGCCGAAGACGACGAAGGCTATTCCATCGGCGCCGCGGTGGTGCAGCTGATCGAGCCCTTCGGCACCGAACTCTACCTGCAGTACCGCCTATTTTCGCTGGATCGCGACGCCGGCCCGGGGGTCGCTGACATCCATGCCGGCACCCTCGGCGCCAGGGTGAAGTTCTGATGGCGGCCTTCGCAAAAACCGGCGGGGCTCGGCGCCGGCTGCTGGCCGGTGCCGCGGCCTTGGTTTTCCTGGCGGGCTGCGCCGGGCTCCAGCCTTTCGAGCCGCGCAATCACCGCGAGGAAGGGCCAGCGCGGGGCGTTTTTACCGGCGCCGCGGGCGCCATCGTGATCCCGGTGCCCGCCGCTGCCGATCGCGGCCAGCCTGAAGGCCCGCCACCCGAAAGCCCGGATTCGCCCCAGCAGACGGAATGACCCCCAGCCGGCGGTCATGGTGGCCGTCGAGGGGCTTGGCGATTGCGTCCTTAAGAAGACTTCCCGCCGCAGGCTCACTCGTGCTCGTGATCGTGGGGATCACCGTCGTGCCCTGGATGGCCGTGCTCGTGGTAGCGTCGGGGTGGGTGGTCGTGGGCCTCGCTTCCATCGGGGTGCCGGTGCGCGAAGCGGTGGGGGTGCTCGTGGGTGTGCTCATGGGGATGGGCGTGCAGGGTCTCAGCGTGGCGGTGGGGGTGCGTGTGCAGGTGTTGGTGCGGATGGCTGTGCTCGTGTTCGTGCTGCAGCTCCCGGATGGCGTTGCCGCAGTTTCTGCGGTAGATGAAGGCGAGGCCGTTGAGGCTGCCCAGGGCCTCGTCCTGCATGAATTCCCGGGTGGGAAGGTCGAAGGCAATCCTGCCCTGGTGCATGACCAGGGTCCGGCGGGTCAATTCGCCCACGAAAAACATGTCGTGGCTGACCAGGAGCAGGGTCGCCTCGAGATCGGCTAAAATTTCCAGCAGCAACTCCTCTCCCGCGGGGTCGAGGCCGGCGGTCGGTTCGTCCAGGATCAGGAGCTCGGGTGACATGCCGAGCACGCAGGCCAGCGCCAGGCGCTTGCGTTCGCCGCCGGAAAGGTGTAGCGGGACCCGCGCCTCGAACCCCGAGAGGCGCACGCGCGCCAATGCGGCGGCGACCCGCTCGCGGGTCTCCGCTACGGAACAGCCGAGGCGCTTGAGGCCGAAGGCGACCTCTTCCTCCACGCTCGGGCAGAAGAGCTGGTCGGCGCAGTCCTGAAAGACCATGCCGACCCGCCGCCAGAGGGATTTGCGGTGCCGCGCGGTCACCAGCTCGCCGCCAAAGTGGAACGTTCCCTGGCCCTGGTGCAGGCCCAGCAGGCAGGTGAGCAGGGTGGTCTTGCCGGCCCCGTTCTCGCCGACGATGGCCAGGCGCTCGCCGCAGCCGATGTCCAGGTCGACCCTCGCAAGGGCCCGGGTGCCGTCGGGGTAGCGATAGTTAAAGCTCTGCAGGGACACCAGGGGCGCGTTCGCGGCGGCATTCCCGGAGGGTTCGGGGGCTGGCCTGGGAATCGGCTCCGCGGCGGCAGGCCCCAGATGGGGTGGTGCGTCCGCGGTCAGCCTGAAGGAGAAGTCCAGGCCGTGCTCGCGCAGCGAGGCCCGCTGGGAGACGAGTTCCCGCATGGTATAGTCATGGTGGATACGGCCGCGGTCGAGCACCACGGCCCGGGCGCAAAGCTCGTAGAGAAAGATCAGGTCGTGACTGATGCAGATGAGGGTGCCTGCAAACTCCCGCAGCAGGTTGAGGAAGATCTCCGCCTGGCGGGGGTCGAGGTTGGTGGTGGGTTCGTCCAGGATCAGGACCTCGGGCCGCATGGCCAGGAGCCCGGCCAGGGCCGCGCGCTTTTTCTGGCCGAAGCTGAGATTGTGGGGGGCCTTGTAGGCCATCTCCACCAGCCCGACCTGTTCCAGGGCGAGGCGCGCGGCCTCTTCCGCCGGCGCCAGCCCCAGGCCCTGGTTGCGGGGCCCGAAGGCCGCGTCGTCGATGAGAGTGTGGCCGAAGAGCTGGTCGTCGGGGTCCTGGAAGAGCAGGCCGATCTCCAGCCGGGCCTGGTCGAGATGGGTTCCATGAAGCCGCCGCCCCCGGTAGAAGACCTCCCCGGCGGACGGCGCCAGCAGCCCGCAGAGCTGCTTGACCAAAGTCGTTTTGCCGGAGCCGTTGTGGCCGACCAGGGCGATCCGGTCGCCCTGGGCGACGTCGAGGTCGATGCCCGCGAGGGCCGGCATGTCGTCGGCGTATCGGTAGGCGAGCCCCCGCACGCTGAAAATGGTCTGTTCGGGCGCCGGCCGCAGAACCGGCGGGATGGGGTCATGCGTCATGGCGACACCTTATCCGGAGAGCCGGTCATAGACCACCAGGGCCGCCCCAATCGCCAGCCAGGCGAAGGCCAGCGCCAGATCGGTCTTTCGCATCCGCAGTTCGGCCGGGGCGGGGAACCGTCCCCGATACCCCCGCGCCCGCATGGCGTCGAAGACCCGTTCGGTCCGCTCGAAGCTCCGCACGAAAAGCATTCCGAGAAAATTGGCCACGGCCCGCAGAGTCTCCAGGTCGGTCCGCTTGCGGAACCCGCGCACCCGCATGCCGGCGGCCATGCGTTCGGCCTCGTGCCGGAAGACGTGCAGGTAGCGGTGGCTTAGCAGCACCATCTGGCCGGCCATGTCCGGCGCCCCCAGCTTCGTCAGGCCGTGGAGGGTGACCGGCAGGGGGGCCGTGGTCAGCAGCGGCTCCATCAGGAGCGCGATGGCTGTGGCCTTGGCGACAATCGCCAGGGCTTTGGTGAGGCCGCGCAGATTGAAGCCGATCCAGTCCACGCCGTCGATGACCAGGACCGTGTCCCCGGGGTGGGCCGGGGCAGTCAGGGGCATGACCACCAGGAACATGGCGAGAAAGCCGGTGATCGCCAGCAGCCGCATCAGCACCCGCGCCCAGGACGACCGCGCCAGCACCAAGGCCAGAATCGAGACGGCCACGGCGGCCAAGGCCGGTGCCACGCGGCTGAGGGACGCCACCAGAAAACTGTAGGCGATCAGCGTCAGGAGTTTGCAGCGGATGTCCCAGCGATGGAAGAGGGTCGTTCCCGCAGCGTCCGCAAGCGGCGGCACCGACCAGTCTTTGTCCTCGTGTTGCGCGCCGCGCCGGCGCACCAGACGGCGCAGGCCGGCGGCCGCCGCCACCAGGATGGCCAGCGGGGCCAGTAGCAGCGCGGCGAACTGCCAGGCGGGCAGAACGACAAGGATCACCTCAGGCATGGGGCGGCTTTCTCGGATTGCACGAAGGCCGGCTCCAGCAGCGCGGGTTTGACCTTGGCCAGGAAGCCGATGGTGAAGGCGCTGACCAGCCCCTCGATGACGACCACCGGAACATGGGCCGCCAGGGCGATCTTGGCCACCCCGAAAAAGTCCTCGCCGCCGGTGGCCAGGAGCAGGGCCAGCACGAGGGCGGCAAGGGCGGTCCCCAGGGCGCCCGCAAGCCCGCCGATGATCGCCTGCCGTCGCCGGGTGCGACCTTTGAACCGCTGGAAGAAAACGCCGCAGAGCAACGCAGGCACCCCCATCATCAGGGCGTTGGCGCCCAGGGCGGTCAGCCCGCCGAACTGAAAGAGCATGCTCTGGAGGAGCAGGCCGAGGCCGATGGCCAGGAAGGCCGACGCTCCGAGCAGGGCGCCTGCCAGGCCCGGGATGAGAAGGTGGACGCTGGTCGGCCCGAAGGGAACCTGAATCAGGGACGCGACGAAGAAGGCCGCCGTCACGACCGCCACCTTGGGCAGCTCTTCGCTCCGGGTGCGGTGGGCGCTCCAGGCGGCGATGGCCGCGCTCGCCGCATAGCCGCCGACGGTCACGGAAATGGGGAGAACCCCATCGGAAATGTGCATCTTTACTCCTTTGGTTTCGGGTCCCTGCGCCTGCTCGCCACAAAGGCGGCGGTCCCGAAGAGGCCGAAGATGTAGCCGATGCCGCCGAACACTTCCTGAATGCCCGGCTTGTCGAGATCGGCTCTCAGGGCGGCGATTTCCCGCTGGATGCGCCGCAGCTCGCCCGCCAGGCTGCTGCTCTGCTCGGCCAGGAGCGCGGCCAGCTCCTGCGGGCTTTCCTCGGCAGGCGTTTGCGCCGGGGCGGATTCCGCTGCAAGCATCAGGCAGGCGCACACGATCACCGTGGTGAGGAGCTTCTTGCCGCGGCGGGGTGTATCGTTGCACCCGTTCATTTGCCGGCCTCCACCTCGGCCTTTTTGAGCTCGAAGCTGTTCTTGTGTCCCATGCTGGCGTCAATGACGATCTTCAGGTCGTCGACCTTGGGA
>Ga0105094_10001429_pt1 | contig 12480 bp, 9 predicted proteins | sample PPLLak1March2015_2_FD_87023 | JGI IMG/M metagenome (GOLD analysis project Ga0105094, IMG submission 87023) | Freshwater sediment microbial communities from Prairie Pothole Lake near Jamestown, North Dakota, USA - PPLs Lake P8 Core (3) Depth... | ecosystem: Environmental > Aquatic > Freshwater >...
CCGCTCCGGTGCCACGCCCGACCGGTCGAGGCAGTCGACCACGAACTCGAGGAACGCCGCGTCGCCGAGCGTCTGGCCGGACAGGTTGATGCACAGGCTGCGGCCAGGCGCGACCTTGACCGCGCCACGGCCCAGCGCCGCGAGTGCCGTCTGCACGACCCAGCGATCGACGTGCGGCATCAGGCGGTACCGCTCCGCCGCCCGCATGAATTCGCCCGGGCCGACCATGGCGCCGGTCTCGTCGCGCATTCGCAACAGCACTTCGAGGCCCGGCCCGCTGGTCTGCTCTGCGTCGACGGCGAGGATCGGCTGCGAATACAGCTCGAACCGTCCGTCCTTGAGCGCCGACTGCAGCTGCTGCAGCCAGTGGATCTCGCCGCGGCTCCGTGCCACGGCCTCGTCGCGGGCCGAGTAGACGTGGACGTGCCCGCCCTGCTGCTTCGCCACATAGCAGGCGGAATCGGCCGCGCTGATCAGGTCCTCGAGCGAGCCGCTCTCGCGCGAAACCTCGACCAGGCCGATGCTGACGCCGATGTTGAAGATCTTGTCCTTCCAGACGAAGCGGTAGTCGGCCACGGCGCGCACGACGTCGTCGGCGATCTGCCGCGCCTTCTCCAGCGGGCAGCCCGCGAGCAGGGTGCCGAATTCGTCCCCGCCGAGGCGGCCGACGGTGTCGGAGTCGCGCACCGCGTCCTTGATCAGCGCGGCGACCTCGCGCAGCATGTTGTCGCCCGCAGTGTGGCCGCACTCGTCGTTGACCGCCTTGAAGCGGTCGAGGTCGAGGTAGCAGAGCACGTGCCGCTGACCGCCATCGCGCGCGGACTCGAGCGCCTCCTGCAGGCGCCGCTCGAATTCCCGTCGGTTGACGAGGCCCGTCAACGCGTCGTGGCTCGCCTGGTAGGTCATCTGGCGCGTGAGACCACGCAGGTCACTGACGTCGCGCAGGCCGATCACGGTCCCCGAGAGCTCGCCCGAGGCGTCCCGCAACGGCGAGACCGTGAGCTCGATCGATCGTTCGCCCTCGCCATCGCCGGACACCACCATGCCACGCCGGCCGAGATGCACCCGGCCGCCGGTCGTGAGGCACTGCCGGACCGGATCGCCGAGCGTCTTGCGCTCGCCCTCGTCCATCAGGTCGATGACCTCGAGCAGCGTCTTGCCGAGCGCGTCCGCCGCGGGCTTGCCGAGCAGCGTTTCACCTGCCTTGTTGACGTAGACGATGTGGCCCGAGACGTCCGTAGTGATGACGCCCTCGCCCAGTGCGTCGAGCGCCTCCCAGGCCGCGCCGTGGCCGCGCGCCGCATCGCGAGTCGCGCTCATCTCGACCGCAGACACCAGCAACGCCGGCTGGCCGTCGTAGGAAATCCTGGAGAACGTGAACTCGAGCCGCACCGGGTGGCCGTCCGCCGCCTGCAGCTCGACTTCCAGACGCTCGGGCGCCGGCGTCCCGGCCAGGTGACGGCTCAAGTGCTCGGCCAGCAGCTCGGAAAAATCGGGATGGACCAGCTCCGGCAGCGACCGGCCCACGAGCTGCACGGGCGATGCGACCCCACAGAGCTCGGCGAACCGGGCGTTGGCGAGCTGGATGCCGTTGCGCTCGACGGCCACCGCCTCGTGCATCGCTTCGGTGAGACGGCGGTAGACGACCTCGCGCTCGGCGCGGATCGTCTTGTCCTGCTGCAGGCGCGCGATCAGGCGGTCGGCGCTGTCAGCCAGCTCGCCTGCGCTGCCCTCCGCGGCATGGGGCCCGAGCCGCTCCGCGAGGTCGCCGGTCTGGGCGACGGCAGCGAACCGTTCGCCGATCTCGCGGACGCTGCGCACTTCCCGCGTGCGCCGGGCGAGCAGCACCGCGAGGCACACGGCCAGCAACCCGACGACAATCAAGGCGGCGATCAGCATGTCATTGTCCGGACTGGCCATGTCCCAGGGGCGCTCGGCACCCGCCGGCACCCGTTCCCCTCTGAATTTGTTGTTCTAATCAAGCGTTGCCGCAGCATAACGGAACCGCTCGCCGTCACCTTCCAGATTCACCATAATCACCCGGCCGTTTCAGCTTGTCGCTCGATGATGAAGTCCTTAACCTTTGCATCGGAATCCTTGCCCCCATGATCGACGTCAATTCCGCTCGCCGCCAGATGATCGAGCAACAGGTCCGCGCGTGGGACGTGCTCAACCTCGCGGTGCTCCAGGCGATGGAGCGCGTCCCGCGCGAAGAGTTCGCGCCACCGCAGTATCGGGACCTCGCCTTCGCCGACATGAACGTGCCACTCGGGCATGGGCAGCACATGCTTGCGCCCAAGCTCGAGGGCAGGATCCTGCAGGCCCTCGAAATCCAACCCGGCGATCGAGTCCTCGAGATCGGCACTGGCAGCGGGTATTTCGCGGCGTGTCTCGCAGCGCTCGCCGCAACGGTCCATTCGGTCGAGATCCACGCCGATCTCGCCGATGCGGCACGCGCCAGCCTGCTGCGCACGCGCGCGCTGAACGTCACGGTGGAAACGGCGGACGCGTTCACGCGGACCGATGCCGCGGCGTACGACGTCATCGCGCTGACGGGCGCGCTGCCGGTCTACGATCCCCGGTTCGAACGGATGCTCGCCGAGGGTGGACGGCTGTTCGTCGTCGTGGGCGAGCGCCCCGTCATGGAGGCCCGTCGCATCACGCGCACCGGACCCGATGACTGGCTGCGGGAAGGCCTGTTCGAGACGGCGATCGAGCCGTTGATCCATGCCGCGGAACCGCCGCGGTTCGTGTTCTGACGCTGACCGGTCCGGTGGGGACTAGGCAGTACCGCGCCAAGTGATATAGTCTAGTACAACACCAGTTGACCTCAGGGGCGACAGCGTCGCCATAGGGTAAGTGCATGCGTAAGAAATCCTTCCTGCTCGCCTGCGGCGTTGCCGCGGCCCTCTTCGGGTCGCTCGCCCAGTCCGAGAACCTGCTCGACGTCTACCAGGCCGCGGTCAAGAGCGATCCGCTGATCCGCGAGGCCGAGGCCCGCCGGCTGGCGGCGCTCGAAGCGAAGCCCCAGGCGCGCGCGCTGCTGCTCCCGCAGATTTCCCTGAACGGCCAGGCCTACACGGCCGAATCCGATAGCGAATCCTATTTCCCGCAGGTCAACACGACGACGGGTGAGGTCGTTTCGGTCGGCAACCGCAACGAGACGGATACCGACCAATACTGGGATTACACGGCGCGGCTGACGCAGACCCTCTTCCGCTGGGACCAGTGGCAGACGCTGAGGCGCGCCGACTCCGAGGTCGCGCTGGCCGAGGCCAATTACCGTGCAGCGCAGCAGGACCTGATGGTGCGCGCGTCGCAGCGCTACTTCGACGTGCTCGCGGCCGAGGACACGCTGGCCGCGGCCGAAGCGACGCTGCAGGCGTTCAGCCGCCAGCTCGAGCAGTCCGAGAAGCGCTTCGAGGTCGGCCTGATCGCGATCACCGACGTGCAGGAATCGCGCGCCGCCTACGACAGCGCGACCGCGGGCGTGATCGCGGCGAAGCGGGCCCTGGCGAGCAGCCAGGAACTGCTGCGCGAGCTGACCGGCGAAGCCTATGCTTCGCTCGTCAAGCCCGCCGAGGACATGCCGCTCGACCAGCCGCAACCTGCCGACCCGCAGGTCTGGGTGGACCAGGCGCTCGAGCAGAATCTCGACGTGATTGCCGGGCGCCTCGGCGTCGAGGTCGCCAAGAGCGACGTCAAGATTGCCCAGTCCGGCCACATGCCCACGCTGGATCTGTTCGCGCAGCGCACCGAGAACGATCGCGAAGCGGACCAGGTCAACACGCGTATCGACCGTTCCGGCGACCCGAACAATCCGCCGCCGGTGCCGGTCGCCGGCGTCGCGGATTCGAACCGGACGGACGACGTGATCGGCGTGCAGGTCAACATTCCAATCTTCGCCGGCGGCGGCACGCAGTCGCGCGTGCGCCAGCAGGTGTATCTGCACCGCGCGGCGCGTGAGAAGCTCGACGGTGCCATGCGCGGCGCCGAGCGCGAAACACGCGACGCTTATCTCGGCGTGATTGCGGAAAAGGCTCGGGTCACGGCCCTGCGGCAATCCGTGAAGTCGAACCTGACGGCGCTCGAGGCGACCGAGGCCGGCTTCGAAGTCGGCACGCGCACGACCGTGGACGTGCTCGATGCCCGGCGCCGGCTGTTCGAGGCACAGCGCGATTACGCACGCAGCCGCTACGACTACCTGATCAACCTGGTGCGGCTGAAGTCGGCGGCCGGCGTGCTCGCGCCCGCGGATCTCGCGTCGATCAATGCGTTCCTGACGACACCGACGGCCCTGCCGCCGTCCCAGCCGCCGTCGCCGCCGCCGGCGGGCTGAGCAGCGGCGCAACCATCGCGACGAGCCGGTGCACCGCGCCCCGGCTCTGCGCGACCGCCTGCTGTCCCAGGGCGCCCTCCGCGCGCGCCCGCGCCGGGTCGTCGAAACTTTCGCCGACCCGCTGGGCGAGCTCTTCCTTGCTGCGCACGATCCGCAGCGCGCCGCATTCCTGCAGCAGCTCCGCGACGTCCTGCGCGTTGTGCGTGTGCGGCCCCGACAGCATCGGCAAGCCGAGCACCGCGGGCTCGAGCAGGTTGTGCCCGCCCACCGGCACCAGGCTGCCGGCGACGAACGCGACGTCAGCGGCGGCGTAGAACATCTGCAGTTCGCCGAGCGTATCGACCAGGAACACCGATTGGCTCGCCCCCGGGATCGCCCCGGAACTGCGCTGCGAGAATGCCTGCCCCCGCTTGCGCAGCAGCGCGCGCACGGACTCGAACCGCTGCGGATGGCGCGGCACGAGAATCAACAGCGCGGCCGGATGCCGCTCGAGGACCCGCGCGTGCGCGGCAAGCGCGGCCTCCTCCTCGCCTTCGTGCGTGCTGCCCGCGATCCATACCGGACGCCCGGGGCCGCAACGGTCGCGAAACGCCCGCCCCGCTTCGATCGACGCCGCCGGGATCTCCATGTCGAACTTGACGTTACCGGTGACCCGGACACGCTCCGCGGCGGCGCCGATGGCCTTGAATCGCTCGGCGTCCGCGGCGGTCTGCGCGCCGATCAGGATGCCGTGCGAAAGAGTCTCCTTGAATAGCGACGCCATCAGTCGATAACGGTCGACCGAGCGGGTCGAGACGCGCGCGCTCGCGAGGACGAGCGGGATGTGCCGTCGACCGAGCTCGTGGTACAGCGTCGGCCAGATCTCCGTCTCGAGAATGATCGCCACCCGCGGCTGCAGCCGGTCGAGGAACCGCCGCACCGAACCCGGCAAGTCGTAGGGCAGGTAGCAATGCACCACCGACTCGCCGAAGAAACTGCGCACCCGTTGAGCGCCGGTTGGCGTGACCGTCGAGACGACCACCGGGACCTCCGGAAACTCCCGCCGCAGGGACTGGATCAGGCCGACAGCCGCCTGCACCTCGCCGACCGAGACGGCGTGGATCCACAGGCAACCCGGCACCGTCTGCGGCTCCACGAGCCCGAGCCGCTGCCGCAGGCGGCCGCGATACTCTGGAACCCGAAACGATTTCCAGCCCTCCATTGCGATGACGACCGGCGCGAGCAGGTAGGTCAGCAGCACGTAGAGCAATCGCATCAGACGTCCTTTACACCGCGCAGCAAGTCCTGCCACGCGGCATCGTCGAAGCGACCGACCGACCGGCCGGCGGTGACCTTGCGTAGCGAGCGCCGCAGCCGCTCGAGCACCGCCTGTTCCCAGGGGCCGCGCGGCCGCCGGCGGCCGCGATCGAAGTCGACCACGTACACCGAGCCGTCATCCCCGAGCAGCAGGTTGTGCGCGTTCAGGTCGGCGTGGTGCACGCCATGGGCGTGCAGCCGACCCACACACGCACCGACTGCGCGCCACGTCCGGGCATCGAGGGGAGCGTCGGCCAGCGCGTGCGCCAGCGTGCGGCGCGTCGGCAATTCCGTGGTGACAAGATCAGCGCGATAGAAGAGCCCCCCGCGCTCGTAGCGCGCGGCCACCGGCGCCGGCACCGGCAGCCCGGCCGAGCGCAGCTCACGCAGCAGCCGCCATTCGCGAAACGCACGCGTGCGATTCGCGCCGGTCCACAGATAGCGATCGCCCAACAGTCGCGCGACGAGGCCACCGCGGCGGTAGTGGCGCAGCACCCAGCGCCGCTCGCCGTCGTCGATGAAGGCGACCGTGCCGCGGCCGCCGGTGATCTGCTGCAACGAACCACCGGCGAGCCAGTACCCGTGCGTGAAGATCCGCTCGTCCGGCTGGTCGCAGCGCGAGGCATCGTATAGCATCGCGCCGCGCGCGGTCGGGGCGACGGTTTCCGGGCCTGCGCTCACGCTGCTCGAGACTCCTGGCGGGCTTGCACGGACGGATTGTTCACCATTGGACTGCCGCTGCCTACCGCTCCCGCCCATGTCACCCGATTTTTCCAGCACTCCACCCCGGCGTATCTGCGTGCTGCGACTGTCGGCGCTCGGCGACGTATGCCACGCGCTGCCAGTAGTGCGCACGCTGCAGGACGCGTGGCCCGGTACGGAGATCACGTGGGTCATCGGCAAGCTCGAGTACAAGCTGCTCGGCCACCTGCCCGGCATCGAGTTCATCGTGTTCGACAAGAAGGCCGGCCACGCGGCATACGCCGATCTGCGCCGGCACATGGCCGGCCGCCGCTACGACGTGCTGCTGCACATGCAGCTCGCCTTGCGCGCGAGCATCGCAGCGATGCTGGTGCCGGCCGACGTCAAGATCGGCTTCGACCGCGCGCGCGCGCGCGAGCTGCAGTGGCTGTTCACCAATGTGAAGATCGCGCCGCGCCAGCGCGAGCACGTGCTCGACAGCCTGTTCGGCTTCGCCGAGCGTCTCGGGCTGCGCGAACGGTCGATGCGCTGGGATATCCCGCTGCCCGAGGGGGCGCTCGAGTACGCGCGACGCGCGATTCCGGACGGCCAGGCGACGCTGGTCATCAGCCCCTGCTCGAGCCACGCGCTGCGCAACTGGAGCCCCGAACGGTACGCGGCGGTGGCCGATCACGCATCGGCGCGGCACGGACTGCGGGTGCTGCTTTGCGGCGGGCGCAGCGAGCTCGAGCTCGAGTACGGCGAGCGCATCGCCGCGCTGGCGAAACAGCCGCTGGTGAATCTCGTCGGCCAGGACACCTTGCTCGAGTTCCTGGCGACTCTGCAGCGCGCGAAGGCCCTGGTCTCGCCCGATTCGGGCCCGGCCCACATGGCCACGACGGTCGGCACGCCGGTCATCGGCCTCTATGCCGCCACCAACCCGGCGCGAAGCGGGCCCTACTGCAGCCGAGCGTGGTGCGTGGACCGCTACGAAGCCGCGGCGCGGCAGTTCCGCGGGCGCCCCGCCGCTGAGCTGCCTTGGACCGAGAAGATCGAGGAGCCAGGTGTCATGGACCTGATCAGCGTGGACGCCGTCGCGGAGCGCCTCGACGCTCTACTCCGCGCGTCGGCTGACGCCCAACCCGGCGCTGGGCGATAATGTGGACCCGGCCTCCAGCGAGACTCCCACCCGTGACGGCAGTACCCAGCGAAAGGCTCATCCAGCCGAACGCCCAGAACCACTACGAGGTGACGGCGGCCGACCTGCCGCTGTCCTGCCCCATGCCCGGCATGCAGCTGTGGAACAGTCATCCGCGCGTGTACCTGCCCGTGGAGAAGACCGGGTGGGCGAAGTGCCCTTATTGCAGCGCGGAGTACGTTCTGAAGAGGGGATAGGGGATAGGGGATAGTAGCTCGGCTGCGGCATCAGGGGTCGGTGGCACCGCGTCTACAGCGACACGGCAGGCCCACCAGCCGCCCTCCGACTATCCCCTATCCCCCATCCCCTATCCCCTGTTCCCGTAGTCCGCATAGCTCTTCTCTTCGACCAGCAGCGATCCGAGGCGCGTATTGATGCGCTTCTTGATCGCGGCGCGCTCGTCGTTGGTCACGTAGACGGCACGCGCGAGTTCGATGAACTCGACGTCGAAACGGGCATCGCGCTCCTGGTCGCGGATCCGGTCCTCGATGTCCCAGAGCTTGCCGTTGACGTCGCGCAGGCCGGCCCACTCGGCGCTGATGTCGGTCGCTGAATAGGCCGAAGCCTTCCAGGTCTCGGTCAGCAACGACAGTTCGGTGCGCACGTTGTGCAGCTTGGCCGCGTCGGTCATGCGCTGCGACTTGATCTCGAGGATCGTGATCTTGTCGATCAGTTCGCCCGGAGAGACGGGCACGAGCAGTTCGGCCATGGGAACCTCGGTTCGCGTTGCAACCCGGAACGCTACCCTTTTCCGGGATCGCCGAAAAGAGCCGGCTATTTCCCCATCGCCTCGTTCCAGATCGCGCTGACGGCCGTGCGGGTCTCGGCGAACTCCGTGGCCGGCACCACGGTCTCGGCCGCCTCCAGCGACAGGTGGTGCATGCGCTGCCGATACGCCCGATAGGCTCCAGTCAGCACGTCCACGGTCTGCTGCGAAACCAGGTCGATCGAAGCGAGGCTTTCGAGCTGGCGGATATTGTCCGAGTACGTGACGAGCTCCGCATGGCGCTCGGACCAGAGCAGGGTCCAGTACTGCGCGAGGAACTCGATGTCGGTGATGCCGCCCGCGTCCTGCTTGAGGTCGAACTGGCCCGGGCCGGACCGTGACAACTCGGCACGCATCCGCTCGCGCATCGCACGGACGTCTTCGCGCAGCGTGCCGCGGCGCACGGCAAAGCGCAGGATGTCGCGGCGCAGCGCCTCGAAGCGCTCGCGCAGCGCGGGTGCGCCCGCCACGGCTCGCGCGCGCAGCAACGCCTGGTGCTCCCAGGTCCACGCGTCGTTGCGCTGGTAGCCGCCGAAACCCTCGACGCTCTGTACCAGAAGCCCGCCTTTTCCGCTCGGCCGCAGCCGCGTGTCCACCTCGTAGAGCCGGCCCGCGTTCGAATGCACCGTGAGCACGTGCACGAGCCGCTGCACCAGCCGCAGGAAGAACACGCCATTGTCGACGGTCCGTGGACCCGTCGTCTGCTGGACGTCCCCGGCCGAGTCGTGCAGGAAGACGAGGTCGAGATCGGAGCCGTAGCCGAGCTCGATGCCGCCGAACTTGCCATAAGCCACGACGATCAGCCCGGCGTCCAGCAAGTGCGCGTCATCCGGTCCGCAGCGCGGCACGCCGTGACGCGCGACGACCGGGTCCCACGAGAGTGACAGCGCCTCGGCCACGATCATTTCCGCAATGTCGGTCAGTCGGTCGCTCACCTTCATCAGCGGCAAGCGGCCGGTGAGGTCCGGGACTGCAACCCGGAACACGGCGGCGCGCTGGAACTCGCGCAGCAGATCGACCTGCCGCTCCGGGTCGTCGGCGCCCGCGCCCGCCATCCGCGCGCGCAGGTCCTGCTCGAATTCGGCGCGCGTGGGCGTCGCCTCGAACAGGCGCTCGTCGAGAAGCTCGTCCAGCAACAGCGGAAACGCCGCAATCTGGTCGGTCAGGAACTGCGACTGCGCGCACAGCTCGACCAGCCGCTCGCGCGCCACCACGTTCTCGTTCAACAGCGCGAGGTAGACGGTCCGGCCGCCGATCCGCTCGATCACGTGCAGCACGCGTCCAAGCGCCGCCGCCTCGGTATCGCTGCCCGCGACGGCCTGCAGCAGCGATGGCAGCAGCGTGTGCAGGCGCCGCCGCCCGGTTTCATCGAGCCGCCGGTAATACGTGCTCTCCCTGAGGACGTTCAACTGTGCAAGCACTGCGTCCGCAGCACCGATCCGTGCCTTGCGCAGCAGCTCGAGTCGCCGTGGGTCGTCGAGCTCGGGCTCGAGCAGGGTCTCGAGCGCGCGCACCAGGCCGTCGTCCGCACCGGGCTCGGCCGGCGCGAAGATCAGCGTCTGGAAATGCCGGCTGACGCAGCGTCGGTGCCGTTCGATGTCCTCCGCCAGCGCAGGCCAGTCCGCGGCCCCCATCGCGAGCGCGAGACGCGTGCGCCCCGTCTCGTCCCGCGGCAGATCGTGCGTCTGCTCGTCGTTGCGCTGCTGCAGCCGATTCTCGACCCGGCGCAGGAACCGGTAGGCCGCGCCGAGCTCGGCGACCGCATTCGACGAGAGCAGCTTCTGGCCCGCCAGCAGCGGCAGCGCCTCGAGCAGGCTGCGCGTCTGCAGCGCGGGCTTGCCACCGCCCCGGATCAGCTGGAACGCCTGCACGATGAATTCGATCTCGCGGATTCCGCCGGGCCCGAGCTTGACGTTGTCGCGCAGCTCGCGGCGCTCGACCTCGCGCGCGATGAGGTCTTTCATCTCGCGCAGCGACTCGAACACGCTGAAGTCGAGGTAGCGTCGGTAGACGAACGGTCGCAGCACGTTGCGATACAGCTCGTCGAACGATTCCCCTCCGTGCACCGGGCGGGCCTTGACGTAGGCGTAGCGCTCCCAGTCGCGGCCGTGCTGCTGCAGGTAGTCCTCGAAGGCGTCGAAGCTGACGATCGCGGGCCCGGAATCGCCGAACGGCCGCAACCGCAGGTCGACGCGGTAGACGAAGCCCTCGGCCGTGACGGACCCGAGCAGTTGCGCCACACGCCGGCCGAGGCGCGCGAAATACTCCTCGTGCTCGAGGGGCCGCGCACCGCCCGTCTCGCCGTGTTCCGGGAACAGGAACACCAGATCGATGTCGGACGAGAAATTGAGCTCGCCGCCGCCGAGCTTGCCCATCGCGAGCACCAGCAGCTCGAGCGGCCCGCCATCGCTGCCCCGCGGGGCACCGTGGCGGGCGGTCAGCGCGGCATTCGCGTAGCGGCAGGCAGTGCGGATGCAGACGTCGGCGAGCAGCGAGAGCTCGCGCAGCACGGTATCGACATCCGCGAGACCGGCCAGGTCACGCCACGCGATGCGCGCGAGGTGACGCCGCCGGAACCGGCGCAGCGCGTCCATGAACGCCGCGTCATCGGTCGTGGAGGGCACGACCTCGGACTCCAGGTCGCGCTCGAAATCGGCGAGCGCCTGTGGCTCGCTCAAACGTCGCTCGGCGAACAGCCAAGGCAACAGCTCGCGATCGCGCAGGCACGCGTCGGCGACGAAATCGCTGCAGGCCCAGACGAGCGGCAGCACGTCGGCCGTGCCGGGCTCGTGGGGCACGCCGGCCAGGCCGCCCTGCTCGTCCAGGCGCGCCAGGCGCTCCTCGAGCGCTGGACGCAACGCGGGTGGAATCGAAGCCAGTGTCCAGTTCAAGGTCGCCTCACCTCGCCGTGACCCGCGCCGCGAGCAACGCGCCCGCGGCCAGCAACACTGCTGCCAGCAGGTAGGCCGCGCCCGGGAAATGCAGGCGCGCGCCCTCGCCGATGAAATACGCGAACACGCCCGCGAACAGTCCCGGGCCGATCATCGTCGCGATGCCGAGCACGCTGCCGTTGGCACCCTGCAGTTCGCCCTGCTCGGACGGTCCGATGTGCCTCGTCATCAGCCCTTGCGCGGCTGGCGAGGCGAGGCCCCATAACGCGACAATCGGCACGCCCGCCATGAACAGGATCCCGGTGGGTGCGAGCCCGTAGACAACGAAGCCTACCGCGCCACAGGCCAGGCCCGTGAGCAGCACGCGCCGTTCGCCGAAGCGGCGCACCAGCCGGCCGACCAGTCCGCCCTGGACGAGCGCCGAGAAGACGCCGATGACCGCGAGCGTGAAACCGACCGTGCGTGCGTCCCAGCCATAACGGTATCCGGCGTAGAGCACGAACGTCGCCGGCAGCGCCGCGTGCGCGAGGCTGCTCAGGAACACGACGCCGGCAAGCCCGAACAGCTCCGGGTGGGAGCGCAGCAGCTTCAGCGAGCCCATCGGATTCGCACGCCGCCACTCGAAAGGGCGGCGCCGCTCCGGAGGCAGCGACTCCGGCAGCACGAACAATCCGTACAGCGCATTCGCGAAGCTGAAGCCCGCTGCCGCCCAGAACGGCAGTCGCGGATCGATGCTGCCGAGCATGCCGCCGAGCGCCGGACCGAGCACGAAGCCGAGGCCGAACGCGACGCCGAGCTTGCCGAACGCAGCCGAGCGACGCTCGATGGGCGTCACGTCGGCGACATAGGCCATGCCGGTGCTGACGCTCGCAGCGCAGATTCCCGAGATGATCCGGCCGATGAACAGCCAGGCGAGGTTGGGCGCCAGCGCCATCAGCACGTAGTCGAGGCCGAGCCCGAGGTTCGAAATCAGGATGACGCGCCGGCGCCCGAAGCGGTCGGACAGCGCTCCCATCACCGGCATGGACACGAACTGCATCAGCGCCCACGCGGTGCCGAACACGCCGTAGACCTTGGCGGCGCCGGCCGTGTCGCCGCCCAGGAAGTCCTCGATCAGGTGCGGCAGCACCGGGATGATCATCCCGAGCGCGAGCATGTCGAGCACGATCGTGATGAAAATGAACACGAGCGCCGCGCGGCGAGGAGCGCCCGCCGGACTCGTGTCGCTCATGGGCGGTTCAGCCGTACTGCAGCACGGAACGGGCGGCGTGCCCGTCGCAGCGGAAGCCGGGCGCCATGCCGAGATCGA
>Ga0105094_10001431_pt1 | contig 12468 bp, 5 predicted proteins | sample PPLLak1March2015_2_FD_87023 | JGI IMG/M metagenome (GOLD analysis project Ga0105094, IMG submission 87023) | Freshwater sediment microbial communities from Prairie Pothole Lake near Jamestown, North Dakota, USA - PPLs Lake P8 Core (3) Depth... | ecosystem: Environmental > Aquatic > Freshwater >...
AGTTTGTGACACGCGAAGACTTTTATGAAAATGATATTACAAGCCTCGGCTTTTACGGGCACAGAGAATATGCTATACAAAATTACAGTTGTTCCGGGAGCCCTTTTATTATGTTTTTGCCATTCATTTGCCTGGCGCTGCCCGAAGATTCACCGTTCTGGACTGCAAAGGAAAATGATGGGATCTGGGAAAAGCTCGGGAAGGGCTCATCATTAACAGTTCTTGAAAAGCCGGGTCTTGTTCTTGTGAATCACGGTAAAACCGGCACTGCTGAAATTATACCGGGCAAAGTTTACTACGATGACCATAATTATTCCAAGCTTGCCTATAATACCCATTTCTCCTGGGAAGATCATAATCCGCAGGGCGGAACATCGATGGAATACAGTTTTCGCAGTCTGGATCCGCGCGATGTCAGGGGCGATGACATTAATTTCTATCTCACCGGGCTGACGGTTCAAAACAGTGCTGAAAAGAATATGGCGTTTACCACATCGCAAAGCATGCTTTTTAACGGTGTCCGCAACGATGTGATATACCGGCAGGCCATTATGCGAAAACCTCCCAACAACGGTGTGGGATACATCATAGACCTTGCAGAGATAATTATTCCCGGGGGTGTTATAAGGGTTGACCGTTCACGCCTGGCTTTTGAATATGAACTCACGCTTGGCCACTATGGTTTACCGCATACAAACGGCATAAAGGCAGAGGTCCGTCAATTTGAAGATGGTGCAAAAAAGGTTATTACCGCTTCCATCCCGGGAAGAAGGCTGGCTTTAATTACCTATAGCGGATGGGATAGGGTGGAAAGTATTAACCATAAGGGACGGAATGCCGAAGCCGATGAAAGTATGGTTTTGTTTGCCCGGAAAAAGAGAATGGCGAAGAACCCGGCCATGGAACTGATGATCACGGTACTGCTTCATAAACTCGACGACAGCGAATGGACAACGGAAGAATTGTCGCCTTTAAAAAAAATCGAGATCATGGATATTACGTCTTCTTTTTCGGCGTTGGGGGCAGTCATTATCCTTAACAACGATAAAAGATATGAGATAGATTTTAAGGATATTGACGGATACCGGTCATGCTGACCGTTTATCTGGAGCAATATCCATGGGTGCAATCAGGGTAGAAAATCTTATGAAAAGTTACTTTGCATGGACCGGGCTGAAGCAATTTTTCAGATCCTGTATTCAGGTTGCTATTTGCGATGGGTTTTCGCCAAACTCTTTTTTAAAACAGATAGTAAAATAATTCGGATCATTGAAGCCAGTCTGATAAGCTGCCTCTGAAACCCTTAATCCATCATCGCGAATAAGTTTGTAGGCTCTTTTCAGCCGGATGGATTTAATCAGATTATTAGGAGTTGAGCCCATAAGTGATTTTATTTTCCTGTGCAATTGTGCAAGGCTGACGGCAAAATGCCGGGAAAGTAATTCAACACTCAATTCCTGGTTCATCATATTCTCTTCGATGAAAAGCTTCAGCTCGAGAATGAAATCGACATCTTTCCGGGGTAAGGCTTTTTCCAGATTTTCCGGGGTTTCAATTCCCTGAAATTTGTTCCGCAGCATTTTCCTGTTTTCCAATAATGCATATACCTGTGCATCCAGTAATTTAATATCAAAGGGTTTTGTTATATAGGCATCGGCACCGGTTGAAAACCCTTCTATTTGATGATCAATTGTAATACTGGCTGTAAGCATGACTACAGGGATATGCGATGTGTCAAAATTCCGCCGGATTTCCCTGCAAAATTCATATCCGTTCATATTCGGCATCTGTATGTCTGTTAAGATGACATCGGGATTATTTTCTTTCGCCAGTTTTAAACCAACGAAACCATCATCTGCCGTATAGACTTTATATCTATTTTTAAAATGACCTGATAAATACTCCCGAAGATCAGCATTATCCTCAACTATTAACATTCCCGGAGAATTATATTGCTTTTTTGCTTCCTGCAGAGGATTAACTTCCAGGTTAGCTGCTTCATTATCTCCTTCTTGTTGGTAATTTAATCCATCAGTTGTAATCAATTCATTATGGGAGTAACTTTCCTTTCCGCAAGGAAGAATAACGATAAAAGTTGTACCTGATCCTAAAGCAGATTCTACCTGGACTTTGCCATGGTGCATCTCTGTCAGTTCCTTAACAATCGAGAGGCCTATTCCGGTACCCTCCTGATTCATCGACTGGGAATGCTGAATTTTATAAAAGCGATCAAATATTTTGTCTATGTCATTTTCCGGGATCCCTATGCCATTATCGCTAACCACGAATTTAATATTCCTGCGTTCATCCATTATCACTTCTTCTGCGCTGAGTGTTATAAGGTCACCCTTTTTTGTAAACTTTACTGCATTAGACAAGAGATTCCAAAGTATCTTTTCAATTTTTTTTGCATCAACAAAACCAATGAGATTTCTGTCTGCAGAAAATCTTAAATCAATCGATTTGTTTTTGCATTCTTCCCTATAGGCCTCATATATATCTGTTAAAACATCAGCAATAGCCGTTTCCTTAACTTCCAGTTCAACCTGCTTTTGTGTTATTTTTCTGAAATCGAGCAAATCTGTAATTAATTTATAGAGTCGTTTTGAATTCCGGTTAATAATCATAAGTTTATTAACCTGTTCCTGGCTGAGGTTTTCCGACTGCAATAAATCACTAACAGGAGCGTCGATAAGCGTCAGGGGAGTTTTTAAATCATGAGATACATTGGTAAAAAACGATAGTTTCTTTTCAGTAAGTTCATGCTCTTTCTGGATCTTAAATTCTGATATTTCTTTTTCTTTCCTTAACTCCATTCTTTTTAAATATGCGTATACAGAAAGGTATAAAATGGTTATTAATATAATTACATACGCCAGGTAAGCATACCAGCTTAAATACCAGGGTGATTGAATGCGAATTGCCAGCCGGGTTGGTATTCCTTCCCTGGTTTTATCCGTACTCTTTATTTCAAATATGTAGTTACCCGGAAATAAATTTGTATACGTGACATAATTGTTTTCCGCCAGGTAAGTCCACTCTTTTTCCAGACCTGTCAACCGGTAAGCATAATTGTGATATTTCAGAAAACTTTTGTTTTTAAGAAAAAAATGGATGGAAAATGAATTCTTACTATAAGGCAACTTAATTTCTTTTGTTTCTTCCAGGGGTTGCTTTAAAAACTGCTTTCCCTGAGGATTCCTGATACTTTGGTTTTGCAGCGTAATATCTGAAATTACCACTTCGGTCTTTGAAGCTTCAGTATTGACCTTTGAAGGATCTACAATCGTAAATCCGGCCAAAGAACCAAAAAGTATTCTTCCATCGTGTGTTTTGGCAGAAACCCTCTCATGAAATTCATTTGCCGGGAGTCCATCGCTATGGTTGAAATTCAATATTTCCCCGGTCTCGGTATCAAACCTGCAAATACCTGAAATAGTACTGATCCAGAGGAAACGATCATCCACAGACTCAATCCTTACCAGCGTATTAGAAGGTAAGCCATCTTTTACTGTATACTTTTTAAAACTTTTACCATCTTGTGAAATATGTATCAGGCCATTGGCGGAAGAAGCAAGCCAGTAAGAACCTTTTTTATCATGATAGAAATCAGCGATATAACAACCAATTCGCTTATTCATTTCCGATAATTTGTTTTCCAATACTTTATCTTTACAATTAACATGAAATAAGCCTTTGTCTGAAATCAAGGCCAACAATTCACCTTGTTGGTTTTCTCTTAAAGAATTTAGCAAACAATAGGTGATGTTGCTCCCCTTATAATATAATTCAAATAAGCTGGTTGTTTCGTGCTCAATGTCGAAGTTTAATAAAATGCGACTTTGAAATTGTGTTAATATTAATAAATTGCTTTTATTGATTTCTCTTAACTGAACAATTTGTTGCATTTCATCAGGGCCATTACTGCTTGGATGATATGTTTTTAAGAGGTTATAGTTAGAATTATATTTTCCGAGAAGTCCGTCATAGGTGCCTAGCCAGATATTATTATCTGCGCTTATCGTTATTGCGGTAACTTTAGTTCCATTTAAATCTTTTCTTAATTTATCGCTTGTTAGATTTTTAAATTGACGTGTATTTTCATTCCATACAGATAATCCGTAGTTAGTCCCAAAATAGATAAAAGGTTTTTTTATGAAAACGGAAACTCCTTCATTAGCTATCAGTGAATTTTCATTTCCTTTTTCCGGAAGGAAATTTTGAAACAACAAATTATCAGGTAAAATACATGTTAATCCGGCACCGTAGGAAGCAAGCCAGATTTCATGACTATTTCCGTGTAATATATCATAAATACTATTACTATTGATAGATTCATTGATATTCCACGATCTGTTTAGTATTCTTGAAATTTTTAAATTTTTATCAAGGACAATAATCCCGTAACCATCAGTTGCCAACCAAAATTCCTGGTTAACTTTTAATATCTTTTCTAAGAAATAATGATTATTTATCTCTATATATAATGGCTGTCTATTTTCACTAATAGCATAAAGCTGACCATTGTAACAACCAACAAAGAGTTTGTCATCTATTTTACTAACAAGCACGACAGGTTGATTTTTAAGGTATGAAGCAACAATTTTTGTAAAACTACTTTCTCGACTTAGAAGCATGACTCCGTCATTGCTTTTGCCAAGCCAAATCCCTTCTTTTGAAAAGCAAAAATCAGAAATATCATTTCCCTGGTACACATTCAAAATTTTATTGTCAATAACTTTATAAATATCCGATACCATTAAAAAATAGATTTCACCATTGTCTTCCTCAATTTTTGAAACAAACCCCTGAACTATCCGATCAAAATAATTCGTAAGGCGGTTATACTTAAAAAGCCCTTCACCGGTAGCAACCCAAAGTATATTATGGGAGTCATAGAGCAGATATATGATCCCGACACCAGATAATTCTTTATAACAATAGAAATTCTTTCCATCATAGCGGGCAATTCCATTTGAAGTACCAACCCACAAATATCCATACTGATCTTGTTCAAGGCAGGTAGTAATGTTTCGGGGAAGGCCATCAATTTCAGAAAAATGCAAATATCTTTCTTGTTCAGCTGAAAAACTGTAGTAAGAAAATAGAAGCATTCCAAAATATGTAATTAGCCTTTTATTGGATAATAATAACTTCATTTAAATATAAGTTATGTTGGTTGCCAACCATGAGGCCCCTTAAAATACAAAAATAGAAAGGTTCAATGAAATAATTATAAATAATGTTTCGTGAAATCGGGTCAATTTTAATGTAAATATGATAGAATCCTCAAGAATTTAGAGATTATTTTCAAGATTCAGTAAGGCTAATGAAGCTAATTTTGACGAATATCACCAAACTTTAATTATATGAAAAAACAATTACTATTATTTGCAGTAAGCCTTTTTGCAGCCAGAACGGTTTCTTTTTCCCAGGAAGCTATTGTTGGAGGCGAAATGGAAAATGTAAACAGTTGGCATTTCGCAAGCCGCACGGATAAAACTGATAAAGTTGAAGCAACTTTTGATTATACCTTAGATCTTCCGGCAGACGGAAGCGGGGGATGTTTAGAACTTACTGGAATGGGTGACAACGAAAGTTATACCTGGCAAAAAGTTACGATTGTCCCCGGGCATAAATATTCTTTTTCGGGTTTGTTAAAAAGTATATCAACCGAAACTGTAACAAATACCTGGGCAGAGGTACTCTTTTCAAGGAATAAACCGGATTCATCAATGGGTTATGGTGCAGTTACTGGAGATTTTTGGTACACAAACAGCACGTGGAAGCCTGCACCATATGGAAATTTTGACGGTTTAGACGGAAAACTGGAAGATGTAACTGAATTAATATGGAAAGGTATGAATGCAAGTGGTGGGGACTCGATACCAACAGGCCCTGAAATTACTATTCCTGATACAGTGACTGTCAATGACTGGTATGTTGTTATCAAAACGGGATGTATGAATGCGGTAGGCAGTGGTCCAACTTTTGACTTTTTATTTGACAATTTAAGTTTAATAGACTTAAATGCAAATAATATAATTCAAAAGAATTTGATAAATAATATCAATATATTCCCCAATCCGACATATGGGATAATAAATATTACATTAAGCGATAACAGCAACATCACAAAATACAACATATACAATGTTGCAGGTGTACTTGTTAAATCTGGTAAAATTGATAATAATCAGGTAGATTTAACATCCTTGAACAAAGGCATATATATGATCAAGTTGGACAACAATTCATCAACCGAATTTCATAAGTTAGTTTTAAAATAATTAATTGGCTATTTCCTATTATTTTCAAAACTAATTTATACTATCGCAGGGAATTGATGTTTAACGCGGAGAATTACAAAGTAAAATACTTTACAATTCTATGCGTTAGTTTTGAATTCTATGAAGTTTATAATTTACCAATTAAATTCTTAATCTAAAAATTCAGTAAGTGGTATTATTTATTATATAATATCCATGAAGTTAATGTTATTTAGAAAACTTGAAATTAAGAGGATAAAATTGTAAATATTATCTCATGAAAAACAGCTAATTTTAAAACAAATATGAGAGAATCGCAAAGAATTTAGAGATTATTTCAAAGATAAAAGAAAGCTATCGAATATAAATTTTATATTAGTTTTTAATTATTTTAATCTAATTAACAATGAAGATAAATCATCTTATAACATTTCTGATTTCCATTCTTATAGTATTTTCTGTTTTTGCACAAAATCCAAAAACAAAAATTCCGGAAAGGGTAATAAACTTAGACTATAGTTTAAAAAAAGGTCCTTTAAACGCTATGTTCAGGGAATGTGTCGGTGCCGGAAGAGCCAACGAGGGTCTAAGAGCTGACTGGCAGCAGCAGCTTGCTTACGTTAAAAAAGAATGTGGTTTCAGTTATATCCGTATGCATGGGCTTTTAACCGATGATATGGCAGTTTATAAAGAAGACAAAAATGGAAATCCGCAATATAACTATATGTACGTAGATGCGCTTTTCGATTTTTTGCTCAGCATTGATATAAAACCCTTTGTTGAGTTAGGTTTTATGCCCTCAGCGCTGGCCAGTGGAAATACTACCATATTCTGGTGGCGGGGCAATGTTACTCCTCCAAAAGATTACGAAAAGTGGGAGGCATTGATTCGCAATCTTACTCAGCATTTTACGGAACGATATGGAGCCGATGAAGTAAAGACCTGGTATTTTGAGGTTTGGAATGAACCCAACCTGTCGCCCGGTTTCTGGACTGGCACACAGGAAGAATATTTCAAACTTTATGAATACAGTGCCAAGGCTGTAAAAAGTGTCAATCCGGAATACCGCATAGGGGGTCCGGCAACAGCGGGTGCTGCCTGGGAACCTGAGTTGATTGACTTTTGTGCTAAAAATATGGTTCCGATCGATTTTATAAGCACACACGCTTATGGAGTAAACCAGGGGTACCTGGATGAGCATGGGAATACAGGTACTGTATTGGCCCCACAGGAATTTGCCGTCAGCGGCGATGTATTGCGCTCAAGAGATGAAATAACCCGTTCCCCAATGCCCCATCTTGAGTTGCATTATACAGAATGGAGCTCTTCCTATACTCCGTCAGATCCTATACATGACAGCTATCACGGAGCTGCTTACATCCTGCAAAAAATTAAGCAGGTAGGTACAGCAGCCAATTCAATGTCGTACTGGGTATTTACGGATATCTTTGAAGAGTCAGCTCCTCGTTTTGAGCCTTTTCACGGTGGATTTGGATTGCTGAACATCCAGGGCATCAATAAACCTGCATTCTATGCTTATCAGTTTCTGAACCGGCTGGGTAATATTGAACTGGAAAATAGCGACCCCACTTCGTGGGCATGCAAAGATGCAAATGGAAATATCCAGTTGCTGGCTTATGATTTTACCTATACACACCCTGGCGACTCGGTTAATAACCAGGAATATTATAACCAGGATTTACCTTCAAAACCGAAAGGAAAACTGAAGATCCATATTTCGAATATACCCGAAGGAACATACTCACTGACGGTATACAAAACAGGGTATCGTTGTAACGATGCTTATTCAACCTATCTCTCCATGGGCCAACCTGCACAACTCAGTGAAATCCAGGTGGAACAGATCAAAATGCTAAACGACGGATCGCCTGTTGCAAAAGAGATCATCAGGGCCAGAACCGGAATTCCTTTTGAAAAAGAACTGGATCTGCGGGAGAATGATGTCTACCTTCTTGATCTGATAAAGCTTTAGAAAAACACGATGAAAAACCATTTTGTACTGCATTGTTTTGTCCTTGCATGGATGGGTAGTTTCACCATCACCAGGGCACTTTCACAGGATGTAACCATAACGGTTAATGCGGCTGAGGGCAAGCGGGCAATTTCCCCCTATATCTACGGACGCAATAATACCTTTGACAAGCCTGCTTCGTTTTATACGGATGCCGGCCTGCGATTTGTCCGTATGAATGCCGGCAACAATGCCACCAAATACAACTGGCGGAGGAAGATTACCGGCCACCCCGACTGGTACAATAACGTATATGGATCAAACTGGGATGCAACATCAGAATATGTCGCCAGTAATTTTCCCGGGATGCAGGTTATGTGGGCATTCCAATTGCTGGGAAGAGTGGCATCGAACACAAACAACAATTTCAACGACTGGGGGTTTAATCAATCGCAATGGTGGCAAGGCGTTAATCAGAATCTGGCCGGAGGCGGCGTGCCCAATACCGACGATCCGGGTGGCCGTGCATTGGTTGAGGGTGATGATAACCTTTATACCATGGAATGGCCTGCCGATTCCACCGTGGCAATATTGGATCATTGGTTTGGCCCGGATGGTCTAAACCTGAATAAGAATCAATTTCTTTACTGGAACATGGATAATGAACCGGATATCTGGAACGGGACACACGATGATGTGATGGATGTCCTGCTGCCCGCTTCCGAATTTATGGATCGTTTTATTGAGGTAGCCAAAAAGGCCCGTGCCATATTCCCCGAAATTAAAATTTGCGGTCCGGTCACCACCAGCGAATGGCAATGGTATAAATGGGGCGATGAGAGTATACGGATCGACGGAAAATACTACTGCTGGCTTGAATACTTCCTTAAAAGGATATCTGACGAAGAAAAAGCAACGGGCATAAGACTGCTCGATGTGGTGGATCTTCATAATTATCCCTATGCACCAACTGATTGAGATGCGCTTCAGGTTCACCGTATGTACTATGATACAAATTATGATTATCCCGGGGCACAGGGATTGTATACCATCAATGGGGGTTGGGACACATCGCTGAAAAATGAATATATTTTCAAACGGATCAACGATTGGCTGATGGAATATTTCGGTGAAAATCATGGTATAACCTGTGGCATCAGCGAATGGGGACCTTCCAATTCAGACCCGAATATAGGTTCCGTGGTGTATGGTTCCCTGCTGGGTACCTTTGCCAATAATGGTGTTGAATACCTCACCCCCTGGAATTGGCAGGTTGGTATGTGGGAAACATTGCATCTTTTCAGCCGGTATTCGAAAAGCTACCGTGTTTCAAGTATTTCCTCGCTCGAAAATACTGTTTCTGCTTATACTTCGTTGAATCAGGCCGCTGACTCGATGACTGTGATTTTGGTGAATCGTGATATGAATTCCGAACGCAGCGTAACCGTAAATCTCAACGAATGCATAATAAACAACGGAAATTATACCACATTACAGCTGTCTTCATTACCGTCAACGGAAACTTTCATTTCGCATACCGATAATGCCCTGACTGAAAATGCTGTAGAAGTAAACTCAAATTCATTTACTATTACCTTACCCGCGCTTTCGACAACGGCAGTTTTATTTTCATCGATAGTTGTCGGAGTGGAAGAATACGATAATCAGGTTGACGAAATAAAGCTTTATCCTAATCCAGTTTCCGATCAACTGTATATTGATATGAGCCCCGGTATTTCAGAACTTATAGAAATTATCGTTTATGATCGGAGCGGACGCAAGGTACTGTCTTCACAAAAACATTATGACGGAAATGCACCAATAGTTATTACTATGTCTGCACTTTCTGAGGGATTCTATTTTTTGTCAGTAAAAAGCAGGAATGGGATATCAATAAAAAGCTTTTCTGTTATCCGGTAGGACAGGTAAGGCCTTCATGAGGAGATAACCTGAATATGAAAGCCTTTCATTTCAATAACGCTTAATTTACAGAAAATATGAAGCCACTATTCAGCTATGTTTTAACAACCATTGGTATCCTTTTCCTCTTACATCAGCATATAAATTCACAGGGCCTTTTTATAGGCGCCAATTATCACCCGCATGATACTGATATTGATCAGTGGGGAAAGGATATTGCTTTAATGAAAGAAGCCGGATTTAATGTTGTTCGAATGGGTCATTTGGCTTGGGACAGCTATGAACCGGCAGAAGGGAAGTTCGACTTTGGCTGGTTTGATACTGTGATGGACATGATGAACGATGCTGGCATAAAAGTCATCCTCGATATTGCCATCCGTCCTGCCCCGATCTGGTTACATGAAAAATATCCGTCAATAAGCATTACCGATGCCAGTGGTGATTTAAAGTACCCCAACCACCGCTATATGGAAGATGTTGGCGACCCGGATTATCAGAAATATGCTTTGCGGTTTACCGATACAATATCAAAACGGTATGCCAACCATCCGGCATTGCTTGCATTCGGCATTGACAACGAATCGGGTGATGGCCCTATTTCCTATTCTGAAACGGTAAGGCACCGATTTATTCAATGGTTAAAAAATAAATATAACAACCTCGAAAATTTAAATAAAGCCTGGGCAACACAACGTTGGTCACGAAGAATTAATCAATGGGAAGAAATAGGATTACCTGTTGAGGGTTCTAAAAACGGTGCACCAGAAAAAATATTGGATTTCAGGCGTTTTATTTCCGACGATATAAACCAATTACTTTTTAAGATGATTGATAAGGTCAATGCCAATGCTCCCAATGCCCTGACCAATACAAATGCATGGTACTACAGTTGGATGAAGTATTTCGACTATGCTGAAATTGCTTATTCCGGAAAGATGACACGCGAAGGTTGTGGTTTCTATCCTGGAAATTCTTTAACAACCAATTGGGGAGTAATGAATGCAGCGTTTGGAATCTCACGCATTCAATTTGAAAGCACAAATCCGTTCTGGTGCAGCGAATTTACTACACACAACGCTGTTCCAAATTCAATCCGCAAATCGGCTTATGCCAGCTTAATGTATGGCAACCAAATGGTTTGCGGATGGACATGGCAAAGTATGCACGCCGGAGAAGAACAGTACCTGGAAGGGATGCTTGACTGGGATGGTATACCTAATCGCAAATATGACGAATACAAAAAAATTGCATCGGAGTTTAAAAGGATAGAAAAATTCTTCCCGTATAAACTACAGGCAGAAGTTGGTCTGGCTTTTTCCTTTCCCAGCCAGATTGCCAGTGCCGGTTTTCCTGAACAACATGATAGTCAATTGCAGGCCTGTTGGGACCTGTTTTATTGGCGTAATATGGATGCCAGGGTTGTAGAAATCAGCAGAAGTTCATTGAATTATAAAATCCTATTCGTTCCCGGTGTTGCTGTAATGGATGAAGTAACTGCCACCAAAATCCGTGACTTTGTAAAAAATGGCGGAACAGTTATAATGACAAGCAATTCGGCTTTTGTTGACGAGTCCGGTCAGGTTTTCGCCTCTACCCGTCCCGGCCGTTTAAACGATGTATTTGGCATCCGTGTTGGAAGTTACGAAGAAACGGAAGCGCTTAATGAAATATCACGTAAGGCGTATAAAGGCAAAAAACTTGAACTCACTTATAAAGGAAAAGCAATTGATACCGAATCGGCAAGGTTTGATATTATTCAACCGGAAGGGGCTGAAGTTATTGGCTCATTAACCAGCCTCGACAAAGATTACCCAATTATGACTTCCAACAAATATGGTAAAGGAAGGGCTATTTATGTAGGTCTCCCGGCTAAAGGCGAAGTACTGGGCAATTTACTTGACGACTTAATGCTTGAGCTTGGAATTAAAAAAGGCCCTGATGTTCCTTCGGGAGTAATGGCCCGTCAGATTGACAAGACTCATTTCTTATACCTGAATATAAGTGGGGATCCAAAAGAAATTATAATTAAAGGAAACTCCCGGAGCATACTCTTCGATAAGGATTACACCGGCAATTTCACCATTGCGCCCTATGAACCTGATTTTATTGAGCTGAAATTAAAGGATCCCAAATAGTATTTTTTAAGATACTAAAAGAATAAAGAACATTAATCTTTAAATTATTTATGAAACAGAATTTGGTAAAATTTGAAGTTTTATTATTGTTTCTGTTGTTTATATTAATCGAAGGGAAAACCCAGGTTATACCACAACCAGCTCTATCAAAAAGAGCAAAAGAGAATTTTGA
>Ga0105094_10001433_pt1 | contig 12467 bp, 10 predicted proteins | sample PPLLak1March2015_2_FD_87023 | JGI IMG/M metagenome (GOLD analysis project Ga0105094, IMG submission 87023) | Freshwater sediment microbial communities from Prairie Pothole Lake near Jamestown, North Dakota, USA - PPLs Lake P8 Core (3) Depth... | ecosystem: Environmental > Aquatic > Freshwater >...
CAAGACGGGCAGATTCAAAGGTAGGCAAGGCTAATGCCTCATCATAGGCCGCTGCAGTAATGTGATCAATACCGGCAAGCATCGATGCCAGAACATGCATGGTGCTGCGAATAATGTTATTCAGAGGCTCCCGGGCCGTCAGTCTGTTGGCGGCAGTGTAAGTGCTGATCCGAAGTGACAGGATTCGTGGGTCGCGCGTCTTGAATCTTTTCTCGGCAATCCTGGCCCAGAGGCGGCGTGCTGCCCTGAATTTGGCGACCTCCTCAAAAAGGTCGTTGTCGGAGCTCATATGAAGATCTACCCGAGGGATGTAATCTTCAGGTTTTACCCCTTTCGCCTGAGCCGCCTCCGCATAGCAGATGAGATTAGCGATACCGAAGCCAACCTCCTGGGAAGCAGTGCATCCTCCCCACCTCATGGTCGTCGTACAAGACCATTGCGGCTCCCAGTGCGGTACAACCTTATACATATACGCCACCACATCCGAGGCCAAGTCAACTGCAACGGTCGGACTGAAAATGAACGTCCCCCTACCTGTATATTCTTTAAAAGGATCATTCTGGATCCGGATCCCCATCTGGGAAGGCTGCAAGTGAGCACTCTCACACAAAACTAAAAATAAGGCGAGCGCCCAGGGGCCAATGCAGTTACCTACTGTACCTGTTTTTAAACCGGAGAGGGGAATCCCCTTCAAGGCCCGCTCCAGGTCAGCTGCCGTATCGATGGCAAGGCCTACTTTTCCAACCTCCCCTTCTGCAAGTGGATCATCTGAATCCATGCCGAGCTGCGTGGGAAGATCAAGAGCCAGTCCTATATCCCTTGACCCCGCCGCATAAAGTTGACGGTAACGCTTGTTCGCACTCTCCCCGGAGCCAAACCCAGCATAGAAACCCAGTGGAGAACGAAAGGCGCGATAGCCTACCGGATCGATGCCACGGGTGAATGGGTATTGACCGGGGAGACCAATGTCTTCGTTGTAGTTTGTCTCCGCGGTATGAAGTGGCGTATAGATTCTTTCCGTAATCAATTCACCGCTGCCGGACCTAAATTCGGGCTTATTTTCTTGAATCTTTGCCAGCCTTTCCTTCAGTGCCGTGTTTTCCCATTCGGTGAGCCTGGCACGCAGTTCTTTTAGAAAATCCACTTCATACATTCTCATCCTCGCGCTTTCAAACTATCGGCATTAGCCGCCAATCGTCCGGGTATATTGTTTCCAATAGGGGGCTCTTAATTCACGTCGGAGGATTTTTCCTTGCGCATTCTTGGGTAAGGTATCCATAAAGTCCACCGACTGGGGCTTCTTGTAACTGGCCAGGCGTTCCTTACAGAATCCGATGATTTCATCCGCGGTAGCGGTCATGCCTGGCTTAAGGACCACGGCCACTATGACCGCTTCTTGCCATTTCTCATCCGGTATGCCGAATACGCAGGCCTCCAGGACAGCCGGATGCGCATTGACCACTTGCTCGACTTCATTCGGATAGACGTTGAGCCCACCACTAATAATCATCTCCCCCTTACGGTCCATCAAGTAGACATAACCATTCTCAATTTTGCCGATATCCCCCGTATGAATCCAGCCATCGATTAATTTTGCACGGGTCTCTTCCGGACGATTCAAATAACCCATCATCGCATGGTCGCTCTGCACGATGATTTCCCCTAACTCGCCATTCGCGACTTCCTTTCCGTGCTCGTCCACTATTTTCAGCTTGACCATCATATACGGCCTGCCTACGGAAGCCAGCAACGCCACTTCTTCGGGCTTTCCCTCAATCACGTGCTCTTCCTTGCGTAAGCAGCATAGGGTCAGCGGGGCTTCGCTCTGCCCATAGTTTTGAATAAAGACCTGACCGAAAATATGGATGGCCTGTTTGAGCTTATCCGTTGCGATAGGAGAAGCCCCGTAGATAATCGACCGTATTCTGTCGAAACTGTATTTTCGAATGTCGGGATTCGCGATGTACCGGTTGATCAAAGTGGGTATTGTTTTGATAATGGTCACGTTTTCCTTTTTGATCAACGGGAAAATGATCTCCGCATCAAAGCTAGGCGCAAGAACCTGGCTCACACCCCTGATCCAACAAGGGAGGACAAAGGACGAGACCGCATGGTAGATGGGCTGTAGGCCCAGGAAGATATCATTTTTGTTCAGATCGGGTAATAAATCCAGTAAGATATTCCGGGCAACCAATAGATACGAATCTCGACGCCACATAATGCCTTTAGGTTTTCCGGTCGTCCCCGAGCTATAAACGATGTGACCTAATTCTTGATTGTCCCCTTCCCCCTCCGGCTCCACCGCGTTCGCCCCTCCCAGAATGTTCTCATAGTCCAGCCAGCCCTCTGGAGGTTTTGAAACGGCAATAAAGTTCTTCACTCCCGATATCTTGGATCTCCCCGGGAGCTGCGAAATATATTCATTGCCCACAATCAGAGTATGGATGTCTGCATCATTGATCTGGTATTCCAGGTCAGCCGTGCTGATGCGAGGAGATAGAATCACATCGACCGCGTTGATTTTATGCTTGGCGAACATCGCCTCGATATACTGCGGGCAATTGCCTAAGACAGTTCCAATCCTGTCATTTCTCTTAACGCCGAGTTCACGAAGCCCATTGGCCAATCTGACGCTTCGTTCGTTCACCTGCCTGAAAGTAAGCCTTCCATCACCATACACAATGGCTGTTTTATCAGCGTGATACTCCGCAAAACGGCGAATGATCGTTTTTACGTCCATGGATCACTCCCGACCGCAAAATGATTTTCTATCCATCTGTTTTGTCCAATCGTTCCCATCACGCGTGGTTGCTCCTTTCGAGGCGATACGCTTTAACAGCCGTATCGTGAAACAGCGCAGAACGCTCCTTCGGGGAGCAGCCTTCACAGATGCGCTTAAGCGCATTCCACAAAACCGTGTAGGAATAGGACACTTTATCGACTGGAAAATTACTCTCAAACATGCACCGCTCAGTGCCGAAAACTTCGATACAAAAACGATAGTAGGGTCCCATGGCCACGGCCAGTTCGGTTGAACTCGGTGGGTTAATCTGTTCATGCCAGCCAAAACCGCAGCGTGGCATTCCGAGCCCACCCAGCTTCATCATCACATTGGGACAGGATGCAAGCTCAGTGACACCGCGTTTCCACTCCTGGAATACTTCCTGGCGTTTCCCGGCGTAGCGACCTATCCCCAGGAGGCCACCGGTATGATTCACGATGATAGGCGTATCAGAAAACGCTTTCGCCAGGTCTGCCAATTCAATCAATTGCGTATAATACTGCCAGGCATCAAAACTGAGTCCATACCGCTGGAGACAAGCAAACCCTTCCCGGAACTTGGTATCCAACATCATTCCTTTACCCTTACCCATCGTGAGTATGGCACGATCCCCATCCCATGTGCATGACTGTCGGATACCCCGAAAACGGTTCTTGCCCGCCGCCAGATGCGCCTCGATGATCGGAGCCACACCCGCTCCAAGAGTGAGGTCGGCGAATCCTATGACCCCTGCAGCCACAGCGGTCGTGCCCCATTGCCCGCTGGCGCTCTGTGCGGCCACGCCCTGGGCAAACTCAGTCTCACCGACAGGCCGCATCTCTGCAGGACCATCTTTTCTATACATGGCGCCGCACTCTACAAATACGGTCTTCGCAATCTTATGTCCGCCCCCCGCATCCTCCAGATACTCATCGAGCAGGTACCGGCCTCGTTCGCCAGGGCCGTCCCACAAGTGATGATGCGGGTCACAAATGGGGAGGCCCGGATCAATCGCTTCCTCAATCATCATCCCAACCATGCCCCAGCCTCTCGCATCATGCTTCTCTTCACCAAAGTCCTCTCTTGGTCATTGATGATTGGCCACTGATTATTGATCACTGCTTTCTGCCTACTGCCTTCTGCTTCTGTCTATTTACCTGATCGCTCGCGACTGATAACGGATTACAGTCCTTTGGCAGCCCCCGTCAGGCCAAGCTTCTTCAGTGTCTCCGGCGTTGGTTTTCCGGTTTCCCTGTCCCAGCCCATGCATTCATAATATTCCTTTATCAGCTCTCTCAAATGCGGCGCGATCGTCTGTCCCTTCGCCGGCCCTTCGGTTGGCGGGTCGAGAAGGCGCTGTCCAATATCCAGGTCGCTCTCGATGGTCAACCCGTGTTTCATATTGAAGATCCTCTCCAAAGTAATCACTCGATGGCCGATGGTCAGTGCTTCATCGCGGCTGAAACCCTCCCAACCAGTGATTGCGGCAATCGCTTTAGGAATCAAGAATGCTGCCTTCGAATCCGATTCATCCATGCCCCCCAGAAAACATTGCCCGAAGCAATCATCCCATACTCTTTTACACTGTGCCTTTGCCGTCATCTCGGCCAGTCCTTCCGTCGTAAAGCGGGGAGAGCGCTCATGATACCCCATGTCGAATTGAGGAAATACATCATTGGCAAAGCCACCCTGCCAGCATGCTCCGGCTCCAGAAGTCACTTGTCCCAGCATGACGCCCCAGGCGGTCCGCCAATCGTGCATATTGTACCCCGCACCCTTCACGTGGATGACATACTTGGATGCATCTCCACCCAAAATCTCGGCAGCTTTCTTGACACCCTCAGCGAATATCTTACCGAAGCCTTCGCGGTTTGTTATCTTCATGAGCAGCGCCTCGGCTGCCTCGGCATTGCCCCAGTTCAATTCAAGCCCGTCCGTTTGTTCCTTGGTCAGCAAACCCCTTTCATACATCTCGAAGGCGAGACCCAAGCAAACCCCCGGCTCCGCAGAATCAAACCCGAGGCGATCGTTCAGGTCCAGTAAATAAAAGACCGTACCGGGTTCGGTCACACCGACAATGCCCGCGGCACCTTCCCTCCCCTCGGCTCCTCCTCCAGGAGTCAACACATATCCCTTGTGGGGACCACTCGTGATCTCGGCTCGATAGCAGCAGGCAACAGGACAACACCAGCATGCCACATGTCTGGTATTAAAACTTCCATGGATGGAGCCATACATCCTCCCTGCCCACGGCATCCCATCCACAGGGTTAAGCATGTTTTTGTAAGTCGTCCATTGTGCGAATAATCCAAAGACCTCTTCACCGCCCCCCTTACTGACGCCTTCCAATTTGTGACAATTGTAGTACGTGAGCGGTGCCATACCGACCTGGAAGGCGATCCGATACCATTCCTTCACGAGTTCGATAAGCTTTTTGGGCTCAGCGATCGGGATCGTCCCGCTGCCCTTGACTGCGATCGCTTTCAGCTTTTTCGAACCCAAGACCAGCCCATTCCCTCCTTTACAAAACATATGATACTTGTCATTCCCGATGCCTGCGCCATGAATGAGGTTTTCTCCCGAAGGACCGATCGCTGCCACACAGACATCGTGAACACCGACTTTGGCTTTAATCAGATCTTCGGTATCATGGGTATCTTTACCCCAGAACTCCGTGGCGTCCCTGATCTCCACCTGGTCGTCACAGATCCAAAGATAGACAGGTTTCTTAGATGCCCCTTGAACAATAATTCCATCATAGCCCGCGAACTTGAGATAGGTTCCCAAAAAACCGTGTGTATGAGAATCACCGACCGTATACCCCGTATTGGCGTTAAGAGTCACAGCGGCCATATCCGATGCGCATGGATAGAACGTGCCCGTCATGGGGGCTGTCATAAAGATGACTCTGTTTTCCGGGTCCAGAGGTTTAACATTAACGGGGAGCTCATCATTCAATATTTTCACTGCAAGCCCGGTAGCCCCAACATATTGTCTCAGGATCTTTTCTTTCGGCAAACCCTCTGTCGTTATTGACCCTTTTGTTAAATCCACCCGCAGAATTTTACCAACATATCCCCCGAGTGGTGTCCTTTTGCTCTTAGGTAACTTGGCCGGCTTTTTGCTCTCCTTAACCATCATGATTCTCCTTCCTCTCATCCGTTCATTCCGCAAATCAACCCACCCCCCATTGATGGACCATCCGGTCAGACTCAAATTATTCTCTCTGAAAGGAGAGTTTATCCATATGAATCTCCAGCAACTTGTCACTTAATGAGATTCGTTTTGCGCCGCTGATATCGTTAGGGTCACCATACGTCAATGCCTTGGCCTGGCAGAACTCTACACAGGAAGGTTGACCTCCGCAGAGATCACACTTGATGGCCACATCGTCCACAAAACCCATCGCTCCAAAAGGACAGGCCGTAAGGCACATTTTACAGCCTGTGCACTTTTTCTTCGAAACTTTAACCACGCCCGTCTCCGGGTTTTTTGATATCGCCTTGCTCGGACAAACAGAGGCACAGTATGGAACCTCACATTGCATGCAAACGACCGGATTAAAGAATGCTGCATTATCATATCGCAGCACTTTTAATCGTGCATGCGAGGTGCCTATGGCTCCGTAGTGTACAAGTGAACAAACCGCCTCGCACATCCGGCAGCCAATACATAAATCTGCGTTAACAATCAGTATCTTTTTCATTCAGAGTTCGCCTCCTTGTGATTGAGTGCAACCTGTTGAGCAATCAACCTTTGAGAATACCCCTAAAAAAGACCTCCTCGTACGTATCAGACAACTCGTTGGCCGACTCCATTCGCCCGGTGTCAAACCAGTAGAAAGTCCAACGGCACATGCCGATCAATGCGAAAGCAGCAAAGGTCTTGTTAATTTTCTTGCTCTTCCCCAAAGCCTCCAGCTCAGAGAGGCTGTTTCGGAAGAGGTCAAAAAATCTCCTCCAGCTTTGATTGATTGTCTTTCGATGTTCTGGTTTCAGCTTTCCGACTTCATGGATGAGCACCCGTGCTGAGGCATCCCTTGTCATACTCGCCTTCGTATATTCCTTGATCAAGTAGGAAATGCGCTTTTCCGGGTCCTTGATCTTCTCCGCAGATTCCATGATCGGGATTAAATCTCTTTTCAGATTGCGCTCATGGATGAAAAAAAGGAGGTCTTCTTTACTGCTGAAATAATGATAGAGACCGGCCTTGGCAAGACCAAGCGCCTTTGCAATTCGCGACAGAGGAGTTCGGTCATAACCTTCCGCGATAAATAGCTCCATCGCCTTTTCGTAGATTTCTTCTCGTCTATCCAATGTTTCTACCTCCGGACAGATTAATATCTTCAGATCTTAATCTAATGTCCTCGATTTCAGGGGTTTTCCTACCTACCAGCCGACCGGTCAGTATTTTGACAATTTTCCTGTTATTTGTCAAGAAATATTTTCTGCGTCATCGATCTCCCAAAAAAAAGGGTTAGGAGGGTTCTTAATATCTCCTAACCCATTGAAATGATAAGGTGCACGAGCCCATGTACTAATTACGGCCTTCTATTTCTTCACCATCCCCTGTTCTCTAAAGAAGGTTTGAGCGTTCTTCTTGTAATTGGCCAGGTATTTTTCAAAGTCGGCAGGCCCGTCAAAGTCCACAGGCATCTCCATCGCTCTGTTCTTCTCTTGAAACTCTTTGTTCTCAAGAACTTTACGAATGGTATCGTCCAGTTTCTTCACGATCTCGTCCGGCGTCTTCTTGGGAGCGAATAACCCGAGAAAAGAGGAAATTGGCAGCTTGTAGCCAAGCTCGGAAAGAGTGGGGATGTCCGGCGCGGAAGGGACTCTTTGTTGAACGGCCACGGCAAGGACCTTGAGCTTCTTCGCTTCCACGAGCGATTTGATCACGTAAAGGACTGGGATCGCCACGGGAACATGTCCGCCGAGGAGTGCAGGGACCATTGTGCCATCTCCATCATAGGGGACATCCACGATCTGCAGGTTCGCTGTTTTGACGATCGTTGACAGGATCACATACTGCGTTGTGCTTTTCCCGATATGCCCAAATTTCATCCCTGGATTGCTCCGGGCATAGTCGGTGAGTTCCTTCAGACTGTTCCACGGCGCATCTGCCTTAACCGCGATACAGATCAGGGGGGCGTGGATTCGAGCGATGGGCCTGAGGTCATTGCTTGTATAGGGTGCTGAATAAAAGTAGCTGTATACCTCAGGAACAGCTCCTGAACCCGGAAAATAACCTAGAGTGTAGCCATCCGGCTTGGCGGAAACCACGGAATAGCCTCCAATGGTTGCTGCGGCTCCGGGTTTGTTCACGACCACCACGGGCTGTTTTAGCTCCTTCTCCATAAATTGGGCGAGAAGTCGCGCGCCCATATCCGTTGACCCCCCCGGCGGGACGCCCAGGGTGATGGAAATGCTCCTGTTCGGGTAATCTGAGGCCGCCGCATCCGTCATCGAGACCCCAAGAACCATCGAAACACTCAGAAAAAAGTAACCGATTCCAACCCACAGCGTACGTCTCTTTCCGTTCATCTTTGTCCTCCTTTTTTCAGTTCTCCCATTCACAGTCACAGCCGTAACCGCGTCACCGCTCGCGATCCTTTCGGCTCTTGCCTTTAGCGGTGACGTCTTTTAGCTTCCGAACCCGCCCTGCCCTGCTTTTCGTTTTTCGTTACCTCAACGGTCCCCCTCTGGGCGTCCACCCTGACCCAGTCTCCTGTCTCAATCACTTCACATGGATTTTTATTCAGCCTGTCGACGAGAGGAATGTCGATGATGATGGCCATCGTCACCCAGACCGGGTGGGCCATGACGTTGATGATCGCCCTCGGCACCGAGCCTACCGTGGCGGCATCCATCATGATATTCGTGCTGAATATCCCCCCTTTACCCGTAGGAAAGACCAAGACCTTCCCGGCGAAGCTCTTCCCGTATACCGAGGGCGTTGCCACTTTGTTTGTGAACGTGACGTCTCCCATATCACTCCAGACATTCCCTGTGTCCGCCATGAGATTGATCGGTTCCTGGCAGACCAGCGCTTCGCCTTCAGCGATTCCACCCACACCCTTGTGCCCCTTAAGGACAATATTTGCCATCGATCACCCCTCCATCTTTCCGGTCAGTGCAATTCTAGCGCATTCGTCGACATGTTTTAAAACGGGCTCGATTTCCTGCTGTCCGATGTAGTGGCATGATTTTGCATCGGCAAAAACCAATGTATTCCATCCCATCCGCTTTGCCCCTACGACCGGATTATTCTCAAATTGCGCCCCGCTTATGCCTTTTTCTCTCAAGACCTCGTCCATCCCCAGTTTGACCCCGGCTGATCTGAGTATGTCGCAAATACCAGCCTTGTCGCACACGGTTCTGACGACTCCGTCCACCAGTACGACCATGGGAAACTCCGTAGAAATCTTCTTCCCTTCGAGCAGTCTGGCTAAGGTATACATCGTCTCAATGGAGACGTTCACGCCAAACCCTCCAATAGAGATCAGGTCCGGTTTTGATTTTGATGTTGAGAATGTTTCATAAACTCCTTTCAGTTCCTTCCGCCCGACCAGAAACTTCTCCTTGGGCTTCTTTCCGCGGAAGGCTTCCTCCAAGGTCCGCGCTTCAGGCGATATGCCTACGAGGAGGGAATGGACGCAGGCACCATAAGAAGGGATGCTGGAACAGATAGAAACCAAATCGTCGTTGGTCACATCGGCAGGATGAACCCCGTTGATGACGGGCACATCCCAGTAGTGCTTACCCAGCGTCTTTGAGATATAGTACCCGAGGGCACTCCAGTCGGTTTCATCCTTCAACTCCACCTTCACATCAAACAGTGTTTTTCCAACCCTGTTCTCGGGTAAATGGAAGCCGTATTCCGGGGTCTTCCCGACGATGGCCGCTGAATATTGGCCGATAAAATCCTCTGTATTTGCACGGGCGCCGATATATGAGTTCACATAATGCGTCACCGCGGTGCCGTCAGCAGCAACGTGTTGGCCGTACACAGGGATGCAGAACAGATTCCGTGCCTGTCCCCAAGCTCCCTGGTAAGCGAATTTTGCACCCAATCGCTTGTTGAGTTCAAAGTCCGCGGGGTTCGGGGCGTCCAGGCGAGCCAGGGTCAGCGGACACTTAAAGGTTGTGCCGAAATCAGCAATCTCTTTGACCCATTCGCTTGCCCTGCTGGGGTGACGGGGACTGTAGCCGATCACCAGTATTGCCATGCTGACTGGAACCAGACGCCGGGCATCATAAAACTCTCCCATTCTGACCAGAACTTCCATGGCTCTTCGGTAACCTTCCCCATTTTCACCGGCGAGCATCTTCCGTTCGTCATTCGTCAACCTCATGACTTACATCTCCTTCCTCCCAGTAAACCCCGTTAGAAAGTCTTCTACTTCCTGACGGGGAGGCTCACACGGGGCATTAAACCCCGTGTTCGCTAAAAAGAACAACCGTCATCCCCGCTGCGAGCAGCGGGCTTTCTAACGGGGTAAACGATCCAAATGCCGGGATCGTCGAGAGAGACGGCGCGCGCCTGCGCACTGCGGCGCTTTGGCGCTCGAGCGTAGCTTCCCTTTTTCTTAGGATTTTTTCTCGTTGCCCCATGAGGTCCCGGAGCTTCTCACGACGATCTGATGTCCTCATTAGCAACCACGACCCGCTTCCGGCTATCTACCTTTTTTGATGACCTCGACGATTCCCTTTGGAGCGTCCACCCTGACCCAGTCCCCGGTCTTGATCACCTCGAGCGGATTCTTGTCAAGCCCATCCACGGTCGGTAAGTCTAAAACAATGGATGCATAGGCGAACACCGGGTGGGTCTTGATATTGATCATGGCCTTCGGCCCGAGACCCTTCTTCGCCAGCCCCATCAGCATGGCTGTGCTGAATATCCCTCCCCTACCGGTTGGAAAGACAAGGACCTTGCCCGCCAGGTCCCTTCCGTACCAGTCAGGCATCTCTTTCTTGTTGGTCACCTTCGCGCTCATCGGCTCATGCCATATTCCACCCACATCGAAGATGTAGCTCAAAGCGTTTTTGCTGACCAGTGCCTCGCCTTCTGCGACGCCGCCAATGCCTTTGTGCCCCTTGAGAACTAGTTTCGCCATTTTCACACCTCCAACTTTCCGGTTAATGCCACATTTACAATTTTTTCGAGAGAAGACAGCAGAACCATATCAATCTCCTGCTGGCTGATGGCATTGCAATCCTTCAGGCTATCCGTGACCATGGTCCTGACTCCTTCCCGCTTCGCTTGTACCCAGGGGTCAATCACTCTCCCTTTCCACATGACCTGCCCCTGCGTTTCTCCGACAAACACACCCGCCGACTCGAGAATCCTCCCGAGTCCGAACCTCTCGGCCACCATCTTTGCCGCCAGAGTCAGATCCACTGCGAAGGACACATCGGGGTGAACCCTCTTCCCTTCAACCAGGCGAACCACATCATAGAGACGCTGTACGGTTAAGGGGAAGCGTAGCGTGACGATGTCGGGTTTGTTATCGGTGGGCGGATAAGTGTCGTATATCTTCTGCATTTCCCTGGTTCCTACAGAAAACTTTTCTTTTGCTTTCTTGCCATCCAGAGCCTGCTTCAAGGTGCGCCCTTCCGGTGACAGGCCTTCAATGAGGAAGTGCGTGATGGAGCCGGGGTTGTTCATGCTCGCGCAGAAGGACATAATATCGTCGCTGGAAACGGTCACGAGGTCCACTCCTGTCAACACGGGGACGTCCCAGTAATGGGCACTGAGCCTTTTTGATATATAGAACCCGACGACCGCCCATTCGATGTAGTTCTTCGGCCTCACCTTCAATTCCACAACAGTCCTGGCGTGTCTGTTTTCATCCAGCATGTAGCCGTATTCCGGCGTCTTTCCCGTGATGGCTGCCATGCGCACCCCGATGGGGCCCTCGTTGTTTCCTCTGGCGCCGATCATGCTGTTACAATAGGTATTGATGTTCGTGGCCCCCGGCGTGACGTATTGCCCGAAAAGGGGCAAGGGAAAAATGTCGTGCGGGCTGGAGGCCCCGGCCGGGGAGATCAACTGAGCACCCATCTTCGTCAACTTCTCGTTCCTCTCGGGTGGGCCCGCATCCGCCAGCGTGATCGGACATTTGAACTTTACATTTTCTTTGAGACAGAGGTCATCAAATTCCTTCATAAACTTGAACATGTCGTTACTGGGGCTGTCGCCATGTCCGCCCCCGATTCCGGAAAACGTCGACAGGTCCGCCCAGCTTACCGGAACCATTCGTTTCGCCCCCGCATATTCACCCATCTTGACCAGGATCTCCATGGCCCTTCTGCTAGCTTCCCCATACCCACCGGACAGCATCTTCTCTTCCTCTTTTGTTAACTTCATAAGCCCATCTCCTTTCAAATGATTAAATACCCTCTTCCAAATTTCCAAAAAAAACACCGGATTCCCCCGTGTCAAGCACGGGGCAGGCTTGGTCAAGCCGGAATGACAAACAGAGCCAAAGGCTCTGGGCGCACCACGCTAACGTGTTCCGTATAAGATCGCTCCCTGTTTGACGAGGATACCCTGCAGCTCAGAAACATCCTCTTCGAGCTTTCTCGGCGTGATTCCTTTCTTGACGCAGAGAGCTGCTGCCACGCCGGCTGCCTGCCCGGTCACCATGGTTTGCTGCAGATATCTCAAGTAAGCATCCCTGTCGGTGGAAACCATTTTTCCGGCG
>Ga0105094_10001436_pt1 | contig 12457 bp, 9 predicted proteins | sample PPLLak1March2015_2_FD_87023 | JGI IMG/M metagenome (GOLD analysis project Ga0105094, IMG submission 87023) | Freshwater sediment microbial communities from Prairie Pothole Lake near Jamestown, North Dakota, USA - PPLs Lake P8 Core (3) Depth... | ecosystem: Environmental > Aquatic > Freshwater >...
ATATGCTTCATGTTGGATAATCACCTCCACAATATCGGTGCTGATCCAGTAGTTAACGCAGTTCTGCAGTTTGCTCCAGTCGCCTGTTGCATTGTGCAATTCGACCATGGGGATCATATTCTTTTCCCTGCAATGGGTGATGGCCTGATCAAGTTCATCGGCCGTACCATTGATCTGCCAGACGATCCTTACCACATTTGAACCGGTTTTTTCAATCTCTTCATACCGCGGAATTCCATTTTTTTCAAACCAGATATTGGGATTGGCAATGCCACGTAACACAACTTTCTCACCACACCGGTCATACAAATGACGACCCATTACCCTGAATCCGGGGTATTCCTGTGAGTTGCCCTGAAACAAACAAAAGAAAGAAATGGTTAACAAACTAAAACTTTTACTGTACATATTAAATCTAACTACATGGTGTTAAGATTTGTATATACGAAGTTTTGTTGCGCAGGTTGTATTTTATTTAAGAATCTTTATTTTATGGATTGATTTTCTGTGTACTTACACCTGGTGATCATCAACACCGGCAGCATATTGCGGCGAAACCCCTGTTTATTTTTTCGCGGAAAAATTAATGAATAAAAGTAAGCGCTTTCCCTATTTTTCCTGCCCTGCCGGTGCGTCCAATCCGGTGAATATAATTGTCATAATTTTTCGGAGGATGGAAATTTATTACATGGGTGATATCGGTAACATCAAGTCCCCTTGCCGCGACATCAGTGGCAACCAGTACCTGTATCCTGCCGATCCTGAACTGATCCAACGCATGCTGCCTGTAACTTTGCGATTTATCGCCATGGATCTGGTCAACCCGAATGCCTGATTTTTTTAATTTAACATAAAGATGATCAACCGATCTTTTTGTTTCTGCAAATACCAGCACTTTTTCAAAGTCATCTTTTTCCAGCATGTCTAAAAGCACCTGAAATTTATTCCCGTCCTTGTCAACATAAACAACGTCCTGTTCAACGTTATCGCAGGCAGTATGACCTGTACTCACTTTTATTTCAACAGGGTCATTGAGGAACAGGTTGATCAGGGACCGCTGGGACTCATCCAGTGTTGCTGAAAACATCAGGGTCTGTCTGCGGTTTTTCATGGCCTGAACCATTTGTTTAATGTCATCAATAAATCCCATGTCCAGCATGCGGTCAAATTCATCCAGTACCAAAACGGAAAAACTTTTCAAATCAAGCGCTCTTCTTTTTTCAAGATCAAGAAGCCTTCCCGGAGTGCCTACCACAAGGTGGTTCACCCTGCGAAGTCTTTTAAGGTCGGTGCTGATGCTCATGCCTCCTATGAAACAGCTGCTGCAAAATCCAAGTCCGCGTGTCATGGTGGTGAATTCATGCTCAACCTGCACGGCTAATTCACGGGTAGGAACAACTACCAGAACCTTCGTTGCATGATGATGGCTGATCATCTGATCAATCAGGGGAATAAGATAGGCTCCTGTTTTGCCTGTACCGGTTTGGGCAATGCCCAGCAGGTCTTTACCCTCCATCAGCTTTTCGAGTGTTCTATCCTGAATTTCGGTTGGGTATACAAATCCTTTTTGATGAAGAATAGACTTTAGCCTTTCATGCACCGGCATCTGATGGATGGTCCTTTCAGCCGTATAAATATTGTTTTCCGGATGGATTGCTTTCTTTACGTACCGGTCGGGGTTTATGCCGGTTCCATTGGTTCTCTTACCTGCGGGACCTGAACGATACATCATTCTCTTTCTACTGAATCCATGCGAGGATGGATTGTTGTTTTGAAATCTTTTCTTTCTAAATTGAGTGTGATTCATAATGAATTTAAAATAATATTTAACAATTGCCAAAAAGCATCAGCAAGACGCTTTTATAACTCCCGAAGTACATTTATCAGATTGGGTAAGGATTTATCAGCTGTTGATTTTGTGTGATGCAGCTGATTCTATGCGATAGAAAGAAAATCTCTGTATGAAAATGACAAATCTACATCCAAGTATAGCGGCGCGAAAATACGCAATATTAACTTACCAACCTAATAAATCATACAACGAATCATAAATAAACCGGGTGCGACACACCTTTATTAACCTTACAATCCTTCATGAAAAGCCCGGTCTGAAAGAAAATAAACGGTATTAAACCCCAGCGTAGAACGCTGGACTCATATTTCCGATGCAGAGCATCGGGGAATTAAACCAAATCTTCTCGTCCTCCGAAGCGGTACGGGAAGGAGGATTAAATGAACAAGTGTTGAATACCTGCCCCTGATAGCAAGGAATGCAATAACAGAAACAGTTTCTTCCATTTTTACACTTGTTTCTTTCAAACAATTATCTTTATATTATTCTATAAGGAATATTCCGTATATTTAATATAGGTAACACAGTGGTGATCACATTGCATAATTTACAAGGGTATACAATCCGCAAGATAAAAATCAATTATTATGAAAAAGATAATGTTGTTCCTGTATCTCAGTACCGGGTCATTTATAGGTTATGCCCAGTCAATACTGCCGGTGCAGTTCGATGAGCTCAGCGGACCTCAGGTTATTGAAGCCGTTAGTGCCTCCCACGGAATATGCCTTCTGCCTTTTGGCATCATGGAAAAACATGGCCCTCACCTACCCCTCTCCACCGACCTGATCATTGCCCGGGAAATTGCGCTAAAAGCTGCACAATATGAATATTGTGTGGTTTTCCCGGCCTACTATTTTGGCCAGATTAACGAAGCCAGGCACCAGCCGGGAGCCATTGCCTACAGCCATACCACGATCTGGAACCTCCTGCAGGAAACTTTAAATGAATTATCCCGCAACGGTTTTAAAAAGATCATCATCGTAAATGGTCATGGAGGCAACAATGATTTTATTCATTTTTTTCTCATGTCGCAGCTGGAGAGCCCGAAAGACTATGTCGTCGTTAATTATGAGCCATTGCAGGATACATCCTACTTCCTATCGCTTGAGAAATTATTGGATCCGGCCGGATATGGACATGCAGGTTCTGACGAGACTTCCATGGTTCTGGCCATAAGACCGGATCTTGTTCATCCTGAACTGGCTTCCCGGCAATCAGGGGAAGACCTAAAAAGACTGGCATTAATACCCGGCCAGTATACGGGGATCTGGTGGTATGCCCGGTTCCCAAATCATTATGGCGGAGAGAGCTCCAATCCCAGTGCTGAATATGGCAGAAAGCTGAATGAATACATGATTGATCAGCTTGAAGTGCTGATCAGAGAACTTAAGTCTTCCAATATTATTGAAGACTTGCAGCAGCAATTTTATGAACAGTCAAAAAATCCCCTGAATACAAAACAATAAAAATGAACAAGTGGTGAAGCGGCGATTCAACGCTGAAGGCCACCCCTAAAATACATCATTTCATTGCTTCAGAACCCCTGAAATGAATCGTTGTTTAATGTTATTACGGCTTCAACATCATTCACTTTTATCACCTTATTAATAGGCTTCTTTGTGAATATTTTTAACCGCTCTGCCCGAGGGATCAATCATCTTCTTAAATTCCTCATCCCAGGCCAGCGCTTCGGGTGTGGAGCAGGCAACTGACGGCACAGAAGGCACGCAGGCCGCAGCGGCATCCGAAGGAAAATGTGATGAGAAGATGGAGCGGTAATAATATTCCTCCTTGGACATGGGCGTGTTGATCGGGAAACGATAAATGGCATTGGCGAGCTGCTCATCGGAAACAGTTTTGGCTGCCAGGTCCCTCAGGCTGTCAATCCAGCTATACCCTACGCCATCCGAGAATTGCTCTTTTTGGCGCCAGGTTATGCTTTCCGGAAGAATATCTTCAAAAGCTTTTCGTACCACCCATTTTTCAATCTTCCCATCTTTAGGCCTCTTGTCCTCGGGATTAAGACGCATGGCTACATCCATAAATTCCTTGTCGAGAAAAGGCACCCGCCCTTCCACACCCCATGCTGCCAATGATTTATTAGCCCTGAGGCAATCATATAAATGAAGCTTGCTGAGCTTGCGGACCGTTTCTTCATGAAAAGCTTTTGCATTGGGTGCTTTATGAAAGTACAGGTAACCTCCAAAGATTTCATCAGCGCCTTCTCCTGACAGCACCATTTTTATGCCCATCGATTTGATCACACGGGCCAGCAGGTACATGGGAGTAGAAGCACGAACCGTAGTTACATCATAGGTTTCAATATGATAAATAACATCACGGATGGCATCAAGTCCCTCCTGTACGGTGTAATATACTTCATGGTGGATGGTACCTATGTGCTCAGCGGCTTTTCGGGCAGCTTCAAGGTCAGGCGATCCCTTGAGTCCGATGGCAAAGGAATGCAGGCTGGGCCACCATGCATCCTTCAGGTCATTTGATTCCACACGCCTTGCGGCATATTTCTTGGCTATTGCGGAAACTACCGAAGAATCGAGCCCTCCTGAAAGCAATACGCCGTAAGGAACGTCTGACATTAGTTGCCGGTGAACAGCATCCTCCATGGCACGACGCAAATGATCAATATGGGTTTCATTGTCCTTTACGGTATCGTAATCCGTCCAGTCACGCTTATACCAGCGTTTTATCTCACCTTCCTCACTGGATAAATAATGGCCGGGCAGGAATTCCTGTATTTTGTAACATATACCTTCCAATGCTTTTAATTCCGAAGACACGTAGAAATTCCCATGCTTATCCCAACCTGTATACAAGGGGATAATTCCTATGTGGTCACGGGCAATCAGGTAACTGTTTTTCTCTTTATCGTAAAGAGCAAATGCAAAAATGCCATTGAGCTCATCCAGGAATGCCGGTCCTTTTTCACGATACAGCGGTATAATCACTTCACAATCGGAGTGTGTGATAAACTCATAACTATCCATATAGCGGTTCCGCATCGGCTGATGATTGTATATTTCTCCATTAACGGCCAGGATAATATTTCCGTCTTTACTGCAAAATGGCTGTTTCCCCGACTGGGGATCGACGATGGCCAGGCGTTCATGAGCAAGGATGGCATGCTCACTAACATAGATACCTGACCAATCGGGACCCCTGTGGCGCAATTTCCCGGACATTTCCAGCACCTGAGGCCGTAAATCTTCCGCCCTGACCTTTAAATCAAATACACATACAATTCCACACATACAGTAATAAATAATGGTTTTCCAACTGATAACATATTATACAAATCCTCAATAACCCCTTCAATTAAAATTCATGTCACGAATTTGCACTCAATATACATTATGTAATAATAACAAAGCAAAAATATATATAAAAAACTATTTTTAATAATATACTACTATTTTTTTAGGGGTCATGACTACTATTTATTTAATATTTTTATATTACCCCCCATTTTTTATGGCTATTAGCTATTGGTCAATAGCTATAAGCTATCCGCTAACAGGTATAAGCTAACAGCCAGAAGTTATGCAGGATTGACCGGAGTAGAAAAACGCAATGCCAGGTCGGGATTGAAAATAACATGGATGCTTTTCGGAATGATATTGAATTCGATGGGAGAATGGCCCAGTGATTCCCCGTCAGCTTCCAAGTGAATGAGGGGATCAGAATCAATCAGGATGTGTTTGCCTGTATAGCCTTCTATTTTGGGATGCTCTAATATAGTACCATCGTATAGCATTTTCAGGCTCATGATGATATCACCCTTTCTGATTTTATTAATAATGGTGACATCAAAAAGCCCGTCATCTGTAATAGCATGGGGTGTTTGCATCATTCCGCCACCGGAGTATTTACCAATGCCAAGGCTGATCGTAAAGACCTTGTTCCTGATCGGGGTGCCGTCAATAATCACTTCAACCTGGGTATGCCTGTAAGTAAGTAGGCTTCGAAAAAGACTCCATAAATAAAGGGATTTGCCGCTCCTGCCTTTTTCTTTCTGAAGATTGGTCCTGTTTACCACCACCGCATCAAAACCAAGTCCCGCTATATTGATAAAATACCTGTGTTCCTTTTGTGCTCCATGGAAGTATTCAACAATGCCCGTATCCTGGAGGTGTTTGCTCCCGTTTTTAATGATCTTAATAGCCCCTTCGTATTCAAACGGGATTCCGAATAACCTGCCCCAGTCATTTCCGGTTCCGACCGTAATAATAGAAAGCGTAATATCGGTGGTAGGACAAGCCGTCTGCAAAAAACAACCATTCACAACCTCATTCATGGTGCCGTCACCGCCAACCACGATTATTTTCCGGCAACCCTGTTCAATACCTTTAATGGCAAGTTGTATAGCATGATGCCTCGCTTCCGTGAAATGCACCTGGTAATTTAGTCCATACCGGGTAAGCAGTGATTCAATTTCTTTCCAGTCTTTGGAGCCTTTCCCATGGCCCGCATTCGGATTGACGATGACAAGCCATGTTGGCTGGTTTTCCTGAACGCTCATTCAGTTACTTTAAGGATTTATATACAAATATCAAAATAAATCGCGATAACTGAAAGGAGCGTACAAAATAAATCTGCTTTACATGTTTTAGATACCAAAGTATTTTTCCCTTTGTCAGGACAGAATTGATCCGATTTTTTTATTTTTGGCCTAATTTATTTGAAATGACAAGAACATACCGGCAAGTATTATGGCTCTTATACCAGCCATATAAATGGCTGTTTTTTGCTCCCTTTCTCTTTTTTATTACCTTGTTTTTCGGATTTGCTGCCATGGTCACTTCAATTCTCGTCAACCAGCGCACAGGCAGTTTTATCGGAGGTGTTGTATGGTCCAGGCTCATTGGTCTTTTTACACCCATGATCGTTAAGGTTGAAGGCAGAGAATATATCCGAAAGAATACTTCCTATGTGGTCATATCAAACCATCAGAGTGTATATGACATTTTTCTGATATATGGCTGGATCGGGATTGATATAAAATGGGTCATGAAAAAGGAACTGGGAAAATTACCGGGTATTGGTTATGGAAGCAGGAAGGTCGGGCATATCTTCCTGGATCGTTCAAACAGCCGTGTTGCCGTGGAAAGCCTGAATGAAGCCAAACGAAAACTGGTGAACGGGACTTCGGTGGTGATGTTTCCGGAAGGGACAAGAAGTGATTCGGGAACACCGGGCGTTTTTAAACGCGGTGCATTCAAACTGGCCATTGACCTGGGATTGCCCATACTTCCGCTGACCCTTGTCGGAACAAAGGATATCCTGCCCAACCGGTCTTATAACCTGATGCCCGGGAAAGTTAAAATGATCATTCATGAACCCATGGATATAAAAATGTACGGGGAAGATAATATTCAGGATCTGATGCATAAAGCCAAAGAAATTATCGGAAATGCATTACCCGATTGATGGTTTTTATAGTTCCGGGCCTTCATCAGGTATTTATTGCTTTCTATAACCGAAGGGAAAATTATTTTCTTTTGTATTTAATCCACCCTGATATTTTGTACCTTTATAAACATTGATTTCAGCAATACAGTTATACCTTTAAGACTACAAGCCATGAGAACAAAGGTATTATTAGCCATACTCTTCCTTGTTAATATTTCTTGTAAACCTCAGCAAAACAAAATTATTACCATGCAGGAATCAAACCAGGAATTGATTACCCGGGAACCTATTGTGGCCGGGCAATTTTATCCGGGGAATGCGGAAATGCTCCGGGAAGAACTCACTAGACTTTTTGAAAAAGCTTCAGAAAGAAAAACAGACCGGAATGTGATGGCTGTCATATCCCCTCACGCCGGATATGTATTTTCAGGTGAGGTGGCGGCATCCAGTTATAATCAATTGGATTACAATAAGAAGTACAATACTATCTTTATTATTGGTTCAAGTCACAGGACGGCATTTGACGGAGCTTCCATTTATAACAAAGGCAATTTTAGGACACCGCTTGGCATGGTTCCGGTTGACATTGACCTTGCCAATCATTTGATTGATGAATATAATTGCTTTAATAACCGTATCGATGCTCAGTTGTATGAACACAGCCTGGAAGTCCAGATCCCCTTTCTTCAGTACAGACTGAAAAATGATTTCAGGATCGTTCCTATTGTAATCGCCACCCAGAACCGCGAAACATGCAGGAGAATAGCCGGCGCCCTGAAACCCTATTTCACGCCCGAAAATCTTTTTGTTATAAGCACGGATTTTTCTCATTACCCTACGTATGAAAATGCCAATAAAGTTGACAAAATCACCGCTGATGCCATTCTTTCCAATAATCCCCGGGAGCTCATAAAAGCCCTGGATGCGAACGATATCAGCGGTATTGATAACCTGGCTACAAGCCTTTGCGGATGGAGTTCTGTGCTGACCCTCATGTATATAACAGAAAAAATGGAGGGAACCACTTACCTGCCCATCGAATATAAAAATTCAGGCGATGCAAAGGGCTATGGAGATAAATTAAGGGTGGTGGGTTACCATGCCATCGTTGTTACCCGGGAACCTGCCGCAAATACAGCGAACCAGTCAGCCGAAACAAGTTTCTCACTGAAGGACAAAAACGATTTGCTGTCCCTGGCCCGCCAAACAATTGAAAGCTATGTCATGAACAGTAAATATGGTAAACCCGTAACCGGAGATTATTCAGCCGCTTTGACGGCGCCTTCAGGCGCCTTTGTGACCTTGCACAGCAAGGGGAATCTCAGGGGTTGTATTGGCCGGTTTGATGCAGACAATCCCCTTTACCTGGTAGTGCAGGAAATGGCGATATCCGCTGCCACAAGAGATTCAAGGTTTACACCTGTAACCGCTGAAGAATTGAAAGATATCGATATTGAAATTTCAGTGCTTACACCGTTGAAGAAAATACAGTCGATTGATGAAATCACGATGGGTAAACACGGCATATATATTAAGAAAGGTTACAGGACAGGGACTTTTCTCCCCCAGGTAGCCAATGAAACCCATTGGACACTGGAAGAATTTCTTGGCCATTGTGCGCGGGATAAAGCCGGAATTGGTTGGGACGGATGGAAGGAAGCAGAACTCTATACCTATGAGGCTATCATTTTTGGGGAGAAAAACCTGGGAGAATAGGGAATATGCTGGCTCAATACAATGGTTTTTATAATTCTTTTTACCATTGACATTCCTGACATAGTATTAACTTTAACCTATAACTGAATGACAGATCTCAGATTTGACCTATTTACCCTTAAATCCTGTAATGTGAAAAGAATAATTCCAATTATCATGGCCATTATAACAACAGTAGGTTGTACGCGGCAATATCCAATCATCCCTGTACCCGTCGAAACGAAAGTGGAAGAAAAAGGGAAGATGCTGCTCTCAAATAAAACAACGGTTTTTTATAATGAAACACTGGTGAATGCTGCGCTGTTTTTTCAGGACTATTGCAGCAAAAAATACCATATTTCTTTCGAAATTGTTATGGCGGAAAATACGGAAAAAAAATCCGGCCAGATCAGGTTATTGCATGATAGTACCTTTAAGAAGGACCAGTATCAACTGGAAATTTCAGCCGGAGGTATCGACATCCGGGGCTCGGAGTCCGGTGTATTCTATGGAATTCAAAGCCTTATTCAGCTCCTGCCTGCCGACACAAAACCCCGACAAAAGAAATTGTCTGTTCCCCTTATTAAAATTTCAGATGAACCCCGTTTCGCATACAGGGGATTGATGCTGGATGTAAGCCGCCATATGTTTCCCGTCGATTTTTTAAAAAAATGTATCGACCTGGCTGCCTATCACAAGATCAATTTCTTTCACCTGCATCTTACCGATGATCAGGGCTGGAGGGTGGAAATTAAAAAATATCCGAACCTGAACCGGATAGGCTCATGGCGCAACGGAACCATGATGGGTCAGTACCCGGGGACAGGAAATGACAGTATCCGTCATGGCGGTTTCTATACTGCAGATGAAATCAAAGATCTGGTAGCATATGCCCGGCATCGCTATATTACCATTGTACCTGAGATTGAGATGCCCGGACATTCGGTCGCAGCGCTTGCGTCCTATCCTCATCTTGGATGCACAGGCGGCCCTTACCAGGTAAAAGAAACCTGGGGTATTTCTGATGATGTTTATTGTGCAGGAAATGACAGTGTCTTTGTTTTTCTTGAGGATGTGCTGGATGAAGTGTTTGAAATGTTTCCATCCGGCTATATCCACATCGGAGGAGATGAATGTCCTAAAGAGCGCTGGAAGAATTGTCCCAAATGCCAGGCAAGGATCAGATCGGAAAACATGAAAGATGAAAATGAACTGCAAGGTTATTTTGTCTCCCGGATTGAGAGCTATATTAACCTAAAAGGAAAGATCATGATTGGCTGGAATGAAATACTCGATGGAGAACTGGCCCCTGGCTCGGGTATTATGAGTTAGACGGGCGACGGTGAAAAGGGTTGCCTGGGTGCTGCAAAGGCAAAACATAATGTCATCATGACCCCCAGCTACGGATTTTACCTTGATTTTCCCCAGACATCAAAAGAAGATTCCCTGGCCGCTAACTGGGGCGGTGTCACCACGGTCAAAGCCGCTTATTTATTCGAACCAGTCAATTCAAAGCTTGCATCAGACGAGGTACAATATGTGATCGGGGCTCAGGCTAATGTCTGGACCGAATACATGAACAATACAGCCAAAGTGGAATACATGATGTTCCCCAGGTTAAGCGCCATAAGCGAAGTGCTCTGGTCTCCCAAGGATGCGCGCAATTGGGATGATTTTAAATCCCGCATGGTGATACAATACCAGCGGTATAAAATATGGGGCAACTTTTATAACCCTGCCGGGCTCGATATGGAATAACTCAGCCAGGACCTTTTTTTTATGTCCCATTTAGAATATCGGATCACCCTACAATGATACGCACGAATATCCGGGAAAGAATAAGATATACCACAACCATCACTACCAGACTCACGATGAAGTAAGTGGTTACTTTGTCATCGGGAGTTTTCATCATGGGTTTAAAGCCTGTATAAAGAACATAGAGAGAATAAATTCCGGCCAGCATCATAATCCAGCTTAGGGAAGGGACTATCATAACTATTGCAGCGACCATCATGGGAGTATAGGAATAGGTTACCAGCTGCATGGCTTTCCTGAAATCCCTGGTTGATCCAAAAGAAGTAGCCAGGGAGTCGATGATCCATGCTGAAATCAGCGCACCTCCGACATAGATCAGGAAATAAGCAATACCATATTCAATGCCTATTCCAAAGCCATGGCCTTTGGCTATAAAGGCATAACCAATAAAACTTGCAATTGTCGCTATTAAAGCAAGCAGAACGAGATACTTCGTGACAAGTTCCTGTACGCCGGTTGTCTCCTGGTCTATCACCACCCATTCATCTTTAGGACTTAGTATGATTCTTTTGGCTCTTTCAATAATATCCATTTTTTAAGACTTTAAATTATTTAATGGTAGAAATTGTCAATGATTATCGGCTTTATAAAATATGGAACTAAAGGTACAAAAGTTTAAACTACTGCCAAAAAAAAGCAAGATGGAACAGGAACAGTGAAAACTTTTCCTTTCGCTTTAGCCTTTTGGTATGAATACAAAATTAATGGTTAGAAGAATTACCGATCTTGTCTTTAAAAACCTTTTCGAATTTTTCAATTTTTGGCGTAATAACGAACCGGCAGTATGGCTGGGAAGCATTTTGATTATAATAATCCTGGTGATAATCCTCTGCTTTGTAGAATATATCAAAGGGAACAATCTCCGTCATGATGGGATCCTCCCAGATTTTCGCCTGATCCAGCTTTTCTTTCATTTCCAGGGCCAGTTCCTGCTGCTGCTGGTTGTGATAAAAGACAGCCGACCGGTATTGGGTTCCCACATCATTTCCTTGCCGGTTGAGCGTCGTTGGATCGTGGGTCTTCCAAAAAACTTCCAGCAATTCAACATAACTGATTACTGATGGATCATAGGTAATATTGCATACTTCAGCATGCCCTGTGGTACCCGTACAAACTTCCCTGTAAGAGGGATTCTTTACATGGCCCCCTGAAAAACCTGATTCCACTGAAACCACGCCGTTTAATCGCTGAAAGATAGCTTCAACGCACCAATAGCAGCCGGCGCCGAAAGTAGCTGTTTCCATCTGAGTACTCATAGAAGAAAGGTTATACTGTTGCACACTTTTGTTGTTGTTTTGAGAACAGGAGTTGTGAAAATAAGAAACTGCCAGTAAAACAAAAATGATTTTCGGATTCATTCTTTTTTATTACAGGAACAATCCGTCAAGGCTAAAGTTCAATATCCTGCAAACTGCCGGCTTAAGAAATTTATTGATTGGCTGATCGGATGATTGGCTGATTATATTCATGCGGGTAAAAATCGGCAGGAAGCATAAATCCACCGCTTAAAATGCAACATGCCATAAAAATGGCTCAAATAACATATTGTTTTACCGGATCATTGTACTTCATAATAAAATTTCCTATATTTTGTTTATATTTGATTGAGTAGATCAACTTCGCAGAAGGTATTACATAATTACCCTAAATCAGCCATAGATGACC
>Ga0105094_10001437_pt1 | contig 12456 bp, 8 predicted proteins | sample PPLLak1March2015_2_FD_87023 | JGI IMG/M metagenome (GOLD analysis project Ga0105094, IMG submission 87023) | Freshwater sediment microbial communities from Prairie Pothole Lake near Jamestown, North Dakota, USA - PPLs Lake P8 Core (3) Depth... | ecosystem: Environmental > Aquatic > Freshwater >...
ACCTCTTTTTTCGTCAGTAGCATTATCCCTGGGACGGTCACCGGCGATATCGTAAGGATTTACGATACTCGCGAGCAGGCTGGCGGCGGCGCACGAGCGGCATCGATCGTATTTATGGAACGGCTGCTTGGCCTGATCTTCCTCGTCGTCCTGGGTGGGCTGGCGTGGCTGAGCCTGGTACAGCGGCCTGGGATAGTTTATCAAGTACCAGTCTTGCTGCTACCAGCTGCCAGTCTGGCTGCTGTTATTACATTGGCAATCTGGGTCATAGGCCGGAATCGTTGGGTGGTTGTTAGCAAGGTGCAGGACTGGCTACGGACATTGATCTCAAGCACACTTCAGCTTCCAGGACAACTTCTCCGTAATCCATATATTTTTTTGAAAGTGTTAGTAGGCACGGCTTTATTTCAGATTCTCGCTCTATTCATTGTGTATCAAACACTACTGGCGGCCCATGTCTCAGTGACGCAGGGACAGTTCTTGGCAGTTGCCCCGCTTGTTACTCTGGCGCTTATGTTGCCTATCTCGGTCCAGGGAATAGGCGTGCGCGAAGGGCTGTATCTATACTTCCTCGTACCCTTTGGGGCCAGCTCGGAGGCTGTTTTAGCTGGTTTATCACTCACATATCTGATCGGCTTGCCGTTTAGTTTATGGGGCTGGCTGCTGTATACCCAGAAGGCAAAAATGGCAGCCCAGAAACTGTCCCTCGATGGCCCTCTACAATAATTATCTGGAAATAGAACCGACGCCTGCAGGCGCCTGGTTACAAGTGCGGCGCGTCCAGGCTGAACTGCAGATTATCCGCCGGCACCACCCCGATTTCCGGTGTTTTGTTGAGATCGGGCCTGGGTATGGTGTGTTAGCTGGCTGCCTTGGGGAATTCAACGGCGTCTATGCGGCGGTTGAGGCAAACGAGCAAATTGCCCGTTACGTGGTGGATCGAGGCCATAGAGTTTGCATTGCAGCTGTCCCTCCGCTGCCGATCCAATCTGGCAGTGCTGACGTAGTCTATGCATCTCATGTGATCGAGCACATGCCCGATCCAGCCGAAGCGCTGTTCTTTGTGCAAGAGGCCTGGCGGGTATTGAAAGCAAATGGGATACTGTGCTTGAGCGCCCCGGATCTACGTGCGTTCGGCAGTACCTTCTGGGATGCAGATTATACCCATTGCTTTCCAGTCACTATGCGGCGGATCAGGCAGCTGCTCTCCGATGCAAGCTTTGCAGTGGTGGATGAACGTTACTTCTCCGGCCCAATCCAGGGGCCCCTGAGCGCTTTACTGAGTGCTTTGGTAAAGCTCATGCCTATCGATTCGTTTTTCGCTCCCCTAGCTGGTGAGCGAATAGCGCGTCTGCGATTGACGTTTTTAAGAAATATCTGCGTGGTGGCCCGCAAGAGGTAAATGGTCAATGAGGGCGCAGTGTATCCTTCTGGGCACTTGCCTGATATGGCTCTTGGGGGGAATCCTCTACCTGGATCGCTGGCCTTCACTGTGGTGGGACGAGGGCTGGACGATGAGTGTGGCCCGTAACTGGATCGAATTCGGCCATTACGGGCAGATGAATGCCGGTCAGCCTGCCCCGCCAGGGTTGTCGGCAGCCTTCCCGGTGGTGATGCCGCTTGCGCTCAGCTTCAAGCTGTTTGGGGTAGGGACCTGGCAGGCGCGCCTGCCGGGTGTGCTGTTCCTGCTGGCTGCGTTAGGACTGCTGTACTATCTGGGTCTGCAGTTATACAACCAGCGGGTGGCGCTGGCGGTCCTGCTGGTGCTGCTCTTGATGTCAGGCATCGGTCAGCTCCACCCGCTGCCGGTCGGGCGGGCTGTGCTGGGCGAGATGCCGATGCTCTTCTACCTGCTGGCTGGCTGGACCTGCCTGCTTGGGGCGCTCACCGGGCGCACCTGGCTGCTGCTGCCAGCCATGCTCATGTGGGGATTGGGCATTGACGCCAAATCCCAGGCGCTCCCATTCTGGCTGGCTTCCCTCGTTCTACCGCTGGTTCTCGCAATCTGGAAAGGATGGATAAGGGAGACGCTCCTGCTTATCGCCGGGATGGGCGGCGGCTGGCTGGCAGGCTGGTCCCTGCTTTCATTTCACAGGCTCCTGGTGGAAACGACGGCTGCTTCAGGAGGTGTTGTGGGGGGATTGTACTCCACAACCGCGGTGGTCTTGGATGCAGGTATCCGCCAGAACGCGCTGCGGGTCGTGCTGACCCTGGGGCTGCCCTTGCTGGTGGGCATCATCGCAGCCGCCTGGGGGTCGTACCGCTCGGCCCGCCAGGTGGGTCCGGCTGATCCGGAAATGATCCTGCGTTTGATTCTGCTCGGTTTCTGTGCGAGCTGGCTGGCCTGGTATCTCTTGCTCTCCATCGCCTGGGATCGCTATCTCTTTCCTGCCATGTTCGTTGGTGGATTGTTCATTGCCGCCCTGCTGGATGATCTAACAGGCGGCTTCGATTGGAGGGGAGCTGTCCGTCACGCCAGCCGCCTGATCCTGGAGAGGGATATTTATGCAGATGGCTTGCGGGCCTGGCTGGCGATCATCCTGGTAGCTGTCACCCTGCCGCTGACTGTGGCGATAATGACGCTGGCAATCCTCCATCATCAAGCCACTGCGGTGAAACAAACAGCTGCTTATCTTAACAGCCATGTCCCGGGTGATGCTCTGGTGGAGACCTATGAGAGCGAGCTGTTCCACTTGCTGGATGTCCGCTATCATTACCCTCCCGATTCTGTACACGTGCAAATTGCTCGCCGGCGCATGTTCGATCCGGACGCAGTGTCCGCGTACAATCCACTGGATGTTGACCCTGATTACCTGGTGGTGGGCGGCTACAGCCGCGACTCCGGTTTATATGATCCGCTGATTGAGAGCGGCGAATTTACCCTTGTGCAGACCTACCCGGGCTACGAGATCTATGCTCGCAGCCGCTGATCGCAGCCGGGTGCCGAAAAACCGATCTATATTTTTGTTTGCCCTGATTGCCGTGCTCCTGGTGCTGGCGAGCACACTGGAGCTGGAGAGCGTCCCACCAGTATGGTGGGACGAAGGCTGGACGATGATGGTCGCCCGCAATTGGGTCGAGCGCGGGCAGTACGGTCAGCTCCTGGAGGGCGAGCTCAAGCCGCCCGGCTTATCGGCAGATTTCACCGTCGTCGCCCCGGTTGCCCTCAGCTTTCGTCTATTGGGTATTGGTATCTGGCAAGGGCGCCTTCCTGGCACCATCTTCAACCTGGGTGCGCTGCTGTGGATCACCCTGCTCGCAGACCATCTCTATAACCGGAAGGTCGCCTGGCTGACACTGATTTTAGTCATCCTGCTGCCCGCCAACGAAAAGCTCAACCCAATCTTGCTCGGCCGGCAGGTGTTGGGTGAGATGCCTGCAATGCACTACCTGCTGCTGGGATACTTGCTGCTTTATTTCACTTTGCGCGGCAAATTGATCTGGCTGGTGCCAGCTGTACTGATGTGGGGTTTGGCATTGCGCACCAAAGCGCAGGTGCCGCCGTTCTGGTTGGGTTCAATATTATTGCCTCTGTTGTATTGTCTGGTCAGGCAATCGTGGCGGCAGGCAGCCATTCTTGCCATCACGGCAGGTGGCGCCTGGCTGGCAGCGCTGGGGATCGTCTGGTTCCAGGCGTGGCTGCTGGAAGGCAAGACCCTGTCCTCGACCGGGCTGCAAGGCTACTACAGCATGTCGGTGATCGTGCCGGTCCTGCACGTGCGGGCCTGGGCGCTGATTTCTGGGATCACCTTCGGCATGTCGGTCCTGGTAGGTCTGCTGTATGCCTGCGGTCAGGCCTGGAAGAATCTGCGCCGGGTTGAGTTGGACGAGCCGGTGGAAATTGTCCGCCTCGCCCTGCTCGGCCTGGCATGCAGCTGGATGGCCTGGTATTTATTAATGGCTATGTACTGGCCGCGCTTCTTGTTTCCAGCGCTGTTTGTTGGCTGTATATTCGCCGCGAAAGCGCTCCATGACCTTACCTGTGGCCTGGATCTGCCTGGCACAATCCGAAAAGCCAGTTCTGTGTTTTTATCCAGGGCGACCACGCCATCTGCATTGGGCGCTCTTCTGGCGGTTGTCCTGACCGCCTGGTATCTGACAGTGTCAGGGATGATATTCTCGATTTCATATCCAACGTATTCCAGCACGGCTGCAGCCCAGACAGCCTTCTACCTGAACACTGAGACCGAGACGGATGCGCTGATCGAAAGCTACGAAAGCCAGGTGCAGTTCCTTACCCAACGCAGCTGGCACTACCCTCCGGACCAGGTGCATGTACAGCTCAACAAGCGCAGCTTGATCGATCCCAAAACTCCGGTGGAATATGATGCGCTGGTCGCTGATCCGGATTATCTGGTTGTCGGCCCATCCGGAGGAGAATGGCAGCTTTACGAGCCAGTTCTGGGAGCGGGGAATTTCACCGTCTTGAAAGAATTTCCACCTTATACGATCTATGCCAGAGTACGCAAGTAGAGCCGGTGCGTATGGATAATCAGGCGAATAAGACATCTGCTCCGGTGTTGTTGACATCCGCGCTCCCGCTCGGCTTTCTGCTCATGCGTTTCACCCTGCTGCTCTCCTTCTCGGTGGAGGGGCTGCGCGGCTATGGCGATTTCATCCATTTTTACCGCCTGGCTGGCATGGGACGGCCGTTTATCGACCTGTGGGTGGAGTTCCCGCCGCTGTTCCCCTTTCTCTCGACCTTGCTTTACCGCTTGACCGCCGGGCGACAGCACGCCTACGATTATCTGCTGTACATCATTTTGACCCTCGTACAGGCGGGCAGTATTGTCGTTTTCACCCGCCTGGTGCAGAGGGTCCAGGATCCGCATGGGCAGCTGCCGTGCGCCCTGGCTTATACTGCCCTGCTGGCAGGGCTGGCATATGGCTGGTGGTATTTCGATCCGCTGGCAGAATTCTGCATGCTGCTGGGCGTGCTGTGGCTGCTGAGCGGGCGAGAGTGGCGCAGCGGACTGGCATTGGCAGCCGGTGTACTGGCAAAGTGGTTCCCAGCCCTGGCTCTGCCGCTGGTCTGGAAGCGCCTGCCTGCGCGGCGGGCGTTAATCACCACAGTATTGGCGATCGGTATCCCCGCCCTGGTGTATAGTGGATTGTACCTGGCGTCGCCGGATATTACCCTGGCCTCGCTCAAGTCGCAGGCTTCCAAAGGCTCGTGGGAGACCGTCTGGGCGCTGGTGGACGGCAACCTGGATACCGGCAACTTCGGTCCCGAGGTGGAGCGCTACGATCCAGCCAAGGCGCTCCTTATGCGCGGCAATCCGCCGCGCCTGCCGGCCTGGCTGACCCTGATCCCTTTTGCGGCGTTAGGCGCATGGCTGTGGAAGCGGGCGCCTTTGGATAATGACCGGGCAGCGCTCGCATTCCTGGGATTGACCTGGTGCCTGTTCCTGCTCTGGTCGCCGGGTTGGAGCCCGCAGTGGGTGCTCTATTTGCTGCCGTTCATCCTGCTCGTCCTGCCGCTGCGGGAAGCGCTGTTAGTGTCGGTCGCCCTGGTGTTCATTAATCTGCTTGAATGGCCCGTTTTGCTATCCCGCGGGTACAATTGGGGATTGTGGATGACGATCACGGTCCGGACTCTATTAATTGCGCTGCTGGCAGTGGAATTCTGGCAGGCTGTGAAAAAACATATCGAGCCGAATGTAATTGCTGAACGGGTGGGAGGCTGATTGAAAGGACTACGCAGCACGATCCTGCTGATCGTGATCATCTTACTGGTCATCGGAGTCCTGGTGGGGTTGGCCTGGGCAAGCTATCGATTCTCCTTGCAGAATCCAGGCGGCAACGACTTCCTGGCGCGCTGGATGGGGGCGCGCTACTGGGTTGTGCAGGGCATCAGTCCCTATGATGAGCAGGTCAGCCTGGCGACTCAGAATATGATCTACGGTCATCCGGCGAACGTCGCCCAGGGCGAGGATAAAAACCACTTCGTCTACCCGCTCTATTCGATGCTCTTCTTCGCGCCCTTCGGACCGCTGGAATACCCTGTTGCCCGGGCGTTGTGGATGACCCTGACCGTGGTGTGCCTGTTCCTGCTGGCAATCACCAGCATCCGCCTGGCAGACTGGCAGGTCTCACCCCTCAAGCTGGTGATACTGATCATTTTCAGCATTTTCTGGTATCACAGCGTGCGCACGGTGATCATCGGCCAGTTTGCCGGCATCAATGCCTTGCTGGTGACCCTGGCTTTGCTGCTGGTGATGCGCAAGCAGGATTTCGCCGCCGGCTTGTTGCTGGCGCTGAGCACATCCAAGCCGCAAATGGTCTTCCTGATCCTGCCGTTTGTCTTCCTGTGGGCGCTCTCGATGCGCCGCAGGGATATCATCGGCGGCATGCTGATCGGTCTGGCGATGCTTATCGTAGGGTCGATCGTCCTGCTGCCCGATTGGCCGCTGCAGTGGCTGCGCCAGCTTTTCGATTACCCTTCCTATACCAGCCGCATCGGCTCACCGCTTTCGGTGATCGCCGATTACACGCCGGGCATAGGCCGGCAGGTGAGCACCTTTTTACACATCATCACCCTGGGGTATCTGGTCATTGAGTGGGTGCTGGCGCTCAGAAAAGATGCCCGCTGGTTCCGCTGGACGGCTCTGCTGACGATCGTCATCACCAACCTGGTCGCTTACCGCACCGCCACCACTAATTTCATGATGATGCTGCCGGCCTTGTTCCTGGTGTTCTCTTTATGGGAGGTGCGCTGGCGCATCGGCGGGCGCATCGCAGTCTGGACATCGCTGATCATCCTCGGGGTGGGCTCGTGGGCTTTATTCTTGAGCACGGTCCAGGGAAACGAGGAGCAGGCGGTCATGTACCTGCCTTTCCCGCTTTTCTGCCTGGTTGGCCTGTGGTGGGTGCGCTGGTGGGCCATCAGCCCACCGCGTCAGCTTTTGAAGGATATGGCTGAGCGGGTGGATTGACCGGATCAAATTCCAATTCCACACTGAATTTGCTGATGAAACGTTGGTTCCTGCTCGTGCTGTTAGCCGCGCTGATTTTGCGCCTGGTGGGGATCAGCTCCCGGCCTCTCTGGTACGATGAGGCCTTTTCGGTGCTGTTTGCCGAGAAAGGTCCCCAGGCCATGCTGGCGGGCACCCTGGGAACTGCCTCGACTGCGGATGGCCAGCTGTCCACGGTGAGCGCTGGCGCGGCTTCTGAAGAGCACCCGCTGCTGTACTACACCCTGTTATGGCTCTGGATGAAAATTTTCGGTCAGGCGCCCGCGGCTGTGCGAGCGCTGTCCGTCCTATTTGGGCTTGCCACAATCGCCCTGGTGTTCGCCCTGGGGCGGACTCTATTCGAGGACAAGACTGCCGTGTTGATGGCCGCGCTGGTTGCTCTGGCGCCCTTCCAGGTGCATTATGCCCAGGAAGTGCGCATGTACGCTGCCCTGGCGACCTTCATCACCGCCGCGGGGCTAGCCCTGTGGCGTGGCATGCATGGAGGCAGCTGGCTGTGGTGGCTTATCTTCGCGGTCATGGCGGCGTTGGCGCAGTACACGCACAGCATCGCTGTAATCTACCTGGTCTTGCTGGCCCTGACCCCGCTGCTGGCGCGGCGCTGGAAAGCCGCCCTGGCCGCCGGACTGGCGAGTCTGTTCGCTTTGTTCCTGTATCTGCCCTGGCTGGCGCAGTTGCCTTCCCAGCTCGCCAAAATCCAGGCGGGCTACTGGATGCAGCCGGCATCGCCCGGTAACCTGGTGACTGCCCTGCTGAGCTACGTCACCAACCTGCCGCTGCCCTCCACCTGGCTGCCGGCTGGATTGTTTGTCACCTTGATCATCGTCGCCCTGGCAGCCTGGCAAACCTGGCGTGCCTGGAGGGACTCGCGTCACGCCTCTCAATCGACTGATGGTGAATCCAGCTGCTCAAATGTAATGCACGGCCTGTGGCTGGCGTACCTGGCATTTGCACCGCTGTTGGCCTTGTACCTGGTCTCGCAGGTCCAGCCGGTCTTCGTCGAGCGTGCCTTGCTACCGGCGGGCGTCTTCTTCTGGATGTGGGTCGCCTGGTCACTGATGAGGACAAATATGCCGCGTCCTGTGATGGCAGCAGCCCTCGGCGCGGTCCTGGTGGGCGCAGGCATGGGATTGATCCAGCATACCACTTATATGGGCTTTCCTTACGCTCCTTACGCCGCCCTGGGGGATTCGTTGGCCCAGCGCCTTGACCTGGGTGAGGTGATTGTACATTCCAATAAGATCAGCATGCTTCCCTCGGTTTACACTCACCGCGATCTCGTCCAGCGCTACGTGGCTGACCCGGATAGCAGCGGCTCGGACACCCTGGGAATCGCCACCCAGCACACCCTTGGGCTGCTGGCAGATGGATCGATCCAGGCGGCTGCGAACCAGGCACAGGGGGTGTGGTTCATCATCTTCGATCGAGCAGAAGCAGAATACCTGTCCGCTGGCTATACGGCTCACCCTCACCTGGAATGGCTCAACGATCATTACCGCTTGCTGGATCGGGAGCAGTGGGGGGATCTGAAGGTATACCACTACCGTGAAAAGTGATCCGGTAATGGGGCAGTTCGAAACAAAGGAGCCTGGTATAGGATATGTAGGACCGGGCGAATGGCGCTGGATCCTGGCTGTCACGCTCGTCCTGCTGCTGCTCAGCACGCTGCCCTATGTCGCTGCATATGCTGCCCAAAGCCCCGAGCAGGTTTTCAATGGGGCGCTGTTTGACCGGCAGGATTACGCCGTGCACCTGGCGACCATGCACCTGGGGGAGCGAGGCGAGTGGGCATACAGCATGCGCTTCACCTCCGAGACCCAGCAAGGTGCCTACATCAAGATGGGCTATATCTTTCTTGGTCATGTCGCGCGTTGGATCGGCGCCAGCCTGCCCTTCACCTTTCACCTGGCTCGCCTGGCCTTCGGGGGACTGGCGTGCATCGGCATCTACCTGTTAGCGGCGCAGTGCTTCGTCGGGATCGCCTGGCGCCGGCTGGCTACCTTGCTGGCGGCGTTTGGCGCCGGGCTGGGCTGGCTGCAGCTCAGCCTGGGTTGGCTGCCGCAGGCGGATATCTCTCCGGTGGATTTCTGGCTGATCGATGGCTATATCTTTTTCGGGATTTTGACGCTGCCGCACCTCTCCGCCGTCACTGCGCTGTTGGTCGCCATGCTGGTGAGCGGACTCAGCTTCTTGCGCAGCCCCGCCTGGTGGAAGTGGCTGGTGGCGGCGCTGGCAGCGCTGACGCTGCAGGCGTTCCAGCCTTATGCCCCCCTGCTGGCGGATATAGCCTTGGTGGGGGCCATCCTGGCAGCCTGGCTGCAGCGCAGGCGTGTGAGGTGGGGAGAGCTCGGATTTCTCCTGGCTCTGGGGCTGTGCCAGCTCCCCCTGCTGGTTTATAATGCCGGCGTTCTTACAGCCGACCCGCTGTGGCGCAGCTTTATCGACCAGAATGTGACCCTCTCACCGCCGCCGGTCTACTACCTGTGGGGTTATGGACTGCTGTGGCTGCTGGCTGCGATAGGCGCGGTTGCCTGGCTGCTGCGCATTGTCAGGCAGGCGCAAACCTGGCGGGACTCACCCGAGTTGCCGTCCCTGGCGGCGGCTCTGGCATGGGTTGTGGCGGCCCTGATGCTGGCCTACGCGCCGTTCGCTCTACAGCGCCGCTTCATGCACGCTAATATTCTGCCATTGTCCCTGCTGGCGGTTGCCGGGATCAAAGAAGTAATCCATCCCTGGCTGGAAAAACGCGCCCCACATTGGCTGGCACAACGCAGCCGCTTGTGGGTTGTGCTGCTGGTGGTTTTCGTGTCGCTGTCATCCATCGTTCTTGCACTTGGCAATTCGCTCTATGTGCTTTCTCGCCCGGCAGCTCTCTTCGACCCGGTCGAGCTGGTGCGAGCCGCGGATTGGCTGGAGGCTCACGCCGGGCAGGACGATGTCGTGCTCTCCACCGAGCGCAGCGGTCAGCTTATTGCCGCTCGCGCTGGTCTGCCGGTCTACCTGGGTCATCCGATCGAGACGCTGGACTACGAGCGTAAAACCGGGCGGGTCGCAGCTCTGTACCGCGGCGAGGATATGGGAGCCTGGTTGGCGGGCAGCGGGGTGAGATGGGTGCTTTTTGGACCTTATGAACAAGTCCTGGGGGGCGGGACTGCTCCTGGCTTACCCCTTGAAATAAAATTTAATGATAATGGTGTGCTCGTATACGCGGTGCTGCCGTGAAGCCTGATCGATCGGGATGGATAGGGATTGTGCTCGGTATGGCGGCCTTGATCTGGCTTGTGATCGTGTTTGCCGCGTATTTCGCCGGTCACAAGCCCTTCACACCCGGGACGGCGGTGGCGGTGGTGCGCTCAGTAGCTTATCTGCTGGCTGCACTGGCGGTATTATCATTGGCTGGCGGGCTGGGCCGGCGCCTGCTGCCCGTGATGGACGATTCCCCGCTGGAATCGATGGCGCTGCAGGCCGCTCTGGGTTTGGGTATCCTGAGCGCCACCATCCTAGTACTTGGGGCAACCCTTGGGCTGTCTTCATACCTGGCGTGGGGGTGCGGAATATTGCTGGCGATTTTTCGGAGCGATGTTTTCGCCTGGTGGCGATCCTGGGCGGGCCTGGCTCAAGTCTGGCAGGCAGGGGGGCGGATGGGAAAGTGCCTGGGCATCTTGAGCCTGCTGATCCTGTGCGCTACCCTGCTGGTCGCCCTGGCCCCACCGTTGAAGTTCGACAGCCTGGTCTACCATCTGGCCCTGCCGGCCGCATACATACAAGCCGGACGAGTGGAGTACCTGCCCTGGAATGTATTCTGGGGTATGCCGCAGCTGGCGGAAATTCTGTACACATGGAGCATGCTGCTGGCGGGCGGTATGCCAGCACTCTCAGCCGGGGCGTGCCTGGGCTGGATGGCTGGGGTGGTTGCCCTGGTCGGCATGTTGGGTCTTGCCAGCCGCCGCCTGGGATCGCTCGCGGCCTGGGTAGCGGTTGCCAGCCTGCTGGCAGGCGCCACAGCAGCAACCGAGCTGGGCTGGGGTTATGTCGAGTGGTTCACGGTCCTGTATGGGGTGGCATTTCTCACTGCACTGGAGCACTGGCAGGAGTCGAGACGCCTTATCTGGCTGCTGTGGTGCGGCGTGACTGGCGGGATGGCGTTCAGCAGCAAATACTCTGCCGCGGCTCTGCTCCTGGCAGGATTCGCGCTGGTCGCCTGGCGCAGCCTGAGAGAAGCCGGATGGAGGAGAGGTGTGTTCAATTCCGGGATCATGCTGTTGGGTGCGGCCGCAGCTGCCTCGCCCTGGCTGATGAAAAACATTCTGGCAACCGGCAACCCCCTTTACCCTTTTCTTCTTCCCGGCGGTGCGATGGACGACTACCGCCTGGAGCTTTACCAGGGTGTGGCAGTATGGGGCGATTGGCGCGCCGCGCTGCTCCTGCCCTGGGAAGCAACCATTACGGGCTACGAAGGCGCGCCCGGCTTTGGCGCAGCGGTCGGTCCGCTGCTGCTGGGGTTGGGTCTGATCTACCTGCTGCGGCGCTGGATGGATAAGCCGCCGGAGGCTGGCGCTGCGTTGCCGATGGCGCTGTTGGGACTGCTGATCTGGGCGGTCGCTGGGCGCCTGGTAGGTCTGCTCATCCAGACGCGTTTATATATGGCCTTCTTGCCAGCCTTTGCCATGCTGGCAGCAGGTGGTTTCTGCATCCTGGCGGAGCTGCGCCTGCCCGGGGTGCGCCTGGGGCGCGTGGCAGGCAGCCTGGTGGTATTGGCGCTGGGATTTACCACCTTACAGGTAGGGATCGAAGCGATCTCTCGCGGCGCCAGCCAGGCGCTGGTGGGGGTGCGCTCGACGGAGGAGTATCTGAGCGCCAACCTGGGCTGGCACGTCCCGGCGATGCAGCAGGTGCGCGATCTGCCGGATGGTTCGATGGCTTTGATGCTGTGGGAGCCGCGCGGCCTCTACTGCTTGCCGCGCTGCCACCCCGACGAGATACTCGATCGCTGGCTGCGCGATTACCGGGTGTACGGTTCGCCGGAGGCCGTGCTTGCTGCCTGGCAGCAAGCCGGTTATACCCACCTGCTTGTCTACCGTGCCGGCATGGACTTTGTGCGCCTGGACGACCGCCGCTACACTCCCGCAGTATGGCAGGCGCTGGATGCTCTGCTGGCTGAGCTGCCTGCGCCGCTGGAGACCGGCGAGGCTTATTCCCTATATACGCTGATCCCATGAGCCTGCGCAGTTATTTGATTCTGGCCCTCCTGGGCATGGCTGTACTGGTTCTGGCGGCGGCTTTTCAGACCGCGCCGGGCTATATGGATGCCGAATACTATTTTAGCGGCGGCCGGCAGCTTGCCAGCGGGCAGGGTTTCAACGAACCGTTTTTATGGAACTATCTGGATGACCCGCAAGGATTGCCTCACCCCTCGCACGCTTATTGGATGCCCCTGGCTTCGATATTGGCAGCCGCGGGACTGGTCCTGGGTGGAACGGCT
>Ga0105094_10001442_pt1 | contig 12426 bp, 5 predicted proteins | sample PPLLak1March2015_2_FD_87023 | JGI IMG/M metagenome (GOLD analysis project Ga0105094, IMG submission 87023) | Freshwater sediment microbial communities from Prairie Pothole Lake near Jamestown, North Dakota, USA - PPLs Lake P8 Core (3) Depth... | ecosystem: Environmental > Aquatic > Freshwater >...
AATGGCTGAGGGGGTCGATCCGGAGGATTTCGTCCAGGGCCCCGGCTGCGGCTTTCCTCTCATCGGCCAAGCGGAAGAGGATCGCCTGAAGCTCGCGGGAGTTCAGGTTGTAGGCGTTGTAATCCAGCGAACGCCGCGCATACCCGGCCGCCCGCTCCAGCCTCCTTTCGATGATGCTCACTTCGGCCAGCTGCTCATAAGCGGCCGACCGGAACTCCAGTGAGCGGGCCGCCCAGCCGAACCCGTCCTTGGCATCCGCATAACGGCCGAGCTCCCGGTTGATGACTCCGTAGATGAAATTCGCTCCCGCGTCGTAGGCGTCGATGGCCAGCGCCTTCCTGGCATACTCGAGGGCCTGGGCGTATTCCGTGCGCCTGAAGTGGACCTCTGCGACACGGGTAAGGGCCCGGACATGGCCCGGCTCTAACTCGAGGCCGGCCAGGTATTTCGTCAGGGCCCCGCCATAGTTCCGCTGCTTGGCCAGTTCCTCGCCGGCCACATACAAGCCCTCGGCCGACGTCCAGTCAAAATCCTCGGGGGCGTCGACGGGGCGGCCGAGCTTGTTCATCTCCTTATCGCTGCTGGTCCAGATGAGTTTCTCTTGACCGACTGTCACGGCAATCTCACCTTTCTTCTCGCCGATTTCAATCGTCTGAATAAAAGTCTCCATGGGCTTGAGCATCAGCCGTTGGCTGAAAATCGTCTCGCCGGCCAAAGTCACCACGACCTCGTCGTCGATAGGCCGGAGCGGACAGAGGCCGACCTTGAGCCCGCCCCCGGCTCTCTCCACATTGAGCGCCGCATGGGGCGACGCGGCCACCAGCCCGCCGATATCTTTTACGGGGAACCAGATCTCTTTCCAGCGCATCACAGACTGGGGCTCAAAATAGATGTGCTTGAAGGGCGTCAGGCCGCTGTCGTCACCGGCTTGATTGTAGAGAAGCCCTGTCTGGGGCTCGGTGTACTGTTTTTTGGGTGGGTCGGTCAGCAGGTCCTCCCAGATCCCGCCGTCGCGGGCCAGCGACCAGACCCAGAGCTTCATCCCGGGCTTTTCGTCGTAGAGCGCCCAGTGGCCAAACCCGAACCCGGATTTCTCGTAGGTGCCGCCGAAGGTGTCGTTGTACTCGCCCAGGATGTGGTAGGACTTGCTCCCGCCAAAGTCGTTGTTCCTGTAATAAGAGACGTCGCGGCCGTTCTCGACAACCGGCCAGGGATGGACGTCTCCCCCGTGGCCGATGTACTGCGTACCGGGATAAAAGTACTTCAGGTCCTCGCCGACGTCCTGGGCAGAGGTCAGCCAGTTGTAGAGGGAGTCGTGGAGGGAAGTCGGGTTGTACCAGAAGCATTCGGTCTCGAGATAGGCGGCGTCCTTGGGGAGGCGCACGTTCACGCGCCAGACCGTCCTGGAGGGAAGGTCGATGGCTCCGACAACACAGCTCACGCTCCCGTCGCTGTTCTCCTTGATAACATAATCCACCGGTGTGGCCGTGGTCGGGACGTGTCCGATGATCCCGAAATTGAATTCGATGCCGCCCGACGTCCAGGGACCGCGCATGGCGATCTCGCGAAACTTCACAACCGGGTTCCAGTAGATGAACTCCTTGCCGGTCGATTTTTCGACGGCCCCCCAAACCTTGCCGCCGATCTCGGGGGCGACGAGGACTTTGACATATGGGTTTTCCAGCCGGACCATATTCCAGTCCTGAGGACGGCCCTGGAGGCTGTAGCCGTGGAAACGGAAGTAAGGATAGATCGGACCGATGAGCGGAGCGGGGTCGGGGTCCGAGAAAGGATAGGTCTTGAAGGTGACCTTCTCTTCCCTGACCGACGCCTGCTGTCCGAGGAGCGGCATCAGCCCGGTTAACAAGACAAGAAAGGCAACGGCCGAGATGGCTCGAAAAGCCAGAGACGGCTTCATGATGACCTCCACATTTTGTCCGCTAAGTATACATCGGCCCGCCGGTTATCTCCAGGATCATCAGCATTCAAAAGCGGCTTTGATCAACTTGAGTTTAAGGGATTAGAACGCTTTGACATCTCGGCCGCCGCTATCTATACTTCCCCCTGACTTATGACAAAGCCGATAGTTTCCTCGAAGCGCTGCTCCTTGCCCAAGATCAACAGGTGGCTCATCTTGGGAGGCTTGGCTTTCCTCTTCACCTGCGGCGCCCCTCCCCCTCAAGAGCCGGCGAAAATCTCCGGATTTTTGAATTCCTCGCTCGAAGCCCAGCTCGAATCGGAAAAGCTCATCCTGTCTATTCCATCGAACCGGCAGTTCGGCGCTCATCTCCTGTATCTGACTGAGGAGCCCCATCAGACGGGCTCTCCGCGCAACTACGAGCTGGCCGAATATGTCCGAGAGCGTTTTTTAGAATACGGACTCGAAAACGTCCACTACCACGACACGCCCGCGCTTCTTGGATACGGCCGTTCTCTCCTGGCGGAGATCACGGAGCCGGAAAAGAAAAAGCTCAAGATGGCCGAGGATCCCTTTCCCCCGGACAAGGATTCCGGCCTCTACGCCGATTCCTCAGTCGTCCCCTACCATGAATATGCTCTTTCCGGCGAGGTGACAGCAGAGGCCGTCTATGCCAACGGTGGAAGCCCGGAGGATTTCGCGGAGCTCGACCGGCTGGGAATCGAGGTCAAGGGGCGGATCGTCATCATGCGCTACTCCAACCCTTACAGCTATCGCGGGTACAAAGTCTATCTGGCGGAATCGCGCGGGGCCGCGGGCGCGATCATTTATTCCGACCCGCAGGATGACGGTTTTTTCCGGGGTGAAACCTATCCTCATGGACCATGGGGCCCGCCGAGCCATATCCAGTGGGGCGGGATTGTCTATGACTGGTTCGGTTTCGGGATAACTCCCTTCACGTTTCACTGGCAGAAACAAGAGGATGGAACCTGGGTAGAAGGCCCGGTCCGCGACAAGGCCCTGCCCGGAATCCCTTCGGTCCCCATGTCCCACGCGGACGCTTCGGAGGTCCTCCGCTTGCTCGGAGGACCGGCTGTTCCGGAGGGCTGGCAAGGCGGCCTTCCCTTCACCTATCATCTCGGTCCCGGCCCCGTCAAAGTCCACCTGAAGGTCGACAACGTCGAGAAGATCGCCCTGATGAGGAATGTGATTGCCTCGGTCCGGGGAAGCCAGGAGCCCGATAAATGCGTTATCGCCGGAAATCACCGGGATGCCTGGATTTACGGCGGCGTCGACCCGAGCTCGGGGACGGCTTCTCTGCTCGAAGTGGCCCGCTCTCTTGGTACGGCTGTGAAAAAGGGATTCCGGCCACGCCGCACCATCGTCCTGGCCAATTGGGATGCCGAGGAGGATTTGCTGGGGGGGTCCACAGCCTGGGTGAAAGATAACCGCCTGAAGCTTTTTCAAGACGGCGTCGTCTATGTCAACCTGGACAGCGCCGCCTCGGGTCCGGAGTTCAATGGAGGGTCCACTCCCGCTCTGGCCGATTTCCTGAGGGAAGCCGCCGGAGCCGTCCCGCATCCGGACGTCCCGGGCGGCAGCGTCTATGACCACTGGGTCAAAGCCTCGAAGACCGGGACGGCGGATGTGGCCGAGATTGTGGGAGCCACAGACTACACCGCCTTCCAGGAAAACATCGGGATGAGCTGCATTGACATGACGTTTGACGGACCCTACGGGGTCTATCATTCGATGTATGACAACTATTTCTGGGTGAGCCGAATCGGTGACCCGGGCTTCCGGTACAACGTCGCCTGCAGCCAGCTTCTGGCTCTCATCCTTTGGAGACTGGCCAACGCCGATATCCTTCCGCTGGGCTATTCGGGTTACGCCGAGTCCGCCCTGGCCGCCATCGAGGCAATCGAAAAGATGGCGGAGCCGCCGAACAAAATCAGCCTGGAGCGGGCCAAGAAAGCCGCCGGGCGTTGGCTGGAGGAGGCTTCAGCCTGGGAAAAGAAAGTGCGGAGATTCCTCGCTGCCGAAAGGAGCTTGGACATGAAGAGGGCAGCACAGGTCAATTCCCTTCTCCTGGATGTGGAAAGAGCGATGACCGAAGAGGAGGGGCTGAAGAGCCGGCCCTTCTTCAAGCATCTCATCTATGCGCCCCAGCCGACTTATCGCACAGAGCTTCTGCCCAGGATCTTTGAGGCCATCAAGGCCCGGGAATGGGGTGATATCCCCGGCTACGAGGATGAGCTTGTTTACGCCTTTGACCGCGCCTCCGGGCTCATCAGGCAGGCCTCCCGCCGGCTCTGAACAGGCTAAAAGAACCTCTCGCCTTCAGAGCAGCAAAAACCGCTTTATCTTTTACTATGCGGTCAAGATATCGTGCGAGTGGAGAAGCCGGGGCCTGACTCTTAGTCCATAGGGGCAGGCCTTCTCGCAGAGACCGGCGCATTCCGCACAGCCGAGCGGCTTCCTATTCGGTTCCATCTCGGCATAGTAGGCCATGGCTTCTTTTTCCATCCCATAGTTTTCGAAGTACATGGCGTAGCGGAGCACGTCGTTGACGGCGACGTTGCTGGGACAGGCGGACAGGCATTCCGTGCAGCTCACCCGGCAATAGAGGCTGTGGGCCTGCTCCCGGTAACGGCTGAGCATGACCAGCGCGGCCCGGTCGAGCGGCCGGCCGGAAGCCGCGACATATTCCTCGACATGGGAGTAGCTGCTGAAGGTTGGGATGCAGGTGTCGATATCGGGATGGCTCAGGACCCAGCGGATGGCCGCCTGAGGATAGCTGACCTCCGGGCTGACCATCGCCTTCAGGTTCCCCTGCATCCCGCCGGCAAAGATCTTCATGGCCACTGTCCCGATGCCCTTCTCCCGGGCGGCTTTGATCAGGGGCTCGATCTCTTTTCCTTCCATGTGGTTGTACATGACCAGCACGACCTGGGCGAAGTCCGTTTCCAAGGCTTGTTTAAGGGTGAGCTTGGCGTTGTGGGTGGAAAAACCCGTGAACCGGACCTTGCCCTCTTTTTTCAACTGTTCGTAGGCGGACAGGATCTCCTGGCTGTTGAGGAGGATAGAGAGGTCGCCGACTCCATGGGCCATGGCCACGTCCACATAATCGGACTGGAGGCGTTTGAGGCTTTCCTCCATCCTCTTAATGACAGAGGCCTTGTCTATTTTCTGACGAAAATCGAAGGGGTGCTTGGTTGTGATGATGGCTTTATCTCGGACCCCTTTAAGGCCCTGGCCCACGTAGGCTTCTCCTCTCCCCCGCAGATAGCCTTCGGCGGTATCGAAATAATTGACACCGCATTCGTGGGCATAGCGGATCACGTTGCTCTCGAAAAGCGAGATCGCCCCGCAGGAGACGTCCGAGACCTTGAGCCCGGTCTTTCCCAGCAGGTTGAATTTTTTTATTTTCGGCGTCGAGGGTTTCCCCTGGCCGGACCTGCTTCCGCCCGGTTCGGCCTTCGACCGGCCGGCGAGGCCGAGACCCATGACGCCCGAGGCCAGCGTCGACAAGAAATTCCGTCTATTCAAACGGGACATGATTCCTCCTTTTTTTACTTTTTTCTGATCTCGATCGGCGTCAAGGGTTTGAGCTTGGACGCGATCGGGGCCGTGTCCACGGAGATAAACTGGAGGACATAGGTATCGCCGAACCAGGGCAGCGTCATGACCCGGGCGCCCTGGGTCAGCTCATTCTGGCTGGGGACCTCCGCAGCTGTGGCGTAAAAGACGACTTCGGATTCCATGCCTTCGACCAGCAAAGACAGCTTGTCGCCCGTCCGAAGCCCAGCTTTTTCGACGTCGTTCTTCCTCCAGTTGGTATTGACCGATAATCCGTAACGATTGGAATTGAAATCCAGGACATTCCCTTTCAACCGGCCCGGTTGCGCCTCGGTCGCACCGACATTGATGTCGAGCTCAGAAAACAAACCCTCGGACAAGGGCTGGTTCACCTGCACATCGGTGACCTCAGCTAAGGTCCCGCGCGTCCCTACCTGGGAGCTGAACCAGGTGAGGGGTATGTTGAAGCCCTCGACGGGTTCAAAGGGGCCAAAGTCGGTGTTGACTTCGTAGATATCACCTTCGGAGGTTTTGCCCCGGAAAAGAAGCCTCTTCAGACGGCAATCATCCGGCCCCAGGAAAAAACTGACCTCAACCGCGCCGGGCTTGGCAAGTGTCAAATGGTAAAGCTTCTCGGGCCCGAATGCTGTCAGGCCCTCCAACTTGAGCTCGCCTTCGAACTTCACCACGGAAAAAAGCCCGGCGTACAACCTGGCCAGGTTCAGGTATACGGTCCTCTGCGGGTCGGGGATGTCGGCAATCGTATTGTAGGAATTCCGCTGGACCCGCCCGTCCTTGACCAGGATGACTTCGGTGACGACGGGATCTTTTCCGGTGCTGAGCTTGATGGCCCCGCCCGCGGAGATGACGAACCGGGTGTTGCCGGTCTTGAATGAGAGGTTCTGGAATTGACCGAGCTTTTCTCTGCCCCCCGAGGCTTCGAGGTTCTTCTGGATGATATCCTTAAGGGTAAGTTCCTCCCCGCAGAAAGCAGGGCCGGAAAAAGCCATAAAAACCAGAATGGCGGCGGCCGCGCCGGCCGAAATCGCTCTCCTCATGTTTCACTCCTTCCCAAGTTCGATGGCGGCTTATTATACCCGACGCAGTGAAAAGAGACCAAATCCGCGCCTTGGCCAGCCGGCTCGGCGCAGGCGCGCGCCGACTCAACGGGACTCAAAAACGACGCGGCCGCCCACCATCGTCAGGACGGACTTGGTCTCCGCGATCTTGCCGGGCTCGACCTCGAATATGTTCTGGGAAACCAGGATAAGGTCCGCGAGTTTTCCGATTTCGATGGAGCCTTCCTCGGTCTCGCGGCGCATGGCGAAAGCTCCGCCCATGGTGTAGGCATAGACGGCATCGGCGACGCTCAGCCTCTGCTGCGGGAGCCATCCGCCGGCCGGCCGGCCCTCGATATCCTGACGCGTCACCGCAACCTGCATGCCCAGCCAGGGATCGATGGTCACCACGGGCCAGTCGCTGCCGAAGGCGAGACGTCCGCCGCCGTCGAGGACCGTTTTCCAGGCCCAGGCTCTCTGCTCGCGCTCCGGGCCCACGTTCTCGATCCAGGCCCCCATCCAGGTTGGCTCGGGGTTGGCATGAAGCGGCTGAAAGCTGCCGATGACGCCGAGCTCGCCGAAGCGGGGGAGGTCGCTGGCGGCGATATCTTCGGCATGCTCGATTTTATTGCGGAGGTCCCGATTCCCGCTTTCCCGGGCTCCCAGCTCATAGGCATCGAGAGTCAGCCGGATGGCCGCGTCTCCGATGGAGTGGGTTGAAGCCTGGATCCCCCTGGCGTTGATCTCGACAACGGCTTTCTTGAAGGCCTCGGGGTTCCAGAAAAGCTTTCCCTTGTTCTCGCGCTGGCCGGCGTAGGGCTCAAGCATAGCCCCGGTCATGGAGTCGATAACACCGTCGAGCATCAGCTTGATGCCGCCCAGGGAAATCCACTCGTCATCGTACTTCAAGCGGGCGTCCTCGTACGCCTTCCAGTCCTCGGCGCTCAGGCCTGGAGAGCCGACCCACATGGCCACGGAAAGCCGCACCGTTAAGCTCCCCTCCCGGCGCAACTGGTCCAAAAGGTCGAGGGCCTCGAACTCGCCGCCCATCCCGTGAACACGCACAACGCCGAACTGCGCCGCCTCACGAAGTCCCTCGCGGAGAGCGGCCAGAGTTTCGTCGGGAGTCAGCCTGGGCAAAACTCTCTCCAATAAGGAGTCGGCGGCTTCGAGCAAGGCGCCGGTCGGCTCGCCGTTCGCTTCGCGCACGATGGTCCCGTTCTCCGGGTCCGGCGTGCGGCGGTCGATCCCGGCGAGGGCGAGTGCCTTGCTGTTGACCCAGCTCGTATGACCGTCAGCGCAGCTCATGATCGCCGGCCGGTCCGGCACGACTTCGTCGAGGAATTTTTTGTGCGGCATGTTTCCCGGGAACGCCCCATACATCCAGCCGCGTCCCTGGATCCACGTCGCCTCGGGGTGCTCCCGGGCGAACTGGCGGATTCTCGCCTGGACCTCTTCGACATTCCGGGTCCCGGCGAGGTCGACTTTGGCCAGGTTCTCGGATCCGCTTACGAAATGGACATGGCTGTCTTCAATCCCGGGGAGCAGGAGCCGTCCGCCGGCATCAATGACTTTCGTCCCGGACCCGCGGTGCCGCATCGCCTCCTCTCCGGAGCCGACGAAGAGGATGCGCCCGCCCTGAACGGCGACCGCCTCCGCCCAAGGCTGCTTAGCATCAACAGTGTAGACCTTGGCGTTGGTGATGATCGTGTCGGCCTGAGGTCGTTGCTTGGTACAGCCGGCCAGGACAAACAGCAGAGCGGAGAGAAAGATGCCGAAGCGCCTCGTTTGCTTGGCAATCAGAAAGGAACGGGGTTGTTTCATCTTTTAATCTCCATAAACTGATATCATAGCTTATAAGAAAGTTGGGAGATCAGCAAAATGAGGGTATGGCAAGCATGTTCTTTTCGGAGTTCTTCTTGTTGGGCAATTTGGGAATGGAAAAGCGACCTCTCAGGTTCAGCCTTCACGAGACGTTTTTTGAGGGAAGCCGAACTGACGGCCGTGAGGACTGTCTGAGCACGCTGAGATAAAAGAGATAGATGAAGAAAGGCAAAAAGCAAAAACAGGGATATAGATCCATCGTGCGGAGTTCCGCAACGCCGAGAAAAACGGTTCGGGAACGGCGTTAAGAACCTGAGTGAGAGCGCTGACATTCCCAAATTGCCCATCTCATGAGTAGACATGCGTGTCCAGGTTTGCGGGTTCAAATCTCAGAAATCAGGTCCGCCTCCCGCCAGGCACCCGACCTCTCGACGCGTAAGGTCTTAATTTCGAACGGCTTGAACGTGACCCGGATGACGCGCAAAGGCTTGTAGATCGTCAGTTGGGCCGAAGTCACTTGCCCGCAGGTCTCATGAAGCCGGAGGACGAGCGCTCTTCCATCCCAAGACGGCTTGCAGGCGGTCAGGCGGATATTTTGCGGGTTTAAGCTCAGAAGCGAAAGTTCCCGTTCACCCCGGCTTTCGTCCATTTCCCCATCACTGCCCACCCCAGCTTTCATCTCGCCCAAAGGCAGATGGGCGAGGGAATAGGGCGGAGCGCTCAGCCAGTCGGCCAGTGAGGCGACGGAGCGGCGGACCTTCTCGGCCTCGCCGGCCGTGACGAGAAACCGCATTTCGTGCCCCCCCTGGTCCATGAATTTCCGGGTCGGAGAATCCGCCAGTTTGAAGCCCCGTTCGTGGCAATAGGCGGCGCTCCGCAGGGCGGAGACGCGCAGCTCCCCGTCCTTGAAGTCGAGACCGTGCTGGCCGCTCCCGATGACCGCCAGAGCCATACGGCGACCTCCCTTCTCCTCTTCGATGAGGGCCCAGCGGCCGAAAACGTGTTCCTGGCCGTCCGCCGGTCGGTGGATGGCCCCGCCCGGAACTTCGCAGAGAACCCGGCCGCTGCGAAGCCTGGTCGGCACGGCGAGCTTCAACATGGCCCGCTCTTCATTCCAGTGGACGCGCAGACGGAATTCAAGCACGGGCCAGCGGGGATAGCCGAGCACCTGAAAGACGACCCGGCTCTTCTTGTAGGTCAGGACCGACTCGGTGACCGTGCGGACAATGCCCTTCTCGATGACCTTCAGGCTTGTCGGCACCAAGCGAAACCGGCCGAGGACATCCCGATATTCAGAGCAGCCTGTCCCCCAGGAATCCCCCCGGTCTTTGCTGACGAGGGGCTCGAGCAACGGGCCTTCGAGAAGCGGAGTTTTGTTTCGGCCCTGGAGAGAGGTAATAAGTCCCCTATTCCTATCGATTCTATATTTTAAATAAGGATTCTCCGGCAAGGCGGCCGCAACCCTTCTCTTTCCGGGAAAAGCCTTCACCTCGAAGTGGGCTGCGCCCACACCCGGAAGGTCGGCCATGAAGGAGACTTTTTTCCGCCAATTGAAAGGCAGGAGCGACTCCGGCTGCTCTTCCTGGGAAGGAACTTCGCGGCCGTCTCCGCCGAAAACCCGGAGATGCCACTCCCCTTTCCAGAACGGCCGGTAATCGGCCGTGCACTCGACTTCTACGGGAACCTCGGCCAGGGCGGGGTTCGAGTTCAAAACAGTGACCGGCAAGGAAGCATTCCCTCCAGCCGGAAGCGAGCGGTTCAAGGCCGAGGCCGCTCGGAACCGCACCCGCCGGGCCGTTTCCAGGGCCTTCCCGTAGAGGTCAAGGGCGTCCTTTTCCGCGGGCTCCGAGCACGAGCCCGTCAGGATGTCGTGGAAATCGTTGAGGAGATGATCGCGCCAGGCCCTGTTCAACTCCTCTTCCGGAAACCCGTCACCCGTCAGCCACGAGGAGGCGGCGCCGAGCGTTTCGGCCTGGACCAGGGCGGCCAGGCTTTCTTCGGCCTTTCTTTTGACCCTCGAAAGCGAGGTGTAACATCCTGTGAAGACGCGCTGCAAATCCCCCCCGACGACAGGAGCCTTGCGGCCCACAACTTTGAGCGCTTCATAAAGGCGGTCCGGGGTGCTGTGGACGATCTCGACCCGCTTCTCTCTCGCCATAAACGCGTCGATCGCGGCCAGCGCTTCCCGGGTGGCTCCGCCGCCGTGGTTTCCCAGGCCCCAGAAGACGGCCACGTCCCGCCCGAGTTGCAGGGTCAGCTCTACTCCCTCCCTCAGTTTTTCTTCAAGGTTATCCCTCTCGCTGTGATAGAGCCCGGTCTCGATGCGGAGCGTCAATATTTCCGAGCCATCGACTCCCCGCCACCGGTAGAGGTCGGCCGGAAGGCTGAGCTCGTCCCGTTGCGGCCGCATGTGGATGTACATCCTATAGCCGGCCAGCCTCAGGATTTGCGGCAGCCCGCCGCCGTGGCCAAAGGAGTCGAAGTTGCAGGCAACGCGTGGCCTTGCCCGGAATTTCTCCCGGAAGTAACGCCTTCCTTCGGTGATCTGGCGGATGATGGATTCAAGCCCCGGCATATTCACATCCGGCTGGAGGTACCAGCCGCCCGCTATCGACCAGCGCCCTTCCCGGACGAGCGCCTGTATTTCCCTAAAGAGCGGCGGATCATATTTTTCAACCCAACGGTAGAGAAGAGCCTCGTTGTGGTTGAAAATAAAACCTTGGCGCTCGCGGAGAAGGATCGCCGCATTCCGGAAAGTGGCCATCGTTTCGGCGGCGCCTTCCTCCCAGCGCCACTGCCAGACGGGGTCGAGGTGGGCGTTGCAGATCAGGTGGAGGCGAGGCCGCGCCATCGTCAAACCTCATCCTTGGCCGGAAGGGTCTTGTACCAGGTGAAATAGAGGATGATAGCCAGCCCCAGAGTCAGAGCCACCCAGGTCAGGAAACTCGGCCAGCGCCTCAAGAAGAAATAGAAGACAAACAGGGAGATCGAAAACTGGAAGACAGCGGTCAGAAGCCCGTTGAGAGCGTCGGTGGCCGGCATCTTGTCCTTGACCGGAACAAGGCCGCGCCGCGCAGCCTCCCGTCTCACCGGCCCCCAAACACCCCACGGCCGCACCCGGGAGTAGAACTTGACCAGGACTTCCATATCCGCAGGTTTTGTCAGAGCGGCGGCGATGATCGTAGTCACGAAACAAAGCCCCACATCAAGGGCCAGCGCGGCATAGGCCGGAAGGTGCGGCAGCATGACCACCCGTGACAAAACGAGCACAACCGAGACCGCCATGCTCCAGACAAAGGCCTTGGCGCCGAACCGCCAATAGTGCCAGCGGAGCGTAGCCGGCACCAGGATGACCGTGACCCAGACAAAGACCATCGTCTCCCAGGCGGTGACGATGTGGGTGAAAGACAGGCTGAAGGCGAAACCGATGAGCAGGGCGACGACCGAAGCGAGCTGCCCGAGCCGAACCAGCTGCTTCTGAGTGAACGGCCGCCGGACATAGCGCCTGATGAAATCGTTGGTTACGACCGAGCTTGTGACGTTGACCATGGCGCTGATCGTCGACATGAGGGCAGCCAGCAAGACGGCCATGAACAGCCCGCGCATCCCGAGCGGCAGCTTCTTGAGGACGAGCGGCATGATCTTCTCGGCGTCGAACCCGGCCTCGGAGCCCAGATACAGGATCCCCAGGACCATGAAAGCGCAGCCGATGATCCAGCGCAGCGTGTAGCCCACTGTCCACAGGCCCCCGGCCAGCGAAGCATCGCGGGGCGAGCGCGTCGTCAGGAAAAACTGGAAGTCCCAGACGTTCGGCCCGGCCAGCACCCTGAAGATCAGCCAGTAGAACCCGGCCATAAGGATCGGGCCAAGGGGAAAGAAATGCTGGTAACTGGGCGCCGTGGTCTGCATAAAGGAAGGCCAAAGATGCCAGGTCGGCGCGAGCGAGCCCCAGGCGGCGTCCTTTTGCGCCAGGAAAGCGTCGGGAGTGCCCGCCCGAAATACCATAAAAGTGAGGACGACCGCCCCTACGGCGATCAGGGCTGTCTG
>Ga0105094_10001446_pt1 | contig 12406 bp, 13 predicted proteins | sample PPLLak1March2015_2_FD_87023 | JGI IMG/M metagenome (GOLD analysis project Ga0105094, IMG submission 87023) | Freshwater sediment microbial communities from Prairie Pothole Lake near Jamestown, North Dakota, USA - PPLs Lake P8 Core (3) Depth... | ecosystem: Environmental > Aquatic > Freshwater >...
CGCGTGAGACATGTCGACGTATTCGCCCGTGTCTCACCCGAACACAAGCTGCGCATCGTCGAAGCTCTGCGCCTGGATGGAGAGGTGGTCGCCATGACCGGGGATGGTGTGAACGACGCCCCCTCCATCAAGCGTGCCGATATTGGGATCGCCATGGGCATCACCGGCACCGATGTCGCCAAAGAAAGCGCCGACATGGTGCTGACGGATGACAATTACGCCAGCATCGTCTCGGCCGTGGAGCAGGGCCGTATTATCTACGACAATATCCGCAAATTTGTGTTCTTCCTGCTCTCCTCGAACGTGGCCGAAATCATGATCATCTTCCTGGCCACGCTGGCCGGGCTTCCTCCGCCGCTCACCGCCATCCAGCTCCTGTGGCTGAACCTGATCACCGACGGCGCTCCTGCGCTGGCCTTGGCGATGGAAAAAGGTGACCCGGACATCATGAAGCGCAAGCCGCGTCCCAAGGAAGAACCGATCATGAACCGCTCGATGGGTCTCGGCATCGTCATCCAGACTATCACGCAGACCGGAGCGACGCTGACGGCTTTCGCACTTGGCCTGATCTGGCACAGCCAGGAGAATGGTGTGATCCTGCCTGGCATCAATCCGCTCCTGGCCATACTCCGGCAGGACTGGCGCGGTATCGATGTGCAGACCGCTGAAACCATGGCCTTCATCACACTTTCACTCTGCGAGCTTTTCCGAGCCTACACCGTCCGCTCCGAACGCAGCTCGATCTTCAAAATCGGCATATTTTCCAACCCTTACATGCAGAAAGCTGTGGGGTTGTCGATCGTCCTGATTTTGCTGGTGGTCAGCGTGCCCTTCCTCCAGCCGATATTCAACACCCACTTTATGTCTCCCAGGGAATGGTTGGTGGTACTCACTCTATCACTGATCCCTGCTACCGCTGAAGAATTAACTAAGGCTTACCTGCGCTGGAAAGACAGGAAAGTTGCCTGATCCTTTAGGGTCTCGACTTGAGAGGATTTCGGCAAAAAAACAAAGCGGTGATTGATGCTTTTTTATCTTGTCATTAGCTTCTTCAGGTGCTATACTTACCCCGATGATCGCACGATTGACTGACTTTTACGCTTTTCGTCTCAGGTTGATCCAGAGGATTTACCGGCGATCCGGTATTCCTCGTCACACTGACGCGCCGAGTACGCGTTCACAGGGGGAAGGTGTTCAAGGGAATTAGACCTGTAAATTAAGCCTGCTGCCTGGTTCCCGAACACCCACTCTCAAAAAAATATGCTGGCGTTCGGGATTTTCATTTAAAACACTATATTCGAATGAAGGGAGCATTTTCTCCGGAGAAACAGATGAACGAGGATACGCCTGCCCAAGAGAAAGAGCCGCCCAGCGGTTCTTCCAAACCACCCTGACTTAACTTACTACCGGACAGTTGTCCAAGACAAGGAGTGACCTGTGATAACCATTTACAAGCACAGCGAAACCGGTCTCCTCCAAATGAGTGAGCCCACTGAAGGTTGCTGGATCAATGTAGTCGATCCCACACCCGATGAATTGAAAACCCTGATTTCTTATGATCTGCCCCATGACTATTTGACTTACCCCCTTGACCTGGATGAACGCGCCCGCAGCGAACGCGAAAACGGTGAGCTCCTGATCATTTTGCGCATCCCATTTTTCCAAGGCCAGGATGCAGATGTTCCATACGCTACAATCCCTCTGGGCATTATTCTAAACAATAAATATCTGGTCACCGTTTGCAGAATCAACCATGACATTTTGCGTGAGTTTTCTTCTGGACATGTAAAAGGATTATCTACCGGCAAACGCCAGCGATTCATACTGAGGATACTGCTGGCCAGCGCCAATAAATTCCTCAGCTATCTTCGTGAGATCAATAAAGTCGTGGATGCGCTGGAAGATCAGCTCCAGCAGTCCACCCGCAATAAAGAAGTGCTTGAGCTGCTCAAATACCAGAAAAGCCTGACATATTTTGCCACCGCCCTGAAATCCAACGAGCTGATGATGGAGCGCCTGGAGCGCAGCAAGTTATTCCAGGCATTCCCGGAGGATGAAGACCTCCTGGATGATGTGCTGACCGAAAACCAACAGGCCATCGAAATGACCAACATCTCCAGCAACATTCTTTCGGGCATGATGGATGCTTTCGCATCGATCATTTCCAACAACCTGAACGGTGTTATGAAGATCCTGGCCGGCATAACCATCATCCTGGCGCTTCCTACTATGGTTGCCAGCTTCTACGGCATGAATGTGAATCTCCCTCTCGAAGGGTTGACTTATGCCTTCACACTGATACTGGGAATCGCTTTTGCCCTCACTTTAGGCATTATCTATATTTTCTGGAAACGAGATTGGTTTTAGGAATCCACAGGGCGGAATTTGAAGCTCATCCGGTGGACGGGACTGGGACCCAGTCGCGTCAGCACAGCTCGGTGTGCATGTGTGCCGTACCCTTTGTGAGCAGCGAGGCCATATTCCGGGTAAAGCCGATCAAGCTGCTGCATCAGGTCATCCCTGGCAACCTTCGCCAGGATCGATGCTCCTGCGATGCTCAAAGAACGTTCATCCCCTTTAACAATGCTGATCTGGGGGATGTTGCACTCCGGTAGTGAGATAAAGTCTACCAGCAGGTGGTCTGGCTCGATCCCCAGCTGGGACAGGGCGTTTTGGATCGCCAGCCTGGTAGCCTGGAGAATCCCCAGTCGGTCAATTTCACCAGCAGAAGCAAAACCAACCCCATAAGCCAGCGCCAATTCGTGAATCCTGCCAGCAAATTCTTCCCTCTTGACCCGGGTGAGCTTTTTAGAATCATGCATACCCTTCAATTGTCTTTGGATTTCTGGATCGGGAGGCAGAACCAGGACCCCAGCCGAGACAGGTCCTGCCAGTGCCCCTCTTCCTGCTTCATCCACACCAGCGATGAAACGGTTTCCCTTCTCCCACAACTGCGATTCGAATCCAAAATCGGGTGTGAAAGAAGAACTCTTCTCCCTGGTTCTCCCCATCAGATACTAATTTGCACCCGGTGTAAGACTCTCGCTCGTCTGAACCACGGTCTTCTCATACACCCCTATTCTCGCGTTCTGGCGGATTTGCATGATATCCCTAGCCATCCGGAATGCATCCTGGATCACATTCAATTTGCTCTCCGGATTGAAGTACCATGGTATCGGCACTTCCACGATTCGATACCCTCGCAGCCTGGCGACATACAGCAGTTCGATATCAAACGACCACCCATCCATAGTCTGGTGCTCGAACAAGTCCCGCACAACTGATAAGTGAAAACACTTGAACCCACATTGTGTATCATGCATCCCAGACAGGGCCAATAGCCTGATGAGAAAATTGATCAGCCTGCCTCCGAGATGTCGGTAGGCAGGTTCATCATAACGCATCGCACCTTCAGCTTCCCTTGAGCCAATTGCCAGATCAAAGCCTGTAAGGACTGGCGGTATGAAGCGGCTGATTTCAGTTATCGGCATGGAGAGATCGGCGTCGCACATGAAGCGGTATTCACCTTTTGCTTCCAGCATTCCACGTTGCACTGCCCGACCTTTTCCGCGCTTTGCTCCCAGGACGTGGAATTGTTCGTGCCTCATTGAAAATTCTTGAGCTATCTCGAAAGTCGCATCCGTGCTTCCGTTTTCTACGATCAGAATCTCGCACTCAAACGGCTGATCTTTAACAAATGAATAAACCTGCTCTAATGTCACTGGCAGGCGTTTTTCCTCGTTATAGGCAGGGATAACGATCGATAAGAACGGATGGGTCAAAGCGCGTCCTGGTTATATTCCTTCACCCGCTGGTCAGGACGACCACCACCAGCGTTGTCAGGATAATGATATTAGTGAAGATTAACAACATCAGCATAAACCACTGCTGGCGAGTAAAAGGAACCTTTTGGGCCATTACAGGCTCATCGCGTGGAAGATCTGTAAATGGTTTCCAACGATCTGATTTTATCGCTGGCAGGTCCTTAAAAGCAAATTCGTCCTGGACTTCTCGAGCGACGGCGGCATCAACTTTCCTGGTATCAATCATTAAAGCATTGATAATTTTCCGGATGGTATCCCGATCGAAGACCACTTCCGCCTTGAGAAGCCCACCAATAAACCGGTCGAGGTTATCTGGCAGAACCATCTTAACCGCAGGGCGATTGGTATCTATATGTATGTTGGGATTCGCAAAAAATAAAATCGGCTCGATCATGCGACAATCCACTTGCTGTTCGGTCAGGAATCCGGCTAATGCATCTGCCATTTCCTGGCCAAGGATCAACGGGTTTGGGCGAGCCGGCACATAGCTTTGACCGCGCTTCTTCAGTTGTTCCCACTTCTCTCCAAGGGCGCGAAAAACCCCTTCTGCATCACATGGGTAGAACAACATCAATCCGGTAGGTCCAACCAAAATCGCTGGAATAGTTATCTGAGGTTTCTGAAGCTTTGTGTTCTTTAAGAATATATATTGGTCGTTGAGGAATTTTTCCAGGTTGGAGGATAATACCGTCAACGCACTCGCTTTTGGGTGCCTGGAAGATGGATTTATCCTGCTTACTTGTCGGCTGAAATATCCAGATTGTAAATCTTGAATCGATTCATCCTGATCGATTATCTTCATAAGCGAATCCAGAATAATATTTCCGCGATTTGAAATTCGATGGTTTTTGCCCGGGAATATTATAAGCCCCAAGCAACAGAATAGAGTTTGACTAACGGGAATGAAAGCTAAGCACAAACGGATCGAAGTTTAGATTTGCGGCACACCAGGCAGGCTGTCTTGATCAGTAGCACTCCCGCTGGAGACCAGGTAGAATTTCCCATTCTTTTCCATTACACGCACGGGATCAGACACTTCGAAAGTACCGGCATGATATGTAACTCTTTTTCCGGTAACAAACAGCTTACCTTGCTTAAGTAGGTCAATTAATGACTGGCGCTGCAGCAAAACGTGATCGGAAAAAGTCGGTCCTCTTCGAAGATAAACCCGAACCCAATCGACTTTACCTTCTGATCTATACCTCACGGCTTCAATGACGCCATCATATTTCAATTTAGCCATACCTTACCTTTCGAGGCTCAAAATAGCATCTTTCCAGAGAATTCGCACCTGGAATGACGATCTAGTATGTTTTGGAAAAAGGAATTTCACAACCCAATTATCGAGATGGGCAGAATATGTATGGGTATTAGTCGGGGCGGGCGGACTCGAACCGCCGACCCCCGCGTCCCAAACGCGGTGCGCTACCGAGCTGCGCTACACCCCGAGTGAAGTGAGTATAATGCGAAGTAATCTTAAAAGTCAAGGAGCAATCCTTTGTCTGAGCCTGTCGACCCGCTGATCTATCACACACATCAATGCTTGCACTCCGAAGACCTGCCTTTCTGGTTGGAGCTTGCCAGGAAGCAATCAGGGCCTGTTCTCGAATTTGGCTGCGGTAGCGGTCGCGTTGCGTCTTACCTGTCGGCGGCTGGATTTCAAGTGGTCGGTTTGGATAATAATTATGAAATGCTGGCTTTCATACGCAGGAATTCCTCAATTGAATTGAATGAAAGGATTACGATAATCCAGTCTGATTTCACTCGCTTCCATCTCGCTGCCAGATTTGAATTGATCATCATGCCATGTAATACCTACAGCACTTTATCACAGCCACACCGCCTGGAGGTCTTATCCCAAATCCGGCGACATCTACTTCCCACTGGAACTTTTGCACTACAAATCACCAATCCGTCCCTATTGATCGGTTTACCCAAGAATGGTGAAACCGAGATCGAAGATGTGTTCACACTCCCCTTCTCCGGAGATGCTATCCAGGTTTCCAGCAGTTGGAAACGTACACCAAAGGAGCTGGCCATTAATTGGTATTATGATCAACTCTTGACGAATGGGAAAATAATCCGGTCTAAACTTAGCTTATCTCATACACTGGAGAGCCCTCAAGTATACCGGGACGAAATCTCAAAGCAGGGACTGCACATCCTGCAAGAACTGGGGGATTATGACTTCTCTCCATACCAGGATGATTCGCCTGTCTGGATTATCCTGGTCTGCCCGTTGTAAACCTGATTCAACACCACATCGTCATGGTATTATATTTGCTGTCTGAAGCAGATCTTCAAATGGCAAAAAACCTGGTAGCTTGAATGTTACCAATCCGAGACACAGTCCGTTCAACTTCCTTCCCGATCGTCACCTGGCTCTTTATCGCTTTAAATGCAGTGGTTTTTTTATATGAAATTAGCCTTCCCTCATTGGAATTGAATGCTTTGATCATGACCTTCGGTTTGATCCCTGGTCTACTTGAGCTATCCGAGCCGCTCAGGCTTATACAAAATCCAATCCTGCCACTCACATTTATGACACACATGTTCATGCACGGAGGATGGCTCCATTTCCTGAGCAACATGTGGATTTTATTTATCTTCGGAGACAATGTCGAAGACAGGATGGGATCGATTCGCTTTCTGGTTTTTTATCTTATTAGTGGATTTATTGGAGCACTCATTCAAGCCTATATGTATCCCAACAGTTTTGTACCAGCCATTGGTGCCAGCGGCGCCATCGCTGGTGTGCTCGGGGCATATTGGGTTTTATTTCCAAAAGCCAAGGTCATCACCTTAATTCCGCTTATTTTTGTGCCCTGGTTTATCGAAATACCTGCTGTGTTTTACCTGGGAATTTGGCTTGTCACCCAAATTTATTTCGGAATTTCCAGTTTACCAAGTTCAGGAATTATGGGAGGTGTTGCCTGGTGGGCTCATATCGGGGGCTTCGTTTTTGGACTGCTCTTTCACCGGTTGTTCCTGCAACAAGCACCGAAAATATTTCCGACAGTATCTGGATGAGTTATGGCCATTATTGATGGAAAAAAAAGAAACGCCCGGGGAATTGCCTCAATTCACAAGCAAGAAATGTTATTCTTCCTGGATTTTCCGGACGCAGATCTCATAAATTTCGCCAACATAATTATTATGGAGAATACATGAGCGAAGATCACAAATCCCTGGATATAAACTCAGCTGAACTGGTGGAATTGATCGACTTACCCGGTATTGGACTCAATACCGCAGAGAAGATTGTTGCTGGAAGACCTTTTACCACGGTTGATGAGTTGCGAGAAATCAGCGGTATCGGCGAGGTTTTATTCGAGCGAATTGCACCATTTGTTTTTGTCACTCCAATCCAACTCGATTCTGGAGAGTTGATAAAAGAACCAATCACATCCGAATCGTCGGTCGTTGAAGAAGCAGATACCACTGATCTGAAAATTACCCCTGAAGAAATCGGTCAAGCAGCTCCACAAAATTTCGTGTTTGCAGTAAACCCTGAAGTAGCATCTCAGGAACCCGTTGATGAACCACTCCAGGAACATCCAGCAGAGCAATCACAACCGGCAAAAGCTCCACAAGCAGGTAACGAAGAAACTAAAACTGATTCCGAGAACGAGGAAGAGCCAGTTTTCACAACGGTTGTTGAAAAAAGAACACCAGTGTCCGAGCAAAAAACTGGACAAACCCTTGGACCTGCCAGCACTGTTCCACCCACCCAAAGCAACAGAATATACGGGGTATCCTTAACCTGCGGAGTTTTTTCGATTTTATTCTCAGTCGTAATTTCATTAGGGATTTTATTCCTAATCAACAACGGCCTTCAATACACAAAACCATCCGATCTGAATAAAACAGAGCAAAAACTTAACGATGTAAGCTCACAGGCTTCTTCTTTGGCACGCGAGATTGAAACCTTGACCACCAGGCTGGATAACCTGGAAAGTATCGCAGGAAGAGTCAGTGCGGTTGAAAAAGGTATTGAAGAAACAAGGAGTGAAATGGAAGCGCTATCATCTGGAATAGAGTCCCTGAACGGACAAATCGATGAGCTCGACCAGCGAGTCGACGAGCTAGAAAAGACCACCAGTCAATTCAGCGCTTTCATAGACGGCCTGAAAGAGCTTATCGAGAGCATATACCAACCCACATCTGCAGAGAAATAAACCCATTTATGGATAATTCTGCGATTAATCAACTTGGATCTACTCGTAGGAGAGAAAATGACTGATGAAAATCCAACTCCTAACAACGAAAACTTCGGCACACGTCTCCTTTCAGGTTTCTTCAACCTGACCAAGATTGTGGTTCGCTTCTTGCTGATCATTCTGCTGATGGGATTGCTAGCCTTGTTGCTTTTTGGAGTACCTTATGTCTATTGGAGGTATGTGACACCAACCGTGAATGAATTCAAGCACATGGCGAGCGCTCAAGTTGCCCAGGAGCTGCTTAATCAGCGCCTGCTCGACGACCTTGATAATATGCAGCAGCGAGCTGATACTATTGAAACGCGGATGGATTCGGAGAAGCAGCAATTCGGTGAGATTGAAGGATCAATTGACGCCCTGGTTGCCACACAGCAATCCCAGGTTGAGCTTTACCAGAAAACTCAACATGCAGTAGATGAAAAGTATCAGACAATCAGCGATCAAATCACCGCTCTTGAAACCAAATTGGTAGATATGAATACTTCATTGGAACAATTCGGAACCAGCATTGGCGCTGTCGAAGAAAAATCCCAGGAGCTGGAAGCACGGCTGTTTTCGGACGACGAACCGATAAACCAGCTGCGCAGGGATATTCAGTTATTGAAAGCGATGGAGTTGTTGACTCGCAGCCGTCTCTTCATGTCCCAGGACAATTTGGGACTAGCAGAAGACGATATCCTATCTGCACGCGATCTATTGGCAAATATGCTTGTACCTGAAGCCCAAGCTGAAGCTCTGGTTGACACGATAGAGCGAATCGATCAGGCACTTGACAATTTACCACTCTCTCCTGATCTGGCTGCCCAGGATCTTGAAATCGCCTGGCAGCTCATAAATTTGGGGTTATTCAGTCACTCGGTTGAAGACTCCAGCACCTCTTTATCCTCAACAACAGCTGCTGCAGATTTAACTGCAACACCACAGGCTTCAGAAACCATCACACCATCCGTAACACCATGAATAAATAGTATCCCTGGCACTGGAGAGAACTTCAGGTCGCTGAAGAAGTTGAAAATATAATATGGAGGCCAATAATGCAAGATAGTGAAGAAAACCAAACTCCTATCCCTGAAAGCGCACAGGACTTGCCACCGCAAGGAAAAGAAAGTCCAAAACCCGAGAAACGCACATTAAGCATCTGGCGGCGCATGTTTCGTTTCCTACTGGTGATGTTAATCATCTTTGGCCTCGGCGCTTTAGTGGTGATATTTACTTTATATATTCCGCTGAGAGAACAGCTTACCAGTGCCGAGACTCGCATCGAAGAGCTCAGCGATCAAAGCGCTTCGGAAATCAATTCGGCAAAAGAAGAAATTGACCGCCTATCATCGATTGAAGATAAATTTGGTGATACCCAGGCCGAGCTTGATGAGCTTCTCATTCAAAATCTGATCCTTAAAATCAGGCTGGATTTAATATCGGCGAAACTAGCCCTGGTTTCAGATGAGCCGCAGCAAGCCAGCCAGGCATTAAGTGAGACAGGAGGCAGGATTACAGATCTGAAGAAATTGGCCGGAGTGCAGCAGCAGAAGAATGTCGAAAACCTTGAGACACGACTTGAGCTGGTTTTGTCTGAGATAGATGAAGAGACATTTGCCGCAATTTCCGACCTTGAAGTAATGCTCGATATCCTCGAAGAACTGGAATCTTGACAATGACTATGAAATAAACAAAGGGATATTGCCTTCACCAGAGCAATATCCCTTTGTTTCATTTTAGAAAAACTCAATACCGCAGAATTCCGCCTATTTGCTCAAAACCCTCTATTATTTGATCACCTTGCAGGACTTCTACTTCTCCGCCTGTTTGCATTATTTTTCTTACGGCCAGTTCAACCGCATCCGGAATTTCCTTTGTCTTTCCGCTGCAGAATGGGCATGTCTCCATCGGTAAAGAGGACAGGTAATTACAACTGGTACATTGATAGCCTGGCGAGCGAAAACCGTCTCTAATAAGTAGAGTCTGGACTCTTCCTTCATGGATGGCATTCAAGGTTTCTTCGAGGTTGATAACTCCCCCACGCCCTTTTGCAGCACTGGTGACCACACTACGGGCTAATTGAAATTCTCGCCGCTGTTCTGCTTCTTTTCCAACCTGCATGGCTTTTACTAGGATCTCAGTCTGATTAGCCACCTTGCTGATCGGGAAAGATCCAACCACCAGTGATTGCCAGGCTTTAGGTAATTGATTACGGAAAAAAGCTACATTATCGTCCGTTCCACCGATCAAGATTCGACGCACATTTTTTTCAGAAAAGAACCGCGTGGTTAATTCAACCATCTCTTTCACATTCCGGTCAGTTACTTCTTCAAGGTACTCGGTCTGTCCTGTGGAGCTGCCTCTTCTCCCCGGTGCTTGCGAGCCACCGCCGCGTTTCGCACGACGAACCTCCTCTCCCGCCATACCTTGCTGTTCCTGAAGCTGACCTAAATGAAAAAAGAACAAACGCGCATCCTGTTTATCGACCAAGACCACACCATAACCACCATATGAATCCAGAAGATCTGCCAGGGGCTTCACAAATGGACGATCGCTCACCCTTATGCGACTCCGAATTGGTACTGCCATCGAATAGGCCTTGAAATATCCTTCAGGGGCACAGGAAAAGATCACAACACTCCGGCCTGACCAGTCATGGGTGTGATCGAAATAACGGGTTATTGCCTCGATATCCTCCTGGGATCCAAGGTCTTTAAGCAAGGTGCGTAAATTCAATTTGTGCGTATCGGCATTGCCGCCCGTTGGATCTGTATTTAAGAATACGCTTACCACAGGAAATTTCGCCTGGTATTTCAACAGCTCCTGCAAATCGACTTCTGTAAACACAGCAGCCTCCTTTTATCAATTTATCGAGAAATTTATTAGAAAGTGATCCGAAGATTCCAGGAAATATACTGTTTTATGGCCTGGTACCAAGTTCGAGCTGGATCTCCATTTTTTCTGAACCACGTAAGATTGTCAAAGTAATATTCTCACCGGGGCGCTTGTTAAGCACAATATAGGCCATTAATTCTTCAAAATTGGTGATATCTAGATTTTCAACTTTCTGGATTAAATCTCCACCCGACCGCACTCCAGGAATACGGGAAATTTGTGTGCCAGCAGCCAATCCCGCCAATTCGGCAGGGCTGCCGCTAACTACTTCTGCAATATATACTCCTTTTTTCCCTTCCAATCCAAGCGCCTCCTGGTCTGCCAGGCTTGAATCCCCAAGAGATAATATACCCAGGTATGGATATTCGAAATTTCCATGCTGGATTAAAGATGGAAGAATTACCTTGATCACATCCGATGTCGTGGCAAAACCGATTCCAGAGACACTGCGATCGAAACCCGAAGAGAGCTTTGCTGAAGTAATGCCGATCACCCTGCCATCCAAATCAAGGAGCGGGCCGCCTGAATTTCCCTGGTTGATTGCAGCGTCAGTTTGAACCATGCTTGAATTAGTAAAAGCTTGCTGCTCATCGACTTTTTCGTAAGTCCGAGTATAGCGACTCAAACCTGAAATAATACCGGATGTCATTGTGTTCTGAAGCCCGATAGGATTGCCGATGGCCAGGACAACCTGCCCGATTTTCAATTCATTCGGACTTTCTAAAGGAAGTGGCTGCAAATCATTTGGGACTTCCATAATTTCCAGGACAGCGAGATCCGAGGATTCATCCGAACCAATAACCCTGGCTTCGACCAACAAGCCTGATGAAAATAATACTTCAATCGACCCTCCCGCAGAGATAACATGACGGTTGGTTAATATATGCCCACTCCGATCGACGATAAAGCCTGTTCCGAATACAACACGGCCTTCGAAATATTGGCGAATTGACACCACACCCGCTTGGGTTCGTTCATATACCGCAATTAAGCTATCTTCTACAAGGATATTATGGTTATTTGAACCTGAGGTAGGGGAAGTTTGGGACTCGAGAATTGTTCGTGCAGAATCTGACTGGCAAGCAACAAGCAGAAGCATCATTACGCAGGATATTGTTAAGTTCGCTCCCGATAATCTCATCCAATTCTCCATCCTACGTTTATAATTTATCCACCCCCGCTTATTCGTCATGGATTTCATTCTCTATTGTATATTGGACGGATAAGAAGCGTCAAGCAGATTTCACAGTTTTAATCGATATTAATCGATGTGTCAAAATAAATATGGAAGAAAACGATAAGTAGGAAGACTCTCAAAGGGTGATTTTACATGATAAATAATCCCCACATAAGTATATTATTGATTGAGGTGGATTTACCAACCTGCGACTTGATCGCCGGGCAATTTCTAAACTCGGCTGAATTCCAGGTTCACATTGCACAAACGGCCTCAGATGCTTTTCAAAGTATTTCCAGGCTTGCACCAGA
>Ga0105094_10001448_pt1 | contig 12401 bp, 11 predicted proteins | sample PPLLak1March2015_2_FD_87023 | JGI IMG/M metagenome (GOLD analysis project Ga0105094, IMG submission 87023) | Freshwater sediment microbial communities from Prairie Pothole Lake near Jamestown, North Dakota, USA - PPLs Lake P8 Core (3) Depth... | ecosystem: Environmental > Aquatic > Freshwater >...
AATGGGCTCTATCGCACCAGTTCGGTGCCGGTCTTGACTGCATGGAGGGATGACCATATTGTACGCTGTTATTTCATCCCCGAATACCGCCTTCGGCGGTTTAGCCGAATCTCGGAATGACGTGCCAACCAGAGTGAGAGTTTTTATCTCGTTCTAACGTTTAACAATCAACTGGGGATAATACCGAGCGTCTCCAACGTGCTGCGCATGAACATGCGCTGGTACATAACCGCCATCTGCTCCGGCGTGTAGGGGAGATCTTCCTCTAACCACCAGGTCATCAGCCCGATCCAGGCGCCTGCCAGGCTGTTGATGAACACCTCCAGAGGGACCAGCGGCTTGAGGGCATGGTCGCTGCGCTGGGTGAAATGCTGGATCACCCTGTCAATGGCCTCGGTGAGGAGCTGGCGCAGGCGGTGCATGGCCGAATAGGTGCCCTCACCGCGCAGCAAGACGTTATAAAACACCCTATTCTGGGCGACATACTGAAAAACCAGGACGATCAAGGGCGTTACCTCATCATCCGAGACCGGCCCGCGGCTCTGATCAGTGCCCGCCAGGGGGAATTGAGCCAGTCGGTTCACAAGCCCGTCCACCTGATCGCTGAGAGACTGCATGAGCAGATCTTCTTTGTCATGATAATGCAGGTAAAAGGTGGTGCGTCCCAGATCTGCCCGGGTGGTGATCTCCTCGATGGTAATTGACTCGTAGCCTTTCTCAAGGATCAAGGCAAACAGCGCTTCCTGCAGGCCGCGGCGAGTGCGGCTGATCCGGCGGTCGGATTTTCGTTTTTTTAGATCGTTCATTTCTGACGCAGTGTTCATAATTGGACTCTGTAAAAAACTGGCAGTTGACAGGCGGGCAAGAATGTATATAATACTGAACGCACTGTTTAGAAATGGATTATTTGTATATTATAGCACACGATGTTTATAAATGCTCTCCCCTGAACGCGCCAATGGGCGCTCTCTCTACGCACAAAACGCCCCTCCACCCCCTTTGCCCTGTCCAAATGGCTGCAGCGGCGAGCCGCTGATCCGCCTGCGAGGTGTTGTCAAGCGCTACCGCACCGCGGCGGGCGATTTCACAGCCCTACAAGGTATCGATCTGGATGTCTATGCAGGTGAATTTCTGGGCATCTACGGCAAATCGGGAGCCGGGAAGACCACGCTGATCAACATGCTGACCGGGGTGGACCATCTCAGCGCGGGTGAGGTATGGATGGACGGCCTGCCGATCCACAACATGGATGAGAACAAGCTCTCCTTGTGGCGCGGGCGCAGCCTGGGGATCATCTACCAATCATTCTACCTGATGCCCTCCCTCTCCCTGCTGCACAACATCATGCTGCCGATGGATATGTGCGGTTTGTACCGGCGCGGACAAAGCGAAGAGTGCGCCATGGAACTGCTGCGCATGGTCGAGCTCGAGGATCACGCTCACAAGCTGCCGTCTGCCATCTCCGGCGGGCAGCAGCAGCGCGTCGCCATCGCCCGCGCCCTGGCGAACGACCCGCAACTCATCGTCGCCGACGAGCCGACCGGACGGCTGGACAGCGTGACGGCCGAAATCATCCTGCAGATATTCGTTTCCCTGATACAGCAAGGCAAGACAATCCTGATGGTGACCCACGACGCGGGGCTGGCGCAACGCGTTTCACGCACCCTGCAACTCACGGATGGGCAGATCACCGATCAAGAAATGACACTCTAAGCATGAACCCCGCGACACCAGATTCCACCGCCCAGTTCCACTACCTGCCACCCGAGCGCTGCAGCGAGGATGCCCTGATCCAGATGCAGGACATCTACAAGAGCTTCAAAACGGCAGAAGGTGACTTCGCAGCCCTGAAAGGCGTGACCACCTGCTTCTATCCGGGGGAGTTTGTCAGCATCGTGGGGAAATCGGGCAGCGGTAAATCGACCCTGGTGAACATGCTGACCGGCATCGACCACCCTACCTCAGGCAGCGTACGGGTAGGCGACAGCATGATCCACACGATGAGTGAGAACAAGATGTCGCGCTGGAGGGGGCGCAACCTGGGCATTGTCTTCCAGTTCTTCCAGCTCATGCCGACCCTGACCTTGCTGGAAAATGTGATGTTGCCTATGGCGCTGTGCGGCAGCTGCAACCAACCCTCGATACGGGAACAGCGAGCGCGGGAGCTGCTGGCGCTGGTAGGACTGGAAGCCCTGGCAGATAAACAGCCGGCGGCTGTCTCAGGCGGGCAGCAACAAAGCGCGGCCATTGCCCGCGCACTGGCGAACGATCCGCCGATCCTGATCGCGGACGAGCCCACCGGGAACCTGGACTCGCGCTCGGCGGATATCGTATTCGATGTATTCAGCGGCCTGGTTGAACAAGGCAAGACGATCCTGATGGTGACTCACGACGCCAGCCTGGCGCAGCGCACACAGCGCATCCTGCTGCTCTCGGACGGGGAGCTCATCAAGCCGTGGGTGGCGCAGGCTTTTGATGACCTCTCTCACAGCCAGATGCTGTGGCTGACCCACCACCTGGAAGCGCACACACTGGAGGCGGGCGCTCCGGCGGTCTCGCCCAACTCGCTGATAGCGGGCTTGTGCCTGGTGACCAGCGGTCGCCTGGAGGTGCGGCGCCGGGGCGATCAATACGGCAGCCCGCTGCTCTCACTTGCTCCAGGAGAATACCTGAGCGGCTTCGACCTGCAAGCCATTGGAGCGGATGGGATCAGCCTGCAGGCCGGATCGCGGGAGGCGACCAGCCTGCTGATCCTGGAGGCGGAGAGCTTCCAAAGCTGGGTGAGCGGTGATCCAACGGCGCGGGCAAACCTGGAGGCGGCTGTACACGACCGCCGGATCAGGCTGGGACAGGAGAGCGGCTGATGGCTCGCCCGCGCACGCAAAAGATATTCTCTGACCTGCTGAGCAATCCTCTGCGCTCACTGCTGGTGCTGGCCTCGATCATGGTGGGGTTGTTCGCTATCGGCGTCGTAGGCGTCATCTACGTGATCGGGCCGGAGGACATGCAGACCAGCTACGCCTCCATTAACCCAGCCAACCTTTCGATCACAGCGGGCTTATTCGACAGCTGCGCGGTGGAACACGTTCTAGGCATGCAGGGCGTGCTCCAGACTGAAGGGGCGCGCGTCTTCAGCACCCGCCTGGAGGCCGAGCCGGAGGATTGGATCGCTATCGATCTAACGGCGTTAAAAGACCCGGGGCAAATGAATATCAACAAGGTGCGGCTGGTGGAGGGCACCTGGCCGCCCGGCGAGCGCGAGATCGTCATCGACCAATACAGGTTGGAAGACACACACGCACAGGTCGGTGACATGGTCACCCTCGAGCTGCCGTCGGGCAAGACGCGCCAGTTAAAGCTGGTGGGCGTAGTGCAGGACCTAAGCATCGGAGCATACCACGGGGCAGGTGGTTTTTTTGCGGCCTCAGTGCAGGGCTACCTGAGCATGGATACACTGGAATGGCTGGAACAGCCCCTGCCAAATTATTACAGCATGCTGTTCGTCACCCTGGAGGGCAATACCAACGACCGGGCTTACCTGGAATCGGCGGCACAGACGGTGCGCGAGGAAGTTAAAGACTGCGGGGTGGAGGTTGTCAGCACGGTGCTGCGCAGCTCGACCGAACACCCAAACCTGTACCTAGCTGAGGCAATCCTGGCAGTGCTGATCATTATCGGCCTGCTGGTCTCATTCCTGAGCGGTTTCCTGATCGCCAACACCTTGCAAGCGATCATGAACCAGCAAGTGCAGCAGATTGGCATCCTCAAGACAGTTGGGGCAAGGCGGTACCAGATTGCGGGCATTTACCTCTTGCTCAGCCTGCTGTTCGGGGTGCTGGCTTACCTGATCGCAGCGCCGCTGGCGATGATGGTCGGATTCCGGTTGGTAGATTTCCTGACCGTGCAGATCAACTATGTTTTCTACGGGCAGCGAATGGTGCCAGAAGTCCTGGTTTTGATGGGGGTCATCGCCCTGCTGATGCCCCAGATCGCGGCACTGCTGCCTGTACGACAGGGGACAGCTATCAGCGTGCAGGAAGCGCTGAGCGGTTACAACCAGAGCCACCCACCCGAGCGAGGCTGGTTCGACAGGCAAATCAGCAAACTGCGCAACACATCCTTGCTGCTGGTGGTGGCGCTGCGCAACACATTCCGGCACAAATGGCGGCTGCTGCTTACCCTGATCACCCTCACACTGGGCGGGGCGGTGTTCATCGCCACATTCAACGTGCGGGTGTCATTATTGGAATACATTGACGACATTATCCAGTATTTCCAGGCAGACGTAAACATCACCCTGGACCGCTCGTACCAAATCGAAGAGGTGTCTGCCAGGATCCAGGAGGTAAAGGGCGTTTCGATGGTGGAAGGCTGGATGTTCGCGCGCACAGAGCTGATCCTGGAGGACGGCTCAATCGGCGAGAGCGTGTCGCTGCTGGCGCCGCCCGCCGAAAGCCCGCTGATCGAGCCAATCCTGCTGGAGGGACGATGGATTACACCCGGCGATCGCAATGCGGTTGCCTTAAGCGAGCTTTTCAAAGAGAAATTTCCGGACCTACAGGTGGGAGATACCCTGCGACTGCGCGTCAACGGCGACGAGACCGACTGGGTAGTGGTCGGCTTTTTCCAACTGGCGGGTACTGTGAGCGGCTATTCTGCATATACCAGCTATGAGTATTTATCTGACCTGCTGCACCAATCGGGCAGGGCGGCCGCGTACCGGGTAGTATCCGACCAGCCAGACCTGACTCGCGAGCAGCAAGAAATCCTGGGAAAAGCCGTGGAGACCCACCTGAGCGAGACGGGCATCACTGTGGCAGACATTAGCACGGGGCAATCCTTATCCGAGTTGGCAAGCGATGGCTTCAATGTATTAACCGTCTTCCTGCTTTTCCTGGCGATACTCACCGCCCTGGTGGGCAGCATCGGCCTGGCTGGAACGATGAGCTTGAATGTAATGGAACGCACGCGGGAGATAGGCATCTTGCGAGCAATCGGTGCCACCGACCTGGCTTTGATGCGCATGGTGCTGGTGGAAGGCGCACTGATCGGGCTGATGAGCTGGGTGCTGTCCTCGGTGGTGGCCTTTCCGATCAGCGAGATCATGTCTGACAGCATCAGCCTGGCTTTATTCAGCGGGCGAGCAAATTTCGGATTTACACCGACCGGTTTCATCATCTGGCTGGTGGTGGTCATCATCCTGTCTGTACTCGCCAGCGTGCTCCCCGCCCGAGGTGCAACCAGGCTGACCATCCGCGAGGTGCTGGCATACGAATAGGAAGCTGGAATTTTAAATCTATAGGGAAATGGTAAACAAGATGAAGAAACAATTGATCCCACTATTAATCCTCCTGAGCCTGCTGGCGGCAGCCTGCCAGAGCAACGCGTCGGCACAGCAGGAACCCACTGCCATCCCGGTCGTCACAGGCGAGAGCGATATTATCGTAGACGGCAAACTGGTGCCGGTGGAACACGTCGATCTCAGCTTCAACATGACCGGAGTGATCTCCGAAGTGCTGGTGGAGGAAGGGCAGGCGGTCGAAGCCGGGCAGGTGATTGCACGGTTGGACCAAAAACCGCGCCTGGCAGCAGCCGTGGCGGCGGCTGAGCTGGAGCTGGTCAACGCCCAGCAGGCGCACAAGACATTGAACGAGAACGCGTCGGTCAATACCGCGGCTGCCCAACAGCGGGTGGCAGACGCTCGGGACGCAGTACGCTACGCCGAACGCTACCTGAACAACCTGAACAGCGGAAGCCGCGGCACCGATATTACCAAAGCAGAAGCGGACGTGGTGCTGTTAAAGGATCGCCTGGATGAAGCGCGCGAGGATTACGCTCCATACGAAAACAAGGATGAAGATAACGTTACGCGGGCGACTTACCTATCGAGACTGGCGGATGCCGAGCGCAAATACGACGACGCGGTGCGGCTGCTCAACAACCTATCGGGAACACCCAGCGATATCGACCTGGCAGTGGCGGAGGCCAACCTGTCGCTGGCGCAAGCCCAACTCACGCTGGCAGAGTCGGAGTACGAAGAAGTGAAAGACGGTCCGGATCCGGACGACCTGCAGGCAGCCCAGGCGCGGCTGGCAGCCGCAGAGGCAGGATTGGCTGCATCACAGGCCGCGCTGTCGGATGCCGAGCTGATTGCTCCTTTCGGCGGCAGCGTGGTGCGCCTGGATATCAAGGTCGGTGAGCAGGCGATGCCCGGCACAACGGCGGTGGTGCTGGCAGATCTATCGCAATGGGTGGTGGAAACTGACGACCTGAACGAGATGGAAGTGCCCGAGATCCAGGTGGGGGAGCAAACCAGCCTGACCCCAGAACCGATCCCCGACCTGGAGCTGACCGGCACGGTCGAGTCGATCAGCCAGATCTACACCGAGGTGCACGGCGACGTGACCTACCAGGTGCGCATCGTCCTGGATGAGAGCGATGAGCGCCTGCGCTGGGGCATGACGATGACCGTGCGCTTCGAACGCTAAAGATGTCAGCGTATCTTCGATCCCATACTCTCCCGCGCCCGGCCCAACTACTGGCGGGCATTGCACTGCTGATGGGCCTGGCCCTGGCGGGCTGCCAGCCGACGCCCGAGGCAGCTGCCCAGGCTCCGGCGACTGAGGCAGCGCCCGAGGTCCTGCAAGTGCAGGGCAAGCTGGAGCCGCGCCGATCGGCGACTCTCTCCCTGCCGCAGGGCGGGCACGCTGCCCAGGTGAACGTGGCCGAGGGGCAGCTGGTAGAGGCTGGCGAGGTGCTGGTGGTGTTAGATGGCTACGAAGGACTGCAGGCGGAGATGGCCGTGGCGGAGGAGCAGCACATCCTGGCGCGCCAGGCGCTGGACGAGCTTTATAAACAGGCAGCTACCGACCGCACTCTGGCAGAGGTAGAGCTGAGCCTGGCGGAAAAAGAGCAGGCGATCGCAGAAGATCACACCGCGAGCATGAGCAAACCGCTGCCGCAGAAGGACATCGACCAGGCGTACGCCAACATGCTGCTGGCTGAGGACCAGCTGGAGAAAGCCCAGGAAGACCTGGCAAAAGCGCAGCGGATCTATACGAACAAGAAGCACATCATCTGGCAATTCATCAACAAACACCAGTTCAAGCTGCGCATCACCCTGCTGGAACAAAAAGCGGCGACTTACGAGCGCCGCTACCAGGACGCAGTGGAAAAATATAAAGACCGGGTCAACTTCCCGGACCCGATCGACAAGGCGCTGGCGCAAGCCCGGCTGGAAGGCGCCAATGCCAGGCTGAGCGAAGCCCAGCAGAACCTGGCAGAGCTCAGCAGCGGGCCGGATCCGGATGACGTCCAGGCAGCACAGGCGCACCTGGAAGCGGCACACGCGCGCCTGGAAGCTGCCCAGGTGGCGCTGCGCTCGGCAGAGCTGGTGGCGCCGATCTCGGGCGTGGTGGTGGACTTAGAGGCCCAACCGGGAAAATGGATCCCCGCTGGAGGAACCTGGGCGGTGCTGGCAGACCTTTCCGAATGGCAGGTCGTGTCGGACGAAGTGCCCGAGAAACTGGCTCCACAAATCTACGTGGGGCAGCTGGTGCGGCTGGGCATGGATGCGCTGCCCGAGCTGGAATTCGAGGGGCAGGTCGAGTCGCTTTCCTTGTTCTACACCGAGGAGGATGGGGATATCCACTACACGGTCAAAATTAAAGCATTCGATTACGACCCGCGCCAGCGCTGGGGGATGACGGTCGATATCGAATTCCTCCCAGAGACAACCACCAACTAAACCGGCATGCGCAGCGCCCATTCGGGCCGGACGCGGATGGCGTGGCAGGAACCCGGACCGTAGATGCGCTCGACCCTGTCAAAGTAAACCGAAAGCAGATCGTCGGGCACAAAAGCCTGGATCGTGCCGGCAAATCCGCCGCCGTGCACGCGCCAGGCGCCGCGACCGGACAGCAAGGCCTGGCTGACCGTCAGGGCAATCGAGATGCCCTGACGGGTAATGGCCTTAGCAGTGTAGCAGTTCTGATTCAGCATCCAGGAGCTACGACCGGACTCGTTGACCAGCTCCAGGAACCTGCCAAAATCGCCCGCTTCCAGGGCATTAACCTGCTCGACCACGCGCTGATCTTCACGGAAAAAATGGATGGCCCTCAGGATCGCCCGATCGCTGACCTGCCCGCGCAAACTGCGAATATTATCCATCACCTGATCTTCGGACAGCTCGCGCAGCACCTGCCCGCCCAGGGCACGAGCAACGGATTTCATCTCGTATTCCACGGCGGCATACTCATCGGTCAAGTCGGCATGATCCCAGGCAGTATCGACAATCACCAGGGTATAGCCGCTAGATGAGAAATCGAAGGGCACTTTTTTCACCAGCGGATCGAGGAAATCCTTAAAGTCTATGGTCACGAAACCACCCACCATACAGGTGGTTTGATCCATCAGGCCGCAAGGTTTGCCGAAATACTGGCTTTCCGCATACTGCCCAATCTGAGCGATAGGCACCCGGTCGATGCGGCCCTGGTTGAAGAGATCGTTGAAGATGACGGCAATCAAGATCTCAAAAGCCGCCGACGAGCTCAGCCCGGAACCCTTCGGCACCCGGCTGGACAGTACGGCATCGAACCCACCCGTCCGGAATCCCAGACCCTGCATCCGTGCGGCTATGCCGCGGATCAGGGAGGTGGTGGTGTACTTTTCGCTATCGACAGCCTGAAGCTGGGCAAGGGAGACGATCGAAGGGGGATAGCCTTGCGAATACACACGGACCACTTCCTGGTCGTTCGGCGCTACCACTGCCAGGATATCCAGGTCCACCGCGGCAGCCAGGATGCGACCGGCGTTGTGATCGGTGTGGTTGCCGCCAACCTCGGTGCGACCGGGAGAGCTGAAAATATGCATGTCAACCTGATCGGGGAAAGCCTGCCGGAAACTATCCAATGCCGCCAGGTAGCGTTCGGTCTGGAACGCCAGCGAGGCCGGCGAGGCGCCATACAGCACCCTCATATATGCCTGACCGCTGCTCAAGTGCAGGTACTTTGTGATGTGGTCCAATGATGGCATAGATCAACCCTTGTAGGGATCACTATTCAGTAGGCTGGATTACCGGCAAAACATGAGCGATGACACCCGCCTCATCCTGAGGGGCGGGCACGCCGTCAAACAAAAACCATTCTTCCGTGTACTCAGTCTCCTCACCCGGATTAAGCAGGTCAAGCGGGCTGAGGGTTTCTAACTCGAGGAAGGCGTGGTCGGTATAGGATTCAAACGAACAGCCCATATCCGGGTATGCGCCGGCGGGATAATATTGAAACCTCTTGACGAATAAGTGCCCGCGGCGAGCATAGGCAACCCAACCATCCGGCAAACTGGCGCCGATCTTCTGCGGCGCCTGGGCCTGCGAATCCTGGCGCAGCAAAACATACTGCCTGCCCAAAACCAGGCGGGGATCGGAGAGATCGGTGTAGGCCCATAAGACCAAGCGACTGGTGGGAAGCAAATTATCGTCGTGCGTTCCACGAGGCGGAAGCGGCATGATGGCGACGCCGCCGGTCTCCATCACCGTCAGGCACCAGACAGCCAGCTCCACAGGCCACTGGCCCAGATTGCGAAGCCGGTGGACGACGCGGGCATGGGCAGTGTACTCGTCAAGGTAGATTTGCATCTCTTTTTGGATGCCAGTCAGCGCCTCGACCGGCTGCACAACGTACAATCCGCCGTTGCGCTCGATGACTGCTACCGGCACGTTGTCGGGCACATAGGTACGCGGAACAGCCTCGGGCGCATGCCACAGGCGATGCCCACCGTAGCTGCGCCACTCATCACCCCCACTTGCTCCGACTTCGTCCTCGAATTCTTTAAATTCGTTATCCCCCCCGACAAAACCAAAGCGGATGATGCGCGGACCAACATCGGCAGTCAAGATCATCTCGATGCTGCTGTTCGCCAGCCGGTAACAATTATCCCAACCCTTGTAGTGGACGCGAGTGGCGTGCATTGGCACCCTCTTGACAGGAAAGCACGATAGCGCTTCCTGCACACAGTTTGTATCCCTCCGAAGTGGAGGGCCTGCCGAGAATCTAGGTAAGGATCCCGGCCCAGCAAGTTTATTTTACTCCACAGACGGGGTTCGGGTACGTACAACTGGAGCGGATCAACGGTTCCAGTTTCGCCGGAAGGATCCGACGTGATGGTAGTCCTTTGAATTTAGAACCCTGGCAAGCCTGGAGCGCTTACCTTCACAGAACCTGGAATTGAATACCTGCATCCCCCCGGCAACGTACCAGGCACGCAGCACCTGTGCGTACATGCGCGCCCGGTTGGCGACCCCCCACCAGAACCCACGGTGGAGCTCGCTGGGCGGATGAGTAACGCCCCGCAACCGAACCGGTTGGACCCTCCAGCCATAGATCAACGCTGCTACTGTGATGGCGGCTTCCAGACCATAACCCTGAGCGGCAGACCTCGAGACATCCCAGAAGAGCTCGCTTCGCAGGCAGCGCTGCCCGGACAGCCAGGGAGTCACCAGGTGAGCCAGGTCGGTGTTGAAATGCCCTCCCCGGAACAACCCCAGTGTCATATCGGCCCGGTTTTCCAGAACTGGCTGCAGCAGGTCCCGCACCTGATCGGGCTTCAAACCGACCAGATCGGCATCTAATAAGAGCAGGATGTTTGCACGCGCATGGCTCCAAGCGGTGTAGATCGCCTGACCTTTACCACGATTCTTATCATGTCTCAACAAACGCACGCGGGTATCTATAGCCCCAGCAGCCAGGATTTCCGCCGACGTAGAATCTTGTGAACCGTCATCTACGACCAGGATCTCGTCCAGAAGTCCTACCTGCGCCAATACGGCCAACACCCCCTGGATACGATTAGCTTCATTATAGGCAGCAATGATGGCGGCGATTCGTTCGTGCTTTATCACTGGCGCCATAACCTGAGTGTACCACGAGAATGCAGATTTTTCTGTATGCAAAAGGGTTTCTTGCAGACCATTAACCTAAAGTTAACCGCAGAGGCTAACTGAGTGGCTGCGCCATTCTTAAGCTCCCCTAATGGAAAATCCAAGGTTGATCAGTATAATAATGATCGAGTTTGGTAAGTTACCGCGACAATGGACAATACCCGAACGCGATTCAACGCTTTGCTCCTCCTGCTCATCGGCGCTGTACTGATGGCAGGCTGCGGGGCTGCCGCCATCCCGGTGGTCAGCACCGCTGTGCCTCCATCCAGCACAGCCGGCGTTACAGCCACGCCGGCGCTTCCAGCCAGCAGCCCAACCTACACAACAACCCCCTCACCTTCGCCAACCCACAGCCCGACTCCCACTTTCACCCCGTCACCCACCCCACTGCACCCGCTCAGCATCGAATACCTGCGCCAGGGTGAATATCCGGGCAGCGACATCATCATCGAAGCGACGCTCGAACCAGGGGCCAATTATGCCCGCTACCTGGCTTCCTATCTCTCCGAGGGGCTTAAGATCTACGCCCTGCTGACCGTACCGGACGGTGAGATGCCGCCTAGCGGATGGCCCGCTATCATCTTCAACCACGGGTATATCCCTCCCAGCCAGTACCGCACCACCGAGCGCTACGTGGCGTACGTGGACGCGTTTGCCAGGCGCGGCTACATCGTCTTCCGCCCGGATTATCGCGGACACGGGGAGTCGGAGGGCAGCGCCCGCGGCGCCTACAGCAACCCGGATTACGTGGTGGATGTGCTCAACGCTATGGCCTCCGTGCAGCGCTATCCCGCAGCCGACCCCGGACGCATCGGCATGTGGGGGCACTCGATGGGCGGCTACATCACCCTGCGGGCGATGGTCACAACTCCACAGATCAAGGCGGGCGTGATCTGGGCAGGCGTGGTAGCCCCCTACCCCGACCTGGTGGAGCGCTGGCGGCGCAGATCATCGGGGGGCAGCACTGCCACACCGCGTACGGGCGGCTGGCGGACAGCTCTGCAGGAATCTTACGGCTCTCCGGAAGAGAACCCAGAGTTTTGGAATTCGATCTCCGCCAATGCATATCTGGCTGATCTCTCGGGACCGGTCCAGCTGCATCACGGCACCGCCGACGAGAGCGTACCCCTGGAATTCTCCGAAAGGCTATACGCACAACTTCTGGAGGCCGGGCAGATCGCTGAATACTACAGCTATGAAGGGGATAATCACAACCTGTCGAACTACTTCTCTGAGGCGATGCTGCGCTCGATCTTATTCTTCGATAAATATGTAAAAGGGGAATAACGACCAGGGGCGGTCCTCAAGATTGGGCTCACCTATAGATTTAACCACCGAGCCCATGTCGAGTCCTATTAACTCGTATCACCCGAACTTTAACAAAGTCTCATAAAGTCGTATCAGTCAAGGTCTGGCAGAGCAGGAGGGTGGACCAAGCCTGAGGTGAAAGGGGTAAAGCCAGTTG
>Ga0105094_10001449_pt1 | contig 12399 bp, 8 predicted proteins | sample PPLLak1March2015_2_FD_87023 | JGI IMG/M metagenome (GOLD analysis project Ga0105094, IMG submission 87023) | Freshwater sediment microbial communities from Prairie Pothole Lake near Jamestown, North Dakota, USA - PPLs Lake P8 Core (3) Depth... | ecosystem: Environmental > Aquatic > Freshwater >...
GGCGCGAACTCGGTCGGAGCCATATCCCGAAGGGCCGCCATCGTGGTCCCGAGTTGTTGCACGTACTCCACCACGGTCTCGGTGACCACGAACCCGTCCGGGCTGATCCGCACCGACGGGACGACCGACTCGACCTTGAGGTACGTGGTCCGAGGGATGCCGAGCGTCTCGGCGTTCTGCCACATGAACCGGTAGACCTCCTCGCGTTGGGAACGGAGCGCAAGGTAGTTGAACCCTCTGTAGGTGTACGTGTCCGGTGCAACCGTCATCCGCGGCGGCCAACGACGTGGCCTGATCCCGAACGCCGCGAACCCGCTCATCAACGCTTCGCGATACCGATGGTCGTCCTCGGGTACGAGCTCTTGATCGGCGATCAGCGCCGCGTCGAGGAAGTCAGCGAACTCGAACTCGACGGGCGGACAGTAGTCGATCGCTCGGATCATCATGTTGAGCAGGTGTCCGGCGACCTTGGCGCCGTCTTCAGCGGCGCGCTCACGGCTCAGTTCCCCATGTTGGACGAGCGTCTCGAGCCTTCCCGTCCACAACTCGATCAGTGCATGCATGACCGCGGCGACGAGGATCTCGCCGCGGCGATGCGGTTCCAGCCACTCGGCCCGGGTGAGGTCCTTCCATCCCTCGCCAGGCTCGAGCGCGGCCGAGTTCCGAAGGCCCTGGCCACGTTCGTCGTGAAGCACGTCTCCGAACTCTTCCGCCAGCTTGACGAGCGAGAGTTCACGGAGTACGTCAGGCGTGATGTCCGAATCACGGAGCGTCCTTCCAGGCCGGTTGGCGATCAACCGGTCCAGGACTTCGGGGAGTCCGAACACCGAGAGCAGTGCCACCACGTCGGCGAACCCCTCATGGAAGGCCGCCTGATCCGGAGGCCCTGGAACATCGAACCGTTCGCGTAGCCCGTCCAGGATCGCATGGGTCGTTTCGTGAGCCACGATGTCGTGGGAGAGGCATGTCGATGCGGTTCGCTCCGATGTGATCACGTCCCCGAACAAGAGTGCCTGCTCCGCGTCCGAGTAGAAGGCATTGGGTTCCCGGAAGGCATGAGGGACGAGGTACAACTGGTGGGAGTCGAACGACCAGGGGATCCGCCGGCCCAGGGCGAACTCGAAGGCCGCGAGGGTCCTCGACGCGATCGCGAAGACATTCTGTGCGTGGAAGCGACGATCCGAGAGCATCTCCTCGTCGGTCGCCTGATCGAACAGATCCTGGGGCTCTCCGGGCCCCGCGCGGTCGAAGTCGAACGCGGGCTCGAGGGTCCGGTCTACCATGCTGTAGTCCACGACATGGAACCGTGGTCCCCACGGCCCCGGTTCCACCATCTGCAAGGGGATCCGCGCCTTCGCCCGAAGGATGCGATGGCGTTCGTCCTTCGGCTCGGGGTCGCGGACGCTCGGGTCTTGCCCCAGGATGGTCAACTCCACGAACCGCTGTGCCGAGGGCGGCTCGACGATCCCACCCTTCATGGCAAGTCCGTCCAGCGAGGCAGCGCCTCTGGCAGGATCGGTCTTTGGTAGCGGGAGAGTACGGCCCCGGTCAGCCACCACGTGCGGTAGATCAACCGGAGGCAGAGATCCCGGTCGAGCCTGGAGAAGACCGTCGGGACCCGCGCCAGCTCCACCCGTGACTCTGGATACTCCGGCCGCTCGTCCGCCCACTCGTCCGTCGGCTCGAGCGTGGTCGCCAACCCGAACAGCACACCCGAACGTGCCCATGGTGGTGGCTCTTGCCCGGCCGCCTTCGCCTCCTCCCAGGCCTTGAACCGCTCCACCATCGATCGCATCCGCAACGCCGTGGATTGTCGATAGAGAAGGCCGTTCGCCCGCTGGAGATCACGGATGATCGGCACCCCGCCGTACCGTCCTGTTCTGAACACCCCACCGGCGTTCACCGCGACAAGGCACACGTCCGCGAGGTCATCCAAGGGCTCGAGACCCATGTTGTCGTAGGCTCCGCCATCCAGGAGCTTGGGAGCGACGCCGCGCGAGCACGGGAACGAGATCCCCTTGACCTCGAACGGAGCGAATGCTCCAGGGACTGCCGCGGATGCGGCCACGGCCTGAGCCACTCGAAGCCCGCTGCCGGCGGTGGAGGCTCGCCCGACGACCCAATCGCCGATCACGTCGCGCTCGAAGCCGAACCGCACGCCCGTCGTGACGCTGGCAGCGTTGAAGATGAATCGGCACCCGGTCGGAAGATCTTCGAGGAGACGGCCGCGGAAGAACCATTCGTCGAACTCATCGGCCAGTAGATCCGTGCGGGTCGGCGTCCCGATGACCCTCCACACGTTCCTGATGAGCTCTGAGGAGAGCGAACGACTGGATATCGCTCGCACGAAGGGGGAGATCAGTAGGCGATCGACAGCCTCCTGCGCGAAGTCGGCGTCCTCCAGCTCCGGGTAGCTGCAGGCGAGCAGCCCGTGCGCCACCGAGCCCCCCGACACCGAGGAGACGTAGCGCACGCGACCGAGCAGCCCTGTGCCGGCCATGAATCGGATCACCCCGAGCGCGGCAAGGGTCGCCCTGAAGCCACCACCCGAGAACGCCATCGAGAACGCGGGGAGTTCCGCTGGTGCGGGAGGTCGGGCCGGCCGCGGATCGCGCGTCGCGCATGGCTCGATGAGGTCGTTCGTCGCCGTGCCGATCGCGGGTGAGTCCAGCGGCGAACTAGGCATCTAGCCACGCCTCCCGAAGGTGAAGTGGGGCGGGTCCTGGGGGAGCAGGTCGAAGAAGCCGTGACGGATCATCGCTTCACGACCAGCCTCGCTCCGAACACCGAGGTCGATCGCGCATCGGTGATGCCATGTCTTCCCCGGAGGGGCAGCGAGCGGCCCGCCGTTGAGGTGGTTCTTGTGAAGCATGTTCTGCATGTCGAACGTTCGCAGCGAAGCGAAGGCGGCTCTCCCGAAACCGACCTCGATCGAGGGAACCTGGCGCATCGCCCTGAGGAGGTTGATGAACGCGACCCGCGTCAACCGCACGAGCACCAACCGACCACCCCTGAACTCGAAGGGACGCTCGATCACGTCGAGTCGAGATGTCGCGTACGGTCGCGCGTTATCCGCGACCGGGTTCGTTTGTTGCGTGGAGTAGGGTGCGATGAGCTTTCCGTCGTACCCGCTCGGAGCGGTGTCTTCCAACTCGTGGATGAGCGCCCGACACTCATCCTTCCAGGCTTTGTCCGAGCGCGGGACAAGCGGCGTAGGCTTCGCCATGGATCCTCCCCTCACGAAGACGCTGGTTCGAGGAAGTCCGCCCGACCCGCGCAGGCATCCCTTCGCTCACGGGAGGCTGCCGCGACAATCGTGAGTTCCCGGCCCGGCCGCGAGCATGACGGTTGCTCCTCACCTCGGCATGCGGGCCACGGTGAATCTCCCGCTCAAGGCAGAAGCCCGTCAACTAGGGCGAACGACCTACCTCACCCGCACGATGGCTCAGGTCCGTCCGCACTGTGAGCGAGTGGCGCAACGGAACACTTGGCGCCGAGGAGCCCGTGCGATCTGGGCAGGCAGGTCTCCGACGTGCGGTACCGGCTTCCTGTGTCGTCGGTGTTGGTCCTTATCGCGTGCCCAAGCGCGGGGACTCGATGGCGGCTGGTGGTTGCCGAGAGCCCGCTCGCGGACCGATCCCTTCCGCTTCGAGCATCCACGCCCTGCCGGAGTCACGTGCCGAGCCCGCCCAGCCCAGTGATGAGCGCGCCGGCCAGAGGAGCGAAGACAGCGATGAGTCCCTCCAGGTTCTTCCTCGGGTCTCCCCCCAGTTCGAGCTCTCCTGTCAATTCACCTCGAAGCCTTGTCGCCGTTGAGAATGCGTCCGCGGATGTGAGATCCGGGTCGGGCAGTGGGGCCGCCGCCCGGAGGATGGCTCGACCGCGTCGTTCGAGGGCTGTGAAGACGTAGATGTACGTGGCCCCGACGACCCCGGTGAGGAACCCTCCGTAGAGGATCACGAACGCCTCTGGCAGGGGGGTGAGGTTCGCTGCCTCGACAGCCGTACGAAGCGCTCCGGTCGAGATCACCGCGAGAGCGACGACCGTTCCCAACGCCGCGGTAGCTGTCCGCAGACGCCTCCGGAGGAACTGCAGTCGCTCGATGTCGCTTGCCGTTGACGACCAGAGCGCGTCGTCCTCGGCACACAACTGGATCCGTTTCAACGTCACCACGAAGGGTGATGCAGCTGCCCCCGCGACCACGTGGAGGAGAGGGATCTTCCACCCCTGACCGGCAATCAGGAACGGGTTGCTGATCCCCGCGACTCCCCCCAGGACGAGAAGGAGCGACAGGGTCCCGTAGAGGAGGATCAAGAACCGGATCGTCTCCATCCGCCACCGTTCCCGAGGCACGGAGCGTCCATCCAAGACCCACCCTCCGAAGAGCGTATCGAGGTCGCCCACACCCTTGATGCCGACACCCATGAAGATGGTCCAAGCAGCCACCTGTGCAGCGATCAGGAGCCTCCAGACCTCCAGTTCTTGCGTGGGTGGTACGGGCTCCTCGCCCCACACCAGGAGCGCGAACGTCCCGAGAGCGAGTAGCGGCGCGGCAAGCGACACCGACAACGCCGCGTCCGAATACCGGCTCCTCCGCCGTTCTGAGTCACGCATCTCGGTTCCTCGTCCGTATCGCTGTTCTCGATCGCAACAGCCCCTCCCCCTCGGGAACCCGCTCAGGACCGGCCGCGGTGGGGCCTGGGTCCCTCTAGATCGTTCCGAGCGCGTGCATCTGGTATGCGAGTCGCCAGATGTGCCCATCGCTGTCGTTCACCGCTATCCCGGCCACAACGACAAGCCCTCCGTCTCTAGCCGCGTCCGTCTCCACGCTCGTCCAATCGGCTGCCCACCCGGCGTTGTTCGCCACACCCTCATTGGAGATCGCAGCACATGAAACGGTGGCCGCAGAGTTCGACAACGTGGGCGTCTTTGGCCCGGCTTCACTCACCACCGTCTTCCACTGGACCCCTTGCAGTGGGATATGGATCCTGGCAACCGCTCGGGTCCAGCTACCGCCCACTCCCTTCCAATCGAACAGGGCCACCCCCGAATAGAGGAAGATCCGCCGGTTGGGTCGGGTTCCGGGCCAGAAGAGCAATCCATTGACCCGGACATCGCCCTCGGGGATGTCTACCCGACCTGGATAATCCAAGCCATCCACGATAGGTGCCACGACCCCACCCCCCACGTGCATTCATGCGGGCAGGCTGGGAGTGTGCACGATGCGAAGGACGCCGTAATGTCGCAAGAACGTCCTACGCAGGTCTACGAGAACATCCTCACTCCGACGATCAGAACCGGCTGCGAACCCGGAGGTCCGGCAGGCTGGCGCCGTTGCTCCAGACACGGTCGACGAAGCCACGACCTCATGAGCGAAGCAAGTCCTCCAGCGGGACCAAGATCTTGAACTCCCGGAACTCCACTGACGCGTCTGCGGCGAGCCATCGTTGTCGATCGCGATGCTGACTTGACCTGATGCCGCTGGGGCGCTGAGGCCACTGGATGAGAAGACCGAGACGTCATCGACGGCGAACTCGATCGCGAAGCCATCGGGGGCCTCGAAACGGGGCGAAATCGAGGTGCTCCGGCCCGCGTCGCGACCTCCAAGACATGCGTCTTCCGTTCCACGAACGCAGGATCCATCGACCTGACGTAGGCGGAATGGCCGATTCTCAGTCGGGCCATCCAAGCTGACAATCGCCGTGCCCGCGCTGAGTCGGATGGAGTGACATCGCACGAAGCGGGACCCAGGCTCCTCGGTGAAGTCCCGTTGGCGCCCCTGATGGGGGATCGCGTGAGGAGGGGAGATGGCCAAGGTTCCGCTGTGGCGGTTCATGCAGAACTTGCTGGCGCAGGACGGTGACAAGTACGTCTTCGGCGCACAGGCATCACCCGATGACCGAGATCCCGTTGAGTTCGACTGCGCAGAGCTGGTCGAATGGGCTATCGAGTTCTCCGCAGGACAAGAAGGATCCAACGTCGTATTCCCGGAGTCGTCGATGGCCGTGCGCGACCACTGCGATCCGATCCCACTCCGGGAGGGATGCGAAACCGAGGGAGCACTGCTGTTCAGAGACATCAACGTCACCGGTGTGGGGCACGTGGCGGTCTCGATGGGCGACAACCGGCGCACGTTCGAGGCGATGGGTAGCGCGTACGGAGTGAGGTTCGGGCAGATCCACGGCCGCACGTGGACGAGCGCCGGACTGGCACCGGAGGTGGACTACAAGGCCACCAAGGCAGCACAGCCTCGGGTCGAGCGAGCCGTCGTCTTCGGCAAGAAGGGAGGGCGCCTGGGCTTCGTGGCTGCGGAGAAGCTCGATTCCGAGGAAGCTAAGGAGCGCCTGCTAGCGCTCCTCCGGCGGGCCGACGGCGAGACCGGAGCTGGGATCCTGGTCGTCCGCAAGGAGCCGAAGGACCTCGAGCTTCAAGATGAATGGCCGCAGTGGAAGGCGGCCAAGGCTCGCTAGATCCGATCACCCGCCTCGCCCCGTAGCAGCCAGGGCTGGCGCGGTGGCGAAGAGGTGACCCGGCACCCGGCTGACGTTAGACCGACTTCCAACGCCGAGGGTTCTTCGCCGAAACGTTCACCCGCCTGACGTCGGCCCAATCGCCGGTGGCGTTGGTGACGGTGAGCGTCCCCGGCCCAGGCCTGCCGTCTGGGCGGTTCGCCAGTTGCCCCTCAGCGTCGATGTGCGAACCCCCGCTCGCCAACACGAGATTGACTTCCCACCGGGTGCGGCCGTTGGATTCGCTCAGCGCCTTGCCCTTGACGGTTCCGCGACGCTCGCTGCCGTGCTCGAAGCCGTCCGGATCCGCGCCGGTCGAGTCGTAGAAGGGATCCTCGAACGTGAGCCCCGATGTCTGTGAGGACCCCACTTGCCCTTCGGCTGCAGATCCGCCCCGCCCTTCCTCGCTCACGACATCGAGCTTGCCCATCGCCGTCGCCCCCCTCGGTCGCCTACGTCCCGAGCCTATTCTCGAGGGTCATCTGCCCGCAAGGTCGCAGGGTTAGACTCAACAGATGCCGGACTGTCCGGCGTGCGGTCGGACCAACCCGGCGGGCGCTCGCTTCTGCATACTGTGCGGAACCCCGCTCCCCATCGACACGCCCGCGCTCGGTGCCGCGCGGAAGATCGTGACGGTCGTGTTCTGCGACGTGGCCGGCTCCACGCCGCTCGGGGAGCGCCTGGATCCCGAGTCGGTCCACGACCTCATGACGCGGTTCTTCGAGGAGATGCGGGGAGTCCTCGAGCATCACGGCGGCACCGTCGAGAAGTACATCGGCGACGCCGTGATGGCGGTGTTCGGCGTTCCGCTGCTGCACGAGGACGACGCGCTCCGGGCGGTGCGAGCGGCGGACGAGATGCGCTCGGCGCTGTCGGGGATCCAGGCCGAGCTCGAGTCGCGCTTCGGGGCCCGGATCGAGGTCCGCATCGGCGTGAACACCGGTGAGGTTGCCGTCGGCGACACGACGCTCGGCCAGTCGCTCGTTGTCGGTGATGCCGTGAACGTCGCGGCGCGACTCGAACAGAGCGCCCTTCCGGGCGAGATCCTGCTCGGCGCGGACACCTACGCCTTGACGCGCGACCTCGTCGACGCCGAAGCGGTCGAGCCGCTGTCGCTCAAGGGCAAGAGCACCCCGGTCATCGCGTACCGGTTGAGAGCGGTGGCGCCGGTCGGGTCGGTCGCGCGACCGGAACCGGCGATCGTCGACCGCGTCGAGGATATGCAGGACCTGCGGGCGGCGTTCGAGGAGACCGCGGCAGAGCGGCGTTGCCGTCTCGTCCTCCTCCTTGGATCCGCCGGCGTTGGGAAGTCACGTCTCGCCCGCGAATTCAGCGACAGCCTCGGGGCCGACGCCCACAGCCTGTCCGGCCGGTGCCTGCCCTACGGAGACGGCATCACCTTCTGGCCGATCCGCGAGGTCGTCCGACAGGCGTGCGGGTTGGCCGAGACCGACGGACCCGCGGAGGGACGTGCGAAGATCGATGCGCTCTTGCGCGGATGGCAGGATGACGACTTGATCGCCGACCGGGTAGCCGGCGTGAGTGGGTTGGGACCAGCGTCGGCCCGACTCGAGGAAACCTTCTGGGCCATCCGACGGTTCCTGGAGCGACTTTCCTCCGACCGACCGCTCGTTGTCGCGTTCGACGACATCCATTGGGGGGAGCCGACGTTCCTCGACCTGCTCGAGTACCTGGCGGGCTGGAGCCGGGACGCCCCCTTGCTGTTCATCTGCATGGCGCGCCCGGACCTGCTCGAAGTCAGACCGACGTGGGGCGGAGTCGCCGGCGAGATCCATCCGCTCTGGCTGCGACCCTTGTCGCCCGCAGACAGCGAGGAACTCGTAGGCAACCTGCTCGGGCCCGCCCGGCTGGAGTCGCAGGCCGTCGCGCACATCACCGACGTCGCGGGCGGCAACCCGCTCTTCGTCGAGGAGATGCTGCGCATGCTCGAGGACGAAGGGCTGCTTCAACGGCGGGAAGGTACATGGGAGGCAGCCGGCGATCTGTCGGACGTTCCGGCTCCCGCCACGATCCATGCCCTGGTGAGCGCCCGTCTCGACCGTCTCAGCGCCGACGAGCGCACGGTCATCCGCTGCGCGGCGGTGGTGGGCAGGGAGTTCTGGTGGGGTGCGGTCGCGCACTTGGTTGCAGAGTCCCTGCGCCCTGCCGTCGGCGGTCACCTGCAGACGCTGGTGCGCAAGGAACTGATCCGCCCCGCGCCGTCGGCGTTCCACGGCGAGGATGCCTTCGGGTTCCACCACCAGCTGATCCAAGAGGCCGCGTACCAGGGCACGCCGAAGGACATGCGTGCGGATCTTCACGCACGCTTCGCCGACTGGATCGAGGCGCGGGCCGGTGAGCGGGTCGTGGAGTACGAGGAGGTGCTCGGGCACCATCTCGAGCAGGCATTCCGCACCAGGGGCGAACTCGGCCCGCTAACCGACAATGACGTTCGGCTCGCGGCGCGAGCGGCGGAACGGTTGGGCGCCGCTGGGCGCAGGGCCCACGGTCGCGGCGACATGCCGGCGGCGGCCGACCTCCTCGGCCGTGCCACAGACCTATACCCGTCCGACGACCCGCGCCGTCTGTCGCTGTTGCCCGATCTCGGCGAAGCCCTGATGGAGACGGGTGACCTTTCAGCCGCCGAGGAGACCCTCGCCTCGGCCATCAGGCAGGCCGACGAGCTCGGCGACCGGGGCACCGCGTCGCACGCGAAGGTCATCCGGTTGCTGATGCTCGAATCGACCGACCCGAAGGAGCGGTCCGAGGAGGCGCTCCGAGAGCTCGCCTCCGTGGTGCCCGTCTTCGAGGAGCTCGGAGACGATCTCGGGCTCGCGCGCGCATGGAGGCTCGTCGGCGACGTGCACCTGGCTCGATGCCGATACAGCGATGCCGACGAGGCGCTCCAGCGTGCGATCGAGCACGCACGCCGCGCGGGAGCTTCCTGGGAGGAGGCGGAGGCACTCGGGCAGTATGCGGGTTCAGGCGTCTACGGTTCGGTGCCCGTCGACGAGGTCGTGCGTCGGTGCGAACAGATCCTCGCGTCGGCCAAGGGGAACCGCGCGATGGAGGCGCGCGCGTGGCGTGGGCTCGCCCACGCGGCCGCCATGCAAGGTCGATCGGGCGAGGCCATCGAGTACGCGGAGCGGGCGCGGGCGATCCTCGAGGACCTCGGGCTTCGGCTACGGGCATCGTTCACCGCAGAGACGTTGGGGTTCATCGCGCACCTCGGCGGCGACCACGCGGCCGCCGAGCGGGCCCTGCGCGCGGGGTTCGAAGTCGCCACGGAGTTCGGTGAGCAGGCGTACACGTCGACGGTCGCGGCGCTCCTGTCCCAAGAGCTCGCTGAACAGGGCCATCTCGAGGAGGCGGAGCGGTTCATCAGCGTCAGCGTGGAGCAAGGCGCGGAGGACGACCTGACGACGCAGATCGTCTGGCGCGGCGCGCAGGCTCTCGTACTCGCGTCGCGGGGCGCGCACGGGGAGGCGGGAAGGGTGATCCGGGACGCCGTGGAGCTCGCGCGCGGAACCGATGATGTGAACATGCGTGCGGACACGCTCATGACACTCGCACAGGTGCTCGAGGCTCACGATCCGGCAGCAGCTGGTGCGGCTGCGCGCGAGGCACTCGAGCTCTATCGTGCCAAGGGCAACATCGTCTCGGCATCCGATGCTGAACGTCGTCTCGCGAAGTTTGGGGCGTGACGGCGCCGAAGCCCCGATCCAACGGGTCCGACCTTCGCGGGGGCCTCGCCCCATCGCGACACACGGTCGGATGGCCCGAGTGTCAACTGAGGTCGATCCCGGTCACACGGATGGGCAGACTATGACTCACAGTGTTGGTCGGACCGCACGTCTTGGAAAGCGCCCAACCCCGCGGCGGAAGCAGTCTTGCTCTTCACGCATCAACCGACACAACTCGTGCCTGATCGCTTCGCTCGCACCTTCGGTGGTTGCATGTCGCGAGGCCACGACCTCGGGCAGCCCGTCCGCTTATCGGAGGTGGAACAGGCTCCTCGACCAGAGCTGCGCGACGCACCACGGAACCTCTTCTAGGTCCGCCCTCGCAGTGAAGCCTGGCAGCGGTTACTAAGCGCGAGCCGCCTCCTCCGCGGCACTCTCCTTCTTCGCTGAAATGAACTCGATCAGGTCGTGCAAGGGCTTGGTGCCAGCGCCGATGATTAGACCGGTCGCCAGAATCTCCCACCACCGGCTCGTATTGGGTATCCCGGCCCTCTGAAGGAGATACAGCTTCATCCCGGCGCTGACGGCGATGCCGACCACTGTTGCGAGGACCCAGAACAGGATCGCGCGGTGCCTATCTCGAGCTGCGGCGACCGCCATGGCCATAGCGGCGTTGTCCAGTGTGGTTTCCACATTAGCGGCGACCGTCTCCGGTACGCCCCCGCCAGCCTCTGCTTCCTGAGCGTTGCCGATGGCAATCTTCGCTTCCTTCACCCCCTCCTCAGCGTCAGCGGTCTTCTTCTCGCTCGTCATAAGGAGGTTCGAGAAAGGCTCAAGGAGCCGCTCGATCGCCTGCGCGGCGACGTAGAACACAGCGAAGAGCACCAGTCCATCGACCAAGGCCGGCTGCTCCGGGGGCGGGAAGTTCTCGTCAGGTGCAACGGCGTCCGCCACGAACACCGCCGCCACGATTGCTGCCACGGCGATCAACGCCCACAAGTACTCGACGACGACATTCGTCGTATGCGTCGCCGTCATGGGGATGGGAACCGCCGCTGCAGCCGCTTCCGGCTCCCCTGGCTCGCGAGCAGGCGCCCTCGAGACATCCGGAATCACGATGACATCCGAGCTGAAGTCGACTCGCGCGGTCGCCATAACGGCTCCCCCTTCCAGATCCAGCGTTGCGCTGGCCGATCATGCGACCCAACCGACTGTAGGCTGCGGGACCCCGGGCCACCCTTCGGATATTCGACTTACTGCAAGTTCGCTGTTAGTGGCCGGAACGTTCTGACTCCCCTGTCCCATCTGCATGTCACGATGTGGTTGGCTCACCCTCTGACCAGTCCTGCGGACGGTCCCTAGCCCTGCCCGTGGCGGCGCTTGCGCATTACGGCCTTCGCCTTCGGACAACGTCGAAGGTCGTCCGCGTTCCTGTCCTTTGCGAAGCTGCTGATTGTGCGTGGCTGGCATGGACCACAAGGCGAGCTTTCGCCGACAGAAGTCGTCGTCGTAGGTCCCCTCCTGCCGACTTGACGTCCGTCCCAGAATCACGACTCTCGCGGTGCCGCAGTCTTCCGCGCCGTTCGCCCCCGCAACGGTCGTTCCCGTGATCGGTCGTGCGACACAACCGTCTACATCTCCAGCCCTCGGATACAGGCGTATGGCACACGGTCTACGTCGCCGCGGCTAAGAGCGACACGCGGTTCGATTCATCGTGTGACAAGGTTCTCGGCGAACCGCGAACTTGTTCGTGGGCCTCGACGGCGTCTCTGCTACGGCTGCCCTCGAAGCGATTCGATGAAGACGGAGACGGGGAACCAGTTCCTCGATCGTGGCACGCCCCCGAACTGGACCTCGTAGAGCTGCTCTTCCCACGCTCGTGTCTGGCGATCCTCCCGGAAGAGCTTCCCCTTGAGCCCGCCACTCCTCCCGACCCACGTTGGGGCGCCAGTGCCCCGCTCGAATGCCGCGACGATGTCCGCACCTGTCATCTTCGGACCGGCCGCCCTACTCGCACGCAGGTTGTCGAGGTACGCGCAAAGCCGCTCCAGGTCCTCCCTCCAATGAGCATCCGACATCCCGTGCCCGTTGTACTCGGTGAGTTCCTTCAAACGTCCGGGGAGCTCATCTGCACGTGGCATCGGAGCGCCCTCGATCAGCACGGGGACGACCATCCTTCCAAGCCGCAATGCCGTCTCGAGTTCCCA